>Ga0126371_10006294_pt1 | contig 10554 bp, 7 predicted proteins | sample PanSoiMetaPlot_4_FD_110145 | JGI IMG/M metagenome (GOLD analysis project Ga0126371, IMG submission 110145) | Tropical forest soil microbial communities from Panama - MetaG Plot_4 | ecosystem: Environmental > Terrestrial > Soil > Tropical forest > Bulk soil | place: Panama | collected 2016-02-17
GCAACCCAGGTCGACAACATCCAGCTCGGCCGCTACGTGACGGCCGGCATGCCGGTGTTCAGCGTGGTCGACGACGCGGCGCCGTGGGTCGACGCCAATCCGAAGGAGACCGAGATCACCTGGCTGCGCACGGGCCAGAAGGTCGACATGTATGTCGACTCGTTCCCCGACCGCGTCTTCCACGGCACCGTGCAATCGGTGAGCCCCGGCACCGGCGCGCAGTTCGCCATCCTGCCGCCGCAGAACGCCAACGGGAACTGGGTGAAGGTCGTGCAGCGCGTGCCGCTGCGCATCGTGTTCGACCCCGGCCAGGATCTCTCGCTGCTGCGCGCCGGCATGAGCGTCACCGTCGACATCGACACCGGCCGCAAGCGCACGCTGGCGTCCCTGTTCGGCGCCGGCCCGAGCGTCGCGGAGGGCGCACGGAAGTGAGGGTCGCGGCCGGCATGAGCCCGACCGCGCGCCGTGCCATGGTGACGATCTGCGCCATGAGCGCGACCATCATGCAGGCGCTCGACACCACGATCGCCAACGTGGCGCTGCCCTACATGCAGGGCTCGCTCTCGGCCTCGCTCGACCAGATCAACTGGGTGCTCACCTCCTACATCGTCGCCTCCGCCATCATGACGGCCCCGATCGGCTGGGTGGCGGAGCGTTACGGCCGCAAACGGCTGTTCGTCATCTGCGCGGCCGGATTCACGGTCGCCTCGGTGCTGTGCGGGCTGGCGCAGACGATCGAGCAGATGGTGGCGTTCCGCCTGCTGCAGGGCGCGTTCGGCGCCGCGCTGGTGCCGCTGTCGCAGGCCGTGATGCTCGACTCCTACTCGGCGCGCGAGCGCGGCTCCGCCATGGCGATCTGGGGCATCGGCGTGATGCTCGGGCCGATCATGGGCCCGACGCTCGGCGCCTGGCTCACCGACAATTACAGCTGGCATTGGGTGTTCTTCATCAACCTGCCGGTCGGTATCCTCACGGTGATCGGGCTGACGGCGTTCATGCAGGAGACCGAGCGGCAGCGGGAGCGGCGCTTCGACTGGTTCGGCTTTGCCGCGCTCGCCGTCGGCATCGGCTCGTTCCAGCTCATGCTCGATCGTGGCGAGGAGTTGGGCTGGTTCAGCTCCTCCGAGATCATCGCCGAGGCGATCGTCGCGGCGACCGGGTTCTACTATTTCGTCGCGCATTCGCTCACCGCGAAGAGCCCGTTCGTGCGCCTGGAGCTCTTCCGCGACCGCAATTTCGTGTTCGGCTGCGTGTTCATGGTGGTGATCGGCGTGGTGCTGTTCGGCACCATGGCGCTGGTGACGCCGTTCATGCAGAACGTGGTCGGCTATCCGATCCTCACGGCCGGTTTCCTGCTGGCGAGCCGCGGCGTCGGCACGCTGGTCGCGATGGTCCTGGTGGGTCGGCTGCTGCGGGTGGTCGAGGCGCGCTACCTGGTGCTCACGGGCCTCACGCTCGCGACGTTCACGCTCAGCCGCATGGTCGGCTTCACCGACCAGACCTCGTCATCGACCATCGTCGAGGTGAGCATCTTGCAGGGCTTCGGCCTCGGCCTCGTGTTCGTGCCGCTGAGCACGGTCGCGTTCACGACCCTGCCGGGTCACCTGCGCACCGAAGGCAGCGCGATCCTGACCCTGGTGCGCAACCTCGGCAGCTCGGTCGGCATCTCGATGGTGATCGCGCAGCTCACCAACGAGACGATCCGCGCGCACGCGAACCTCGCCAACTACGTGAACCCGTTCAACGATGCGCTGCAGGCGCCGGTCGTCTCCTCGATCCTCGACACCACGACGGCGACGGGCCGCGCCATGCTGGACCGGCTGGTGACCGAGCAGGCCGCGATCATCGCCTATGCGAACGACTTCAAGCTGCTGATGTACCTGACGATGGCGACGATCCCGCTGGTCTTCTTCATCGGCTCCTCGCGCGTGCCGCGGCCGGCGGCGAGCAACGAGCCCGTGCACGCGCTGGATTAGGACGCGTGCCCATTTAGCGCGCCATGTCCGGCCTTCGGGTGTTTGGCGGAAACGTTTGCTCGCTTTGAGCCGTCCGGATGTGAACCGAACGAGACCTGCGCCCGCTCCGATCAGCCGGTAACGCGGATTTTTTGCGTGAGATCTGATCATCATCCTGTCACGTCGGCCCGAAGACCTGGCGCCCGCCGAGGAAGGTCCGCTCAATCCGGATATCCTTGAGACGATCTAGATCGCAGGTCAGTGGGTCCTCAGCCATCACGACCAGGTCCGCAACCTTGCCGATTTCGAGCGATCCGAACCTGTCCTCGTTCCAGGTCAGCTGATGTCCGCTCTGCACCGCCATGCGCAGCGCCTCCTCCCGGGTGAGGTGACTTTCACCGAGTTGGCGTTGGCCGTCGTTGTCCCATCGCGCGATTGCTTCCCAGGCGGCCCATAACATCGAGTAGGGTACGCCATCAGTCGAAAGCGCCACCGGTACTCCGCCGTCAAGTAGCCGTCGGATCGGGATGCCGTCACCGCCGAGCTTGTCGAGACCATAGCGATCGCCCGCCATCCAAAGAAATCCCGGAACCACTGTTGCGATGACGCCGAGCGCTTTCATGCGACGGATTTGGTCATTGGTGGCTTGATTGACGTGGATCATCACCCACCGCTGATCGCGGATCGGCGCCTCCCGATCGATCGCCTCGTAGACGCTCAGGCCATATTCGAGGTCGCGGCTGATCACGCAATTCACCCGCAACCCGAGCCGCGCCGCCTCGATGCCGAGTTTCACGAATCGTTCGGCGCTCATCGCCTGATAGAAATGTCCCGCCCACTGATCGTACGGATATCCTCCCGCGATGATGTCGGCCACCGTCGCGTCGGCATGCCCACCGAGATTGATCCCTTCGATTCGCAAGATGTCGTCGCCGCGCCCGCGGCCGCCCGCTGGACCGGCATAATGATAGAACAGATCGACCAGTTGCTTATCGTCGAATGCCGCGCTCGGCATGCTGACCGGCGCATGCATGCGCAAGGGCAATGCATTCCGCTCGGCAACCTCGCGATAGGCCCGAAGTACCGTGGGTGTAAGGCCGTGCCCCTCGTAGAGTGACGTCGTGCCGACGGCCACATAGGCATGTGCGCCGAGCCGGACGCTTTCCACGCGATCGCAATATTTGAAGCGCGGAAGATTGCGAAACAATGTGTATTCCAGCACCGGCACGAAATTCCGCTCGAGAAAAACGCCGGTCGGCTCACCGCGCGAGTCCTTCAGGATCTCGACATTGTGTGGGGCTGGTGTATCGCGCGTCACGCCGGCACGGGCGAGCGCGAGCGAGTTGGCGACTGATGGGAACGGACGGCGGCTCCACCAACCCCACACCGCTCGAATGTAGACCGGGTGGTTGGGAGCCACCGCATCGAGGTCATGCCGGGTTGGAAAGCGGCCGTCGGTCAATTGGTCGGGGCGACTGATATATTCGTGCGGCGGCTCTCCCATCGGCATCAACACGATCCAATCGCCCGCCGGCGCCGTCTCCGCCGCGCGCCCTACGACATCGACGATGTCCGCGACCGAATGTAGTCCGGCAATCGGGATGCCGCCTCGCGCCTTGAGACCTTCGCGATCGGCATGTGGATGGGCGTCGATAAACCCCGGCAGCACGGAGCGGCCCGCGAGGTCGATAAGCTGGGTTGTGGGAGCCGAATCGCGGAGGAGCGCCGCGTCATCGCCGACCGCCGCGATCCGACCTGACCGCACTGAGATGGCTTGCGCCAGACGTGATCCACGATCGAGCGTGATGATCTTGCCGCTGTGCAGGATCAGATCGGGAGCAACCATGACGACATCCCCTGATGTTTCGCGCCGTGTCAACAATCATTCGGCCTTCCGGCGGCCGCCGCGAAATGTTCGAGCGAGGCAAGGAAGACGGCAACAACGCGGGAAGCGACGGACGCGGAGCGAGCGCTGACCGGCCGTGATATGTCCGTGCGGTGCAATTCGGTGCGCGGTTCCGGGAAGCAGGCCGCGGGGCAAGGCGTCGTCGACATCGTTCTGCTCCTCTGCCCGGGGCGCGGCGGACGCCCACGAGAATGGCGAGGCCTATGCGGACGCGCTTCCAGAACCGCTTCATTTGCCCTTAAGGCGCGCTTCATTTTGTCCGGCTATCGCGGTGTAATGCGCATGGGCAGCCCCTCGCCGAAACCGAAGCTGGAGCTGTAAATTGCGGTTTTCATTCGAGAATTTCTCCCTCGACACGGACCGGCGCGAGTTGCGAGGGCCTACCGGGTTGATTTCGCTCGAGCCGCAGGTGTTCGACCTCCTCGCCTACCTGATCCGCAGCCGCGATCGCGTGGTCAGCAAGGACGATATACTGGCCGCGGTCTGGGACGGACGGATCGTCTCAGACTCCGCCTTGACCACTCGGATCAACGCGGCGCGTATCGCGATCGGCGATAGTGGCGAAGCCCAGCGCTTCATCAAGACGCTGCCGCGCAAAGGCCTGCGATTCGTCGGCGCGGTACGCGAGGATGATGGCGCCGCGATCGCGCATCCGACCGCACAGCCCGAACCGCAGCGGTTGCTCTCATTGCCCGATCGGCCTTCGATCGCAGTACTGCCGTTCGTCAACATGAGCCGCGATCCCGAGCAGGAGTATTTCGCCGACGGCACGGTGGAGGACATCATTACGGCACTGTCCCGATTCCAGCATCTGTTCGTGATCGCGCGCAATTCGAGCTTCACCTACAAGAATCGTGTCGTCGACATTAAGCAGGTAGGTCGCGATCTCGGGGTGCGCTATGTCCTGGAAGGCAGTGTGCGCAAGGCAGCGAACCGCGTGCGTATCACGGGACAGCTCATCGATGCCGCGACCGGAACGCACCTGTGGGCCGATCGTTTCGATGGCGAGCTGAGGGACATCTTCGACTTGCAGGACGACGTCGCGAGCATGGTAGTGCGCGCGATCGCGCCGAAGATGGAGCAGGTCGAGGCGGCGCGGGCCAAACGCAAGCCCACCGAAAGCCTCGACGCCTATGATTTCTTCCTGCGCGGAACTGAAAATCTCCACCGGCAGACGTCCGAGGGCATCGACGAGGCGTTACGACTCCTCAAGCAGGCGATCGCGCTCGATCCCGACTATGCCGCAGCCCACGGCACCGCTGCATATTGTCATGCGATACGGAAGTCGAGCGGGTGGATCATTCACCGCGAGCACATCGAGGAAACGTCTCGGTTTGGCCGCGCAGCCGTTGAGTTCGGCAAGGATGACGCTGTGGCGCTGTCGAGGGCGGGTCATGCAATTGCCTATGTGCTTGGCGATTTAGATGCCGGCGCGCGCTTGATCGAGCGTGCGCTCGAGCTCAATCCAAACCTGGCGCTGGCATGGTTTCACAGCGGCTGGCTGAGAGTCTGGCTCGGTGATCCGGAAACCGCGATACGGCACTTTGCGGATTTTCGGCGCATGAGCCCAGTCGACCCGTTGATGACCAGGACCAACAGTGGAATTGCATTCGCCCATGTGCTCGCTGGCCGGAACGACGAGGCCTCATCGCACGCCGAACAGGCGTTGAGCGAGAACCCGGATTCGCATCAAGCGTTACGCATGGCCGCCCTGAGCCACGCGCTCGGGGGGCGAATGGGAATGGCGGAAAGGGCGATGGAACGTCTTCGCCAGATTGATCCGGCGTTGCGAGTCTCAAATCTCAGGGATTTGACCCCGCTGCGTCGGCCCGAACACGTCGCAAGATATGCCGAGGGCATGCGAATGGCGGGGCTGCCGGAGTGACGAGGCTGGACCAACGCGCAGCGAACTCCCATGTCGGCTTCTGGCACAAGCGCTGTTTCACGGCAGCCACCGTCCTCAGGCCGTGAAACTCGCCGGAATCATGCGCTACACAGGCGGCGAGGGTGGGAAGCTTTCCGGTTTCGGCGCCGGCTGGCCGGCCACGAGCCCGGGTCGCGGCGCTCCGTGCAGCAGTCCTGCCAGGGCCAGCTGGGTGATCAGCTCGGTGAGCTGATCGACGAATGGCTGGTCGGTGGTGATGCTGAAGGGCTCCTTGCCGAAGAGCTCGCGGTTGCGCACGAAAACGCTGCATTGGCCCATCAGCCAGATGGCCGCACACATGGCGACCCGTTGCTCGGTGCCGGGAGGAAGGAAGCGGGCGACGATATCGATCGCGGCGGTCAGGTAGGAGACCGAGTTCGTCGCCATGAATTTGAGAAAAACCTTGCTCGGGTGTGCACTCTCCCACGCGAACACGCGAATGTAGCGGCTCATCTCGTCGCTGAACAACAGCGGGCGCAATTGCTGCGCGACGAAGCTGCGCACGGCATCCTCGCGCGACAGCGACTTGAGCTTGTCGGGATCGAAACCGGCGTCGGCCGTCAGCTTGGCGAAGGCGGTCTTGAGGATCTCGAGGTAGAGGCCGTCCTTGCTCTTGAAGTGATAATTGATCGCCGCCTGATTGACCCGCGCGCTGGTGACGATGTCGCGCACGCTCGCCGCCTCGAAGCCCTTGTCGGCAAACAGGCGGACGGCGGCCTTCATGATCGATTGGCGGGTGATTTCGGCCGGACGGCTCATGGGCGCTCTGGGGTTCTCGCTTGGGCTCTCGGCAATTCTCGTCGGCGCGCGGTTTCAAACGACCGTTTGATCCGCGTTCTAGTACGGCCTGCGGGCAAAGGCAACCGATCCGGCGTTCCGCGATCTTATATCAAACAACCGTTTGACATTCAATCGTCCGTATGAAATAGTCGTTTCATTCGGACGCCGCGCGAACTCCATAAGGCTGAACGCCATGCTGGAACGGACATCGAGATTCGTCTTGGAGGTTCTTCCCTACCTCCTCACGGTGCTGATCGCCGTGCTGGTCCTGCCCCAGGTCGTCTATTCACAGGCCCACGGCACCAAGGCGGTGGTCACGTCGAAGATTTCCTACCGGCCGGGCGTTCTCGACCTCGGCACCGAACGTGCCGAGGTGAACCTCAACCACGCGGCTTCGTGGGGGAGCGACTGAGGATGGCCGCCGCCGATCGCTTCCGCGAACAAGCAGAAGCGCTCTACCGGCTCGCCAAGGCGACCCCAGCGGCCGCGAGATTGGAGCTCGTGCTGGAGGCGATGGAGTGCGAGGCACGCGCCGTCGCCGAGCGCGGGAAGATGGTTTCGCCTGCGACGGCGAGAACGCGCTAGCAGCGGAAGACAGACCGGCCGCCTGATGGCGCGGCTCGCCGACAAAATGCCCCGGCCCGTGCGCCGGGGCTTTTGTTTGACGTACGCCTCCGGCGCAGCCGTCATTGCGCGCAACGACGAGGACGACGGTCGAGCACGACGGCCCGTCGGAGTATCCCGGTAATCGTGTAGTATTGTTTCGTACAACCACCGCGCTAGGGTTGTGGCAGCGGTGCCCAAAGCCGCCCGCAGTTCACCGCCCCGGATACGCCAATGGCAGACCTGTCCCCTCGCAAATCCGCGCCCCGCCGCTTCGCCTTCTCTCGCGCCGAGCTCGGCGAGCTCTGGCGCACGGTCCTGACGGTCATATTCTATCGCGCCTGGATCGGCACGCTCGGCATCATCGTCGTTCTCATCGCCTTTACCGGCACGTTCCCCAAACTCGCAATCGTGTCGGACCAGACGCACGAGATCCTGCGCGGCATCAGAGACACGCTGTTCCTCGTAGACCAGCGGAAGGGCATTCAGGCTTGTATCGCGATCTGGCTCGCCGCGCTTGCATTGGCCTTCGTCCTCGCAATCGTCACGCGCGTGACGGGCGTACTGGCGTTCGGTCCGTCATCGGACGAAAAAGCGGACGACCGGACCCGCTCCGTCGTCGAGTTCTACGCCTGCACCGTGCTGGTCGCGACGCTCGTGATCATTCACGTGACGTTCGTGTTCCACCTGATAGGTTCGATGCCGATCCTGCTCGTTTTGTTTGGCGTGACGACCGTGGCCTTTCTCTTGGTCACCGTCGGTCCCTGGATTGCCTTGCGCCGTCGGAAGGCGCGACGGCTCGCGTATGTGCTCATCTACGCGGCAATCACGGCTGTCATCCTCGGCTCTCAATGGATCCCGCCCCTCGCAGTTCGTGACGCAGGTACCGCGATGAAAATGGTCGGCAGCGTGACGCCGGCGGCATCCGCGGTGGTCCTATGGATGGTGTTGATGGTGGCGCCAGGCATCCGCCTGTGGTTTTGGCTTCTGGCGACGAGCACCGCACTGCTCACGTTCGTCCTGTTCTATCCGTGGCGGCCGGATCTCGTTCTTGCCACCGGCAGCATTTCGGTCGTCCTGATCTTCCTGGCATGGCTTGCCTGCGTATTGGCGCTCGGTCAGTTTCTTTTGCGCCGTGTGAGCCGGTTCGTGCCGGCCGTTCCTGTTCTCATCGCCGTCGTTGTTGTCGTGGTGATCGCGGACCCTCCCGAACGCCTCGGACGCGAGAAGCTCGGGCCGTTCGACCGGATCGCCGTCACGAAAACGGCACCTCAGGCCATTGCGGCAAGCGACGAGACAGGCGCGGGCGATAAGCCGGCGATCGCAAACCGCCTCGCCATTCACGCCGACGGTGGCGGCCTGCGGGCGGCCCTTTTCACGGCCGCCACGCTGGCGTTCGCCGACGACATAACCTGCGGCGAGTTCGGCGCCCACGTATTTGCGGCCAGCGGCGTGTCCGGCGGCAGCGTGGGCATCGCGACGTGGGCGGCCATGCGTCAGGAGTTCATTCAGCGGGAGGGCGGCGCGTGGCGGGGCTGCGCGGAATTTCGGGAATGGTATCTGAACTCCAAGGGGAAGTTCGGGGACGGGGACCGCACGTTCAACTTTCCCCTGCCACTCACGGCACTCGTTGTCGGCACGCTTGCCGGGGACCACCTGTCGAACGCGCTGGCCGGCATGTTGACGCGCGACCTGTTCGGACGAAGCGGCGAGGCGACCCGAGGACAGGCCTTGCTCGACAGCTGGCAGAACGCCGCGCTCCGCGCACTGGCCTTCGGGCAGCCTGGCCCGCCGGCGCTCCGAATGTTCGGAATACCTCTCGCGGAAGCCAATGCCGGCTTCCCCGATGCTCCGCCGCTGTTGATCTTCTCGGCGACCGATGCCGATACCGGCGGCCGGGTGATATTCTCGAATGCGAAATGGCGGCCCTCTTACGAGAGCATGTCGATCGGCGCAGCCGCATTGAACAGCGCCCGCTTTCCCGTGATTTCCCCGGCAGGAGCGGTATTCGACGGGGAGAAATGGATTCGCGTCGTCGACGGGGGCTATTTCGACAATTCGGGAGCGGACACGCTGAGCGAGATGCTGCGCGGAGCGCAGAAACATCACATGCTGATCGGAACGGTCGCCGTGGTGCGAATCGATGGCAACGCCCTCGATCGAGAGGACCAACGATGCGATCCTTTCATCGATGCCATGCGCGACGCGGGCTATCCCGGCTGGCTCCCCGTGACCCAGACTGCCCCCAAGCCAAAACAGCCACCGCCGACAGCCGACGACCCGCCGCCGACCTTCAGCGGCTGGTCGGGCTCCAGCGCGTTTCTCGCCGCCCGCTCGGCGCGCGCCGATGAAGCCGTCGAGGAGCTCAAGCCCGGACAGAACCCCCTTGTCTCGAACGTCCTCGGTCACGAGCGACTGGATTATTACAGCGGCTTCGAAACGGGGTGCGCGAACAGGGTAGCGAAACGGAAGCCCACCGATCCGTGGCCGGCGTGCATCGTCAGGAACCTGCAAGCGTGTCTTGCCGGACGTATGACACCACGAGCGCCCCTCGGATGGTACCTGTCGCCCGTTTCGGCTCGCGCGATCTTGATATCGGCTTCCCGATCGGCCGCGCACATTGCACGACAGTTGGACCTCTCCGACTTCGTCCGGGGTACGCAACCAGCGCAGTAGAGCGTGATGATTTATCTTCGACTCGTCATCGCGCTCCAGCCCGCTATTTGTTTGAGCATGATCTTTTCCGAAAACCGGTAATCCCCACTTATCAGGTCGAGGGCAGGCATTTTCGGGATCATGTTCGAAAAGCTGAGAGCAGAGTTTTCATTTCATCAGCCGCCGTCCTCAGCAGCTGTGCGCGTAGTCCCAGTACAGCGCGCGCGCCCTGCGATAGAACGGCCCCGGCTGCAGCGAGCGGTCGTCGATGCGGGTCACCGGCGCGAGCTTGGAGAAATTGGCCGACGAGAAGATCTCGTCGGCACTCTGGAAGTCCGCGTAGGTCAGCGTCGTTTCCTCGACCTTGACGCCGTCTTGGCGCAGCAGAGCGATCACGCGCTGGCGGGTGATGCCGTTGAGGAAGGTGCCGTTGGGCGCGGGCGTCGCCACCACGCCGTCGCGGGCGAGAAAAACGTTCGAGGTGCCGAGCTCGGCGATGTTGCCGAGCATGTCGCGCATCAGGCAGTTGTCGAAGCCGCGCGCCTGTGCCTCGATCAGGGCGCGTGAATTATTGGGATAGAGGCAGGCCGCCTTGGCGCCGACCGGGGCGCAGTCCTCAGTCGCCTTGCGGAACGGCGACAACGTGATGGCGCTGCTCTTCGGCACCGGCAGCGGGGCCTCGTAGATGCACAGGCACCAGCGGGTCGACTCCGGATCGTGGCGGATGCCGC
>Ga0126371_10006295_pt1 | contig 10554 bp, 11 predicted proteins | sample PanSoiMetaPlot_4_FD_110145 | JGI IMG/M metagenome (GOLD analysis project Ga0126371, IMG submission 110145) | Tropical forest soil microbial communities from Panama - MetaG Plot_4 | ecosystem: Environmental > Terrestrial > Soil > Tropical forest > Bulk soil | place: Panama | collected 2016-02-17
CGCCGGGATGACGAGCTTGCCCTCCATGTGGCCGCACTTCTTCGGCGCCACCTGGTCCTCGATGTGGATCCCGGCCACCCCGGCGGCCTCATAGGCGCCGACGGTGCGGATCACGTTCAGCGGGTTGCCGTACCCGGTATCGGCGTCGGCGATCACCGGGATGTCCACGCACGCGGCGATCCGCCCGGCGTTGCCGGCCATCTCGGTCATGGTCAGCAGGCCGACGTCGGGCCGCCCGAGCAGCGCGGCCGAGGTCCCGAACCCGGTCATGTACACCGCCGGGAACCCGGCCTCCTCCACCAGCCGGGCGGCCAGCGGATCGAACGCGCCCGGCGCCACGATGGTCTGGCCAGACTCCAGCAGTGCGCGCAGCCGGGCCGCCCCGGCCGGGCGCCAGGTCAGCCGCGCTGTCATCAGACCCGAGTCACCGCGACCGCGGATGCGGATGCGGCGCGGTCACGGCCAACGCTGCTCTTCCCCGGCCGCGCAGCCAGGCCGACACTGTTCTTCCCCCGGCCGCGCAGCCAGGCCGACACCCTTACTCCCCCGCCGCGCGGCGGCGGCGCGCCTCGACCTCGTCGGCCCGGGCCCGCGAGGCTGGGACGCCGCCGATGCCCCAGTTCTCCGCCGGGATCTCGGTGATGTAGGTGCGGACCCGGTCCAGCGGCGAGTCGATGATCTCCGCCACCAGGCTGGCCACCCGGGAGTGCAGTTCCTCGATCACCTCCGGTGGCCGGCCTTCCAGGATGTCGATTCGCACGAGCGGCACGGCGGCCTCCTTTACGCCCTTACGCCCGGTCCGGCTCAGGACCAGTCCGGTACCTCGTCCGACGGCGGGATGTGCACCTCGGTGACCCGGTTGCGGTAGGACACCAGCGCGGTCCCGCCGCCCTTGCGGATCTTGACCCGGATCTCCTCGGTGTTCAGCGGCTCGCCCGGGTCATACCCGTGCGCCCAGGTCGCGAACGCGCGCATCGGCCCGGAGTGCGTCGCGGCCAGGATCCGGGTGCCCGGGGACTCCTGCACCAGCCGGCTGATCCCGCGCCAGAACCGCCGCACGCACGCCTGCGGCGGCTCGAAGTACATCATCGGGACCTGCAGCCAGGTCTGGATCGGGTCCGCGCCGCCGAACTGGATCCGGTAGAAGCGGTCGATCTCGACCATCCACCGCGGCCGCTCGCCGATGGCCATCCGCTCGAACCGCTCCATGGTCGCGTGGTACTGGCGGAACGCCGAGGTGATGTCGCGGACCCCGTCCGGGGTCCATACCCCGAAGTTGCGCAGCTCGGGGATGGGCTCCGGCTCGGTGACCTCGGCGGAGATGCCGAACAGCACCAGGGCGTCGGTCATCCCGCGGTACAGCTGGCCGGCGGTCTGCCGGGCGCGGCTGGTCTGCGCGCAGACGATCCGCACGCGCTCGCCGGGGCTGACCCGCCGGGCCAGCTCGTGGCCGCGGCGATGCGCCTGCCAGGCTCCCATCCCGGTCAGCCCGGCGTCCGCGGAGTACCCCTGGGTGACGCCGTGCCGGATGATGCTGACCTCCGCGATGATCTGCTCGCTGGCCCGGCGCTCCAGCGGGGCGGCGATCTCCTTGCCCCGGGTGACCTCGGCCAGCGCGGGCGTGAACGTCTGGCCGCCCGCGGTCACCAGGTCCGGCAGGCCGATCTCAGGCTCCTCGGCGGCGGCCGGCCCGGCCAGGCTCTGCGGCGCGGCGGCCGTCCGCTCGCGGAACCGGCGCAGGTACAGCGGGATGCCCGGGCCGCCGTCGTCGGGGCCCGGCCCCGGCTCGGCCGGCCGGGCCGGCTGCGCCGCGGCGGCGGCGCGCCGCTGCTGGTACCGGGCCAGGTAGGCGGGTGCTTCATACCGGTCGGTGGTCATCAGCTATGCACCGTGAAGAATCGCTCGTTGACCTCGCGGGAGTAGTAGAACATCGCCCGCCCCATCTCCTCCTCGGTCCAGGTGATCGGCTCGAAGTCCGGGTCTACCCAGTAGCCGCCGGTGAACAGCTCGTTGCGGTTCCCGACCGGGTCGAAGAAGTAGGTGGTATAGCCCCGGGTGACGCCGTGCCGGGTCGGCGCCACGTCGATGTCCACGCCGTAGTAGGCCAGCGTGTCCGCGGCCTCCCGGACCGCGTTCCAGTCGTCCACCCAGAACGCGAAGTGGTGCAGCCCCCGGTTGGGCCCGGTCACCATCGCGATGTCGTGCGGGCTGTGCGACCGCTCCAGCCAGGTGGCCAGCTGGTGCCCGTCGTTGGCCAGGATCTGCTCGGTGAGCCGGAAGTCCAGCAGCTCGCGGAAGAACCGGGTGGTCTCGTCGACGTCCTCGGCGGTGATGAAGATGTGGTCCAGCCGCGGCGGCGCGATGCCGACCAGGTTCTGCGGCCGCGGCGGGGGGTTGGTGAGCGGCAGCATGTTGCCGACCTTCTGCATGCCGTGCACCAGCTCGACCACGTGCCCGGACGGCGCGTCGAACCGGATCGCCTCGCCCCATCCGGGGCCGAGCTCACGGGCGGCGTACCGCTTGACCGCGGTGCCGGCCGATTCCAGCCGGCCGGCGTAGAAGTCCAGGTCGCCGGCCTCGGCGACCTTGAACGACATGTGGTCGAGCCCGTAGCTGGGGGCCTGGCGCAGCACCACCGAGTGGTGCTCCTGCTCGTCCCAGCATTTCAGGAAGATCCGCTCGTCCTCCCGGGCGGTCTCCAGCAGGCCGAGCACCTCGGTGTAGTAGGCGGCGCACAGCTCCAGGTCCGGCGTGCGGACCTCGACGTGCTGCAGCCGCAGGATCCGGTCGCTCATCGCGGCCTCCTTAAGTGTGCATGGTCAGGAAGCGCTGGCTGAGCACGTTCTCGTAGTAGAACAGCCCCTTGCCGAAGTTGTCCTCGGTCCAGGTGATCGCCTCGAAATCCGGGTCGGGCTTGTACCCGCCGGTGAACACCTCGTTGCGGATGCCCAGCGGGTCGAAGAAGTAGATGGTGTTGCCGCGGGTGACGCCGTGCCGGGTCGGGCCCTGGTCGATCTGCACCCCGTTGAACGCCAGGATGTCGGCGGCCTTGCGGATCGAGTCCCAGTCGTCGAGCCAGTACGCCCAGTGGTGCAGCGCCCCGTTCGGCCCGTTGACCACCGCGATGTCGTGCACCCGGCCCGAGCGCTGCAGCCAGATGCCGAGCTGGTGCCCGTTCCCGTCGAGCACCTGCTCGGTGAGCCGGAAGCCGAGCACCTCGCGGAAGAACGCCCCGGTCTCGGCGACCTCCTCGGCGTGGATCAGCATGTGGTCCAGGCGCGGCGGCGCGATGCCCGGCAGGCCGGGCGGCGGCACCGGGGCCGGGCTGCGCTTGCCGAGCAGGTTGCCCACCCGCTCGATGTCCCACACCAGCTCCATGGTCTGGCCGGACGGGATCTCGAACCGGATCGACTCGCCCTGCCCGACCGCCTCGCCCCTGCTCACCCGGGTGACGTGGCAGCCGTACCGCTCGACCGCCTGCTCCAGCTCGCCCAGGTCGTCCTCGGCCTCGACCCGGAAGCTGAACAGGTCAAGCCCGGTGCGCGGGTTGTAGCGCAGCCGCAGGCTGTGATGATCTTCCTCGTCCCAGCACTTGAAGTACACCGCGTCGGCGGTGCGCTCGGTCACCGACAAGCCCATGACCTCGGTGTAGTAGGCGGTGGACAGGTCCAGATCCGGGGTCCGGACGTCGACGTGGGCCAGGCGCAGGACGCCCATGGCGCGCCTCCTTCGTGAACCCTTTACCTCCGCCGAGTGCGCGCTCAGAGTGCGCGGGCAGTCACGCGCGGATGAAAAGGATTCATTCTTGACGCTTCGAACGTACCCGGACTAGCGTTCCGTATAAAGGGCAATCGTTCCGGAAATAGGAACGATCGACTATCCCGAACGGACGACTCGTGGCCGGTCCCGAGCAGATGCGGCAGGCCGTCGCGGGCTACGTCGCCGCGATCCACCGCAGCTACCTCGCCCAGGCGGACACCTTCCCGCCCGCGGTGCGGGGCGCCATGCCGCTACTGGCGGCCGGCCGGTTCTCGGTGGCCGCGGCCGCCGCCCGCAACCTGCACCTGATCGCCACCACCGAGCCGCTCGGCCCGCCGCGGGGCCAGGAGGTCGAGCTGGCCGCCAGCGACGGCGGCCTGGCCTGGACCGTGCGGTTCTTCGACCCGGTCGTGCTGCCCGCGCTCGGGCTGGTCGACGAGACCGCCGAGGCCCCGGCGTTCGCCGAGGTCCGGCGGCTGCTCGGGGTGGCCACGGTGCTCTACCACCTGACCGCGTCGCCCGGGTCCACGTTCAGCCCGCACAACGCCGCCCACGTCGGCACCGGGCTGGCCAGCGGGCACACCGCGGCGGCGCGGGACTTCGAGGTCATCAGGCAGCGGGCCCGCGGCCGCGAGGACCTGGTGGACGAGCTGGCCGGCGCGGCGGCCGCCGGGCTGCGCCGGGCCCAGGCGCTGCTGGCCGCCGCGATCGCGCCGCGCGACGCGGTGCTGGCCGAGCTGGCCGCGGCGGATCCGGCGCCCGACCCCGACGAGGTGCGCGGCGCGCTGCTGGCCAGCGTGGGGGGACGCACCCAGTGGTCTCCGGCCGGGCGCCCGGATGCGGGCCCGGCGGGGAGCGGCCCCGCCCGGCCGGAGGCCGGCCGGTGAGCGACGCCGCCCTGACCACCGTGCAGAACGCGGCCCGGCTGCTCAAGGCGTTCCTCAGCCGGGACGAGCTGCTGGGCCCCTCCGAGCTCGGGCGGCGGCTCGGCCTGGGCAAGAGCACCGTGCACCGGCTGCTGGTCACGCTGACCGCCGAGGGCCTGCTCGAGCAGGACCCGCGCACCGGCGGCTACCGGCTGGGCATCGTGATGTTCGAGCTGGGCGAGGCGGTGCGGGTGCACATGGACCTGCACGCCGCCGCGGCGCCGGTCCTGGCCATGCTGCGCGAGGAAACCCGCGAGACGGCCCAGGTCGGGGTGCTGGACCGGGGCGAGGTCGTGTACGTGGACCGGCTGGAGAGCTCGTACACGCTGCGCCTGTTCACCGAGACCGGCCGGCGGGTGCCCGCGCACTGCAGCAGCTCGGGCAAGGTGCTGCTGGCGTTCCTGCCCGCGCCGGCCCGCGCGGGCCTGCTCGACGGCCGGCCGCTGCCCGCGCTCACCCCGGACACGATCACCGACCCGGCCGTGCTCAGCGCAGAACTGCGCCGAGTCCGGGCCCGGGGCTGGGCCGAGGCCGTCAACGAGCGCGAGATCGGGGTGGCCTCGATCGCCGCGCCGGTCCGGGACCACCGCGGCGACGTGGTGGCCGCCATCAGCATCGGCGCGCCGATCGTCCGGCTGGGCGCGGCCCAGCGGCGCCGGCTCGCCCGCCCGGTCATGGAGGCGGGCGACGCCATGTCCCGCAGGCTCGGCTGGTCCGCATCCGCGACGACAGCACTCGCCACCGCGGCGCCCCGCGGGGTCGCAACGACAGGAGGGCCCGCTCATGCCGATCGCTGACCCGCACGCGGCGGCCGCGATCCTCTACGAGGCGCGCCGTACCGGCATCCCGGTCGAGCCGTTCACCGACAACGACCCGGGGCTGGGCCTGGCCGACGGCTACGCGGTGCAGCAGCACCTGGTCCAGATGCTGCTGGCGGACGGCGAGCGGATCGCGGGCTACAAGGTCGGGCTGACGTCCAGGCCGATGCAGCAGATGGTCGGCGTGGACTCGCCGGACTATGGCCCGGTGCTGGCCTCCACCGTGTACCCCAGCGGCGCGCGGGTGCCGCTGCGGCGGTTCATCCAGCCGATGATCGAGGCCGAGATCGTGTTCGTGCTCAGCGAGCGGCTGGCCGGGCCCGGGGTCAGCGTGGCTGACGCCAGCCGGGCCACGGCCGGCGTGGCCGCGGCGATGGAGATCATCGACTCCCGGATCGTGGGCTGGCGGATCAAGCTCGCGGACACCGTCGCCGACCTGGCCTCCAACGGCGCGGTCGCGATCTCCAGCCGGATCGTGCCGCTGGCCGGCCTGGATACCCGGCTGATCGGGATGATGCTGACCCGCAACGGAGAGCTGGCCGACACCGGCGCGGGCGCGGCCGCGCTGGGTGACCCGCTTACCGTGGTGGCCTGGCTGGCCAACACGCTGGGCGAGCACGGTATCGCGCTGGAGCCCGGGCACCTGGTGATGACCGGGTCGATGCACGCGGCGGTGCCGATGGCCGCCGGCGACGTGTTCCGGGCGGATTTCGACCGGCTCGGCCCGGTCACGGTGCGGGTAACGGAGGACTGACATGCCCCAGGACCTCAGCGAACTGGCGGCCCGGCTGGCCAAGGCGGCCGCCGACCGCACGCCGATCGCGCCGCTGTCCGACGAAATTCCCGAACTGGACGCGGCGGCCGGGTACGCGATCCAGGCGCTGGCCCGGGAGCAGGCCGGCCCGCTGGCCGGCTGGAAACTCGGGGTGACCTCGCGGGCCAAGCAAGCGCAGGCCGGCATCCACGAGCCCGTGCGCGGCTTCCTGGCCCGCGCGAACGCGCTCGACCTGGGCGAGCCGCTGGTCACCGGCGAGCTGATTCAGCCGCGGGCCGAGCCGGAGATCGTGTTCATCCTGGGCCGGGACCTGTCCGGCCCGGCGGTGACCGCGGCCGACGTGCTGGCCGCCACGGCCGGCGTGGCCGCCGGCATCGAGATCCTGGATTCCCGGTACCGCGACTACCGGTTCACCATGCCGGACGTGATCGCCGACAACACCTCGGCCGGCCGGTTCGTGGTCGGGGCGCCGGTCCCGCCCGACGGCATCGACCTGCGGCTGGCCGGGGTGGTCTTCGAGCTGGGCGGCGAGGTGGTCGGGACCGCGGCGGGTGCCGCCGCGCTGGGCCACCCGGCCGCCGCGGTGGCCTGGCTGGCGCGGTCGCTGGCGGCCGCGGGCGAGGGCCTGCGGGCCGGGCAGGTCGTGCTGTCCGGCGGGCTGACTGCGGCGGTCCCGGTCCGGCCCCGGGATGTGGCAGTGGCGAGCATCGACCGGCACGACGTGGTCGAGCTGGCGATAACGTAACGTTCGGGCCCATGTCCTGGGTGCGGCTCGGCGCGGCAGGCGGGCGCAGTTCCTGGACCGTCAAGCACGGCGGCCGGGCCTTCGCGGTGTTCCTGGTCGGCGGACGGTGCTACGTCACCGACGCGCGATGCCCGCATAACGGCGGCCCGCTGGCGCAGGGCTGGATCCGGCGCGACCGGGAGCTGGTCTGCCCCTGGCACTGGTACGCCTACGACCTGGAGACCGGGGAGTGCCGCACCTCCGCCCGTTACCGGCTCGGCTGCTACCCGGTGGAGGAGCGCGACGGCGAGTTCTACGCCGACCTCCCCAAGCCGGCGCCGCTCCTCAGCTGGGCCGAGCGCCTGCGCGCCCACGCCCGCGGCGAGGACCGCCCCGGCCCGCCGGGTCAGCCGCGGTAGCCGGCGCCGCCCCCGCCAAGTAGCTAAGTCGCGAACCTCAACCGCCCCGCCAGCCCCAACAGCGACCGATGTCAACGCTCGCTGAATTTAGCGGTGTGCCTTTTGCCGGTTATAGCCGGTCAACTCCACACCATTAACCGTTCCTGTGATTGCTGGTGCCTGTGGGACCGGGGCGAGGACCGGCCAGGCCCGCCGGGTCAGCCGCGGTAGCCGAGGCGGCGGGAGATCGCGTTCGCGGCCTCGACCACGGGGCCGCAGAACCGGCGCAGCGACGCGCCCTTGACCCGGCTGATCGGCCCGGCCACGCTGATCGCGGCGGTGACGGTGCCGTCCATGCCGTGGATCGGTGCGCCCACCGAGGCCACGCCCAGCTCCCCTTCCTCGACGTTCTCGGCCCAGCCCCGCTGGGCCACGGTGCGCAGTTCGGCGCGCAGCGCCCGCTCGTCGGTGATCGTGCGCGGCGTCATCGCCACCGGCTTCCACTGGGCCAGGCGGGCGTCGAGCGTCTCCGGCGGCAGACCCGCCAGCAGCACCTTGCCGCTGCTGGTGCAGTGGGCGGGCAGCCGATGCCCGACCCGGCTGAAGATCCGCAGCGTGTGCGGGCTGTCCAGCCGTTCCACGTACACCGCCTCGAGCCCGTCCAGCACGGCGACCTGGACCGTCTCCCCGGTCCGCTGGCGCAGGCTGACCAGCGCGGGCATGGCCGCCTCGTGCAGGTCGACGTGCGCGGCCACGACCGCGCCGAGCTCGTACAGGCCCAGCCCGAGCCGGTACCGGCCGGAGGCGGCGTCGCGCTCCAGCAGCCGCTCCTCGGCCAGCGTCGCGAGCAGCCGGTGCACGGTGCTCTTGCCCAGGCCGAGCCGGCCGGACAGCTCGGTCACGCCCAGCTCCCGGTCCACCCCGGAGAACTCCTTGAGCAGCCGCGCCGCGTTCCGCACCGACGACAGCCGCCCGGGATCGGCCCGGCCCGCCGGCCGCGACACGGCGTTCTTCTCCGCGGGAAGGCGGTCTTGCATGCGGAACAGTCTGTTTCTACCGTGTGACGCAGGTCAATCGCCAGCTCAGGAGGCCCGATGGGCCACATCGTCTGGTTCGAGCGCTACACCAGTGCGGATCGCTGCGCGGTGGGCGGCAAGAACGCCAGCCTGGGCGAGCTGACCTGCGCGGGACTGCCGGTCCCGCCCGGGTTCGCGGTGACCGCCGCGGCGTACTCGCGGGCCAGGGACGCGGCCGGGCTGACCGGGCCGCTGGCGGCCCTGGTCGCCGCCGCCGACCCGGACCGGTCACAGTCCGTGGCTGAGGCGGGCCGCGCGGCGCGCGCCCTGGTGGCGTCGATGCCCCTGCCGGGCCATCTCGACGCCGAGGTGCGGGAGGCGTACGCGCAGCTCTGCGACCGGTGCCGCGCCGACGACATGCCGGTGGCCGTGCGGTCGTCGGCCACCTGCGAGGACCAGCCGGACGCCAGCTTCGCCGGCGAGCACGACAGCTACCTGTGGGTGCGCGGCCCCGACGACGTGCTCAGCAACCTGCGGCGGTGCTGGGCGAGCCTGTTCACCGACCGGGCCATCAGCTACCGGCGCCAGATGGGCTACCCGGAGACCGGGCTGGCCATGAGCGTCGTGGTGCAGAAGATGGTGCAGCCGCGCGCGGCGGGCGTGGCGTTCACCCTGAACCCCCGCGACGGCGACCGCTCCCAGGTCGCCATCGACGCGAGCTGGGGGTTCGGGGAGGCGGTCGTGGGCGGGGAGGTGAACCCGGACAACTTCCTGGTGGACAAGGTGATCGGCGAGGTCAGCCAGCGGATCGTCTCGCACAAGGAGGTCGAGTACCGGCTGACCGGAGCCGACCGGGTGGAACGGGCGCCGGTGGACCAGGCGCGGCAGGACATCCCGTCGCTGACCGACGAGGAGATCAAGGCCGTCGCGGCGCTCGCGCGCCGGGCGGAGAAGCACTACGGATGCCCGCAGGACGTGGAGTGGGCGGTGGAGGACAGCCCGGGTGGCGTGGACGCGCCGGCAGCGGGCGCCGTCGTGCTGCTGCTGCAGAGCCGGCCGGAGACCGTGTGGAGCCGCAAGCCCCCGCGCCGGGCGGCCACAGCGGGCGGCAGCTACATGGACAGCATCGTGAGCAGCCTCGTCGCGCCGCTGCACGCCAAGCGCGCGGGTGACGATCACTGAGAAAGGACCAGGCCAATGGCGGACAGGTTCCCGAGCCCGTTTGACATCGCGACCCCTCCCGGCGCGGAGGGCTGGCAGGAGCTCTACAGCTACTCGTCGGTGTTCTCGCAGGACCGGCGCGAGTACGAGGAGTCGATGTTCTGGTTCATGGACGGCGTGCACACGCCCGAAGTGATCCCGCCCTGGGACGCCACCATCCTGGAATTCGCGATCATCGTGCTGTCCCAGTACAACACCCGGCACTACCTGGTGCCGCCCGCGCTCGGCGTAGACATCCGGTTCCTCAACGGGTACATGTACCTGTCGCCGGTCGGGGTCACCGACCCGGCCGAGGTCGAGGCGCGGGTGCCGCAGTTCATGCAGCGCGCGGGCTACTACTTCGAGCACTGGGACGAGCTCTACGCGGCCTGGATGGTCAAGGTGCGGGCGCTGATCGACGAGCTGGAGGAGGTCAGGTTCCAGCCGCTGCCGGAGTCGGAGGACCTCGAGGTCATCACCGGCGGCCTGGGGACCGGCAGCGGGCTCGAGCTCCTGACGCAGTACGACCGGCTGGTCGAGCTCACCCTCAAGCTGTGGAACTACCACTTCGAGTTCCTCAACCTCGGCTACGTCGCCTACCTCGACTTCTTCGGGTTCTGCAAGCAGGTGTTCCCCTCCATCCCGGACCAGGCGATCGCGAAGATGGTGGCCGGCATCGACGTGGACCTGTTCCGGCCGGACGAGGAGCTCAAGAAGCTCGCCGCGCTGGCCGTCGAGCTCGGCCTGGACGACGCGTTCGACGGCCCCGCGGACGACGTCCTGGCCCGGCTGGCCGGCCGGCCCGGCGGGGCCCGGTGGCTCGAAGCCTGGACGGCGGCGCAGCAGCCGTGGTTCAACTTCTCCGCGGGCAGCGGCTTCTACCACACCGACAAGGTGTGGGCGGAGCACCCCGACATCCCGATCGGCTTCATCACCAG
>Ga0126371_10006296_pt1 | contig 10554 bp, 11 predicted proteins | sample PanSoiMetaPlot_4_FD_110145 | JGI IMG/M metagenome (GOLD analysis project Ga0126371, IMG submission 110145) | Tropical forest soil microbial communities from Panama - MetaG Plot_4 | ecosystem: Environmental > Terrestrial > Soil > Tropical forest > Bulk soil | place: Panama | collected 2016-02-17
CCGCATCGAGCCCGGCGTCGAGCTGATGCAGAAACCGTTCTCGCGCGAGGATCTGGCGGCGCGTATCCGCGCCCTGCTGGATGCGGATGTGCTCGATGGCGACAAGGCGCCGGGCCGCGCGACGACCGACGTACCGGCGCCGGCCGAAGCCGATGCCGGCCATGACAGTGACGCGATGAAAGGTGGGAACGCCTGAGGCAACCGTAGGCTACGAGGAGGGGGGCATGCCGAACCTATTCCGCGCCGCCGTGTCGTTGTTGGCCTTCGTCGCGGTGTTGACCGCCGGCCGCGCCGCCGCCGAGGATCGTATCCAGCTTCCCAGCCGGCCGGGTGTCGTTCAGCCGATCCTCTATCAGCCGGCGTCGGCGCCCATCGCGAGCGTCGTGCTATTTCCCGGCGGCGGTGGCGTCATTGCCGGCGTGCGGAACAATTTCCTGCTGCGCGTCCGCGGCGACTTAGCGGCCCAAGGAATCAGTGTCGCCGTGATCGACGTGCCGTCGGATCATGCCGAGGCGGACAACGACTACCGCGCCGGCGCCGATGCCGCCGCCGATGCCGCGTCCGTCGTTGTCTTCCTTAAGACGAAGGCAGCGGTGCCGGTTTGGCTGATCGGCACCAGCCGCGGATCGATTTCGGCGGCGAACGCCGCCGCGCGTCTCGGCCCGTCGCAGGTGAACGGCGTCGTGCTGACCTCGTCGGTATGGACCGGCGGCATGGACCTCGTGCCGCTGACGCCGATCGCGGTGCCGACGCTCATCGTTCACAATCGCGACGACCAATGCCGCCACAGCCCGGTCAACGGCGCGGCGCCGGCCTTGGCGACATTGACCAATGCCCCGGCCAGGGATCTGCTGCTGGTTTCCGGCGGCGAAAGCCGATCGGATCCGTGCGGTGCCTTATCGCACCACGGCTATCTCGGCATCGAGAATCAGGTCGTGCCGCCGATGATCGCCTGGATCAAGAGCCATAACGCACCGGCGCACTAGCGCCAACGCACGTCAAAGCTCCGTGCCGATCAGGCGATCCACGGAAAAAGGTCCACCGCCGCGCAGCGCCATGGCAAAGGCGAAGACGCCTGTCATGAACGTGTATTCCATGCCGTGATGTGCCCATTCCCAGGCAGGCGCCAAAATCGCAAACGAGATGATCCCCATCTCGATGGCGATGGCGGCGGCGACGATGCGCGTGAGAAAACCGGCCGCCAGCATCAAGCCGCCGAAGAATTCGATGATACAGGCCGCCCAGGCCCAGACGTGCGGCGCCAGCCAGCCACGCGTCGTCAGGCCTTGTGCCGTGTGCAGCACGCCGTCGCCGAAAAGCTTATCGGCACCAGGCACCACCAAGATCAAGCCCAGGCAAACGCGCATGACGACATAACTCGCCGGCACGGCGAAATCGTAGAACCGTGCGAGGCCGGGAATCCAAAGCCCTTGCGTGTCGCCTCTACGCTTGCTCATCGCATCTCACGCTTAAGCGCCGCATCGATGCAACGGCCGACGAGGCAACTCACCCCACACCGCGCGCCTGCACGCGCGGCGACTCAGAACAGAAACGTCCGGACGTGAAGTCCGGACGCTTAGCCGACGGCTTCTTTTAGTTCTTTGCCGGCGCGGAAACGCGGCACCTTGCGCGCGGCAATTTGGATCGTCTCGCCGGTACGCGGATTGCGGCCTTCCGATGCCGCGCGTTGCGCGACCCGGAACGTGCCGAAGCCGACGAGGCGAACCTCGTTGCCTTTCTTCAGCGACGTGCTGATGCACTCGAGCACTGCGTCGATGGCACCTTCGGCGTGCGTCTTTTTCAAGCTCGCAGCCGTGGCAACAGCGTCAACTAACCCTTGCTTGTTCATAACTGAGCCCTTTCGCTCGTGACGAACGGAATTGCCTTATAGTGAGTCGGTGCTGACGTAAATCCCGACTCGCTCGCGTGACTCAAATTTGTCACGGGCCGAGTCGGCATGGCCCGTCACAACAAAATCACACGACTCCATCGGACCGATTCTTTTCTTTAAGTCGCGCAAGTTCCTTCGTGGGGAGCGGTCGTGTCTCGTCTTGTCTCATTCGGCCTGTTGGCCGCCGTTTTCGCCGTTACCGGTTGCTCGCCCAGCTACTCACCGAACGTCTATTCCGGCGCTGCCGTCCAGCAGGCGGACAAGGTCGAGGCCGGCACCGTCATCGGCTTTCGCCAGGTCGAGATCCAGTCGGACGGCACGGTCGGCGCCATTGCGGGCGGCGCGGCAGGCGGCGTGCTCGGCAGCCAGGCCGGCGAAGGCCCCGTGAGCAATGCGCTCGGCGCGGTCGGCGGCGCGTTGGCCGGCGGCCTGGCCGGCACCTTCGTCGAGCACACCACCGGCGACACCACCGGCTGGGAATACATCGTGCGCGAGAGCAAGGGCGATTTGGTGTCGGTGACCCAGCGCCAGGACAAGCCGCTCACCGTCGGTCAGAAGGTGCTCGTCATCTACGGCAAGCAGGCGCGCATCATTCCGGACTACACCACAGTGTCGGCGCCGCCACCGACGCCGACACCGGCGCCGGTTACGAACAAGTCCGGCGCGGCGTATGTGCCGCCGGTCGCCGGTCCGGTCACGGCGGCGTCCGCGCCGCCGACGCCGATTACGCCGGCGAGCACACCCGCGCCCACGTCGAGCGCCGCTCCGCCATCCGTTCCGCCGGACGCGTTCGTTTCAACCACGCCGGCGGGCGCGTCAACTTCGCCGTCATCGTCTTCTCCGAGCGGCAATGCCGCGCCGGCGCCGTCGACCCATTAGGAACCGGCGAAACCGATCGCCGTCCGTCCCGCCGCACGTTTCTGCCGCAACTGCGCATAGATGATGCCGTGCAGGATCAGATAAAACGGCACCAGCACCGTCGGAATCAGCGACCAGGGTAGAGTCAGCATCGCAAACGTGCCGGATTGGCCGACCCCGAAGATTTGCTGCGGGCCGGGCCCCGTCATCACGCCGAGCGCGAGCGCCAAGACCAGATCGAGCGCACCGAAGGCGTTCCACTCCATCGGAATGAGCCGGCTTGATCCGCGCGCCATCGCCACCACGAGGGGCAGTGCCAGCGCGCCGGCGATCATGTCGCCGATGCCGGCGAAGTAAGGAAATGGCCCAGCAACGCGGCCCTGGATGCCGAGCAGCAGCATGAAGACGCCGAACAGGCGGAACGCGTTGAGGCCGATCAGCAGATCGGTCGGTAGCGCCAGCGCGGTGCGCCGGAACGACGGCGACAACGCCGCCGCGAGCGCTGCCGTGACGAGCGGCACGGCCACCACGATTCCGATTGGTGGAATCCGGCCGGCAATCGTGCCGAGCAAGGCGCCGCTCTGCGTCATCTCGTAGGCAAACCCGGTCCACAATCCGACGACGGCGAGGAAGCCGAGGCGTGTCGCGCGCGAGGCCGGTATTACGATGGCGATGGCGCCGAAAGTGAAAATGATCGCAGCAATCAGCGTGATGGTTCGGATTTGCTCGAGCATGGCAGTCTCCCTGGGGTTACGGCCTAGATTTGTGCAAGGCCGCCGTCGACGAACAGTTCGATACCGGTGATGAAGCTCGCGTCGTCGGACGCGAGAAACGTCACGGCTTTGGCGATCTCCTCGGGCGTGCCGAATCGACCGAGCGGGACGGCGCCTGCGATCATCTTCCGGCGCTGTTCGCCCACGTCGGAGGACGAGAGAAGATTGTCCAAGCCGGGCGTTTCGATGGTGCCGGGGCTGATCGCGTTGACGCGAATGCGGCGCGCCTTGAGATCGGTCGTCCACGTGCGGGCGAACGAGCGCACGGCGGCCTTGGTGGCGCTGTACACGCTGTTCTCCGGCAGGCCTTTGCTGCCGACGATCGACGCGTTCAGAACGATCGCGGCGCCGTCCGGCATCAGGGGCAGCGCCTTCTGCACGGTGAACAGAAGCCCCTTCACGTTGACGCTGAAGATCACGTCGTAGAGCTCTTCGGTGATGGCGCCGAGCGGCGCGTATTTGGCGATGCCGGCGTTGGCGAAGACGATGTCGAGCTTGCCCGCTGCGGTCCGGATCTGGGCGAACAGCCGATCGAGATCGGCAAGGTTCGAGACGTCGCAGCGTATACCCGTGACGTCGCGCCCGACCGTCTTCACGGCCGCCGCGAGCTCAGCCTCGCGGCGTCCGGTGATGAACACGCGTGCGCCTTCGCTGACGAACTGCTTCGCCGTCGCCAAGCCGATGCCGCTGGTGCCACCGGTGACCAGCGCGATTTTTCCGTCCAGCCTACCCATGTCGTTCTCCTTGAATGTCGTCAAAGCGGTTTCGCGCCACGGCTCAATGCGCGTCCTTTGCCGGTTGCGCCGGCGCGGCGACCTTGCGCATCAACGGCACGAGCAGCGTGGCAATGACGAACGCGACCATGATGGCGCGGAAGGCGTCGGCGTAAGCCATGGTCGCCGCCTCGCGATAGGCGAGGTCGTAAAGCTGCTGGAGTGCCGCGTGTTGGCCGGCGCCAGCCGAGCCGAGTACGGCGCCGAGGCGCGCGCTCAATCCCGACAGCAGCCGCTCCATCGCCGGATTGGCCGGCGTCAGGCTCGAGGCGATGTCGAGGAAGTGGCGGTTGGTCTGGTTATTGAGGATCGCGCCGCCGAGCGCGATGCCGACCGCGCCACCCAGATTGCGCATCATGTTGAAGAGGCCGCTGGCGTATTTGAGCCGCGCCGGGGACAGGCTGCCGAGGCCGAGCGTCACCGCCGGCCCGACCGCGAAGACCTGCGGAAAGCCGCGCAGGATCTGCGGCACCAGCAGTTGGTCGCGACCCCAATCGTGGGTGATGAAGCTGTAGCTCCACATCGCCAGGCCGAAGCTCGCCAGACCGAACATCATCAGCCAGCGCAGATCGACCTTGCGGCCGAGCGCGACGTAGATCGGCACGCCGATCAGCGACGCCGCGCCGGTCGAGAACAGCGCCATGCCGGTCTGCCAGGCCGAGAAGCCGCGCACGTAGCCCAGGAACAGCGGCGTCAGATAGATCGTCGAGAAGATGCCGATGCCGGTGATGAACGACAGGATGCAGCCGAGCAGGAAGTTGCGGTTGCCGAGGGCGCGCAGGTCGACCACGGGATTCGCCGTGGTCAGGCTGCGGCCGACGAACAGGAGGCTGGCGACGGCGGCGATCCACGCGCAATCGCGGATCGTCGCGTCGCTGAACCAGTTCCAGCGCGCGCCTTCCTCAAGCACGTATTCGAGCGTGCCGAGGCCGATCGCCATCAGCACGATGCCCGGATAATCCGCGCCGACGATGAGCGAGAGCTCGGGCTTGTCGATGTCGACCAGCGCCGCGACGCCGAACGCCACCAGCAGGCCGGGCACGAGATTGACGTAGAACAGCCAGTGCCAATCGAGCGTGTCGGTGATCCAGCCGCCGATCACCGGCCCGAGGGTCGGCGCGATGGAGGCGATAGTACCGACCACGGCGGCGGCATAGATCCGGCGCTGGCCCTCGAAGTAGGTGAACGACGAGGTGAAGACCGTCGGGATCATCGACGCGCCGAGCATGCCTTGGAGCGCACGGAACACGATCATGCTGTCGATGTTCCAGGCGATGCCGCACAACAGGCTCGCCAGCGTGAAGCCGAGCGCCGAGCCGGTGAAGAGCCAGCGCGTCGAGAACACGCGGGTCAGCCATCCCGACAGCGGGATCACCACGATCTCGGCGATGAGATAGGCCGTCTGCACCCAGGAAATTTCGTCTTGTGCGGCCGAGAGTCCGCCGCCGATATCCTGCAGCGACGAGGCGACGATCTGGATGTCGAGCAGCGCCACGAACATGCCGACGCACATGACGGCGAAAGGAAAGATCGCGCGCAGCCCGCTCGGCGTCTCGTTCATGGCGGCGTCACTCGGGCTTGGTGTCGACCGACACCGTCGTCGACAGGCCGGGCCGCAGCAGGCCGAGCGTCGCGTCGTCGCTGTCGAGCACGATGCGGACGGGAACCCGCTGCACGATCTTGGTGAAGTTGCCGGTGGCGTTCTGCGGCGGGATCACGCTGAACACCGCGCCGGTCGCCGGCGCCAGGCTGACGACATGGCCGTGGAAGACGCGGCCGGGCAGCACGTCGGCGACGATGGTCGCCTTCTGGCCGGGCTTCATGTGGGCGAGCTGGTCTTCCTTGAAGTTGGCGTCGACCCAGAGGCCATGCGCCGGCACCACCGACAGTAATTCGGTGCCGGCGGTGATATAGGCGCCGACTTGCGCGGCGCGGTCGCCGACATAGCCGTCGACCGGCGCGTCGATTTCGGTATAGCCGAGGTTCAGCCGCGCCGTGGCGAGGTCGGCTTCGGCCTGCGCCTCGGCCGCCTTGGCGCCGGCGATCTGGCTGTCGAGTACGACGAGTTGCTGCTTGGCGGCATCGACCGCGGCAGTGGCCGCGGCGACGGCGGCCCGTGCCGCTTCGGTTGCGGCCTGTGCGCGCTCGTTGTCCTGGCGCGACGCATAAGCGACGCGCGCCAGTGTGGCGTAACGCACCGCATCCTTGCTCGCGAACACGGCGGCGGCCTGTTTCGCCACGAGATCGGCTTCGGCCTGCCGGATCATCGACTGCTGCAGCGCGTCGCGCGCCTGTAGGCTGGCAAGGTCGGCCTGGCGCTGGCCGAGGGCGGCGGTCGCGCGGTCGAGCGCCGCCTGGAAGTCGCGCGCATCGAGACGGACCAGCGGCTCGCCCGCGTGGACATACTGGTTGTCCTTGACCAGGATCTGCCCGACGAAGCCGGCGACGTGCGGCGCGATCGGCGTGACGTCGCCGCCGACATAGGCGTCGTCGGTGGTGGCAATGAAGCGGCCCTCCGTCCACCAGCGATCGCCGAACCACAGCGCCGCCGACAAAATGCTGAGCCCGAGCACGATCAGCGCCAGGCGCCGGCGCGACAGCGACGGGATTTTCAATGTCGGCGTGACGGCAACGCGCGCGCGGCGGAGCGAGATGGCCTCTTCGCTCATCGTGGCCTCCTTAATTCTTATTGGCCGCCGCGTAGCGACGGCGCGTTTGTTCGTCGGCGGCCGGGCCGGCAGCGGCGCGGAAGCGCGGGCCGGCGAGGGGCGCGCCGCTCGCGCGGTCGACCAGCACGGCCTCAACCGGCTTGCCGGTCTCGGTGTCGACGACGACGACGCTCGGTCCTTCGGGCGCGAAATGCTTGTTGCCCCAGGTGAGCAGCGACAGCAGCACGGGGCGGAAGTCGCGGCCGCGCTCGGTCAGCACATATTCGTAACGCGGCGGCCGCTCGTTGTAGCGCCGGCGCTCGAGCAGGCCGCTGTCGACCAGGGCATTGAGCCGCCGCGTCAGCATGTTGGGCGCGATGTCGAGGTCTTTCTGGAACTGGTCGAAGCGCGTCAGGCCCTGGAAGGCGTCGCGCAGGATCAGGATGCTCCACCATTCGCCGACGCGCTCGAGGCTGCGGGCGATCGGGCAGGACATGGTGCTGAAGCTTTTGCGTTGCATGGCCGGCGCTCTCCGTGGCTTGCATAATGAAAGTAATAAACCGGAGCATAACTTGCATCATGCAAGTTAACAAGCCAGCCATGCGCGGCGGGCGTTTCTCTGGCAAAGCGGGCGGAAAGCCATTATTTCTTGGGGCAAAGCGGGACCCCGTAACCCATGGCCACGAAAGCAAAATGGACGCCCGATAGCTGGCGGTCGAAGCCCGTCAAGCAGGCGCCCGATTACCCCGACGCCAAGGCGGTCGCCGCCGTCGAGGCGACGCTGGCGCATTATCCGCCGCTGGTGTTCGCCGGCGAGGCGCGGCGGCTGAAGGCTGCGCTGGCCGATGTGGTCGCCGGCAAGGCTTTTCTGCTGCAAGGGGGCGACTGCGCGGAAAGCTTCGCCGAGTTCCACCCCAACAACATCCGCGACACCTTCCGCGTCCTGCTCCAGATGGCGGTGGCGCTGACTTATGGAGCCGCATGCCCCGTCGTGAAGGTGTCGCGCATGGCCGGGCAGTTTGCGAAGCCCCGGAGCGCGGACACGGAAACCCAAAATGGCGTGACGCTGCCGGCCTATCGCGGCGACATCATCAACGGCATGGAGTTCACGCCGGCCGCGCGCAAGCCCGATCCGGCGCGCATGGTTCAGGCCTACAGCCAGGCGGCGGCGACGCTCAATCTGCTGCGCGCCTTCGCGCAAGGCGGCTACGCCGATCTCCACCGCGTTCACTCCTGGACGCAAGGGTTCGTGGCACAGAGCCCGGCCGGCGCGCGCTATCAGGAATTGGCCGACCGGCTCACCGAGACGCTCGATTTCATGGCGGCGTGCGGCCTGACCAGCGAAACCACGCCGCAGATCCGCGAGACCGATCTCTTCACCTCGCACGAGGCGCTGCTGCTGCCGTACGAGCAAGCGCTGACGCGCGTCGATAGCACGACCGGCGATTGGTACGACTGCTCGGCGCACATGCTCTGGGTCGGCGATCGCACGCGCCAGATCGACGGCGCGCATGTCGAGTTCATCCGTGGCGTCAAGAATCCCATCGGCCTCAAATGCGGGCCGTCGCTGCCGGCCGATGATCTGCTGAAGCTCATCGACATCCTCAATCCGGATGACGAGGCCGGCCGTCTGGTGCTGATCGCGCGCATGGGTGCCGACAAGGTCGAAGCCAAGTTGCCGCCGCTGGTGCGCGCGGTAAAGAAGGCGGGCCGCAAGGTGGTCTGGTGCTGCGATCCGATGCACGGCAACACGATCGTCTCGAAGACCGGCTATAAGACGCGCGCAGTCGATCAGGTCTTGCGTGAAGTCCGCGGTTTCTTCGCCGTGCACGAAGGCGAGGGCAGCTATGCCGGCGGCGTGCATTTCGAGATGACCGGCCAGGACGTCACCGAATGCATCGGCGGCGCGACGCCGCTGTCGCGCGCCGTGAGCGAGACCGATCTCGCCGACCGCTATCACACCCATTGCGATCCGCGCTTGAACGCCGGCCAGGCGCTCGAGCTCGCCTTCATGATCGCCGAAGAGCTGAAGAAGAAGCGCGCCGGCCAGGCCGCGGCGGCGCGCGCGCGGGCTGCGTCCTGAGCGGCGCGCCCCGGCGCGCGACGGAACCGCCGCCGCCGGACGATCCGGTCGCCCGGCTCACCGACGCTTATTTCAACAAGACCAAGGAGATCGTCCGCCGCCACGGCGACAAGCGCGTCACCTATGCCGTGTTCATGCGGCGGCCGGTGATCGCGACGCCGCGCCTCATGGTGGATTTCCTGGAAAGTACGGCGCGAGCGCGCGGCACCAAATTCGACATCGCGCTGCCGTACAAGGAAGGCGAGTGGGTCGGCGCCGGCGAAGTCCTCGCCTATATCTCCGGCTCGCTGGTCCATCTGGTCGATCTGGAGACGCTGTATCTCCAGAAGCTCGGCGCCTGCTGCGTCGCCGCCTACAACGCCTATGCCATGTGCTCCGATTTGCCGAAGGCGGCGTTCCTCGCGATGGATGCGCGCCATTGCGCCGGCGCCGAGATGGCCGAGATGATGGCCTATGCGGCTTCCGTCGGCTCGGCGGCTGCCAAGCGCGAGGCGGGCGCCGTCGGCTTCATCGGCAATGCCACCGACGCCACCGCGCATTTTTTCGGCCAGAAATTCGGCCTCGGCACGATGCCGCATGCGCTCATTGGCTATGCCGGCTCGACCGTGCGCGCCGCCGAGATGTTTCGCGAAACCTTTCCCGACGAACCGCTGACCGTGCTGGTCGATTATTTCGGCCAGGAAGTCACCGACACGCTCGCCGTCGCGCGCCGCTTTCCCGATCTCGCCGCGGCCGGCAAGCTCGCCGTGCGCCTCGACACGCATGGCGGCCGCTACATCGAAGAGCTCGACGTCGCGTGGTCCTATGCGGTGCTCGAAGCCGCCGTGCCCAACGCCATCCGCGGCTATCGCACCGAGGCCGAGTTGCGGTATCTCATCGGCACCGGCGTTTCGGCGGCTTCGGTCTGGCACGTGCGCAAGCGGCTCGACGGCGAGGGCTTTCGCAAGGTGAAGATCGTCGTCAGCTCGGGCTTCACGCCCGCCAAATGCCGCGCCATGTCGATCGCCGAAGCGCCGATTGATGTCGTGGGGACAGGGTCGTACCTGCCGGACTCGTGGAACGAGACCTACGCCACCGCCGACATCGTCGAGTACGACGGCAAGCCGCTGGTCAAGATCGGCCGCGAATTCCTGATGCGGAAAAAGAGCGAAAGCTAGCCGCCGTGACCGGCGTGGTTCGGCGCCGCGCCCGCGAACGTCGCGACGGTGAGGGCATCGGCCGCGAGGGTTTCGGGCGGCACGACGTTGCGCGCCGTCCAGCGCACGCGGACGTTGCCGTTGCGGTCGAGCATCAATTCGGTCTCGCCGCCGTCGCTGTCGTTCCGGAATAGGCCAAGCGCCGCGGCCACGTTCGCCGAAACGCCGACGACATAAGGCGGGTTCGTCACCGCGCCTTGGCTCGCGCCGCTGACGCCGACGGCGATCACCGGCAAGCCGGCGGCAATCAGCTTGAGCTGCGCCGCGCCGAGTTGCTGCAGCCGCGCGACCGGTACGTTCGATCCGAACAACACGAGTAGCACGGGCCCTTC
>Ga0126371_10006297_pt1 | contig 10552 bp, 6 predicted proteins | sample PanSoiMetaPlot_4_FD_110145 | JGI IMG/M metagenome (GOLD analysis project Ga0126371, IMG submission 110145) | Tropical forest soil microbial communities from Panama - MetaG Plot_4 | ecosystem: Environmental > Terrestrial > Soil > Tropical forest > Bulk soil | place: Panama | collected 2016-02-17
GTGCTGTTAGCGAGAGATCACGCTGGCGCTCGAGCTGCGAGCAATACGCTTCCGTCGCGTACGTTGGGCCGGACCGGAGCGAAAGTTTCAATCCTTGCTTTCGGCTGCGGAAGCCGCTTCCTCATGTACAAGGATGAAGAGAGTGCCGCGGCAATTCTTAACCGTGCCATCGATTCCGGGATCAGTTATCTCGACACGGCGTTTGCATACGGAGATGGTGAGAGCGAGAGTCGAGTCGGTCAGGTGATGGCGTCGAGACGCAAGGAAGTGTGGCTCGCAACGAAGATTCCAGATCGTACGCGCGATGGATTCTTGCGGCGCCTCGAGGGAAGTCTCAAACGGCTTAGGACAGACCATGTGGACCTCGTACACATCCACAGTCTCGGTCATGCTGACGATTTGGCGAAGATTGAGGCGCCGGACGGGGCGATGAAGGGCTTGATGGAGGCACGTGAGCAAAAGATGGCGCGCTTTGCTGGCATGACCAGCCATACCGACGGAGAGGTGATGGCCAAGGCTATCGAACGACACGATCTTGATTGCGTACAGATGGCTCTCAATGCCTCCCGTAATGGCCGCTTCGAAGAACTGGCACTCCCCGCAGCCAACAAGAAGAATCTGGGTGTGATTGCCATGAAGATTACTGGGCAAGAGTTTCTTGTAGGTGATGGTTCTGGGAAGGCAAATATGCAGTCATTGCTGCGATATTCCATGAGCCTGCCGGTAACGACCGCAGTCGTGGGAATGCCGAAACCGGAAATGCTGGCGCAGAATGTCGAAATCGCGCGCGGATTTTCGCCCCTCGATTCTCAGGACAAAGAGAGATTGAGGCAGCAACTTGGCCCGGCGCGTGAGGGTCTGGAGAAAAGACTCGTTGGACACCTGGATGGGCCGACGACGAGCCCCGAGGTGTTTCAGGCGTAAGTGAGCACATCTTTGCGGACGGAATTTGGGCATAGAGGTCGGGATAGCACCGGCTACGCAGGTTCAACAAATAAAAAAGGAGAGCCTTCGACTATGTCCAAGACTCGTAGGCGATTTCTGAAGGAATTGTCTGTGGCGGTGGTCGTGCCGCGGCTCGTCGCCGAGGCGTTTTCTGCAGAAACCAAGGAGATCAAGCTGCCGATTGCATTCTCAACGTTGGGCTGTCCCGCTTGGGATTGGACGAAAATTCTGGATTTTGCCAGTCAGCACGGATTCAGTGCCATAGAATTGCGCGGTTTGGAGGGCAATCTCGATTTGCCATCGCACGCAGTTTTTGCGCCGGACCGAATCGAGCAAACGAAGCGCGAAATTCGCGAAAGCCGGTTGAAGATTGCTTGTGTCAGCAGCTCGGCCAATTTGTACCTCAGTGATCAAGCCAGACGGGCAAAGGAATTGGGAGATGCGCGTCAATTCATTGATCTGGCCGCGAGCCTCGGCGCACCGTACGTCCGTGTTTTTGGCGGAAAAGAAGAGTCCGACACTAGCAAGCTCCCCGACCAGGAAACGAAAGCGCGAGTGGCAGCCGGCCTGCACGAGTTAGGCAAGTATGCCGAACCGCGTGGAGTCACCGTAATTATAGAATCGCATGACCACTTTACCGCCTCCTCGTCTCTCAAAGGTGTACTACAGGGCGGAAATTCCGATCATGTGGGCTTGCTCTGGGACGCGCACCATACGTTTGCTGATTCGAACGAGGACCCGGAATTTACCGTTAAACAATTGGGATCTTGGATACGGCATACACACTTGAAAGACTCGACCGGGAGTGGCGCAGACCGCAAATATGTTTTGACGGGTCAAGGAAATGTCCCCATCCGACGGCAAATCGAATCCTTACGTTCCATCGGATATAAAGGCTTCTACTGTTTCGAGTGGGAAAAATTGTGGCATCCGGAATTGGAAGTACCCGAGATCGCGATTGCGGACTTTGCCCGTATTGTCGGCCAGTGCCTGGGAGACAGGCAAGCGTGTAGCACCTGAACCTGAGGTTTGGCGGTTCGGCGGTCCTGGCTTGGGAACGCGTCAACGTCTAATTGGGAATGATATGGCGTCCGTTTGAGAATCGCCGACCGTCCATTTGGGAATGGGAATCCGGCCCTGACCCATTGTAAAATTTCGCGGCTTCAACGATCCCCCAAGCGTTTTCGTGAGCACAAATAAACAGAATTGTTACGCGGAAAGACTGGCATGCATACCGCCGTGGTTTCGCCACACACTGGTGCCCACTCGGGATTCCGGACAAGGTGATCCAAGCTATTCCGCGTCATGAAGACGTCAGGACCACGCAGAGGAGCTACATCAAGACGGTGCAGTGACGACAGCCCCAGAAGCGACTGGGAAAAGAATTGCTTGTGCAGCAGGTTGTGGTGACTGATCCGTAAGTGGCTGAAACCATGGAGCCGACGATCGGACTTGAACCGATGACCTGCCGATTACGAATCACCAGAGTTACGGTCGGGGTTGCCGAGCTAAGCCCTTGAATAGAAACAGTTTTTATTAGACGCGTCCGCACGGATGATGGTTCATTTGGTTCGCGCAGTATCAATCAGATGCAAGAAGAACGTCACAATTCATGTCACAAGCATGTCACGATTTTTGAGACTCTTTCGTAAGCAACTCACCCAGCCATGGCACTATCGATGCTAGGAAAGCAAACGGGCGCGGCTACCCTGTGCTTGCAGTAAAGAAACCGCCTTCGAGTCAAACGAGACAAACTCCTCTGCGCCCATCCACTCCCCCTCGTAGCAAATTACACCATCCGCAAAATCCCGGCCGGCATCGAGCGTGGACAACCCGGCCTCCACCGCTGGTCGATTCATTGTCACATTGGCGCTCCTCATGAGGCGACGAATCGCGTCCGAAACATCGGCCGCTGATTTCTTGTAGCCTCGACGAAGCACCCACACAAATTCACAAAGAACCGGGACCGGCACGGCAATGAGATCGGCTTCCGTTAATACCTTTGCCGCTCGCCGGGCTTGATAAAGATCGTCTTGAACAGCGGCGCGAATGAGCACGTTCGTATCGGCGGTGACTTTCATTTGGCCTTCGCCCATCCCTGCATTGCAATCTCGTTTATCTCATCGATCGTGAATTTCGGACCTCGCCGCTGTGCTAGACAACCAACAAACTCAGTGATGGCGCCATCCTGTGTCATCGCTCTCACAACGATCCGGCCATCAGGCAACTTGTCAGCCTCGATCTTCTCCCCGGGACTAACACCAAGATGTTTGAGGAGATCCTGTTTCAATGTGACCTGCCCTTTCGCGGTAATTGTCAGAACGGTCATTCTGCCTCCTGCACGAGTACATTGTAAGGCATTATTACCTTACCGTCAAGGCCCCTCGACTCGGCACCCGCGACCTGCGCTCGGAGTCGATGACCTGACACAACGAAATTCTGCGGGACAGTGATGTCTCAGCGACACGCCGCAATGACATCAAGTGGCCATCTGAGAGAAAGTGTCCAGAGGCGTTGGGTAGGCTCGAGCGGACCGCAAACCCCTGCTCGAATAAAAATCCCTTCGGGCCAAGAAGTGTAACCTATGTCTCCGGAACGTTCTGTAAGCTATGTCTCCGGAACGGAGCGGGTTAGGATGGAGCCGACGATCGGACTTGAACCGATGACCTGCCGATTACGAAATGGTCGCGGCGAGTCGCTCCAGACTAACCCCATTTGTTTTCAATTACACTCGTACATAGAAACGTACTCGAATGCATCTCATTCTGCAGAAATAGGACACCAACCAGGCCACCAAATGAGGTATAAAGTTCCCAAGAACCTGGTGAAAGAATGGCTTAATGTTCTGGTTCGGCGGGTGCCCCTGCGAGCTCACGAAGGTCATTCCTGACCAGATCAATTTGGGTCGAAAGCCTGTCGAACACCTTTCTCGCTGCGTTGAGGTCGCCAATCTTCGCGAAGGTTTCCAACTGGTTCGCGGCTTCCTGCGCGGCAGAGGCCTGAAATGTTCCAACGGAGCCTTTGAGTGCGTGAGCCGCGCTCTGGATCATCATCGCGTCACCCGAATCAAGGCCGTCTCGGATCTGCTTTTCTTGCCTCGCGCTGTCCGCAAGCCACAACTCCGCCATCTCTGCCAGAAGAGCTCGATCTCCCATAACCGAGTCGAGAAGCAACTCGAGTTGACCAATTGCCCGAAACGACTTCTGTTCGGGCGATTGAACCTCGTTTCCTGTTTTGCACACTTCGGACATTGCTCGCTGCAACTCGTCAATTCGAATCGGCTTTGAAAGATACCCATCCATGCCGGCGCTGAGGCACCTCTCCTTGTCGCCTTTCATTGCGTGGGCAGTCATCGCGACGATCGGCACATGCCGTCCGGTGCCTGCTTCCGCAACACGGATTGCGGTGGTTGCTTCCAGTCCATCCATCTCGGGCATCTGGACGTCCATGAGTATCACGTCGAAATGTTCCTGAGCCAGTCTGATCGCCTCCTTGCCATTGTCGGCTACCTGCACCTTGTGGCCAAGCCTTTCCAGGATCCTCATCGCCAGTGTCTGGTTTACCGGATTATCCTCCGCGAGCAAAACTCGCAACGAGCGTGCGGAAGGCTGGATGGAAGCTGATATCTCGGAGCGCTCGCGTTTCCCACTGTGTTCAGACATCGCCGTAACAATTGCGTCAAAGAGTTCAGACTGCTTGATCGGTTTGCTAAGGTAATCCAATATTCCCAACTCGCGACAGCGCGCAACATCACTGGGCCTCGATGCGGAGGTCAGTAGAATAACTTTGATCCCCTCGTAATTGATTCGCTCTGCGACCGCAAAACCGTCCATACCAGGCATATGAACGTCCAGTAGCACGAGGGCAAAGCTATTCGTCGATTTTCCCTTCTCAAGCGCATTCAGCGCTTCAGGGCCGCTGTTGGCCAGCGTCGGCTTCATGTGCCAGTTTGTCAGGATTTCCTTCAGGATTCTCCGATTAGAAGCGTTGTCATCAACGACCAGGATGGGCAAATCAATGAGTTTTTGACTCTCTTTGCCGGGAGGGTCCGATTCTGAATTCTTCAGTTCCAATACCACCGTGAAATGGAACTTGCTCCCTTGTCTCACCTTGCTTTCCACCCACATCTTCCCACCCATCAGCTTCACTAGTGCGGCGGAAATTGAAAGCCCCAATCCGGTCCCGCCATACTTGCGAGTCGTCGAGCTATCGACCTGCTCGAATGCCTCGAAGATGGTCTGCTGTTTATCCTCAGGAATACCGATGCCGGTATCTGACACAAAGAAATGCAAGTCGAGGGACGACTCGCTTTGGCCCTGTCGCTCGACGTGCAGCATTACTTCGCCTTTGTCGGTGAACTTGATGGCATTACCGACAAGGTTGATGACGATCTGTCGGAGACGAATCGGATCGCCGAAGACGCGAACTGGCAGATCGGTTTGAATGTGGCATCCTACTTCCAGTTCTTTCTGGTGAGCTCGGGGGGCAAGCAGGCGCACCGTGTCTTCGAGGGTGTCACGAAGATTGAACTCTCTCTTGTCGAGTTCGAACTTTCGCGCCTCGATTTTTGAAAAATCGAGCAGGTCATTGATCAGCGCGAGCAAGGTATCCGCGGAATCCCTGATCGTGCTCAGGTATTCGCGCTGCTCGCTGGTGAGTGGAGTGCCCAGCGCAAGCTCGGTCATTCCCACAATCGCGTTCATCGGCGTGCGAATCTCATGGCTCATGTTGGCAAGGAACTCGCTCTTGGCTTTTGTCGCTTCTTCCGCAACTTGCTTTGCGGATTCCAGGTCGCGCGCATAGAGTCGCAGCGCTGCTTCTGCCTCGGTGCGCTCGATAAACTGGCCGATTTGACTTCCGACTGCTGACAACAGCTCAAGCAACTTCGTGTCAGGCTGCCGGATTTGTGGACTAAAGAACTCGAGTACCCCTAGCACTTCACTGCCGAGCAGAATTGGAAAGCCAAACGCACTGTGCAGGCCTTCTTTCGAAGCGATCGGAATACGAGGGAAATTAGCATCTCTGGTTACGTCCTCGATCCAAAGCGCCTCCGCGTTTTCCCAAACGCGGCCAGGCAAACCAATACCGCGATCGAAGGTACGGGACTGGGTGGTCGCCGAAAACTCGCTTACATTCGCTGTTGGAATGTGCCAGGTCTCGACACACCGTAAGAATCCTTCCTTTTTGTCCAACTGCCACACCGTGCCTACGGCCCACTCCAGTGTTTCGCAAATGTTCTTTAGGATTTGTGGTGCCGCCTCGTGCAGGGAAGGTGCTTCCGCCAGCACCCTGGTGACGGAGTACTGGGCGATCAGGAGGTCCTCGTCGCGCTTTATCTCGGTTACGTCGCGGCCGGTTGCGTAAAAAAACTGTCCGTCTGCCGGCGCAGCCGCTGTCCACACAATCCATCGGAAGGAACCATCCTTGGATCGACAGCGGTTCCGGAAGCGCATCGTTTTATGTCCTTGAAAGACCTTGGAGGCCTCCGCAATCGTCGCCTGCTGATCGTCCGGATGGACCAAGTTGATCCAGGGCTGCGTGAGCAATTCTTCTTTTGTGTAGCCGAGAATGTCTGTCCACGCTTGGTTCACTCGTTTGAAATATCCGTCGAGTCCGGCTACGCAGATCAAGTCAGGGGCGAGATCGAGCAATTCTGTCACTTCGGTGTTGGGCGGAGTTGGTATTAATGGTGAGTGCGCGGACATGTTCGCTCTCCGAGGGTGAGCAGTCTACGCCTAAGATCGCATTGATTCTACTAGCAGACCGGCATAATATTCAGCGCGGTTCCGATCGCATTGGATCGAGGAGGTCTTTTATGTCCCGGGAAGCCTCGGCTCGACATAGAGTTCTGATTGCGGATGACGATGCGCCCACCCGCCGCGGCGTGAGCAAATTGCTCGAGGGCGCGGGGTTCGAAGTATCAGAAGCGGCCGACGGGATTGCTGCACTGAACGCTATTCGGGAAAAGCAGTACGACCTTGTATTCCTGGACATTTGGATGCCTCACCTTTCAGGACTTGAAGTGCTAGCGCGTGTTCGCACGGGGACCAGTCGGCCTAAAGTCATCGTAATGACCTCGGACAGCACGTCTGAGACCCTCTTACGTGCGGTGAAGGAGCAAGCCTACGACTACCTGAGCAAACCATTTCCGCTGCGACAAGCCGTCGAAGCCGCGCAACGAGCGCTGTCCGCCGATCAGGAGCCAGCCATAGAGGTCTTGTCGGCCCGTCCCCACTGGGTTGAACTTCTCATTCCTTGCACACGCGAAGCTGCCGAGCGGATTCAGACATTCATAATGAAGTTGGAGGCTGACCTTCCTGAGGGTGTCCGCGAAACCATTGCCTCATGCTTCCGGGAACTGCTGCTCAACGCAGTCGAATGGGGTGGTCAGCTCGATCCCAATCGAAAGGTTCGGATCGCAGCTGTGCGCTCGCCGCGAATGCTCATGTACCGCATCGCTGACCCTGGTCCCGGTTTTTCGTTCGAGGGACTCTCTCATGCGGCGGTTGGCCAGCCGGAATCGGAACCGATAGCCCATATGTCGGTTCGTGAAGAACGCGGGATTCGCCCTGGCGGATTTGGAATCCTGATGACAAAGGCGGCCGCCGACGAACTTCTGTACAACGAAGCACAGAACGAAGTCCTGTTTGTGAAGTATTTCGATCCGGCACAAGCCCTGCCGGCGAAAAAAGCGGAATGAATTTCGTCTGGTGGAATTGGCGGGCTACGAATACACGTGTCAGAAGTCGGTGGGGACCTGGGCACCACGCCCAAATCCGTAAACTAGCCACTTGAACGGGGTTAGGATAGAGCCGACGATCGGACTTGAACCGATGACCTGCCGATTACGAAATCCGAGCAGCGAGCCGCTCTGGACTAAGCCTCAATCTTTTCAATCGTGCTCATGCCCACTGGCATGTGCAAACCTCTCTCCTTCTGCATTCACCAGACAGTAATAGACAGCGGTTTATTGGACAGTGATCAGTCGTTTTCTAGGAACGAAATCGGCAGTTCGCCGCTAAGTCTCTGGTTGGACAATCCTAGCCTCGCCCCAGCAAAAAGGTATGGTTGGCCTGAATACTATTATTTGGACCGGACGGCATCGGGGTTGGCATTCTGGTTCTACCGCGGGTTTACAGGATTGCGCCGCGCGGGCAATTCGATCAGAGAGGACCGCGCGGCTTCCCGATAGACATTCCAGTTGGACGCACCTTCGCGAGGGTAGCGGCGAAAAATGCCTACGTCGGCGCCGGCGAGTGCGAGCCGGATTCGATGTCCCTTTCGCAGCAGCACCGATGTGGGATAAAGCGAGAAACTGATGCGGGCCGGTTCCCCGGGCGTCATCGGCTCTGCGTCCTTGCGAAGAAAACTATGTGCAGGACCAAGAGGTTGATACGGCAACGTTTTCGGGTCAACGATTTTCCGGTCGATCAGCCTTAGGATGCCCTCATCTACATACGTCACTCGCCCTCCGGGCGACACGTCCTCAAGATAGGCGTGCACTGCGCCGTCGATCGTGTTAATGGACATTTCGATCGTCAGCACCGGACTGCCTGTAATCTCGAGGTTGAAATCGAGTGGAGCACTGTCATAGACCAACAGCTTCTTGTCTTCTCGCGCCCGATCCGGGTATACGACATCGCCACCGCCGTAACCGGTCGCCCAAGTGCTCTGCTTGCCGGTGGAGGCGCTGAAATCGACATTGTAGGCATCGCTGGCGTTGGCCGCGGACGGCGGAATCGCGGTCAGAGAGTTGTGTTCGCCGAAGTACAAGCGCTCGATCGAGAGTCCTTCGGGCGGCCAGGTTTTCGTCGTATGCCATCTTGCCTCGCCCATCGTGTAATAAAGGATCGACGATTCGACGGGCTGCGACGTTTCGCCGCGCAACGTGCGATCAAAAAAATCGGCCTGCATCCGGAGTTGCCGTTCGGCGGTCGGCTCGGCAGGCGAATGCGCCGCAGCGAAGGGATCGATGTTGAAATCTCCGCCGTGCGACAGCGGACCAATGATTACGATCTGCGGATTCGAGAAGTTGAGGTAGCGAGTCAGCGCATCCTCGCCTCCACCGCCGTCAAGCCATCCGCACCAAATCATCATCGGCACTTTGGACGCCTCAATTCTTGCGCGGAGTCCCGATGGGCTGATGTCCGAAAAATGGAAGGCACCAGCGGGGTCATCGCGAAACTCCACCTTCTCGATGGCCTCGGCTACGTTCACATTCCGATGCTGCTGGACCAACTCGGCCAGATGGATGCCGTGCGGATCGGCATCGACACGGCGAACGCCGGGAGCCAGGAGACGATCACGCCAGCAGGCCCATCCCTTGTCTTCCTGCGCGCCGCAGACATCATCGCGATCGAGCGCCGCGTTTACGACGCTCCATTCCTTCAGCAGATCGGCCTGTGCCACTCCGCCGGACTGAATCGCCCACAGTACGTCGAAGTTATCGTAGAGCGGCATGACCGCTTTTATGGCTGGCTGATTAGCGGCGGGTGCGAGTTCGGCCGCGTTTCCGTCGTAAGAGATTCCGAAAGTGCCCACGCGGCCATTCGACCACGGCTGGCGCGCCGCCCATGCGGCAACCTCGCCCATATCGGCCACTTCGTCGGGAGACCACTCGATTTTTCGATTGCCGCCAGACGCGCCGCTGCCGCGCGCATCTACGGCCAGCACGGCGAAACGACGCTCGTTGAAGTATGCGGTCTGTCTGTTTTCGGTTTCGTCCGGAGGGTTCACCTGATGTAGTGCGATCAGCATTCTCAGGATCCACCCGATCTGCGAAGCGCGCCAGTATCGGGTGGTGCGCATCAGGACCGGAACACGCTCACCGAGCCGGAGGTCAGCCGGTACGCTAACGGTGACGGCGATCTCCACGCCGTCGCGCATCTTCACATACTGCGAGGTCGACTGCCGGATGCCGGCTGGCGTCACAAGCTCACCTGGCAGCTTCGTTCGAGCGGTCAGGATGACGACGGCGAGCGCGGCGACCAGCGTAAACGCGAAGACTCCGAATGCGGTCCGCCTGGCCCATCTCCACATCAGGTGCTCCCGTAAGAATGATGCCTATTCCTCGAGTCGCAATATGCCAGTTGAAGGCGTCGCACGGAATATCCACTTGTCGCTTGCGGTATATAGCCACCTTGTCTATTTCGACTCTGGGCAGTCCCTGCCTTGATTTGCAAGGGAATAGCGACCGGGCCGTGCCCCGCCTTGTGATCCGAAAAAACTCCGTCCCGCTCGTTGGACAGATCGTCTTTCTTGCAAAACACGTGCACGGCCCGGAATGGAAGACGCTAAGCATTCCCCGGGGTAAATCGGAAGAATACAAGGCGGGGTCCCCAGGCTATAAGCACGGATTGTCGCTAGCTGACGAGGGCAAGACCGGATTCTGAAGACAGTGTTGAACCGCTCTGGCCCTTCCTTGAACTGCTCGAGCGGGTCATACGCTCCGTTGAGCGCAATGTGACGGAACCGGCGCTGATCATTTCATGCCAACCGTTGCCCGCTCGCAACCGGCGGCCTTTTCAATTTCTCGAAGCTCTATGGAATCAATGCTTTGGATGGAGCCGACGATCGGACTTGAACCGATGACCTGCCGATTACGAAA
>Ga0126371_10006298_pt1 | contig 10552 bp, 6 predicted proteins | sample PanSoiMetaPlot_4_FD_110145 | JGI IMG/M metagenome (GOLD analysis project Ga0126371, IMG submission 110145) | Tropical forest soil microbial communities from Panama - MetaG Plot_4 | ecosystem: Environmental > Terrestrial > Soil > Tropical forest > Bulk soil | place: Panama | collected 2016-02-17
TATCCGAACCTCTATGTGTTCCTTGTAGGACACCCGGGCGTGGGCAAGACCCGCGCTGTCCGTGCTATGAAGCAGTACCTCCACCAGATCGAAGACTTCTTCATGGCCCCGAACTCGATGACGGCAGCATCGCTAGTCGATGCTCTAACCAACTCCCATCGGATCATCCCGGTCCATCCAGGAGAGCCTATGGATTACAATACCATGACTATCGCCGCTGATGAGGTCGGTACCTTTATCCATAAATGGGACACTGAGATTGTAGGCGTACTGTCTGCCTTCTATGACCCTGACCCATATAGTCAGCACCGGCGTGGGAAGGAGATCAAGATAAAGATCAAGCTCCCACAGCTGAACGTCATTTGCGGTAGTACCCCCTCCAACCTTGTGGAACTTGTACCAGAGGGGGCATGGGATCAAGGCTTGATGTCCCGGGTTATCATGGTGTACTCAGATGAACGCACCCTTGTCGACGACGTATTTGAGCTCCCACCACTCACCGTCCACGCGAGCCTTATGCACGACCTTACTGTCATCAACGATACGGTGGGTCAGTTTACCGCAACAAAGGATTACCAAAATGCAGTCAACGAATGGCGTCATTCTGGTAATAAGCCTGTACCCAAGCATCCAAAGCTTGTTCATTACAACACCCGACGACTGGCGCACCTGCTCAAGCTCTCGATGATCTCAGCGGTAGACCGCGGGCCGAACCTGTTGCTCACTGACCACGACTGGGACCGCGCCTGCGAATGGCTCTTTGAGGCTGAAGCTCTGATGCCAGAGATCTTTACCTCCGGTGCCATTGGCGTTGACGGCAAGACTATGGATGAGATCGTCCACTTCATGTCCACCGCTGACCGGGGCCAAGGTGTAGCTGAGCATAAGATCTTCCGCTTCGCTGCTGACCGTGCTCCAGCCCATAGCGTGGAGCGGATCATAACGCTGATGCGAGACTCGGGTCGGATCAAGGCCGTTAAGACCGACCCGGAAACAAGACAGTCGATGTGGATAGTGGTCCGCGAAGACTAGGCTTCCTCCGGCGACGCCCACTCCCAGTTCACCATACCTTTACCTTCAATCCCCAGCTGGTCAGCCATCGCTGGACTGATGTCTATACCAGCGCCGTTGGGCACTGTGCCCTGATTTGGACCGTGATCACAGGGCTGACCATTCTTGTATTGGGTCTCAGCCAACGGCCGGGTGCCCAGTTCCGGGTAGTTGTCATCCACGTACCACGGACCTTTGTCACCAACCCAGCCGATAGCTGTCTTGTTGTTCTGCAAATTGGTGACCTTCACCCACGAGCTACCATCTGGACCGGCACTGGGCACGGTCCACGGCAGCGCTACATATAAGTCCTCATCATTCAGATACGGCCCACGACCTTGGCTGTCGTATGGCCCGTAGGCACTGTACTCGTTGTCTGCTGCGCCGCCAAAGACTGTCGTAATGATGTCACGCTGAACCGTGTCAGGTGTCTCTGGCGGCACCTGAGGGGGGCTGTTATGGAACATCTCCCCATTGATGCTCATCGCCACGTCGCCGTGTGGAGTCAGGAATATGTCAACGACAGGAGAACCCGGAGTGCCGTGGATCGTGGCTCCGTTGATCAGCACATGCACTCCGGGCTGCGCGGCCGTGCGCATCTCGATGTAGTTCTCCTCAGTTGGGACTGGCGGTCGTTCCGGTGGCTCGATGGGTGGACGTTCCGGTGGCTGCTCACCTAGCTGTAGTCCACTGATGCTCTCACCGATAGCCCGGCATATCTCCTCAAACTTAGCGTTGTACGCGTTGCTATCACCGGTGTGGTCACAGAAGCAGGTCTCGATTAGTATCGCAGGTTCGCGAGTATTATTAAGAAAATAGAGATCACCGCGATACTTAGCACCGCGATTAGTAAATCCACCCGCTGCGACGATGGCATTGCAGACCTTGCCCGCCAGACTTTCTTGGGTAACGTAGAGTACCTCTGTGCCATGAGCCGAATGGTCGTAAGCATTAAAATGAACCGAGACATCAAGATCATGGTTGCCTTGTGCGTTGTGCCAGTTGGTGATAGTAGCGAGGTTGGTTGACTGATCGTACGATGTGTTGTCGTGGAACTTCTGACAGTCCACCCCAGCCTGAACGAGCAGCTGATGGACCCGGTCCACGATCCGTCGAGCCTCATCGACCTCGTCAAGCTGCGGTGGAACCGGATTGCCACGAGCGCCACGGATGTGCAGGCCGTGGCCAGACGATATACAGATCTTCATGTTAGCACCCTTTGCAGATTGATGGTGGCATTGGCGGGATGCGGTTAATGTCCTCCGAAAAACCCCGCCCTGACGGCACCCCCGAAAATCTCCGCAGCCACCCAGAACGCGAGGCCAGCGGATACGAGTCGGTTCCAATGGGGCGACCCAAGTGGGATCGACGCCATCACGAAGCAGACAAACGCGAAGACTTCCAGTACAAGTCCTAGGTTGTTCATGGCTCTCCTCCTAGTGAGGTTTGCATATTTGTAGCAACATCTCGTTCTGTCCCGACACGACCCACAGGACAAAGCCGAGGACGATCAGGTTGAATACCATTAGGAACAGCAACACCGGATTCTTCGACATTGCGTTGACAGTGTTGGTTGCAACCTCAACGGCTCCGGTCATCGTAGTGGTCCTTGCATGATAGGTGGCGTAACAAACGGTAGTCCGCCTTCACCAGGGCCAACAGTGACACCGCCTTTCGGTCCGATCTGCTGCTTGGTGGTCGGCGGCCATACCATTGGTGGGAACTGTTGCATCTGCCCTTTGAGTTCCGGGTTCGACTTGAAGTACAGGTCTCGGCTGAAGTCATAGGCCTGCTGCGCAATGGCCCGGGTAACCTCGTCCCGGCCACGCTGCTCCTCGATCAGCCGTTCCAGTACCTCGACCCTGCGGCTGACACCTTGTAGCCTCTCGTCCATCAGCTGCACCTTACGTGAGCCTCCTTCATCCAGCTTACCAATGATAGCATCCTGCGCGCTGTTGCGTTGATCGATCGTGGTCTTGATGACCTCGTTCTCCCGAGTAATCCGCTCGCCTGCTACCTCGACGCGCCGCGCTAGCTCTAACTGCGCCGCGTGCTCAGTTGCCAACCAATAGACAATGGCGCCGAACTGAGCTAAGAACCCCACCGCCGCTACAAGCGTACCGAGTGAGATGCGTATGCCGCCGTTGTCCGCCATTCATTTGCTTGGCTCGTCCTTGAGTAACTTCTCGCGCTTGTCGATTGCCTCCATCACTAGTATGTACGCTCGCCTAGCCTGCGTTGCCCCCCTGATAGCACGTCCCGGCTGGTCCTCATCGCTGCGCGTCCACACCGAGAATAGATGCTGCATCGTGTCTTTGTAGGCCTCATCTATTGCTTCTCGGTCAAGCTGAATGATCCGCCCGTCATAAGGACTGGGCTTGCCCACGAACGTGCCCTTAGGCGGCAGCGCCTGCCCGAAGCTGTGGAAGATAAGCGCAAACAGCACCAGCGTCACAAGCACCAGCGCTGCTACAAGCCCTTGATACTTGAACATCACTGCCTCTGTACTGCCCTGGGCTTCCGTGCTCCACCAAACGGCACAGCGCCATACTTCATGATCGTATCCCACGGCCCGCGCTTGTCTACCCTGCTGGTTAGCAACCCACGCTGCCACTCGATTGCGCCACGCGGATGCTGGACGTTGTTGTGTACGTCGATCAGAAAATGGCTCAACTTGCCGACCGACGCATACCCAGTCCCGCGAAGCAGCGCTATGCTTTGTAGGACATCATCTGCTGTACGCCCTATATGCTGCTTGTCGAGCATATGCTTGGGATCTTGCAGGTCCCGGTACATCTTCTCCGCTGTCTGTGAGGGCACGCCCCACAGACCAATTGTCGGCTCGTGGCCTAGCATTAAGCTGTGGATGACCTCGCGTGCTACCGGCCACATGGCAGCTTCCTCACCAACCACAGCCTTAGTGTAATGTATCGCCATCGACCCGGGCGTCATCTTGCGCTTGTCATCGTGGTCATACGGTGACACCCAATCCTCGATCAGCGCTGGCACTAGGACCGCAGCCACAGCCATCGTTGAGATCCACTGTAGCTCGCCGAAGCCTTTGTTGAACTCCTCGCTGTCACGGTACTGGAAGCCTGCCTTGAAGTGCCCAGCCATCTCCTTCGCACGCCATGCGCCTTCGTAGTGGCGCTGAAGCAGCGAGTTGAAGAAGTTATACAGCGACGTGAACATCCGGCCCATAGCGCCGCCAGACATCGCCAGCGGCTTGCCAGATATGGTCGTGGTGCCATGTGCCCGGCGCACGGCGCGGTCAGCTAGCTCAATGGCCATGCCGTGGCTGGTACCGCTCTCGACCTCGAACCTGTAGACCGCCAGCCACGTAGGCACAGCTGACGCCAAGTCAAAGAAGCTAACCGGCTTAGCACCGAACTCCATAAGCTTCTGCCGGATGCCGCGCTTGCCGCTGATAACCTCCTGCGCCCCCATCAGCGTATCCGGCATCTCGCGCACGCGGGCCTTAAGCTCATCGCCCCAGTGCATAGCAAACTGCCAGTTGCTTCGTGAGTCGTCGAAGTCATCGGTCCATAGGCTACCCATCTCCTGCTTCATCCGGTCCCAGCCGACCCCTAGGTTGCCCTTGCCTATGTGCAGCGCTACCTCAGCCACACTGTTGGTAGCTGCGCTGAAGGTGTGCTTGGTCAACACGCTGGCTGACAGGCCAACCAGATCGGAGATGATGTTCTGGCGCATGTGTTCGGCAGCGTTGTTCAGCAGCCCCACGAACTTGTTCGGCGCCTGATAGCCATGCATCAGCCGGTCCATGTAGGGCTGAAGCAGGTTGCTTGTGACTTGGCCGATTGTACGGTCCAGCACGTCCCTGACCCCCGGGTCCCGGAAGCTCTTTTGCGCTTCGCTGACCCACGGCCGGAAGGCGATGTCTCTGATGCGCTTGGTCAGGTCAATCGGGATGTCGTTGGGATCAATGCTGATTGGATACCGCGCGCCGGTCCGCTTGTATGTATGGCTCAGCGGAGCCGTGGTCGTGATGTATGGCCGGTCCTCCGTCGGATCTGGACCCATCTGCGACTTGAGCGTCTTGAACCGCACGTCCGGCTTCAGCGGTGCATACCAGCCCTTATGGGTCTCCATCACGCCATGCCGCTCAATGCGCACGTCTGGCGTTGGTATGGGATCGTACGGCAGCATGTCCGCATCGCGGTAGTTCGCTGCTTCCATCTCTCGGGCACGGTCATACATCTCCCCGACCTTGAACACCCACTGCCAGTCCTTCTCCCGCATCAGCTTCGCTACCCGCCCAGCTACAAGCTGCCGGAACATTGGTTCGATCTTCCAGCCATCAAAGAACCGCTGAGCATTGTCAGCGTTGCCGAAGATATGCAGCGCTATCATCTTCACGTTGCGCTGCCGGACTGGGATCGGACGGCCAGTTGTGGGATCATTCAGGAACGGCAAGTCAACCAGTTGCCTGCCCTCCAGATACGTGTCGGCCTCGATGCTAGCTAGTTCCCGGGTGAACTCCTGCCTCAACACCGAGAACCGGCTTCCTGCCGCGGCGGCTCCGCGCGCTAGCAGGTTCCACATGCCGTTGGGGTCACCTAGCGACAGCCGGTTGAACCGGGACTCTAACGTGATCAGCATTCCGCCAGTGATGTGCTTGAAGCTACCAATCACATTCGCGTTGAATGTACCGGGTTCCGGCTTGTCCTTAAGAACCCCATGGAAGGTCTCGATCGCTTCATTCTTAAGTGCCTCATTGAAAGCCTTTTTCTCCCATGCTTTGCCTCCCATGATAGTCTTCTGCTCAACGCGCCCAATGGCTTCCAGATTATGTAGCGTCTGGTGTAGCGCGTTGAACTCTTGTAGGGTCAGGTCTTCTAGCTTGGGCGGCGTTGCATCCTTGGCAATGAAGTCGGGAATAGTCAGCAGCCCTTTGGGATACTCCTTGTTCTTCGCAGCAACGAACTCTGTCACTGACGGATGGCCATCCTCAGCGAACTCCTGCGCTACCATCTCGGGCAACCGACCTACCTTGATGCCTGCTTTAAGCATGATCAGATGCGCAGCGTTGAGGAACTCTGGCGTCAGGGCATCAGTGTTCTTGACTAGTCGCTTAACCAGCTTGTCGAACTTTATCCTGCGCGCCTCGTAGTCAATGGCCATCTTGACCTTGCGCGCTAGGTTCTCCTTTAGCTGGCGCTGCTTAAGCGCTTCAGCGGCTTTGCCTTCCGTTAGCCTCTCGTTGATGGTGTCCTCGGTCTTCCGGACTTGCTCGATCAGTCGGTCGCTATCAATCAGCTTGAGCGGCGTGTCCCCCATCTCTTGGCGAACGCGCTGAATAACCTCTCCCTTCTGGATCGGCAACTCGCCTCCCACCGCTTCGCTAGCTGCGAGGTACTCCTCGTGAAGACGGTCCAGCTGACTGTTAGAGAATACCTGATCCTTAAGCTCCCGGATGATGTTCTCATCCAGCTTCCCATACTTGGCCAGCATGTTCGCATCGGTGATACCATCGATCAATCTAGTGACGTACGTCTTAACGCTCATCTTACCTTGCATGCGCACGTCGTTGCTCAGCCGCAAGGCCTCCAAGAATATGTCCTGCGTTGGGAACCCATGCTGAACCGCGATGTCGTCTGCCCGCAGGCCAAGCTCAGAGAACCACTTCTTAGGCAGGCCCGCCATGTCAGCCGCTGTCAGGCCCTCTGGGTTGATTTTAACCTGACCAGCCTCTAGCCTCTCCATCACGTTGATGTCACGGCGCCCACGGACCTGCTCCTCAGCATCAGCCCGCATCCCTGCACGGTTCTCTTTCCACTCCTTTGTCATCTTGATCCGGGTCTTGTCAGCGAGCCGGTTGGCCTTTGCCTCTTGGTTCGCCGCTTCGATCTCGTTGATTAGCCTTTCCCACTTCTCGAAGCGCCGCTTGCTCAGGCCCATAGTCTGCGCGGTATCGAACAGTGGCCGGTCTTCCATCCGGGTAACTGCCATCTCGCCCGGGCGCGCTCTCGGGACCGGCGCTGCTTTGGCTTCTGGCGTGACCTCCTCTGGCGGCGGAGCCTTCAGCGCTGCTGGCCGCTCTAGCGAAGTGATCTGGCCACGCTCACCGATGCGCTCCCCAGCCATCCTCGCGCCGCTGATCCTGAAGCCTTCGAGCCGCTGCGCTTCCGGGAACATCTGGAAGATCTGATACGCTGCCTCGCGCATGGCGGCTGTGCCAAAGGTCCGTTCGCCTTTGACGCCCTCGACATCGTCTATCCGCAGGACCTTGCCACCTTCGCGTGCGATGATCTTCACGTTGCCCAGCACTGTGCCAGCAGCATCTTGCAGATACAACGTCTGCGTTGGCTTCCCACCTTCTTCTAGTATCTCCGGCTCGCCAACTTTGCTGACGAACATGGTCCGTGGCTTAGGCGTCTCCATCCCAGCGACCCGCGCCAGCGTGTCCTGTGGGTCCTCATCAGGATGGGGCGGCGCTACATCAGGTTCCTCAGCCTCGTCGAACTTCGTGGCATGGTGCGCGCGGACCTTTGAGTGCTCGCTAATGACCTTGTCTACCTCGGGGTCGAACCGGGACAGGTACCTCGCTAGATTGAGCTTGACAAAGCCATGCTCGCCTTGGCTCTCAAGCTGCCGTTCTAGATCTTCCTGCCAGCCCAGCAACCCATCGTCAGCGCTGATGGGCTTGTCTCCATATAGCTTACGGATTGCTGACGCCTTGACCTCTAGGTCCTGATCGAAGACCCCGAACTTCGCGAACCGCTCAAACATGTCCGGCGCTAGCTCTCTAGTCTCCGACTTCGCGGCCTCAGTCTTTAGATCTTCTACCTCCTTCATCTTCTGTTGGGCTTCTATGCGCTTGGCCTGATCTATGTACGGATCAACGCCCCGCGGCGGAATCTTGCCAGCGCCGAGATAATGGCTGCGCAGCGCAAAGGGGGCGACAACAACACTCGCAGCCGTCATCAACTGCTCAGTTGTGATCGGCTCAACGTCGTACTTCTTCTCACCTGTGCCAGTGAAGTATTCCTTAGGCCCACCAGCCTCTCGGATCGTCTGGATGTCTTCTGCTATTGGCTCAGCTACGTACTTGGTCAGCGCTGCTATGGCAGCCGGGGCCTTGATCAGGCCAGCCTGTATGAACCCGTAAATCATAGCTACGTTGAACAGGCCCTTACCTACCCGTGCCCTGAACTGCTCATGCTGTATCTCGTTCCGGATGTACTCCTCTCGCTTCGCAGGATCCATATCCTTCCATGTACCACTGCTCTCGATGTACTTTCGCACGGCATCTGGGTCTACGACTGGCACGCCCTCCTTGCCAGTAACGAACGATGGTAGCGTTGCCTCCGCTCCAGCAGCTAGATCCCCTATCTCAAGAGCTTGATCTTTAATGCCTTTGTAGAGCCCAGTCCAAACATCTAGGAACGAAGGCTTGTTCAGCGCTGTCGCCTTCTCTCCAATCGTATGCAGCTGCCCAACGTCGTTCTGGCTGATGGCCTGTGCTGAGCGGTGGGAGTTGAAGTAGCGCTGGAGCGGCACGCTGTTGTCGACTAAGAACGCATTAGCATCGTTCTGAGTCTGCTTCTCGAACGATGGCACATCCGGCTCGATTAGACCAGCGTCAACGCCAGTCATGCCCTCAAGCTCAAGCGCCCGCGCTGCATTCTCCGGGTCAGTATCACTGCCCAGCGAAGCGCTGGCTACCGCCCTGCGCCGCTTAGCCTCAAGGAAGTCTTCTACCAACCCAGCCATTACTGCACTCCGGTAGCCGGAGGTACCGGTATCGCTGACGACCTAGCTGGCTTCTGCGCCTCACGCTTCTGCTTCGCAAGCATCTTGGCCCAAGCTACCCGGAACGCTGCGATCTGATCCTCGTGCTCCATGTCCGCGAAGTCCGGCTCGGTCTTCATCAGATTGGAGAAGAAGGCGCGCTCCTCTGTGTTCTGCGGCGGCCGAGAGAAGAACGGCACATCGTTGCTCCACAGCAGGCCGGGGACCTTCTGGGTCTTGAGCAGGTCCGTCGCCAACTCCACGCCGCGCTTCACTGGCGTCTGGATGCCAGTGAGATTCTTCTCGTTCTCCATCAATTGATAGATCTGCCCCATCAGCCGGTCGTAGCCCTCCGGGTCGTTCTTGCGCTGGTCGTAGCCGAGCTTGGTTAGGGCCTGCTTGATTACCGGGTTGTCCCTGACCGCCGCGACGCGAGGCTCGTCCTCAGCGTGGAGCTTGATCTGGTTCTGTATCTTGAGCAGCTGTTGATATTGGTTGTTCGGCAGCTTCTCAGCCATTAGGTCCACCGCAGAAAAGTCAGCTTGGCCTTCGCGGGTGGACAGCCCCCCAAGAAGCTGCACGTACCGCTGCTGGTTCGCCTCAGTGGGCGCGAACCCACCACGGATATTGGCTGTAAGGTGCTCGTCTACTGCTCGCTTCTGCGCGTCAGTCAACCGCTCGTACTGCTGGCGCAGGTCTGGTGTGTTCAGAAGCTCCTCTTTGCCCTTAATCAGTTCTCCGTTAGGCCCAACCGCCGACAGCCTATTCAGCACCGCCCCAGCCGCTTCGTTTCTGGTCTGGGTCTCCATCTGCTTGTCGTTGGTGATATGGTGGGCAACAGCCGCCGAGACGTAGTCAGCCAGCATTGGGTCGCGGCCCTCTGGGTCCATCTCCCTTGCGCGCTTCTGAGCCGCATCTTCGATCATCCGCTGGTTGCCCATTCTGCCCAGTTCAGCGTTGGTCCGTGCCAGATACGTGTCGACAGTGGTCCCATGCGCATCATGCCGTCCTTGCAGCCGGGCCTGCGCTATAGACTTGCCGGTGAACCATCGGCTCGCAGCCTCGTTGAAGCTACCGTAGGTCTCCATATACCCGCCAAACACCCGCTCGAAGACCTGATCCTGCGCGTTGGGGCTGTTAAGGAAGTCCTCAGCCGACATCATAGGAAGCCCTGCCCGCTTCAAGTAATCCCCAAGGAACTCCTCCATGACTTGATACCGGCCCAGCGCTCGACCGTGAATGGTCTCGACACCCTTACTCCAGTAATGATTCCCCGACTCGAAGTTGCCCAAGGCTATCTTAGCCTGATCCATAGTGACCTTACGCTCACCGAGGCTGATGTCACGGCCAGACCGGAGATCGGAGACAATCATCCTAGGACCGACAGTCCGTGTCTGGTCTCGGATAAAGCTGAGCAGCTTCGCGCGGTCAGGCCCAGCTAGCTTGTCTTGGATCTTGTAGAAGTAGTTCTGTGCTGCGAATGGCTTGGTCTGCGCCCACTCGTGAATAGCCGATGTGAGCACAGCGCTCTTGGCCTCGTACTTCTTTGCATCCAGCGTCTCTGGAGACCAGCCCTTGTCCTGAGCCTGCTGCTCCATAGCCTTATCCAGCTTGTCTAGCTGCTCGCCCAGCGCTGCCGTGTTTGACGGATCAATCGACGCATTCTTAGCTGCCATCGTTATGACCGCGTCGTCGGCCTGATCGGTGTAATGCCGGTGCTGCGCTGCCGACCAGTCCTGCGCAGACATGA
>Ga0126371_10006302_pt1 | contig 10548 bp, 15 predicted proteins | sample PanSoiMetaPlot_4_FD_110145 | JGI IMG/M metagenome (GOLD analysis project Ga0126371, IMG submission 110145) | Tropical forest soil microbial communities from Panama - MetaG Plot_4 | ecosystem: Environmental > Terrestrial > Soil > Tropical forest > Bulk soil | place: Panama | collected 2016-02-17
CGGCAAGGTATCGTCGAATGCGTTGAGGGCGCGAGCGTACAGCTCGTCAAAGACGGCGCCTCACTCGCCGTGACCACCACCGACAATTTCGGTGATTTTAAATTCGACCGGCTGGATGAGAATTCGGGAAGCTATTCCGTTCAGATCTTTTCCGGCGGGCGCTCGAAAGTCCTGCAGGTCACCCTTGGGACCAGCGTCAACCTCGGCGAGATCAGGATTTGAGTGCGCGCCCGCGGCCATGACGAGGCGGCGGAGCGTCATTCGGGTGGAGTGCCGTTCGCCGCCAATGCCTCGCCGGCAAGATAGAGCGATCCGGTAATGAGGATGCGCGGCGGCGGCTCAAGATCGAGCTTGCCGGCAAGGTCGATGGCGCTTTCCAGATTGTGACGCGCGAGTGCCGGAATGCCTATGCTGGCCGCGATTTCGGCGAGCTCGCCGGCCGGCACCGCTTTGTCCTGGTGAATCGGTACGGCGATGACACGCCGGGCCAATCCGGAAAAATTTCTCAAGAACCCGGCACAGTCTTTGGTCGACAGCATGCCGACGATCACCACCACCGGCCGCGACACGCGTTCCTCCAGATCGGCAAGCGCGGCGGCTATAGCCTGTCCGCCATCGACATTGTGGCCGCCATCGAGCCAGAGTTCGCTGCCCGGAGGCGCAAGCTCGGCAAGCTTGCCATGGGAAAGTCGCTGCATGCGCGCGGGCCACTCCGCCTGAACCATGCCGGCTTCGAAGGCTGCAGCCGGAAGTCTCAATCCGCTCGCCCGTAGCGCTGCAATGGCGGCTCCGGCGTTCTCGAACTGATGCCGGCCGTAAAGCTTGGGCGCAGGCAGATCGAGAAGGCCGTCCTGGTCCTGGTAGACGAGTCGGCCCCGTTCCTCGGTCGCGGTCCAATCCTCCCCGGCAATTTTGAGCGGCGCGCGCAGTCGCGCCGCCTGTCGCTCGATGACGGCGAGCGCCTCGCGCACCTGACCGGCAATCACCGACGGCACACCGGGCTTGAGGATGCCAGCCTTTTCCGCGGCCACCTTGACCAGTGAGTCACCTAGAAATTCGCGATGGTCGAGCGAGAGCCGGGTAATGACACTTGTCAACGGGCGTTCGATCACATTCGTGGCGTCGAGCCGTCCACCAAGACCAACCTCGACCAAAGCAATGTCAGCCGGATGGCGCGAGAACAGCAAGAATGCCGCGGCGGTCTCCATTTCAAACACCGTAATCGGCGCGCCGCCGTTTTTCGCCTCGCATTCGCCCAGCGCCTCGCCGAGCTCGGCGTCGTCGACTAGCCGCCCGCCGCCGTCCCGGCCGAGGCGAAAGCGTTCATTGACGCGAACCAAATTGGGCGAAGTGTAGACGTGAACCGTCTTGCCACTGGCTTCGAGCGCCGCCCGCATAAAGGCAATGGTGGAGCCTTTGCCGTTGGTGCCAGCGACATGGATGGCTGGCGGCAGCCGCCGCTGCGGATTATCAAGCGCTACGAGGAGCCGCTCGATGCGATCGAGGGAAAGATCGATCCGTTTCGGATGCAGCGCCAAAAGCCGTGCCAGCACGGCATCCATGGGCACTGCATTGGCCTTGCCGGCACTCACGCTAGGCCGGCGTCATGGCCAGCGCCGGCAGCCGTGATTGCGGCGCGCTGCTTGCCGTCTTGAGAAAAAGCCGACACAGCCTCGCGATCGTGGCGCGAAGCTCGTGGCGGTGCACCACCATGTCGACCATCCCGTGATCGCGCAGATATTCGGCTTTCTGAAATCCCTCCGGCAGCTTCTCGCGGATTGTTTGCTCGATGACGCGTGGGCCGGCAAAACCGATCAATGCGCCAGGCTCCGCGATGTGCACGTCGCCCAGCATTGCATAGGAGGCGGTGACGCCGCCGGTGGTCGGATTGGTCAGAACGACGATGTAGGGCTTGCGCGCCTCGCGGATGCGTTGCACCGCAATTGTAGTACGCGGCAATTGCATCAAAGAGAGAATGCCTTCCTGCATCCGCGCGCCGCCCGAAGCGGCGAACATGACGAACGGGCAACCTTTTTCGACAGCGGTTTCGAGTCCCTTGATGACCGCCTCGCCCGCGGCCATGCCGAGCGAGCCGCCCATAAAATCGAATTCCTGGACGCCGATGACCACGGCGAAGCCATCGAGTTTGCCATAGCCGAGCTTCACGGCATCGTTTAAGCCGGTCTTGCTGCGCGCGGTTCGCAGCCGTTCGACGTAACGCAGCTCATCGCGGAACTTCAGCGGATCGAGCGGCACCTCCGGCACGGCGATATCAAACCAGGTTTGATTATCGAACATGGATTTCAAGCGCGCAGTCGCGCTCATGCGCATGTGATAATTCGATCCGGGGATGACAAACTGATTGGCTTCGACGTCTTTATAGAAAACGAGCTGACCCGTCTCCGGACACTTGATCCACAGATTTTCCGGGACCTCGCGGCGCAGCAGACTGCGAATTTTCGGCCGTACGTTGGAAATCCAGTTCATTGCACCATGACTCGCACAGGAGGCTTAATCGCCGATCTACTATACCATTCCGGACTCAGTCGCTTTGGCAACCGAAATCGGCGTCGCGAGCGCCCTTCTGCCGCCCGCCACCCCGGCACAATTTTGCCTTTGTGTTCAATCATGTAGCTGGAAACCGAGGTCACCTTTCCGTGAGGCCCGACAGTAAGCCGAGAGTAACCAAGTGTGGCTACGGTCAGCGCTACATATATGCCTGAATGTCGGGTTTGAATTAGAACACTTAAATCCGAGTAAGAACGGCGTAATGAAGAAACTTGTTGCGACATGTTTTGCTGCTGGCGCGCTGATCGCCGCGCAATGCGCCGCCGCAGCCGATCTTTCGGTTGCGCCCTTGTACAAGGCGCCGCCGTCACAAGCGAGTCCGGCCTATAATTGGACCGGCTTTTATCTCGGCGCCAATGGCGGCGGCGGCTGGGGGCGCTCCTGGTGGCAATCGCAATCCACTTCAATTGATCTCTCGGGCGCGCAGGTCGGCGGGACGGCCGGATACAATTGGCAATTCGGCAATGCCGTGCTTGGCCTGGAAGGCGATATCGATTGGTCGAACCTCAAAGGCACGAGCAGTGCGGTGCTCTGCCCCGGCTGTAGCACCAGCGATAGCTGGCTCTCGACCGTGCGCGGGCGTGCCGGTTACGCTTTTGGCGGCATCATGCCTTATCTGACCGGCGGACTGGCAGTCGGCGACATCCGCGCTTCCGCGCCCGGCTTTGCTGGGGCAAGCACCACCAATGCGGGCTGGACGGCCGGCGGCGGCATTGAAATCGCGCTGCCAGGCAACTGGACGGCCAAGGTCGAATATCTTCACGCCGATCTCGGCAAAATCAATTGTGGCCTCAATTGCGGTACTTCTCCGACGAACAATGTCTCAAAGCACGATGATGTCGTTCGCGCCGGCCTGAATTATCACTTCGGCTGGGGCAAATAACCCCGAGCGACTTTAGCCCATTAGTACCATTAGTAATGTGCAGCCTGCCTCGGTCTTCGCCGGACGGCGCGCGTCATGGCGTCTTTGCTGCTATGATCACAATCTGGCGCGCTGGAGGGGTCAAATGATCAGGGTCAGCATTGCATTTTCTGTCGCAGTGGTGCTGCTGATGACAGCGGCGTTATTCACTACGGCGGCTCGGTTTAGGACCGAAGCGGCAGCCGCCGGGCCAGCGCCGACCGCACGAATGTTCACTGCCGATTTTTACTTGCCGGGTTGCAAGGATTTTGTTGCCGGCAGATCCAACTTTTTTGCCGGGCGCTGTGTCGGTGCGGTTGAAGTGCTTGATGCGTTGAATTTGGATACCAAGCAGTTTTGCCCACCAGACAACGTCGACAACCTGCAACGGGTGCGAACGATCGTAGCTTATGTCGAAGCACACCCCGAACGAAAGAACGAGGATTTCCGACTATTGGCGAACGAGGCGATGTCGAAGGCATGGCCGTGCAAGAAAGGTTGACGAGTTGCTCTTCTGACCGTTCTAGCTGCACCCCGGGGTCGTGGCCGTTCTCGTCGATGAACTCGTGAGCAATTTTTAATTAGCTGATTTCCAAACGATTTTTGCCTTTCATTTTTCAAATATACTTACCATCACGTGTGATGGAAATTACATACGACTCAGTGCCGTTCGCGTGCCTCGAGGTGTCCCAGCGTTTGGTTGGATCTGCAACTCGATGCGGTCGGACAAAAAACTGCCGCGAGAAATGGCGCAACCTATCCGCATCGAGATACGGAGCTGAAAAAATCGGGTGTTAGAAACAGCGCTAGGTCTGGCCGAGCATTTGTTGCATTGTCTTTAATTCAAAGAGGGATTTGATTTTGTGCGCGATCCTCGCCTCGATTAGCTCACTTTGTTTAAATTCATAGTCCGGGAGTTCGACCGCCTGCAGGATGGTGGCGGCCACTTGCTGGTCATCCTTCCACCGACGCAACGCTTCCACCATCTGCTCCTCCCCGGGTTCGGGCACCAGCTCTCCTGGTATGGCTGGTATCAGAACCGAAAAGATTTCTTTTGTGATGGCTTCGACCCATTCTGATGTTGATTGATGGTTTGAGCGCCGAAATTTTGTTTCAGGTAATTGATCTTATCGGGGCGCAGATATTTTCTCGCGTGCTTCTCGAAACACGTTTCTGGTTCGGTGCGCAGGTAGTGCGTAAAAGCGGTGAAGCCCCAGGCTTTATTAAAGGCAGGAGTGCGAGCATCGAACATGTCTGCAATGAGCTGGGTTTGAATGAATTTTCTCAGGCGCCGCCGTTTCCATATCAGGTCTGCAAGGTCCAGGACGCCTTCGCGTAACGTGGGTCCCGAGGGGTTCCACTCGTCCATCAACTCGATAACCAGTTCCTGATATTCGCGCGAATTTTCACCGGGCATAATGGCAGCCGCGGCGAAGATGCCGGCTTTCTGGCCTACACTGTGTGGCGGCTCGGTACTGTGTATGCGGGCCTGTAGTGACCCAGCCCCTAAATGCTCGACCCGCTTATATGATGATCCCTTATGTGCTCAGCCCTTATGTGCTCAGCCCTTATGTGAGCGGCCAGCCGCGCGCCATCGTCTCATTTGAGGACTTCGTCAACGGTGGCAAGGAATGTCTGCGGAATTGTCAGGCCGAGAGCCGCCGCCGTCTTGGCGTTGATGGCAAACTCGAACTTCGTCGGCTGCTCGACCGGAATATCGCCCGGTTTTGTTCCGCGGAGAATTTTGTCCACCATTTCGGCGGCCTTTCGGAACAGATCAGGGTAGTCAGGTCCATAAGACATCAGACCGCCTGCTTTGACGTAGTCGTCATAGCTCATAATTGTTGGTAAGCGTCCGCTGAGTGCGAGCGTGACGATATGGGTGCGGTTGGCGGCAATGAGCGCATCGGAGACGACGTAAAGCGCGTCCACTTTGTTCGTAAGCGACTCGAATGCCGGTGCGATGTCTTCGGCACGCCAGATCCCGATCCGTGCTGCTTCGATACCGGATGCTTGAGCCATGGACTTAACCCGATCTGCCTCCAACATCGGTTCGGCATAGCCAGCGTCAGCCAGGATGCCTAATCTATGAAGCTGGGATCGCCTGGCGCAACAGTTCAAGCCGCTTGCCAATAAGATCCGGCTGCTGGATCGAGACTCCGGTAACGTTGCCAGCCGGATGCGCCAAGCTCTGGACCAAGCCGCTGCGAACCGGATCGAACGCAACGGCAAAGACGATAGGAATGCTCGTTATTGTCTGCCTTAGGGTAGCAGCAGCGCTGCCATAGGTGACGATGGCGTCAACCTTGCGCCGTTCGAATTCAGCGGCGAATTCACTGACGCGATCGGATCTTCCCTGGGCCCAGCGATGCTCGATCGCCAGATTATCGCCCTCTCTCCAACCGAGTTCGCGCAAGCGCGCGTTTAAAGCAACCGTCCACGGACCCCATGCTGTCGCATCCGCGCCGAGTACCCCGATCAGCCGTTGATTCCCTGGCTGCTGCGCTTCCGCAGCCAGCGGCCATGTGCCAACCAAGCCACAAGCGATTTTTATGAATTCCCGCCGCTCCATGGCTCCCCTCCATCGTGACGGCTACTCTCGGCGGTTAGAACAATATCAGATTGCGGCTTTGGCGCTGTGCCCTTGGTCACAAGCGGCCAATGTCCGAAATGGGTCATAAGCGGACATTGCGTTGAGAACTACGGCTGTGCGCTTTACCTCCGAAAGCGAACATCGATCGAGGCGGTATTTATACGTGCATAAGCGGTGGTTGTCGTCAGCGCCGCCGCCTGCGGCAATGTACATGCAGGTTTATGTGTGGTGTTGGTCACACTGTGGCGAGGAGAGCCCAGGGAGCGAGAGATGAATTATTTGTCCCATGTCGTGGACTAGCGATCGATGCTGCGTGGCGCCGGTGAGATCCTTCTCGCATTTTGTTTTGTGACGCCACTAATGTTGTTGTTATGCTTTTTAGTCTAGTCGCGCATGGCCTACACTCGTTTTTGTAATGAGTGGCGGTCGATCCAGCCCTGAGCATTTTTCGATTTCGCTTTTGATGTCGTAGCACTTTAAGCCGCCACTGAGATCCTGCGCGGCCGCCCTCAGCGCCGCGACGGCCTGCGCCATTTGCTCTTGCTTGCGGGTGGGACTCGAAGGCCATACATCTCAGCGGTGATTCCGATCATTTGCGGATTGTGATTCGACCGTTAACCACAACTTCGCTTGGTTAACAAATAATCTCGTGCGCCCTATAAGGTCAGGACCGCTCCCCTCCAGGAGAGCCGGCCCCGATCTCAACCCCATCCCCGACCACCCCCGAGGTTGGGGCCGTCATTATTGTCGAGGAATAACGGCGTAGTCGCGTTTGAAAGGATCGATTTGCATGCGGCCGTTTATTGTCAGCGCTCTAGCCACGACTTTAATCGGGTGCACAGGGGCTGCTCCGAAGCAGATGCAGCAGACATCATTAATGGGTTACGGAGCCGCTAGTGCGCTCCAGATGGATTCAAAGACTGTCGCAAAAACCAACAGGGCTATTGCTGCCAAAAAAAAGCGCCCATCGGCGCGGCAGGAAGGAGGTTAGCCGCACAAAAAATGCGAAGTCCAACACCGTGCCGAATGTTGCATCGTCCGTTCAGCCAAATGACAAATCCAATACTCTGATCAATGGGCAATCGAGTGTCGCAGCGAAAACGGAGACGGATACTGCCCAATCCTCTCGAACCGATAGCACATCCAATGCATCGATCAATGCGAACTCCACTGCCGCGGCTAAAACAGAGACTGCGCAATCCTCTCAGCCCGCTGGCACACCTAACCTCTCCAGCAATCCGGAGTCCACCGCCATGGTGAAAACGGAGATCCCGCAATCCTCTCAGCTCGATGACAAACTTGACCCCGTATTAAAAAAAGCGATGCCTATGATCGCAGCGAAGATGGAGAACTCAGTTTCTGTCGAGCTTGTAGAACTGAAGCGGGCCGAAAAAAATGCGGCTGGCAAGTCTGTCGACACTATTTGCGGCTACGTCCGGGGCAAAACCGCGTCAGGGGCAGTAACTGGAGAGAGGCCGTTCCTATATCTCGTCCAAGAGAACGAAGCGTACATCGGCGGTTACAATATGGCTACCTCGCCGTACCACAACTTGTGCCGTGAGTGAAAAGGCGGAAGCACGCTGACAATCTGCCACCCCTCAAATGTGATCTGGTCGCCAGCTTCGTGACAGCTGTCGATGATCCGGCGTGGCAATCGCCTGCTACTCCGCAGTTGGATGCCAACTTATTCCCACGCTACGAGATCTGCGGTTATTAACCATTTATTAAGAACGTGGTGGCGCGGCGCTTTGTGCTTTGCGACCTATTGAGCGGCGTCCCTACGTAAAACGGCTCAGAATGTGGAGGGGGAAGATGATCGCGCGGTACGCGATTGCGATCGTTGCCCTTCTTGCATCCGGCCCGGTGCTCGCCGAAAGCCTTGATGCCACGGCTGCGCAGCGCTTTGTGCTTGGCAAGCTGTTTGCGTTCGCTTGTTCTGATGGCTCGCGCGGCTCGGGCCGCGTTTATGGCGACGGCTCAGTTATTGGCACTATCCAGCTCCGCGGCTCGGGACCGACTTATTCAGTATGGTTGCCGGCAGGAACGCTCAGGGTTAAAGGCGCGATGGTCTGCGCTTCGCTCGACGGCATTCCGTTTGAGCCGTGCTTTGATCTCAACCGAACGGATGATCAAAGCTTCCGCGGCTCAGTTTCTGGGTTGGATTTCGCATATTGCGATTTTGCCCACGCCGCGCACATTAACGATCGGACAGCGCATCTCCGATCGCCTGAGCCGCTGTCGCTTGATCCGATGCGTTTGCGGCATGCAAAGGACAGCCCACGCTAGGTCGATGGCCGCGGATCAAAACTGGCCTCAGATCGGGCGTCGCGGAAAATTTTAGTAAATATCGGCTAAAGAACGCCGCACGAACATGCATAATCCATCGCAGCAATGCGCTTTGCCGCAAACCGCGGAATCAAACCATTTCTAGAGTTAAAATTAGCACGCAGATTGAACAGCCACGCGTGCGAGGAGCGTTAATGGCTCAATTAGATGCGCGCTTCTCTTGTGTTGAGAGAACCGGCTTATGGCCTATCGCGGAGGTCGCGGCACTGACGATCACGTCCTCTCGGACTGCGCTAGTTCTTTGATTATGACCAGCCGGCGACGGGGCCGGTGGTGAGGCTCGCTCCTCAGCTCACCGTCTTCTTCACGAGCGCGGCGAGCTCAGCCCTTCGGCGACAGATTACACCTGCACAAGACTCGGACGGTGCCTGTGAAGTCGTGATGTGCACCAAGGCGCCCTGATGGGGAGAAAAACCTCACCATTTTCGATGATGGCGGACTGCGCCGACATGCGCATGACCTTGTCGCCGACTGGCAGCAGCGTAAATGCTCCGACTGCGAAGGTTTTGGATGAGGGCGGAGCCGGTGCCCCTATCCTCGATCAAAACCGTTGGCTGACGGCCGGTTCAGTGCCACCAGTTATACACTTGGATCACCTTTCGCTCGAGCGCTGGGAACTCGAGGCGTTCGCGGATCACATTGAGCAGAGAATAGAACAAAACCCCCCGACAGTCCCGACCGAGTAATCGGAAGCTCCGTCGCCTTGGTCGCGGTGTCCCAAGAAATCACGATCTTATCGGGGTCGTACCAATTGAATCAATTCCAGTCGATCATGTTGCCGCCGGGTGGCACCGGTGATTGCTGATACTGGGCGGCGAAGGTGGGTGACCCCATCGCCTGTTTCATGGCGCGGAGTGCAGCCGGGGATTCCCGCACCGGGTGCAATAGCTCGTCAACACGGCGGATGCGGAATTCGCCGCGGTCGATCTCGACCTGCTGCTCAAGTTCGGCGATCGCCGCGCGTCCGACGCTGCTTTGTCTTTCATGCCTACTTCGCCATCACGCCGCCTCCTGGCTGGTCGCCGCTTGACCGCATGCGGAGTCTGCTTGATTAAAATTGTCGCTAGTTTTTCATCAAAACCAGCGATTGTTTGTTTCAATTGCGATGACCAAACTCGATTGGAATTTAATCTGTGCATTCTACACAGGCATATATGTTGGCAAGTTCACCTGATGGAGAATTTGATGCCGCGCTTCTATTTTAATTTGGCGTCCAAGGACGCCCATATCCCCGATGACAGTGGAAAAGAGCTTGCTACCTTGAATGATGCTTACGAGCATGCTCGAAAGCTTATTCATAAGATATTGTTTCACGTTGGCCATGAGGATGCGGAAACATGGAAGGTTATCGTCCTAAACAATGATCATGATGCTCAGATGATTGTCCCGTTCTCTCACATGCGCTTAGGGCTCAACGCTGCGCTAAAGGCCGAGAAAGCTCCAAAACGTGATTAGGGCATCCAGATGCGCTTCATGGAAGCCATTTTTTTGCCTTCCCCCGCCCGGACCTCCGCCAGCATGGGAGTGCGTGCGCAACGCAATCAAAACAAATAACGCGGCGGCTCCGCACGATGCCCCGAGCTTCAGACTGAACGGAAGGCTCTCATTCAAATAAACAGGTGTTGACATCCGTCGCGCCAGCAAGAGACCATGGCGGCATGCTCGCACTGTCTGATTCACAGCTTCGGGCCATCTGGGCCGCCGCCGACGGCTTACTGGTAAAGAAGCGCGGCGTCTTCCTCGGACGTCTCGTCGCCCAGCTACTGCTCCGCGGCTCCCGCTTCCACCGCCGACCTCGAAGACGTGGTGCGCTCGGCGCTGAGGGACCTGATCCGACAGTCGGCTGCCTAAAAGTGATGGTCAAAGGGCGCTGACTGAGGCTTGCGGCATGACCTTAAGCAAATCAGCGAACTGATTATTGGCGGAAGTCGGCGGTCCCCTGGTGACGCACCGACGCGGTCGCTCGCTAGCCGTAGTGTTGAACGCGCGGACATTCCGCGGATGCCGTCACGCGGCGAGCGAGATATACAGAAAGTGGTCTTGCCGGACCCCCGCTCTTCTTTGGGCTCTTCGACGGCAACATTTACAAACAGCACGCCTCTGGGATCTGGGGCGCTGATGCTGGCCGCGGCATCGGCAA
>Ga0126371_10006305_pt1 | contig 10547 bp, 9 predicted proteins | sample PanSoiMetaPlot_4_FD_110145 | JGI IMG/M metagenome (GOLD analysis project Ga0126371, IMG submission 110145) | Tropical forest soil microbial communities from Panama - MetaG Plot_4 | ecosystem: Environmental > Terrestrial > Soil > Tropical forest > Bulk soil | place: Panama | collected 2016-02-17
CGAACCACCTTGCCGGTGACGGTCACCACGCTTTCGAGCTTCAAGCCATCGGCCTGCTTGAACAACGGGCTCGCCACGTCGATGACGCACTGGGTGACGCCGAAATGATCGCGCAAATCCACAAATAGCAGTTGGCCGTGATCGCGCTTGCGATGCACCCAGCCGGACAGCCGTACCGTCTTGCCTTCATGATCCGGGCGCAATGCGCCGCAATTATGCGTCCGATAGAGATGCATCTGTCGATCTGTCCCTCGCGCGAGCGAGGCGAAAAGCGCACGGGATCGGGCTTTTTGTCAAGGCGCGCGTCCTTCGCGGTTTCTGACGGCTGTCGATTCGGTGTATGAAAGCGGCATGAGTGTTCTGATCACCGATCGCGCCGCCCTCGAGGCGTTTTGCTGCGGCCTTGCCGGCGCCCCCTACGTTACCGTCGACACCGAATTCATGCGCGACAAGACCTATTGGCCGCAGCTTTGCCTCGTGCAGCTGGCGGGGCCGGCCGGCGCGGTTGCCGTCGACCCGCTGGCGCAGGGCATAGACTTGGCGCCGCTTTACGCCTTGATGGCCGATCCAGCCATCCTCAAGGTCTTCCACGCCGCCCGTCAGGACATCGAGATTTTCTACAACGCCACTGGCAAGGTGCCGGCGCCGATTTTCGACACCCAGGTCGCGGCGATGGTGTGCGGCTTCGGCGAATCGGCGAGTTACGAGACGCTGGCGGCGCGGCTCGCCGGCGCGCATGTCGACAAGACATCGCGCTTCACCGACTGGTCACACCGGCCGCTGACCGAACGTCAGCTCAAATATGCGATCGCCGACGTCGCGCATTTGCGGTTGGTCTACGAGAAATTGGCCGCACAACTCGACCGCAGTGGCCGCCACGGCTGGCTCGACGAGGAAATGGCGGTGCTGACCAATCCGGGCACATATCGGCTCGATCCAGCCAATGCGTGGAAACGGCTCAAGGTTCGCAGCAACAACCGGCGGATGCTGGCGCTGGTGCGCGACCTGGCGGCGTGGCGCGAGACCGCGGCGCAACAGCGCAACCTGCCGCGCAGCCGGATCATCCGCGACGAGGCGCTGCTCGAAATCGCGGCGCACGCGCCCGCCGGCACCGACGAGCTCGCACGCACGCGCGGCCTCGGCAAAGGCTTTGCCGAAGGCAAGTTGGGCGGCGAAGTGCTGGCCGTCGTCGCACGCGTCGCGACCTTGCCCGAAGCGGATTATCCGCAACCGGCACCGCGCCGTGAATTGCCGCAAGGGATCGGCCCGCTGGTCGAATTGCTGCGCGTATTGCTGAAGCTGCGCTGCGAGGAAAATCACGTCGCGACCAAGTTGGTCGCCGACAGCGAGGATCTCGAGTTGATCGCAGCCGACGACCAAGCGCCGGTGCGCGCGCTGCACGGCTGGCGCGCCGAACTGTTCGGCAAGGATGCGCTCGATCTAAAGCACGGCCGCTTGGCGCTGACCGCCGCCGGCAAGCGCATCAAGCTGGTGCGCACGGCGGCAGCCGAAGCCGCCGCTCAGTAACGGTTAGGGCCGCTTCATCACGCCTTTGCGGCCCATCGCCTTGGCTAAGGCGTCAAGGCGCCGCTGTACGCTTTCGCCGAAGCGCTGCGCGCCGTCGCCGTTCAACGACAGCAGGACTTCGTGGCCTTGAAGCGCGAGCGACGTGCCGTGGAGTGCGGCCGGCACACCGCCGCTGATCGTATAGGCCAAGCGCAACGCCAAGCCGATGATGCGCGCCGGCGGCAGCTCCGATTCGTCGAGCAATTCGAGCGGCGCCAAAAGCTCGACTGTGCCTCGGCCGCCGTAACGCGCATGCAACGCCGCGGCGACGAAGGCCCGGCCGGCGTGATCGATGCCGGCCACCGGCATGTAGAGCGCGTGCCGGACCGCCTGCTCGGCGCGATAGTCTGGATGTTCGTTCCAGGCGATGTCCGACAGCAGCGCCGCTGCATGGCGGAGACGTTTCAACTCGGGCCGCTCTTTGGGGAACAGCGGGTTCATCCAGGCAAACAGCGCGTCGCCGATATCGCCGAAGCGCGTGTTGGCGCGGGCGGTTTCCAGGCAGGCGGTGATCAGCGGATCGGCCGCGCGTTCGGCCGGGTCGAGCAGGCTGAAATGGTGGCCCTCGCGCAAGCCCCAGGCTGAGAAGACGACGCGCTTCGGGTCCATGCGCTTCATGATGCGAGCAAGCACGCGGCCGGCGAGCGGCACGACTTCGAGCCGCTTCTTCGAAAGGCCTGCGATTCCATCGAGCGACTTACGAGTCTGCTTGGCGATGAAATCGAGGAAGCGCTCGGCCTCGCCGCGCGACAGCGTGTAGTTCTGGATGATATGCAGCGGATATTGGCTTTCGGCCATGTGGATGCGCGCGAGCGCCCGCCACGAGCCGCCGACAGCATAGAAGTTGCCACCATCGGCGGCGGTCAGCCACGGCACCGTCGTCAGCAGCCGGTCGATCACGTCCTTCAGCTTCTTGTCGTCATCGGCCAAATCGGCGAGCCGCAACGGGCCGAGCGGCAGGGTCGCCGCGCGGCCGACCGCGCCCTTGCCGATCTCGATCAGTTCGATTGATCCGCCGCCCAAATCGCCGACAATGCCGGTCGCCTCCGGTATGCCTGCAAGCACGCCCATCGCCGACAGCCGGCCCTCCTCCTCGCCCGACAGCACGCGGACGCGGACGTTGTAGCGTTTTTCGATTTCCTGAACGAAAGCCGGACCATCCGCCGCGTCGCGCACCGCCGCTGTCGCCAGCACGTCGAATCGTGTCGCGCCCAGAGTCCGCGCCAACGCCACGAACCGCTGCAAATTGGCGCGCGCCATCTCGGCGCCTTCGGCGTCGAGCTTGCCGGTCTTGTTGAGGCTGCGGCCGAGGCCGCAGAGCACCTTTTCGTTGAACAGCGTACGCGCGGGCCGCTTCAGCCCGTCGAAGACCACGAGACGCAGGGAATTCGAGCCGATATCGACGATGGCCACCGCATCACGCCGGACGGCTCCTTCGACCGCCACGGCAAAACGCGGCGCCATTTTCAGGAATCGCCTCTTTCGGTCACCAATCGCGGCGACGACCGTGTGCGTTGCTGCAAGGCGCTGCCACGACCGGAGAGGCTCGGATTGGTCATGAAGTATGTATGCGCGCTCGGCACGTTGGAATCAACACTCGCTCGCTCGTAGACGCCGTCGGATTCCAACCACCACGTCTGCGCCTCGTCCTTAAGCGAGGTTTGCATGATCTCGACCATGACCTGGCGGTGCACGGTCTCGTTCTCGATCGGCACCAAGGACTCGACTCGCCAGTCGAAGTTGCGCGGCATCCAGTCCGCCGACGAGATGAACACCAGCGCGTCGCGCGACGGTAGCGCCTTGCCGTTGCCGAAGCAGACGATTCGCCCGTGCTCGAGAAAGCGGCCGATGATGCTTTTGACCCGGATATTGTCCGACAGGCCTTTGACGCCCGGCCGCAGACAGCAGATGCCGCGGACGATGAGATCGATCTTCACGCCCTCCTGCGAGGCGGTGTAGAGCTTGTCGATCATCGCCGGATCGACGAGCGAATTGAGCTTCGCCCAGATTTGCGCCGGCCATCCCGCCCGTGCATGCGCGATCTCGGCGTCGATCAGATGTGTCAGGCGTTGGCGCAGATTGATCGGCGCAATTGCGATCTTCTCGAGCTTGGCCGGAGTCGCATAGCCGGTCATGTAGTTGAACAGCTGCTGCGCGTCGCGGCACAGCGCCGGATCGCAGGTGAAAAAGCTGAGATCGGTATAAACCTTGGCGGTGTAGGGGTGATAGTTGCCCGTGCCGTAATGGACGTAGAGCCGCATCTCGCCGCTCTCGCGCCGCGCCACCAGCGAAACCTTGGCATGGGTCTTGAGCTGGATGAAGCCGTACACCACCTGCACGCCGGCGCGCTCCAGGTCGCGCGCCCAGCGGATGTTTCGCTCTTCGTCGAAGCGGGCCTTGAGCTCGACCAGCGCCGTGACCGACTTGCCGGCCTCGGCGGCCTCGATGAGAGCGCGGACGATTGGGCTGTCGTCGCTGGTGCGATAAAGCGTCTGCTTGATGGCGACGACCGCGGGATCGTGCGCCGCCTGGCGCACGAACTGCACGACCACGTCGAAACTTTCGTAGGGATGGTGGACGATGATGTCCTTTTGCCGGATCGCCGCAAAGCAATCGCCGCCGAAATCGCGAATGCGCTCGGGAAAGCGCGGATTGTAGGGCGTGAACACCAAGTCTGGACGCTCGTCGACGATCAGCTGCCGCGTATCGGCCAGACCGAGAATGCCGTCGAGCGGGAACACGTCATCGACCGATGCGTCGAGCCGTTCGACGAGGAAGCGGCGCAAATCCTCGGGCATCGCCGCCTCGACGCCGAGATAGATGACATGGCCACGGCGGCGGCGCTTCAAGGCGGTTTCGAACAACCGCGCCAGATCTTCGGCCTCTTCGTCGATTTCGACTTCGCTGTCGCGCAGGACACGGAACATGCCCTTGCCGACGACGGCGAAGCCTGGAAAAAGCTCCGAGAGAAACTCGCCGATCACCTGCTCCACCGGAATGAAGCGAATGTCCTTGCCCGGCAGCCGGACAAACCGCGCGATCGACGACGGAATGAGAATCAGTGCCTGCATGCGGTTGCCATCGCTCTTGCGCGTCAGCTCGAGCACCAGGCCGAAACCCAGATTGGCGACGAACGGAAACGGATGCGCCGGATCGATCGCGAGCGGCGTCAGCACTGGAAAGATGTCCGCCATGAACTGGTCGCGCACAAAGGTGCGGTCCGCGGCAGTCAGATCCTCAGGACCGACCACAGCGACGCCGCGTTCGGTTAATTCATGGCGCACCGCCCGCCAGCTCACCTGCTGGTCTTGCATCAACTTGCCGGCGCGGCGATTGATCGCCACGAGTTGCTGCGCCGGCGTCAAGCCATCCTGGCTGGGCGTGGAAATGCCGGCTTGGACCTGACCCTTGAGTCCCGCGACGCGCACCATGTAGAACTCGTCGAGGTTGTTCGCTGAGATCGACAGAAAGCGCAGACGTTCGAGCAAGGGGTAGCGACGATTGTCGGCTTCGGCGAGGACACGCTCATTGAAGGCAAGCCACGACAGCTCGCGGTTGATGAACCGGTCGGGCGACCGTTCGCCCGCCGGCGCGCTTGCCGAGCGCATCTGCGCTTCCGGCCTAACCGCCATTTCCCGCTCCATGCCGCAAGTTTATAAGCCGTATGTGAACATCTTATTGCGGCGCGGGGCAAGCGATTGAGCACTCTCTTCCTGTTACGCCACGCCAAGGCCGTGGCCCAACACGCCGACGGCGACCGTGCGCGCGGCCTGAGTGAGGCCGGCCGCGACAGCGCTCGGGCGATGGCCACGGCCGCCGCCGAACGCCATTTCGCGCCGTCGCTCATTTTGTGTTCGGACGCAATCCGCGCGCGTGAAACCCTCGCTGTCGTTCTGCCGGCCTTCAAACCCGCGCCGGAGATCGTCTACGAAGAGGCGCTTTATCTCGCCGACGCCAAACAGCTGTTGCAGCGCCTTCGCCGCATCCCCGACGACGTGCGCTCCGCCATGCTGGTCGGCCACAATCCCGGACTGCAGGAACTCGCGGTGATGTTGTCCGACCAGCCGACCGGCCCACTGATGGCGCGTTTGATCGTCGATTTCCCGACCGCGGCCCTCGTGCGCTTCGAAATCAATTTGTCGTGGTCGGCACTCGAGCGCGGCAGCGCGCGGATGATGGCGATCCTCGCGCCGGCTGCGCTGGCGAAGCGTTAGAGCTTGAGCACCCGGCGGGCGAATGGCGCGGTGATCGCATGCTTCTCGGCGAGCGCCGCTGCATCGAGCGCCGCCACCGCCGCGCGCGCGGCGGCGAATGAGCGTTCGATCCGGGTGACGAGATAGCCGATCACGTCGGCCGCGACCGTCACTTGCCGATCCGCGAAAAGCTTCACCAGCACCGCACTCAACAGCGCGTCGTCCGGCGCATTCACGACGACCGCCGGCGCCGCCAGCAGTCGTGATCGTAGATCGGCGAGCGCGATCGGCCAGCGCGACGGCGGCTCGGCGGCGACGATCAGCAGATGTCCGCACCGTTCGGCGACGAGATTGTGCAGATGCAGCAGCGCCTGTTCGGGCGCCTGGTTCGCACCATCGACGACGACCGCACGGGCCTCGCCCACTCGGCCTGGCACCGTGGCGATGTCGAGTATGGTCGGCTCGATGAAGGTGGTGATGATTCCGGCCGCACGCGCCCGCGTCGTGAAAACGTGCGCCAGATGCGTCTTGCCCGAGCCCGGCGGACCGTGCAAAGCGAACGCGGGCCGCGGCCAGTCCGGCCAGCGTTCGAGCCATTTAACCGCAGCCTCATTCGACGGCGCGACTAGAAAGTCCTCGCGACCGAGCGCCGGCAAATGACCGAGATCGAGCGGCAGCTGCGCCACGCTAAACCCGCTTGCGCGGCACCGCCGAGCCTGAATCGTAAAACGGGCTTTGCAGATAGCGGCTCATGCCAAACCGGGCGAGCACGCCGACCACCGCGGCCGCCGGCAGCGCCAGCAGCACGCCGAGGAACCCAAAGAGCTTGCCGAAGGCGAGCAGCGCGAAGATCACCCACAACGGATGGAGATTGACGCGGTCGCCGACCAGCTTGGGTGAAAGGAAATTGGCCTCGACACCCTGTCCGATCGCGAAAATCAGCAGCACGCCACCCGCCGCCGTCCAGGTGGGCGTCTGCACCAGCGTCAGGCCCATGGCCAAGACGAAGCCGATGGCGCTACCGATGATCGGAATGAACGACAAGATGCCGATCAGCAAGCCGATCACGATCGCGAAATTGGTGCCGAGGATGCTGAGCATGCCGGCGTACCAGACCGCGAGCGTGAGGCCGACGAGGAGCTGGCCGCGGATGAAGCCGGCCAGGGTCTGGTTCACCAGCGCCGCCTGTGCGCGGACCGTCGCGACGTGCTTGCGCGGAATCCAGCTCTCGAGGTGCGCGACAAAGCCGTGCCAGTCGCGCATCAGGTAAAACGCCACCAACGGCGTGATGAAGACGAGCGAAAGCAGATTGGCGAGCGCCACGCCGCTGCCGAGGACATCCCTCGCCACCGTCGCCGCCCAGCCAAGTACGGCCGAGGACCAATCGCCGATCATGCCGCGCAGTTTGTCGACATCGGTCGGCGACAGCCGTTCCTGCGCCACCTGAAGCAGCTGCTGGATCACGTGGCGGCCCTGATCCATCGCCGTGGGCGCGACGCGCGCCAGTTGGCTCACCTGCACTTCGACCAGCGGCGCGACCATCAGGACGATGAGCGCAATCGCCAGCAGGAAGACGGCGAGCACCGCGAGCGCAGCGAGCGACCGCGACAAACGCAAGCGTTGGAGCCGATCGACCGTCGGCGCCAAAAAGTAGGCGATGCCGAGGCCGGCGACAAACGGCACCAGCACCGTGCCGAGGCTGTGGATCGCATAAAGCAGGACGAGAAGAACGGCGGCCCAGAACAACGCGACGGCACGCGGCGACGGTTTCATGTCATGCCTCTTCCGCGCCAGGGAAGCCGCGCATCCAGCGCACGAGATAGACGCCGCCCGACAGGACGGTGGTCGCCGCCACGGCGTCGATCAAGATGGCGGTGAGGTGGCGATCCGCAACCCCAAGTCCGAGATGCGCGAGCACCCACGCGATCAGCACGATCTGCAACGCCGTGTTGAGCTTGCTGATCATCAACGGCCGCGAGTTGAGCGGTTCGGCCGCGAATTGCGTCAGGATGAAACCGCCGATGATCAGCAGGTCGCGGAACACGACCAGGATCACCAGCCAATTCGGCAGATAGCCAGCAAGACCAAGCGAGACCACCATGCTGACGATCAGCGTCTTGTCGGCGATCGGATCGAGCAGTGCGCCGAGCTCGGAGCGGCTGTTGAAACGCTTGGCGACGAATCCGTCGACCGCATCCGACAATCCCGCCGCCAGGAACAGCCAAAACGCATCGGCCAAAGAGCCGTTGAGGATGAACCAGATACCGACCGGCGCCGACAGCAGGCGCGCGAGCGATATGTAGTTCGGCAGGTTCATCGCGTCGTCGCGTCTCAGTGCGGCGTGCCGGCGGCGTGCGGCGCAAGTACGTAGTCGGGCGCGTCACCGTTGAGGTCGAGATTGTTTTGCGCCAGCGCCAGGCGCAACTGCGTCAGATCGCCGACGTAATGAATCGTGATCTCGGCATGCTGTCGATCGATCGCCATGAGGTCGGTCTTCTGCACCGCGGGAATGGCACCGAGCCGCCGGCTCAGCGAAACCCAATCCTGCAGCGCCGTGATCGGCACCGACACGGTCAACGTCGCGACTTGCGAGACGTCGAGAATGTTCGCTGCCTTCCACGCATCCTCGATCTGCGCGACCGTGCCGGCAACCGCGCGCGCCATCAGCGCGCCTTCGTCCTCGTTGACGCCGAGTTTGTACGCCTGGTTCCAGGTCTGCGGCGCCGTGCTGGAGCCGGTCGAATACCGGGTGGAGGCGACCGCGACGGATTCATTCGCGGTGCCGCCGTTCGCCACCGTCGCATGGGTGACCAGCACGTCGGCGCCGTCATAGCGCTGCGAAATTGCCGCCAACGCGCCACTGTCCGCCGCGAGCGCGGTCTTGGCATCGATCGCCGCGATGTCCTCGGCCCCGCCGAACGGCATCACCAGCGGCACCAGGCCGGCAGGCGCGTTGCGGTCGTTCCACGCTGCCCGCCACGGATTTGGATCTTCCCACAAGGCCGTGGCGCCATCGCCGTCGAGCACCGGCAGGACGACGAGCGGCTTCGACGGCGTCTCGGCAAACGGCACGCCGGCGCCGCGGAGGAGATGGCGCACCGCATCAGGGCGGAAATGGAATGTGTAATTGGCCAGATAGCGGACGGTGGAGTGACGCTCGTTGGCGACCTCGAAACCCTGAATGAGATCGTTGAGCGCGGCATCGCTGGCCGGCGGCAAGCGGCTGGCGTCCGACGCCCGGGTCAAGCGCGCCAGCAGGATGGCGTAGGCTTGGTGCTCGCCTTGCAGCCGCGCCGCTTCGCGCGCGGCGTCCGCCGAGGCGGCGGTCGCATCGACCGGCACGTTGGCGACGGTGTAGACGCCGGCTTGCGCCGATGCGGTTTGAGCATTAGCCGACGTCACCGCGAGAGCGAGACAAATCGCCGCCAATGCCGCCTGCAAGTGCCGCTTCGCCGTCCGCGCCGCCACCGTCATACCTTCGCCCGTGGCGTCGGTCATAACCTAGAACCGGTCGCCACGCCAGTGAGCGTAGGAACGTGGCTGCGGCCCTGGTGCGGCTGCGACAGTCGCCGCCGCGTGCACGCGCGGCGCTATGGCGCGCGTCAGATGCCGACGCGCTTGAGTTGCGGCTCGGGATAGCGCGCGCCGGCCGCCGCACCTTTAGGAAAAGCCTTGTCGAGCGCCACGAGTGTCGCCGGCGAAACGACGATCTCGGCGGCCTTGGCGTTCTGCTCGATCCATTTGCGGTGGCTCGTCCCCGGCAGCGCGACGATGAACGGGCGGCGCGACAGCACCCAAGCCAGCGCAAGTTGCGCCGGCGTGCAGTTCTCCTTGGCCGCAAGCTGCTTCATCGTTGGCAACAGCGAGATGTTGCGCGTGAGATTTTCGGCCGCGAAGCGCGGATGTGCGCGCCGGCGATCTTTCTCGCTCAGATCGTCGACACCACCGATCGTGCCGGTGAGAAATCCACGCCCCAGCGGACTGTAGGCGACGTAACCGACACCGAGCTCCTCGCAGGCCTGGAGCAACCCGTCCTCGGCATCGCGGGTCCACAGCGAATATTCGGTTTGCAGCGCCGCCATCGGATGCGTCTTGTGCGCGCGGCGCAACGTTGCGACCGACGCCTCGGAAATTCCAAGGTGCTTGATCTTTCCTTGCTGCTTCAGCGTGACCATCGCGCCCACGGTGTCTTCGACCGGCACGTCGGTGTCGACACGATGGATGTAATAGAGATCGATCACGTCCTCGCCGAGCCGCTTCAGGCTCTTCTCGCAGGCCTCGATCACGTATTCGGGCCGGCCGCATACCGATTGCTTGCCATCGGGCGTCTGCAGATTGCCGAACTTGCTGGCGAGCACGACCTTGTTGCGGCGGCCCTTGATCGCACGTCCGACCAGCTCTTCGTTCTTGCCGCCGCCGTAAGCGTCCGACGTGTCGATCAGATCGACGCCGAGCTCGACCGCATGGTGGATGGTGGCGATGGCCTCGTCGGGATCGGGCTGGCCATAGATCGGCGTCATGCTCATGCAGCCGAGACCGACGCACGATACTTCGAGCGAGCCGAGCTTCCGGCGTTTCATGGCCTCATCCCCGTGATTTTTTCGGAGCGCGGCCGTTGACGGCACGCGTAATTGAGCGCGCGAATTATAAGGAAAAACGCCCTACTTGCCAGACCCGATTCGGCACGCGAAGCTAGCGCCATGGCCGAAAACAAGGCACCCGCTCCGGCGGTCACCGCTGCCGAAATGCGCTATGCGCTGGCGCTGGTCGTGGCGCCGGAAGATGCCG
>Ga0126371_10006306_pt1 | contig 10547 bp, 7 predicted proteins | sample PanSoiMetaPlot_4_FD_110145 | JGI IMG/M metagenome (GOLD analysis project Ga0126371, IMG submission 110145) | Tropical forest soil microbial communities from Panama - MetaG Plot_4 | ecosystem: Environmental > Terrestrial > Soil > Tropical forest > Bulk soil | place: Panama | collected 2016-02-17
AATGCGCACGTTGGGAAGCGACGTTCAACGCGTGGGATGCTGAAGGCCCGCGGAGCTCCCTCTTCACCTAGAACTTTCGCTTCTGACGCGGGTGACACTTTCTCAAAGCAGATGCTCAGCCTATTTCGGCTCAAGTGTGGAAAAGCGGAAATTGCAATGGCTCGCGCCGCCAGCCAGCGTTTGCGTGCGCTCCAGACGGATGCCGCGCGCAGCATAGGCTTCGAAGTCGAGCCCGCAGATGGCCGGCAGGATTTCCTGGTCGCCGTGCCGGGCCGCAAGTTTGCAGAAGCCGCACGCCTTGTAATTGATGCCAAATTCGAAATTGTCGCCGGGGCCGGGCTGGACGAAGTCGTAGACGAAATCCTCCTTGTATTCTTCCGCGAGACTTTTCGCCGCCTGCTCGCGCAGAAATGCGCGGTTCTCGGCGGACATGAACTGGCGCCCGGAAGCAAGCCGTTCCGACTCAGGTACCGTCAGCAACTGCGCTTTATAACTCTCTCGCTCGATGTCGCCGATTACCGGGAGCGGCACGCCGCGCCGTCGAAGCACGCGGCCGATGGCCATGAAACCTATCAAACGCATGAAGAAGTCACTCATGCGGCTGGCGGCGCCACCGACATAGGGTATTTGCGTAAACACGATTTCAAACTCGGCCATCATCTCTTGCCGTACCTCATCTAGATCAGAGAGATTGGCACGCTCACGCGACATTGCTGCAGCAAAATCGACGCGCTGGCGCATGGCAGCTTCCATTTCGCCGCGATGGCTCTCGTAGAAGGGATGGATCTCACCCATGGAAGGTCCTCGCCTGAAGGAGGGCATTTCGGTCGACACTACATGGTCCTTTTGGCGCTGTGAAAGCTGCCCATCCGTACGGGTTGCCTTCACCGGCGACAAAGCAGAAATTCTATTTTGTTGCGCGAGCGGGCCTCATGCATGCTTACGGCCCGCACTCCTCGGAGCCCGCCATGACTTATCTACTGCCGCCCCTCAATGCACTGCGCGCCTTCGAGGCAGCGGCTCGCCACCTCAGCTTCAAGATGGCCGCGCGCGAGCTGCACGTCACTGCTGGCGCGGTCGGTCAGCAAGTTCGCCTGCTGGAGGAGCGGCTGGGTGTGCAGTTATTTGAGCGGCTGACACGGCAATTGATCCTGACCCCCGCCGGTGAAGCCTACCTGACGCCGATACGAAAGGCGTTTGGCCGCATCGCCGAAGCAACCGTTGAGCTCAAACCCGACGGCTTCACGAACCTGCTGCATATTGGAGTGCACGGCGGCGTTGACATGGATGATCTGCGGACGCGGCTCGCGCAGTTCCGTCAGGCTCAGCCGCAGGTCGCTGTGCGTATCAGCCAGCCGACGGGGCTGCATGAGCTGCTTGAGGGCAAGATCGATGTGCTGATCGAGGGTAGCATGCGGCGTCATTCGGGCTATCGCTGCGACCCTATAGAGGAGGGCTTTTTGATTGCCCCGCTCGGTACGGCTGATTGTCCTGAGGTTATATCCCTGCGATCTTGCCTGCTTGCTGTCAGAGTGCCTTCGGCAGTGCCACGCCGAACTTCGCGATCACGCCCTCCGGCGTAGCGAAGCCGCCGGGATGACGCGAATACTGCAGAGCACGTCAAATGGCGCTTCAGGTCACGAACGTGCAGCCTCGCCAGGGCGGACGAGCGCAGCGGTCACCAAAAGAGCTTGCCGCATCGCAACTTATTGTGGCTCTCCAGCGTCTTTAGGAAATCTAAGTTGATGTACGCAGAGCATGCAGCTATAATATTGATATTCGACAGCTTTCTGTTCAGTCCGAGTTAGGAAAACTAGATGCCTAACCCCAGACTCCCGCCGTTGAACCCACTCCGGGCCTTCGAGGCGACGGCGCGGCATCTGTCCGTAAAAAATGCGGCAGCCGAGCTCTGCGTGACCCCAGGCGCGGTGAGCCAAATGCTGAAAACTCTGGAACTCCACCTCGGCGTCGCGCTTTTCAAACGGGCGAACCGCGGCATTTTCCTGACCAGCGCCGGGCAGGACTATTTGCCCGCAATACGCAATGCCTTTCGTCAGATCGCAGACGCGACGAAGCGCGTGGAAAATACCGCCGAAACCGGCATTCTCACGATCAGCGTCACCCCCACCTTCGCCGCCGCTTGGCTTGTGCCCCGGTTGAAGAATTTTCAGGACGCGCATCCAGAAATCGACGTGCAGGTGCGAACCGAAACAAAGCTGGCGGATTTTTCGCACGACGGTGTGGATGTCGCGGTCCGGCGCGGTCTCGGGCGTTATCCTGGCCTCCACAGCGAACATCTCTTTGCGATCGAACAGGTCCCTGTGGCCACGCCGGCACTGGCCGCGCGCTTTGCGACGCCAAGGAATCCTGCCGATTTGGTGCGCTGGCCGCACGTGCATGACGCCGACCGCAAGGACTGGCACCTCTGGTTTCAGTCGCACGGGATCGACGACGTCGGTCCGCCGCGAGGTCCCTCCTTCGACGATTCAGGCCTGGTGCTCAAGGCTGTACTTGCGGGCCAGGGTGCCGGCCTGGTGCCTGCCGCCATGGCGGCACTCGATGTTGCGGCAGGACGCCTCGTCAAGCTCGCGGATGTCATTTGGCCGGAGGCTTACGCCTACTATCTCGTTTGTCCAGAAGAGAACCTTGAGCAGCCGAAGGTCGCCGCCTTTCGCACATGGATACTCGGAGCAGCAGTCGAGCCCGTGCCCTGAATGGGAACCTCACCACGGCCAGTTCAGCGGCGTTTGACCCGCAAAAAAGGACGCCAGGCAGGAGCAGAATAGCCGGCCAGCCCGGGGCGTAGCCGTTCTCGTTGATTGCGCGTGCTCGCGCTAGTCCTTGCCCTGGCTCAGCACGATGCGGCCGCGCGTGCGGCGATCGCGGATGTCAGCGAGCGCGGTGGCGAACTGGGCGATCGGCAGGATTGTGGTCGGCGCCGGCTTGATCTTGCCGGCGTCGTAGAGCCCGAAGATCTCCTGGAAGCACGCCGCCATCTGCCCCGGCATGCGCTTGCGATAGTCCGAGATCTGCAGCCCGCTCACCTCGATGTTCTTCACCAGGAGGTAGTTCGTCTGCACCGTCGGGATGCGGCCGGCCGCGAAGCCGATCACCACCAGGCGGCCGCGCCAGGCGAGCGCGCGGATCGCCGCGTCGAAGATCTCGGCGCCGAGCGGATCGAGGATGATGTTGGCGCCGCGGTTCCCGGTCGCCTCGTACACCTGTTCGCGCAGGTTGTCGTAGAGATTGGAGCGCGCCAGGTCGATCACCACGTCGGCGCCGGCGTCGCGCGCGAGGTCGGCCTTGTCCCAGCTCGACACGCCGGCAAGCACCTTCGCCCCCATCGTCTTGGCGAGCTGGATAGCAGCAAGGCCGACGCCGCCGGTCGCGCCAAGCACGAGCACGGTGTCGCCGATCTGGTAGCGCGCGCGATCGCGCAGCGCGAACCACGAGGTGTCGTACACCATCGCCATGGCGGCGGCGTCGACGAACGACATCCTGTCGGGCAGCCTGAAGCACTGCGACTCCGGCACGGCGACGAACTCGCCGAAGCCGCCCTGCTCCGCCATCGCGAGCACGCGGTCGCCCGGCTTGAGCGCCTTCACGGCCGGGCCGACCTCGGCGACGGCGCCGGCCGGGAGCTTGCCGGGGACGAACGGGAGATCGGGCAGGAACTGGTGTTGGCCGCCGATCATCAGCAGGTCGACGAAATTCGCCGCCGTGGCGTGGACTTCGAGCAGGATCTCGTTCGGCGCAGCGTCCGGCTTGGGAAACTCGCCGAGCTCGGCCTCCTCGACCGGACCAAACTCGCGAACGATCACCGCGCGCATGTTGCCGCGTCCCCTTCCACCGCGCCAGCAGCCGCAGGCGCCGCGCCCGACCGCAACACCATCATCCGTCTCGACTCCGATTTCAACCGCTGCGCGCGCCTTTACCAGTCGTCGCCCGCACCGGCTCCGCAATCGCGCGCCCTTGCGGTATCCAGTCGACGGTGTCCCGCTTGCGCATCTTGCCGCTCGGCATCAGCGGGATGTGATCGGCCTCGAGCATGCGCGGGCATGTCGTACTCGGAAAGGCCCCTGGCGTCGAGATGCGCGCGTATCTCCTCGGCTCAGCGCGGGTGTCGGCGCGCCAGCCCGCGCGAGAGATTGCTTCGCTCCGCTTGCAATGACAAAGATAGGGTCCCTTCCGTCTCTCCTTCTCGCAAGGTCCCCATGAGCAACGTCGACACGCTGCTGGAAGAGCTCGTCACCGCCAACCGCATCCTCGCGCGCGAGGAGGTTGTCGATTCGTTCGGCCACATCAGCGCGCGGCATCCGGAGCGGCCGGACCGCTTCTTCCTGTCGCGCGCGCGGGCGCCCGACTGCATCGAGCGCGACGACATCATGGAGTTCGGCCTCGACGGCGAGCCGATCGATGCGCGCGGCCGCAAGCCGTATCTCGAGCGCTACATCCACGCCGCCGCCTACGAGGCGAAGCCGGAGGTGCAGACCGTCGTGCACAATCACTCGCCGAGCGTCATCCCGTTCGGCGTCACCGGCACGAAGATCCGGCCGCTGCTGCACACCTGCGGCTGCATGGGTCACGAGGTGCCGATCTGGGACTCGGGCGACAAATTCGGCGACACGAACATGCTGGTGTCGAACCTGGAGATGGGCCGTGATCTCGCGCGCGGGCTCGGCGAGCGCCGCGCCGCGCTCCTGCGCGGCCACGGTTCGGTGGTGACGGGCCGCAGCATCCGCGAGGCCGTCTACATCGCGGTCTATCTCGAGCTCAACGCGCGGCTGCAGATGCAGGCGAGCGCCATGGGCAAGATCAAGTTCCTCACATCCGGCGAAGTGGACAAGATCCTCGCGAGCACAGGCGCGGTCGCGTTCGATCGCGCCTGGGAGAACTGGTGCCGGCGCGCCGGCCGCGAGCCGGGCGAGATGACGGGGGTGTAGCAGCACGTCATTCCGGGGCGCCCGCCGAGGACGGGCGAACCCGGAATCAAGCTTACCGCTTTGTCGCGCGAGACGATTATGGATTCCGGACAGCCGCGCTACGCGCGGCTTCCGGAATGACGGCCGGCTGTTTTGCAGACTCAAGATCCGCGAACACCCGCCCGATCATCACCAGCACCGGGCCGGGCGGCAGCTCGGCAAGCCGCGCCGGCAGGTCGCGGATCGGCGCCGCAACCACCGCCTCGCCGGGCCGCGTCGCCTTGACGATGGCGACGGCCGGCGTCGCCGGATCGAGGCCGTTGGCGATGCCGGTCGCGGCGAGCTCGGCGAGGGTGCGCGCCGGCATGTAGACGACAGTCGTGGCGGTCGGGTCGGCGAGGCTCGACCAGTCGATGTCGCGCGGCAGCTTGCCGTCCGAGCCGTGGCCGGTGAGATACTGCAGGCGGCGCGCGGCCGAACGGTGCGTCAGCGACACGCCGAGCCGGCTGGACGCGCCCTGCGCGGCCGTGATGCCGGGGACGACCTCCACCGCGAGGCCGGCGGCGCGGCAGGCGGCGAGTTCCTCGCCGCCGCGGCCGAAGATCATCGGGTCGCCGCCCTTGAGCCGCACCACGCGCTTGCCGGCGCGCGCCAGCGCGATCATCAGGGCGTTGATCTCGTCCTGCCTGCACGCCGGGCCGTAGCCGGCCTTGCCGACCAGCATGCGCTTGGCCTCGCGGCGGGCGAAATCGAGCACGCCTGGCGAGACGAGCGCGTCGAACAGGATCACATCGGCGGACTGGAGCGCCCGCACGGCGCGCAGCGTCAGCAGCTCGGGATCGCCCGGGCCGGCACCGACCAGCGTCACCGAGCCGTGATCGACCGCATCGCCCTCGCGGCGCGCCGCACCGAGCAGCGCGTCGAAATCCTGGGGCTCGGGCTCGCGGCCCGGATTGGCGACCGCGTGGCCGGTGAACAGCTGCCAGAAGCGCCGCCGCCCGCCGAACGACAGGCCGGAGGATTTGACCGAATCGCGCCAGCGCCGCGCGGCGTCGGCCCAGCGGGCGAAGCCGAGCGGGATCATCGCCTCGATCTTGGCGCGGATCGCCTGCGCGAACACCGGCGCGGCGCCGTCGGTCGAGATGCCGACCACCAGAGGGGAGCGGTTGACGATGGTGCCGAACGAGAAGTCGCTCAAGGCCGGCCGGTCGACCACATTGACCGGCACGCCTGTGGCGCGCGCGCAGGCCGAGAACGCCGCAGCCGCCGCCTCGTCGTCGAACGCGCCAATCGCAAGGGCGGCGCCGGCGAAGTCTGCGTCCGCGATCTCCCGGCGATGCAGCGTCACACCGGCGGCTTCGACCGCGCTCGTCACCTCTTCGGACGTGTCCGTCGCATAGACGTCGACGCGCGCGCCAGCGGCCGCCAGCAGCTCGATCTTCCAGGCGGCCGCAGCGTTGCCGCCCGCCACCACGGCGCGCTTGCCGGCGAGCGCGAAGAACACCGGCAGGCGCGCCAGCGCCTCCATGCGCGGCGATCGGATCTCAGACGGCGACGCGCTCATTGGCAGTCCCTTGGGCACTTCGTTGCACGATCCGCCTCAGCTCCGGCAGGCATGAGCCGCAGTTCGTTCCGGCTCGCAGCGCCTTGCCGATCTCTTCCACATTCGCGGCCGCGCCCGAACGCAGCGCGCCGCAGATCACGTTGAGCCCGACGCCGAAGCACGAGCACACCATCGGGCCCGCATCGGACACGCCGTCGGCCGGCTTGCCGGCCAGAACCGTCAGGCGCTGCGCCGAGCCGATCGCGTCAGCGGCGAACATCTCACGAACCGCATCCCACTGCGGGGCCGCCTCGGCCGGGCCGACGAACAGGCATCCGTCGAGGCGCCCCCGCGCGAACGCCGCAATCCGGTAAAGCCCACGCGGTACATCGATATATTCGGCAAACTCGACGGGTTCAACGCCCTGCCCGAGCAGCGTGCGGGCGGCCTCGCGCCAGGCGACCACCGTCGCGTTTGTGGCGAGGAGCCAGCCGGTGCCGCCGGTGATCGCGATGCGCGCCCACCAGGTCGGCAACGGCAAGGCTGTGGGACGGCGCGTCAGCGCGAAGCCACGCGACGCGAATGCGACGGCCGCGATCGCGGCCGGCGTCGCCTTGGCCTCGGGCTGGCCGGAGTGCGGATCGGTCGCCGGCGCGACGAGATCGCCGATGCACGCCGACGAGGCAGTCGCGGCGCTCCAGTGGATCGGTGCAAACAGCGAGCCCGTGCGCTGACCGTTGCTGAGCACGACCTTGAGGACGGCCTCGCCGTGCTGGGTCGTCACGCGCGCGAAGCCCCCGTCTGCAAGACCGTGCGTGCGCGCGTCGGCGGGATTGATCTCAACGAACGGCTCGGGCGAATGCAGCGCCAAGCGCGGGCTCGCGCCGCTCCGCGTCATGGTGTGCCACTGATCGCGGACCCGTCCGGTGTTGAGCCGGAACGGAAACTCGCCGGTGGTCGCCTGGCGCAGCGCGGGGGGCTCGGGTGCGATGAAGCGCGCCTTGCGGTCGGGCGTGAAGAAGGCGCCGTCGGCGAAGAACCGGCGCTGCCGCCGCCGGGTCTCGGCGCGCACCGGCCATTGGGTCGGCTCGAGCGCGTCGAACTCCGCGTCGGAGATGTCCGCGAGGCCGCCGAGGTCGAAGTCGCGCCGGCCCTTGTTCTCGAAACCGGAGAGCGCCGCGTGCTCGCGAAACACGTCGGCGACCGAGCTGTACGAGAAGGCGGCGCCGAAGCCCATGCGGCGTGCGACCGCGGCGACGATCCACCAGTCGGGCTTGGCATCGCCCGGCAGCGGCAGGAAGGCGCGCTGGCGCGTGATGCGTCGCTCGGAGTTGGTGACGGTGCCGTGCTTCTCGCCCCAGGCGGCGGCCGGCAGCAGCACATGCGCGCCCGCCGCGATCGTATCGTTCGACCGCATGTTTTCCGAGACGACGAACAGATCGAGCTTGCGCAGCGCATCACGCATCGCGCCCGCGCGCGGCAGCGACACCGCCGGGTTGGTCGCCATCACCCACAGCGCCTTGATGCGGCCGGCCTCGATCGCCTCGAACATCTGCACCGCCTTGAGGCCTTCGCGCGTCGCCATGTGCGGCGCCTGCCAGAAGCGGCGCACGCGGTCGACCTCGCCCGGCGAGAAGCCCATGTGGGCGGCGAGCTGGTTGGCAAGACCGCCGACCTCGCGCCCGCCCATCGCGTTCGGCTGGCCGGTGAGCGAGAACGGGCCCGTGCCGGGCGTGCCGATGCGGCCGGTCGCCAGATGGCAGTTGATGATGGCGTTGACCTTGTCGGTGCCCTGCGCCGATTGGTTCACCCCTTGCGAGTAGCAGGTGACCGTTCTCGGCGTGGAACGGAACCAGCCGAAGAACGAGATCACGTCGGCGCGGTCGAGCCCGGTCGCCTGGGCGGTCGCGGCCGCATCGGGCGCGATCGCGCGGGCGCGCGCGACGGCCTCGGCGAAGCCGGTCGTGTGCGCCTCGATATAGGCGTGGTCGAGCGCGCCGACGTCGGCGAGGTGTGCGAGCAGGCCGCTGAACAAGGCCGTGTCGGTGCCGGGCGCGATGGGGAGAAAGAGGTCGGCCTCCTGCGCGGTCGCGGTGCGGCGCGGATCAATGACGACGAGGCGCGCGCCGCGCTCACGCTTGTTCGCCACCATGCGCTGAAACAGCACCGGATGGCACCAGGCGGTGTTGGAGCCGGTGAGGACGATCAGGTCGGCTTCGTCGAGATCGGCGTAGACGCCCGGCACCGTGTCGGCGCCGAAGGCGCGGCGATGGCCGGCGACCGAGGACGCCATGCACAGGCGCGAGTTGGTGTCGACATTGGCTGAGCCGATGAAGCCTTTCATCAGCTTGTTGGCGACGTAGTAGTCCTCGGTGAGCAGCTGGCCCGACAGATAGAACGCGACCGCATCCGGCCCGTGCCGCGCGATGACGCGCTTCAGTCCTTGCGCGACGCGGTCGAGCGCGGTCGGCCAGTCGACGCGCATGAGCGTGCCGTCGCGCCGCGCCATCGGATGCAGCAGGCGCCCGTCGAGGCCGACCGTCTCGCCCAGCGCGGCGCCCTTCGAGCACAGCGCGCCGAAGTTCGACGGATGCATTGGATCGCCGGCGATAGCGGCACCGCCCTGCTCGTCCGGCATCGCCAGCACGCCGCAGCCGACGCCGCAGTAGGGGCACGCGGTGCGGGTGGATGGCGGCGGAGGCGCGTGGGCGTTCATGGAACGCTTTCCCCTCCCCCGCTTGCATCCGACATCGGGCTTGCCCGATTTCGGCAACGATCAATTGCCGAAGTCGGATAAATCCGACTTCGGCTGGAGGGACGCGCGCGAAGCGCGCAGGGAGGGGGCAAGTCGGCGGACTCATGAGCAAGCGGCTTCCCCCTCCCCGCCCTCCCCCGCAAGCGAGGGAGGGGGACGGCGAGCGCTGTGCCCTGCCCCTTAATTCCCATCAATACACATCCTGCTGGTAGCGGCCCTTGCGCTTGAGGTCGGCGACGAACGCGACCGCCTCGTCGGTCGTGCGCACGCCGTGCTGCGCGACGATCTCGACCAGCGCCCGCTCCACGTCCTTGGCCATGCGCTGCGCGTCGCCGCACACATAGACATGCGCGCCGTCGGCGAGCCAGGCCCACACGTCGCGGCCGGACTGGCGCATGCGGTCCTGTACGTAGAACTTCTCCTCGGTGTCGCGCGACCAGGCGAGGGAGAGGCGCGTGAGCACGCCCTTCTGCTTCATGCCGGCGAACTCGTCGGCGTAGAAGAAGTCATAGTCGGAGCGCTGATGGCCGAACAACAGCCAGTTGCGGCCGGACGCCTTGGTCGCCATGCGCTCGTGCAGGAAGGCGCGGAACGGCGCAACGCCGGTGCCGGGCCCGACCATGATGATCGGCACCGCGGGATCGGCCGGCAGGCCGAAGGCGTGCGCCTTCTGCACATAGACGTTGAGCCTGTCGCCCGGCTTGATGCGCTCGGCGCAGAAGGTCGAGGCGACGCCGAGCCGGCGGCGGCCCTTGATGTCGTAGCGCACCGCGTCGACCGTGAGCGAGACGAGGTTGCGCTCGACCCTGGGCGAGGATGCGATCGAGTAGAGCCGCGGCTGCAGCGGCTCGAGCGCCTCGATGAAAGCCTCGGGATCGGGCCGCACGCCGGGGAATTTCTCGACCGCCGCGAGCACGTCGAGCGTTGCGGCGTCGCCGTCCGGATCCTCGCCGGCCGCCAGGGCCTTTGCCTTGAGCCGGCGGTCGCCGCCGGTGAGATAGGAGAACAGCTGAAACAGCATGTCGGGTGCGGGCGACAGCGACACGCCGTCGGTCAGCACCTCGCGCAGCGCGCGCCCGCCGATGGGAAAATCCGCCGGCGCGCCGATCGCGCGGATGACCGCGTCGACCAGCGCCGGGTCGTTGGTCGGCGCGATGCCGAACGAATCGCCGACCGTGTAGTCGAGCGCGCAGCCTTTCAGATCGATGTCGATGTGCCAGGTCTCCTTGTTGGAGCCGGGCTTGTTGAGGCGGGTGCGCTTGAGGAAAGTCGCTTCGACCGGATTGTCGCGCGAGTAGCCCGCCGTGCTCCGCGCCGCCGGAGCAGG
>Ga0126371_10006307_pt1 | contig 10546 bp, 9 predicted proteins | sample PanSoiMetaPlot_4_FD_110145 | JGI IMG/M metagenome (GOLD analysis project Ga0126371, IMG submission 110145) | Tropical forest soil microbial communities from Panama - MetaG Plot_4 | ecosystem: Environmental > Terrestrial > Soil > Tropical forest > Bulk soil | place: Panama | collected 2016-02-17
CCCGGCCCAGGCGGCGAGCTTGCGCGCCGAGCCGAACCGGCTGACATCGCCGATCTCGGCCAGCAGGACCAGCGCGGTGAACGGCCCGACGCCCGGCAGCTGGGTGAGCACCTTGACCCGCGCGTCGGCCCGGGCGTGCTGGCGCACTTCCCAGTCAAGCCGGTCGATCAGCTGCCGGAGGGTGTCGATCAGGACCAGGGCGTCCTCGATCACCTCGCGTGAGACGACCGGCAGTTGCAGTGACCCGAGCCAGGCCCGGCCCGGGCCGCTCCAGCAACCCTCGGGCCGGTCATGGCCGTGGTCGGCGAGCACCGCATGGATCCGGTTGCGCAGCAGCGTGCGGAGCCGGACCAGCTGCGCCCGGTGGCGCAGCACGGCCCGCAGCTGGCGTACCGCGGGCGGCGCGATCCACGCCTCCGGCAGCAGGTCCGCGCGCAGCAGCTGCGCCAGGATCGCGGCATCGACCTTGTCGTTCTTCAGCCGCGCCGACGCGATCGCCTTGCACTGCAAAGGGTGCACCAGGTGCGGGGTGAAGCCGTAATCCTCCAGCAGCTCCACCAGCCACCCCCAGCCGAAGGCCGCCTCGAACGCCGCCGGCGTCCCCGGCGGCAAGCCGCCGATCACGCCTAGGATCGTCTCCACCCCGTTCGGCACATTCCGGTTCGCCAGCACCTCGCCATCGCAATCGATGACCGCCACCTGGGACCTCTTGCGGTGCACGTCGATTCCGACGTAAACAGACATAGCCGGGCCTCCTTTCCGAGCTCGTCTTTCACCCGGAGCATCACGCTGCCGGGCTGAGCAGGAAAGGGGGTCCGGCCTCACGCCCGGTCCCCCATAGGGTCAGGTCAGGCGCGAGGCACCGTGCCGGAGCCTGATACGACCGGAGCGGTATACCCAAGACCGTCGGCGACGTGTGAATGAAAGGCTCTACGGTCAGCGTGACCGCAGCAAGGCTCCGGCCACGACGCGGCTGCGGAGAATAGCCGGAGAAACCTTGCGCGGCAACGAGGTCACCGCAGGTAGATGCAGGTACGGGAGATGCCTGTAACACCGTCGGCTCAGCCTACGTTGGCTCGAACCCATACCTGCCACAAGCAGCGTAGATGCCCTGACCAGCGCAGACGTGCTCTGGCGCTGATCTTGTTCGCTCCCGGGTTTAACCGATCGGCTTGGTCAGGCACAGGCTACTTCGTTGCGGGCTGCAAGAGACCGGGGTGGGTTGACTGGTAATCGTCGAGGAGCGACTTGGCGACTGGATAGGACCCGACCAGCGGATGGGTGAGCAGGGCTTGCAACGCCTTCGAATACGACCCCTCGACGGCCGCCTGAACCGTCAGCCGCTCGTATTCCTTGACCGGTTCGATGAGCGCGCGGGCCGTGGAGGGAATCGGGCCCTGCGCGAGCGGGTGGGCTCCGTGCTCGTCCACCTGGCAGGTAACCTCTACGACGTCATCGTCCTGCAGGCCGTGGATGGCACCGCGGTTCGGCGCGTTCACGATCAGCGGGACCTTGTGCCGCTGAACCGCGGCCGTCATGACGGCGATGGCCAGGCCTTCGTATCCGTCGCCCTCGAACATCTCGTTGTGCGGAGTTTCCGACCCGGCCCGGCGATCGGTTTCGACCGGTTCGCCGCGCTCGCGGGCGAAGTAACTCGCGCCTCGCACCTCGAGCGCCTGCTCCCATGCTCGCTGCGCCCCCTCCATATCGCCGGCCGAAATCCGGTCGGAGAGGGTCGGCCACAGCGCGTCATTGAGCGCCTTGACCTGCGCGCCCCGGGTGCCGCCGGATTGCAGGATGTGGTCCACGGCCCTGTCCCGGTAGTAATAGAAGTAGAGGTACTCCATGGGCAGCATGGCGATGGTTTGCACAAGTTCGGTGTCAAAGAGCCGCCACTGGTCATCGGCGCTGCGGAGTTGTTCGTACCGGTCGAGGACCTCAGGCAGGCGGTCGCAGCCGTCGACGAGGACGCGATGGATCCAGCCGCAGTGGTTCAGCCCGAAATAGTCAACGTGCATCTCGTCAGGCGAGACGCCCAGGAATTCCGCGACGCTGCGCTTCATCTCGATAGGTCCGTCGCACACGCCAATGGCACGGACGGCGGTGTGGTCGGTCAGGGCCTGCATGATGATCCCGACCGGGTTAGTGAAATTCACGACCAGCGCGGCCGGGCAGACCTCTTCGATCAAGCTGGCGAGTTTGAGCACCTCAGGGATCGTGCGCATCGCCATTGCGAAGCCGGCCGGTCCGGTGGTTTCCTGCCCGATCACCCCGTTCTTGAGCGCGATCTCTTCATCCAGGGCTCTGGCGCGGTCCTGACCGGCGCGGATGGCCGAAAAGACATATCCAGCACCCGATAGCGCAAGCCGGGGGTCATGTTCCGCACGCAGGTCGAATTGCGCATCCCACTGGCGGCAGAGGTGGCTGCCGAGTATGCGCATGACCTCGAGGCGGGTGGGATCGACGTCGTGCAGGGTCACCTCGGTCAGGCCGAGTTCGCTCCAGCTGGCCGCCAACGCGTGGAGCACGAATGGGGTCCGAACGCCCGAACCGAGCAACGTTATCTTCAACAAATCCTCCAGGGCTGATGGTCACGGCAAGCAGATACCGCGTACGGCGGCGATGCGGCGAAGTTCGTTCCCGCTCGGGCAGCCGCGGTACCCGCCGAACGCCTCGACAGCGCGAGAACCGCAGATATTGGCAAGGACGACGTTGTCGGAGAGTGACTTCCCGGCGAGCCAGCCGTACAGGAATCCGGCATTGAAGCAATCCCCTGCCCCGGTAGCGTCGAGCACGTGGGCCGACTCGGCGGGCTGGTCCACGAACTCGCCGCCCATTACGGCCATCGCTCCCCGGTTCCCGCGCTTCACCACGACGCAGCGGCAGAGTTCGGCAAGCAGCCGGATGGCCTCGCGCAGGTCCTGCTCCCCGGTCATGGCGAGGGCCTCGGCCTCGTTGGCGAACAGAACATTGGCGCCTGAAATGGCTTCGCTCAGCGTTGCCGGAGTGTCCCAGAACGGACCACCCCATGCGTCCAGGGAAACGGTCATGCCGCGCTCGCGGGCCATGGCGGTGAGCTCGGACGGCTCCTCGCCGGCGTAGGCGTGGAAGTGCCGCGCGGGGACGGTTGAGACCACCTCAAAGGCCCGTCGGGCCAGGTCAGCATCATCCTGGGGGGCCGGCTCGCAGAAGGTGACGAATCCCCGGTCGTGGTCTTGGTTGAGCGCGACTGAAACGAACCGAAGCGGACGGTCGGCAACCCGCAGGAAGTCGGTGGGCAGACCCTCAGCCTCGAACTCCTGCACGATGATCTGACTCCACGAATCGCTGCCGACAAGGGCCACGTAACCAACCCGCAAGCCAAGCCGGTGGGCTGCGGCCGGGGTATTGAATGATGTCCCGGCGCAGACGGCCAGCGCCGCGGCGTCCACGTCGAGTCCGAGCCTGGGCCACTCGGGCAGCCCAGAGAAGATGACGTCCACCGATGGACGGCCGACTGCTAGGAGGTCGAATTCGTGCGCGGCCACCTATGCCGCCCCGTCCCATGCCGAGCGGTCGACGAGCACCGTCACATCGTCGGCTTCCCGCAACAGGGATGCGGGAACCTCTGCGCTAACCGGGCCCCTCATCGCGCGCCGGACGATGTCTCGTTTGCTACGCCCCGACGCCATGAGCAGGATCCGTCGCGCGCTCACAAGCGTCATCATTCCCACAGTGACCCCACGGCGGGCGACCGGCTCTCTTTGACCCCAGTAGCGCGCGTTGGCGCGGATGGTCTCCGGGGCCAGCCGGACCGCGCGGGTAGTCGTCCAGCGGTCTGACGGTGGTTCGTTGAACCCAACGTGGCCGTTGATCCCGATTCCGAGGATCGCGAGATGGATGCCCCCGGCGGCGGTCACGGATCGGTCGTAAGCCGCGCAGCCGTCGGCGATATCGCCGTTCCCCGGCAGCCTGACGACGCGCCGGTGCGGGATGTGGAGTGGATCCGCGAACGCCCGCAGTGTCCAGGAATAAAGGGACCGGCGGTCATGATCGGGTATCCCTGCGTACTCGTCGAGCTGGAATACCTGCAGCAGAGATCCGTCGAACGTGCCTGCCTCCTGCCGGCGGGCGAGTTCGGCATAGACGCCCATAGGCGTCTCGCCGGTGGCGACTAGGACGGCCGCGTCCGGCCGCGCCGCCACGATTTCTGCGACGAAGTCTGCTCCGGCGCGGCTGAGGTCGTCGTAATCCCGCTGAACCAGGATCGAGGGCGGCGGCATGCCGGCCAGGTCACCGGATCGGGCGCGCGCGCGCCGACGCCGGGGCCTGCCTCGCCGCGTCTCGTTCCAGGGTCGCGTGGAGCCGGTACCGGTCGCCCCGGTAGGTCATCTCGCACAGCTCGATGCGCCGCCCGCGCTGGTCCTCGGTGACCTGGTTACAGCGTAGCAGCGGTCCACCCTGAGGCAGGCCGAGCAGCTGTGCGAGGCGGCCGTCCGCCGCGACCGCCTCTGCCGACAACCGGGCCCGTGTCGGCCGGAGATCGTAGCGCTCCTCCAGGAAGGCGTATAGCGAAGCCGTCGTGAAATCTCCCTGGTGCACGCCGGGCGCCAGGGCCGTGGGGATACGAGTCCGGTCGATCATGATGGGCACGTCGTCCATCGACCGTAGCCGCTCAAGTTCGAACAGCTCGGCGCCGGGCGCCAGGCCGAGCGAGTCGGCCTCGTCGATCGTGGCCGACCGGAGCCAGCTGGAGACCACCGTGGCTCCGGGCCGCAATCCGCGAGACCCGGCCATCTCGGAGAAGCTCATCAGGACGTTCGGCGGTTCGCCGATCCGTGCTCCGGCAACCGCCCATCCGCGGGAATATGTCCGAGCGATGAGCCCTGAACTCTCCAGCTCGGTCAGGGCGCGGCGCAACGTCACCCGGCTGACGCCAAAGTGCTCCGCCAGCGCCCGCTCGGGCGGCAGCAGCGAACCCGGCGGACGGCCTCCCCGCCTGATCTCATCGGCCAGCGATTCCTGGACCCGCCGGTACCGCAGCTGGAGCTGGTCGAGGACCAGTCCCGCACCGACGGCCGACTCCAACGCCATGCGAAGCATGATAGAACCAGATAGATACCAAATCCAACAAGATACATACCAGTGGCTTGATTTCGTCGCTCTTTGCCCCATAGAATCCCTGCAACGCGTCCGGCCCGTGCGGCTCGGCGGATCCCCGTCCCTGGCCCTCGGGCAACGAGCCCAGGCGGCTCGGGACATCCGCTGAGGTTCAGGGAGGCCCATGGAACGGGTCTCACGCAGGCGTTTCCTCGCCCTGGGCGGCGCGGGGGCGGCAGCATTGGCGACGGCTGCGTGTACCCCGGGCAGTCCTGCCCGGGTTGTCAAGGCGCCGCCGAAGCCCGCCAGGACCGGGGTGACCGAGAAAGGCCCCGTCACGCTGGTTCTGTGGGATCAGGAAACTGGGCAGGTCAGCCGGATCTGGAACGGCCTGATCAAGGGGTTCGAGCGGAAATACCCGAACGTCACGATCCACCGGGTCGAGCGAGGCTTCAGTGACCTGAAGGCGCTGCTCAAGCTGGCACTCGCCGGGCCGCACCCCCCGGACGTCGTGGAGGCAAACCAGGGCTGGCCCGACATGGGCGAGATGGTGAAGGCGGGGCTCCTGCTGCCGCTCGACAACTATGCCAGCGCCTACGGCTGGGACAAGCGGGTGCCGCCCACGATCAACGCGGACAACAGCTGGACCGGCGGTGGCAAGCGTTTCGGGACCGGCAGCCTGTACGGGTTCACCAACGCGGGCGAGATCGTGGGCGTCTTCTACAACAAGACCATGCTGCGCAAGCTCGGCCTTCCCCTCCCCGCGACGCTCGCCGATTTCGAGAACTCGCTGGCCGTGGCCAAGCGGGCCGGCGAGGTCCCCATCCAGTTCGGAGACGTCGATGCATGGCCCGGCATCCACGAGTGGGCCGCGGTCCAGGAGCGGTTCGTGCCCGAGAGCTACATGAAGGACTTCATCTTCGGGCTCGATTACAACCGGGTCTCGTTTGTCACGCCGCAGAACCTGCGGGCCGCGACGATCATTCAAGACTGGACGCGAAAGGGCTACTTCACACCTAACCCGCTCGCGATCGGTTACGGCGATTCCGTGGCGCACTTCGTCAAGGGCCAGGGCCTGTACATGATCACCGGCAACTGGATCGTCGCGAGCCTGGGAGCCGACAACCCGGACTTCGGATTCATTGCGATGCCGCCGCTAGCTCCCGGAGGCCCGCTGGTCTCCACCGGCGGCCCGGGGTTCCCTCTCTCGATCGCCTCCTCGTCTCGCCATCCTGATGTCGCTGCCGCCTTTATCGACTGGATGACCAACGACGCCGCCGCGCAAGCGCTGGTGCGAAGCGGCGAGATCGCGCTCAACAAGGGGTTCACGCCGACCGGCGTGCAACCAGGCACGGTGCTGTCGGACATGCTGGCCACGGCAGCGCGGCTGCGCGACGCCGATGCGATCGTTCCCTATGAGGACTGGAGCACCCCCAGCTTCTACAACACGCTGACCGCGTCGTTCCAGGAACTCCTCGGGGGTAAGGTCACGCCCGGGCAATTCCTGTCGAAGTGCGAGGCGGACTATTCGGCCTTCCAGAAGTCGAGGCCGACGGGATCACCCCAGACATCCCCGGCCGGATAACGGCGCGGCAGCGCTGGCGCAGGCGAGGAGCGAGCACGTGAACCTGGATCCCGGCGGGTCGCCCCGCTGATGGAGAACGTCGCCGTCCAGTTGCCCCTCACTGAGATCGCCTCACCGAAGCGCGCCAGGAAGCGCTCCTGGAAGCGCGCCGAGCGCCTGCCCGGCGAGCCACGGAAGATCGCCTACCTCTATCTGGCCGCACCGTTCCTGATCTACGCCGCCTTCACGATCGTCCCGCTCGTGCAGAGCTTCGACATCTCCTTCTACAAATGGGACGGAATCACTCCCGGCACCTGGGTCGGCCTGGCCAACTACAAGAGCTTCTTCGCCGACCCGGTCATCCGCGGGTCCTACCTGCACACGCTGGTCCTGATCGTCTTCTACTGCTTCATCCCGACCGCCATCGGCCTGCTGCTCGCGGCCCTGCTGTCCCGGATGCGGATCCACGGGCTGACGGTGTTCCGGACGCTGCTGTTCCTCCCGACGATCATCACCGACGTGGTCCTGGCGGTCACCTGGACGTGGATCTACGACCCGCACGGCCCGCTCAACACCTTCCTGGGCGGCATCGGCCTGGGCTTCCTGCGCCGCCCGTGGCTGGGTGACTTCCACTTCGCACTGCCGGCCGTCGGCGTGTTCGGCGCCTGGGAAGAATACGGATTCTGCATGATCGTGTTCATCGCCGGCGTGATGAAGATCCCGGCCAGCCTGTACGAGGCTGCGCGCGTCGACGGCGCGAACGCCTGGCACGAGTTCCTCGCGGTCACCCTGCCTGGGCTCCGCTACGAACTCACGGTCGTGGTCGTGCTGACCATGATCGACGCTCTCAGCACCTTCGACGAGGTCTACGTGATGACGGGCGGCGGCCCGGGCACGGCGACCACCGTCCCTGCGTTCGAGGTCTACAACCAGGCGTTCTTGCAGGGCGAAGTAGGGTCGGCGGCCGCGATCGGGATCACGCTCATGCTGATCGTCTTCGCGGTCTCCTACGGCATCACGAAGGTATTGGAGCCACGCGCGGAATGAACACGGCCTCTCGCGCCCAGGTGGCCCTGAATTACACGCTGCTCATCTTGTTCACGTTCCTGGCCGTGTATCCGATCGCAGGCGTCTTCCTGGCGAGCGTGTATCCCTCGCGTACGCAGCCGACGTCGATCGCCCCTCCCTCCCATTTCGATTTCCATAATTTCGTGACCGCCTGGACGCAAGGGCACTTCGCATTGTATTTCCGATCCAGCGCGATCGTGGCGGTCTCCGTTGTCGTGGGCTCCACGATTATTTCCATCCTCGGCGGCTACGCCTTCGGAACCATGCGGTTCCGGGGCTCCAAGATCCTGTTCTATTCATTCATCCTCGGGCTCATCATCCCGACCGAGGCGACCATCGTCTCGCTCTACTACGACATCCGCGCGCTTCACCTGATCGATACGTGGACCGCGCTGATCCTGGTCGAGGTCTCGGGAGAAGTCGCGTTCGGGGTGTTCTGGATGCGGGCGGCCTTCCTCGCCGCTCCTCGCTCGCTGATCGAAGCGGCGCGGATCGACGGCGCCTCAAGCTGGCGGCTGCTCTGGCGCATCATGGTGCCGTTCGCCTGGCCGGCGATCTTGACGCTGACAGTGCTCACGTTCGCCGACAGCTGGAACGAGTTCTTCCTCCCGCTGGTCCTGACGACCAGCAATCAGCACCTCACCGCGCCGGCCGGGCTGCAGCTATTCAGCGGCCAGTACACGATGAACACCCCGCTGGTTTCGGCCGGAGCGGTGATCGTGGCCGTGCCCGTTATCGTCGTGTTCGTGCTGCTGCAGCGGCAGTTCATCCGCGGCGTCCTGACCGGCGCGGTGAAGGGATAACCAATGGCAGGGGTGGCCTATCGGGAAGCAACGAAGCGTTTCGGCGACGTGACGGCCCTGTCGGATCTCACGCTCGAGATCGCCGACGGCGAATTCCTCGTCCTGGTCGGGCCCTCCGGCTCAGGCAAGACAACCGCGCTCCGCTTGGTCGCGGGCCTGGAAGCGCTCTCGGCGGGCCAGGTCCTGATCGGCGGACGCGTGATCAACCGAGTCGCCCCCAAGGACCGCGACATCGCGATGGTCTTCCAGGACTACGCGCTATACCCGCAAATGACCGTGCAGCAGAACCTCGCATTCGCGCTGAAAATGCGCAAGTCCCCGCGCGCCGAGATCGAGCAGCGGGTCAGGCGTGCCGCCGCAACGCTCGGCATCGAAGAACTCCTGCAGCGGAAACCCCGGGCCTTGTCCGGCGGCCAGCGCCAGCGGGTCGCGTTGGGCCGGGCGCTTGTGCGCGAGCCGCAGGTCTTCCTGATGGACGAACCCCTGTCCAACCTCGACGCCAAGCTCCGGGTCCAGACCCGCAGCGAGATCAAGCGACTCCAGCAACAGATCGGCACCACCACCATCTACGTGACCCACGACCAGGTCGAGGCCATGACGATGGGCGATCGCGTTGTCGTCATGCGAGACGGGCTCCTGGCACAGGTCGGCAGCCCGCGCCAGCTTTATGAGCAGCCCGCCGACATGTTCGTCGCCGGCTTTATCGGCAGTCCGTCGATGAGCTTCATCCCCGTCAGCGTGACGAGCAATGGCAATAGTGCAGTGGCGCTATCCTGTGGCGAGCTGCGGATAGAGCCACCAGCCGGCGCCTGGCAACTCCCGGACGATGTGATCATAGGCGTGCGACCCGAACACGCGCGCGTATGGCGCGACGGAGGCAGAATGATCGGCCCGATCAGCGGACGCATCGAATACGTCGAGATGCTCGGCCGCGAAACCCTGGTCGGAGTCGCGGTCACCGACGGCACCCGGCTGGTGGTCGATGCCGACGCCGACTTCGGCCATCGGCCTGGCGACACCATCCCCGTCGGCATCGAGTCCGGCCGGATCTACCTCTTCGATTCGAAAACCGAGAAGGCGCTCGGAAGAATATGACGGCGCTGCCGATCGTGACGTGCCGGCAATGGCGAGCTCCGCGCTGCCTTGCTGCTGCCGTCGTGGTACCGGCCGGGAACGCGGCTCCCCGTGCTGCTGAGCCCGTACGGCGGCCGGCCATGCAGCGGGTGGTCCGGGTGCGCGACCCAGCGTTCTGCGAGGACCAGTGGTTCGCTGAGCACGGCTTCGCCGTCCGGGTCACGGACGGGCGCGGCACGCCCGGCCGCGAGCCGGAATGGTCCAAGACCGTGTTCGACGATACCCTCTCCGCGCCGCTGGAGGATCAGGTCGAAGCGCTCGACGCGGTCGCCGCTCAGTTCGCCGACCTGGACCGGGGGCGGGTCGGGATCCGCGGCTGGTCCGACGGCGGAGCGCTCGCGGCCATCGCCGTGATCCGCAGTCCCGATGTGTTCCACGCGGCCGTTTCCGGGGCCGCGCCGCACGATCAGCGGCTCTATGACACGCACTGGCGGACGGGCGCGTGTGAATTGCCCGTACCGGAGGTTGCCGCATCCGGGCCTGCGGGCGATTACGAAGAGGTCGAGGCGAGATCAGCTGGACTGCGAGTACCTGGACGGTGCTCCATTCCACCGGCGGATAGGTCTTCCTCCGGGATATTGCTGCCATCCGGGCGCACCTCGCGCCATCGGTCGCAGACCAACCGCTCCCAGGGACCATCAGGCGCTGCCAGCGACGGCCCCGACCGCTCGGCGAATAGCCGGAAAAGTGACCGATGACAGGACGTTTGTGCAGTTCACGATGCTGCTGGCAGGGCTCCGTAAAACCGTCGGCTCAGCCTACGTTTGTCCAGCCGCAGGACATCGAGGACAGGTGTCTCAGGACATCGAGGACGGTGATCGCGGACGCTGAACCGGTGACTGGCGGCGGCGTGTCTCTGGTCGCGGAGGACAGCCGAGGCTGAGTCTGCCGGGACGTC
>Ga0126371_10006308_pt1 | contig 10545 bp, 8 predicted proteins | sample PanSoiMetaPlot_4_FD_110145 | JGI IMG/M metagenome (GOLD analysis project Ga0126371, IMG submission 110145) | Tropical forest soil microbial communities from Panama - MetaG Plot_4 | ecosystem: Environmental > Terrestrial > Soil > Tropical forest > Bulk soil | place: Panama | collected 2016-02-17
CGTACCCAGTCCGTTGACGCCGGACCAGTAATTCATCTGCTGCCGGTAGACATTTCCACCGAATCCGAACTGATGCCGGCCCCTGACCCAGCTCACATCGTCAGCGAGCGAGGGGTTGGGGCCGTTGTGCGACTCGCCAGGTGACGCGGCCCCGCCGCCGATCACGAACTGGCTTCCGGCCACTATCGCCAGGCTGTTGCCCGATACAGGCGTTACATTGGCGCCGAAAGTTCGCCAGGATCCGTAAATGTCGGGCACCTTCGGAATGTTGGTGCGGCTGGCGGAGAGATGGAACGCGTTGACGATGTTGGTGCTCAGCAGATAGGTGTCACCCAACACCAGGGAATAATCCAGATCGTTGACTCCGACCGTGTTGATCGAGAGCGCATCCTTGCCGTCGAACGTGGAGCCGACGTTCAAGTGGGCAGAAGTGAAGCGCGCAAAGACGGAATTTTTGGTGTCCGCTTGATAGTCGATCTTAAACGCGGTCAAGTCCTCGTCCTGATTGGCGATCAGTCCGAAATTCACCTTGCCGCAGTCGTTGGTGGGTGTGGGCAGGGTCTTCAGAATGTTCAACGCCACCGGGTTGAGCAGGGTGGGAGAAATGCGGTTATTCGTGAAACCGAGCGAGGCGGGCAGCGGGACCACCCTACCGTTGCACGCGACGGTATTGATGGCGGAGAAGTCACCGCCGGCCATCGCCGGCGTGGGAATCACGGCCGTGTTCTGGACGCCGTCCGAGCGGAGGGAGGTTCGCTGGTAGCCTCCGAAGAAGAACAACTTGTCTCTCTGGATCGGCCCGCCAACGGTTCCGCCGAACTGGTTCCGTTTCAGGGTATCGCGCGGCTTGCCGCTGGCGTTATTGAAGAAATCGTTCGCGTTGAGATCTCCATTGCGCACAAACTCGAAGGCGTCTCCATGAAACTCGTTGGTGCCCGATTTGGTTACGGCATTGACAGTGGCGGTGGCGTGGTAGCCATACTGCGCGGGCAAGGCGCTGGTCTCGACCTTAAACTCCTGCAAGGCATCAGGGAAGGGCAGCGGCAGGGCCATGCTGTTGTAGGGGTCCTGGTGAATGGCGCCGTCCAGCAGATACCCCACACTGTTGGCTTGGCCGCCGGCGACCGACACCGCCACGGTGGGATAGTTGCGAACCGTATTGATGTTGCCGTTGCCGGGGAAGTTGGCCATGCCAGCCAGGAAGACGAGTTCGATCGGGTTTCGCCCATTGAGCGGCATCTCGGCGATTTGCTGGTTGGTGACTACCTGTCCAATGCTCGTGGTGCGAGTTTCGACTTGCGTGGCATTGGCCTCCACGACGACCTGTTCGCTCAGCGCACCGACCTGCATGACAACGTCGATGGTGGGATTCGTGTCGACTTGCAGCACGATCCCTTTCTGCGCGTACTTAGTGAAACCCTGTTTGGTGACCTCCAACAAGTAGGGTCCTACGGGGAGACTGGGCAAAATGTAGCCGCCCTCGGTTCCGCTGACGGCTGTGCGAACCGTGCCGGTGGCGGTCTGGGTGACTTTGACGGCGGCCTCCGGAATCGCCAACCCGGTGGAGTCTCTGATGGTGCCGTTGATCTGAGAAGTCTGCGACCAGGAAAGCGCGCAGATCACGAGAGGGCTGCCAATGAGCAGTCTGATAATGCACATTATCCCCTTCACCTCACTGGGCGACGGGTATATCAACGCCAGCGGCGATTGTCAAGGCGCGCAGGCGCAGGCAGAATGTGATTTCTGGTGCGATTCCATGTACCTACGGAGTAGCAGGCAACTCCGTGCCTCGGTGCCGGTAGGGGCATCAAATCAAGTAGGAAGGACAGAGGGATAATTCGTCAAAAGAGGCGTGGCTTGGGGGAATGACGCTGCGGCTACCATGGACTACACCTTACGAGCTGATTCGGAGCATCGAGTTCTGTTGGTCATGCTGGCAGGAATCGTGACGGAAGCATCGGCCCTGGCTGCTTACAGAGCGGTTGAGCGATTTATCGCAACTCAAGGCCCTCATTCGGGAATCACGGATCTCTCGGGAGTCGAGAGGTTCGATGTTTCAACGGATTTTGTGTGGCGCCTCGCCGCGGAACCGCCCATGATCCCAAATGGAATGTCGCGTATAGTGGTAGCGCCCAGGCCAGGTGTTTACGGCCTGAGCCGGATGTTCCAGATACTCCGCGACAACCGAGATAGCTACCTTGAAGTCGTTCGTACGCTTAATGAAGCATTCCAGCTACTCGGTCTGGCTTCGCCCCAATTCACTACTGTAGATCTAGTCTCTGGCACTAGCGGCTAATGGATCGGGATTTTCGACGCAGAACGCCATGTCTCCGAACCAGAAAGTGAATCAGTTGCGTAGTACTCATATGAAACCCGTACTTGTAGTTGATGACGAACCGCAGATGCGCTCCCTCGTCAAAGTGCTGCTTGCAGACGATGGCCTCGACACCATCGAGGCCGGTGACGGGTGTAGCGCGTTTGCAACTGCCAGGAAACTCGACGGTGAGATCAGCCTGGTGGTCACGGACATAAATATGCCCTGTGGGCTGGACGGCCTCGATCTTGCTGCTGCTGTAAAGTGCACGTTTCCAGGAGTCCCAGTTCTCGTTGTGTCTTCCCGGCCGAGTCCTGCCGCAGACCGGAATAGCATTGATCCTGCCTATGAGTTCTTGAAGAAGCCGTTCGACGTGAGAACGTTTGTTCAGACCGTTCGCAAACTGCTCACACAAGGAAAATCACAGGTTGCAGAACAGTCAGGTAAAGAAGAGAGGGAAGGCATCCGCTGATTCGCTGCCGTTCACTGGCCTCGACTGAGTCCGTATACTTCAAGAGCGCCTGCCTACTTGGAGCGTGTCGCCGCTCTGGCTTCATACTCAAATCGTGTTTGTTACATGCACCGAGTGAAGACCGCGGAAATCCACACTTGGCCGAGCGGTGCAAAGGAAGCGCGCGTGCGTGGTGGCTTGGGTGGTTTCCGCGGCACGGTACTGAATCTGCGTTCAGGCCCCTCACTGATGCTGGAGCGGACGAAGTTCTTCAGAGTGTTCCCGCAAATACGCGAGCAGGTGATGCCGCTTCTGGCGACCTCTCTTATCGGCCGGGAAGGCGCGGGAAATTCGTTTCTGAATTTTCTGTATCTGTTTACGTTTGCCGTCAGCCTCTCTCCGGATTCACTCAAGTTCGGAAGGAGCTCGGGCTTCACCGCCGCGATCCGATTTCCTCCACCCGCACGACCCGCCGCTCATCATATGATCTCGGTCACCGGGTCTGTTGGCGTCACCTCAACGAGCATGCTCCGCATGACGTCCGTCAACAAATATGCCGCATCGAGCCCGATCGTGATTCCCACGGCGCTCAGTCGCAGGCCCTGCCCCACGACCAGTCCGAACATCCGCCGCGGCGCGTACGAAGAAGAACCCTTCCGCCCAACTTCCAACACACAAACGTACGAAAGCCCCCATCCGGACCTGTTGGGCACAAGCTTCTTAAGCTGTCAGCTGATCATTCCGGAAACCCTCCTGGCCACCCTTCCCTCAACGGAATTAGGAGGATCTCCATGAAGAGTGGGTTTCAAAGTTGCATCCTCGCCGCTGCGGCCGTGTCACTGACCGCCTGCGGCGGCCGAAGAGTTGCGGTCGTAAAGCCGTCGGCGCCTCCACCTACTCCAATCGTTGCACCCGCGATCGCGCTCCCCACTCCGACCACCCGAACCGCGGAAGACGCTCGACTCATTGCTGGGCAGCATAAGCGGGAAGACCAGAGCGTTGCGGATCCTGGCTCTGCAATCCAAGCCGCATATTCCGAAATGGGTTTGGCCAGTTGGTACGGTTATCCGTACCATGGCCGACGCACCGCGGGCGGCGAGATTTACGACATGGAGCAATTGACGGCGGCGCATCGCACTCTGCCCTTCAATACCTGGGTGCGGGTTTTTGATCTCGACAACGATCGGACTGTTGATGTACGCATCAACGACCGGGGCCCGTTCGTCGACGGCCGCGTTATTGATCTTTCCCATGCTGCGGCACAAGCCATTCAAATGATTGGGCCAGGCATTGCGCGAGTGCGCCTTCAGGTCATGCGTTTGCCGGAAGGCGCAACTGCTGGCGAGCTTGCGGTGCAGGTCGGCGCCTTCCAGGATCGCCGCAATGCCGAGAACGTCCGCAGCCGGATGGAATCGCGGTACGGAGTCACACGGGTTGTCTTGCGAGAGGGCTCTCCTGATCTCTGGCTGGTCCTGGTCGGTTCAGAAGCCACTCAGACTGGTGCTCGCGAACTGGCCGGGCGCATTCGCGAAGACTCTAGTGAGAACGGGACCGCTTTCGTCGTGCGACTAGATTCGCTGGAGGCGAGCAAGTGGTGACCGGCCGCCAGAAGAGGCGTGATGAAGGAACGCGAGCGTATGTCTCATCGACCCGCCATGATCAATTCGGATGCCGTCGTTCCGGTCCCAGCCGCTCATTCAAAATGGGCGAGTCGCTGGGTAAACATCTTCGACGGTAACAACCCAGTCACTCGGCCAACGAGCGAAGGCGCGTAGTGCGAATGTCGGGCACGCCGCTGGGTTACTGTGTGCTCGCTCTTCTTCCATGTTTCTCATCATTCCGATCACCAATCGATGTGTCGATCCGCTCGTTCCGCTTTCCCGAAGTTTTGCTGGCGCCACCCACTCCTTTGCCGTGCTTTCTATCCGGACTCTCATGGGCCGCACTGGGCCCGGTGCATGTTGGGATCCGATCTCAAGCCCAGGTCCATCACCACCGTGACGGACCTGGGTTGCTGGGTGCTGCTATTTTTACGGCGATCTCTTCTAAGGATAAGTGGCGTCAACACAGTCACCCGAACAAGGCGGTGGATGTCTTTGCTAACAAAACTTCTAGAGGCTGGCCTCCGTGCTATCAACTCATGTTGGCTATGCGTTCCCTCCTCTGGCTTCCTGAATGCGGTTGCTGGGAATGGCTCTGCGTTGCTGGTGTGCTTCTTGCCCTTGGCCTGCTATGCTGCTTCCGCTGTCGGCGCGCCATCGCGTAGCGGTTCATACACTTCTCCGCTGACCCACGGCCGATGCAACAGTACCGCCAATTTCCGCGCCACCGCTACCGCCGCACGCTTCTTTGCATTCTTCCCGCCTCGCTCGCACAACTGTAGCCCATACCGCCGTGAGTCGGTGTCTGGCCCAAACGGCCCCAGAATATAATGAGCGCTCCCCACCAGGAGCTGTCGCAGCATCATGTCTTATCAGCGAGTGAGCTGATCGATCCGTGGTGTCGCCGAATAGGCGCCAGCGAGACTGTGCTGAAATTTTCAGGCCATCCTTGGAGTGTGCGTTTGCCGCCGTCAACCTGACCGAAAGCGCCCGAATCGTTTCACGATTTCTTGACCAGTTCAGCGATGATTCGCGAAAAACGGGGTTACTGGAAACTACGCCCAGCGCGTTCCGAGGCGGTATCAGGTTGAAGGATCCAGGCTTGCAAATCATTCCTCTGGCTTTGGAGGCATACCCATGCTGGCGAAGGCCGATGAGTGGACGCGAAGAAGGGTCAAAACATCATCGCCGTCCCGTGACGACCAAGCCTTCGCCGTGTCCGATGTCTGCGTGCGAATCTCCTTTATCTGGGCATCTGTCAATACGCTCGCCTGCTTCAAAGCTGTCTCAATAGCGTTGATTTCAAGCCGTTGCGCAAGGAGAATCGTCAGCAGCTCTCTCCATTCTGGCGTCGTCATGTCGTTCATTCTCGCTTAACTGTGTTGCTAATGCGCGTTGAACGGTTGCGCTCCCAGTCCGCAAACGGACTTTTCGTTCACCGGCGTGCCGGGCTTGCTTCCTGGATGGTGCGTGGTCCAGGCGCGAATCGCCCAACAGTGCATTACTTGTCTAGAATTATTCAAAGCCGCCCTATTTCGCCTCCCCATGTTGCCGGGTCAACATCCGCAACGGACTGAGTAAACCGCCATTGGTGACCTCCGATGTCTTCAACGGAATACTGGCGTTCGCCGAACGGAAAAGTGGCTGGTGGCCGAATTATGCGCGCGCCGCTGTTTTTGGCTTGCTCATGGTGCGCGTCAACATCCTCCACGCGAACCAACACTGTGCAAAAGCCTGGCTGGTCGATCCTTTCGGTACAAACCATAGCGCCATCCCCTACGTTCATCTGGACCCGGTGGTTCGCGATGGCGATTCGAATTGTGAACCCGAAGGCATTGCATAGCCACCTGGCGGCTTCTCGAACATCCGGATAGTGCAACTCTGGAATCACCGTGGCGAGGGGACAAGAACGATTGGACAGCATCCTCCCACATTACTCGATCCGCGGTCGAATACAACGTCATCAGAATCGTCGCGGTGGCGCAGGTTCGGCGCGGATCATGCGCGTCACCTCCTCCGGGCTCAACACGGTCGGGATCTGCCGGCGCACGAGCTTCGGCAGTGGCAGGTCGTCGGCGGACAAGCGCTGATCAAAGGCTATGGAGCATTTTTTGCCACGCAAAAGTCCACCGGCGCCCAACGGTGAGTGCGGGGGGGCGGCCGGACCGATCGTCCGCTGCTCGATGATTTTAGTTACCGTTGTCGTTTTGAATTGGTCTGCCTGGTATTGCCGCGTTGAGTAGATTCGATTGCCAGTGGATTTTCTCCTCGCCATGTCCGGCGAATTTCTTGAGCTCTTCCCAGAACACGGTCGCGGAGTTCGGTCTCCTGGATCGTGGCCGTCTCTTCACTATCGCCCGGCGCCACCGGTTCGATTCCCGCAGCTTTCAGCTCCGCTAGGATAGGCTCCATGGCGGCGTCTGGATCCCGCAGAAACTGACTGCCGCGTATTCGAACGAAGGTCCACCCGACCCGCTCCAGTACCGCCTGCCTCGACATATCATCCGGCAATCTCTCGGCCGGATGGAATCGATCGCCATCACATTCGATGGCGAGACGCCTTCCCTTGCTCTCAATCACCAGGCCGATCACGTAATGGCCGAGCTTCCACTGAGGAACGACGCGATAGCCCAAACCGGCGAGCCTTGCTCCGACTTCTCCTTCGAGCATAGATCCTGCAACCATCGCTGTATTTTCCCGGGCGTTTAGTGCACGATGGGGGTCTTCGGCATATTCGATGAGCCGCCGTCGCAGATCTCCTGGTCTGAGATCGCGGCGGGAATCCAGGGAATGGACCACCCACATCTGGTTGCGCGCGCGGCTGGCCGCGACGTTGAACCGTTGCTTGAACATCGGTTCCTCGCGGACGCGCAGCACGCCGCCCCCCGAGGAATCCACCACGCTGAGAAAGATCACATCCCGTTCGTCGCCCTGAAATTGCGCCGGATTTCCACAGAGGATGTTGTGTTTGAGCTTAAATTCCTTCTCCGATAAGTTCTTCCGCAGTAGTGAGTCGATCAGATATGCCTGTTCCTCCCCTACCAGAGAGATCACCCCGAACGTGCAGTTCGCATACTCGGGCTGCTCGGTGGCCGCCCGTACCAGGGCAGCGATCTCCAGCGCTTCTTCCTCGTTGATCTTGTCCCCGGTGATCGCACCGGTCACGCGATGGGCGATCACGTGCGGCTTGAGCCGGGCCAGCCCCGGATCGCGCAGCGGCCGGATGCCGCCTTCGTATGACAACCGATTGCTGAACTGAATAATCTCGGGAACACAGCGGAAGTGTTCGACCAGCCGGATCGTGCTGCCGAAGGACTGGCGCGCCAGATCATAGATCGACGTTTGGCCATCATAGAGATGCGCGTTCGGAATCCCCTCCAGGTGTTCGTCTATCAGGTGCTGAACAATTTCCAGGTCCTGGCCGACCGCGGAAGGGCTGACCTGCTCGTGGTCGCCTACGACAACTGCCTTGTCGGCCAGATAAAGCGCAAGCAGACCCAATACATCCGACTGGCTCGCTTCGTCAATGATTACGACATCAAAGTGCGAAGTCCGGGCGTCGAAATTATCGGCTACTCGCGACAGAGGCATAATCCAGACAGGGACCGCCCCACGGCATTCGGCCATTAGTCGGCTTGCCTCGGCTTTGAGCTTGGGAACCCGTATGCCAGTCCCCTTGCCCATTTTCCTGATGGTGTCGAGCCAGCCGACCAGCGCCTGCTTTTGTTGTAGGTTGCGTTCAGCGTGCCGCAGCTGAGCGGCCCAGGCTTTACGCTCGATCAATTCCGCCGTCAGGTCTTGAATCGCCAGCGCGGTGCGCGCCAGCTGTTCCTGAAATTCCCGCATTGACACCCGGCCGCGCCGGTCTAGTTCGTCATTCAGCTGGCGCCAGATCCACGCTTGCGCGATCGCGGGCGGAACCTGGCCGCCTCCGTGGACACCCTCCCGGGCGGAAATCGCTGCCGCCCACCTGGGAGCGGTGTTCTCGAGAGCCCGCAGCAGTCCGCGCCGCCGCTCCAGATGCTGACGGCGATCGAGTAAGTCCATCAGCCGCGAAAATGCCTCCCGGTATGCAGCAGGATCAAGCGCAACCACCGCCTCCATTAGGTTCCCGGCAAGCCCTCTTCCTCCTGGCGCCACATCGGCTAAATGAGACCGCAGCTCGGCTAATCTACGTTCGAACGAGTTCCAGCGGATCAGATCCCGCCGTGCACCGAGCACCGTTTGGACAGGTCCGTCGAGCAGTCCGGCCATTCGCAAGAGTTCTCCGCCCATCGAGAATTCGGGAGGTTGTTCTTCCAAGAGCTGGCGAAAGCTCAACCCTGCCTGGTTCAACTCTTCCCGCAGAGGCAACCATTCGTTGGCGTGCCACTGCAAGCAACGTCGCAGTCCGTCGGAAAACTGGCGGCACACTCTCTCGGGCTCGGCTCCGAGGGACTCGATCGGAGCGGCGCCCAGCGGGACCATTTGGCGGCTCCACCGGGATACGAGCTGTTTTCGGAGCAGGCTCAAGCTGGCGCAGCTTCGCAGCGCTTGAAAATGTTCGGGCAGCTCCGGCTCGCCTGTTGCAACGCGGCTGGCGTGTATGAACTTTCTCCACGCCGGGCGCGTGCTTAGAGTCAAGAAAGACAGACTGCCGCCTCCGTCGAGATGCATCGATATGGCGTCCGATATCGCACAGGATTGCTCAACGGTCAAGTCGTTCGCTAGCTTCGGCTCGTGGCACACGAACAACTCCTGCGACTTTGAGTAACAATCCCAGGTTTCATCGATCAGGGCCAGCAGGTTTTCCCATGGTTTCCGTTGATCCTCGCCATGGTGTCCCGCCAGCATGACGGACAACCGCCACGGTTCGGCGCTTTTGACGTATTGTGCGGTGCGAAGCAGTTGTGGTGAGAGCTCTTCCAGGTGAGCGAGCTCTCCGGGATTCGCGGGCCGAGTCCAGAGATCCTCCCGGCAGCGGAAATCCCGGGCGGCCAATCTCGTTCTTTCAGAAAGGAGGCTGTCGAAGTCGTCAGGTGACGGAAGCCGGCCCGCCTCTGGAAGGGCGCCGCTAAGTTCCGCCTCATCCTCAGCGGAGACAGTCACATTCGTCTGATAAAGCTCAGTGAGGTCAAGCAGCGACAAGGGTAGAGCGCAACACGGCTCAACAGGTCCAGGAATGTAATCATGCACGCCTTTTCCCGCAGCAACTAACCGGGCTGCGTCGGACGGCGTGTACGCAATTCCAGCCTCGACGATCTCCCGGTATTCGTCTGCCCGGCTGTTCAGCAGAGCGCCGGCCAGGTCCCGATAGCGCGAGACAAGGTCATGACGTCTGTTCTGCAGCTCCGTTGCCTGCTGCTCCAACTGCTGGGCGTTGTCGAGTGACAGCCGGCTGACCATCGCATCTACGGAACTCTCCAGCTGCTTGCGGCTGTCGATGTCACTGTCGAGCAGGCTCACACACAGCGGGCGAAGCCGCGGCACTACCTGGTCGCGCAACACCCGTAAGGCTTTGGTCGTATGGCTTGTGACTAAGACGCTTTTACCCTGCGCGAGAAGATGGCCGATCAGGTTCGCAATCGTGTGCGTTTTACCGGTTCCGGGAGGACCCTGGACCAACGCGGATCCGTGGCGTTCCAGCCGCCGGGCGATTTTTACCTGTTCCGGGTTCGCCGGTTTGCTGAACAAGACATCGAGAGGCTGACAATCGTCAATCCAGCACTTGGAACTGGAGTCTTCCTCTGCCGTGGCGATCTGGCTTTCGATCCCTGCCACGCGCATCAATGAGGCCGCGATCTGCGGCGCGCTAGACAGACTCTCGATCACCGACTCAATCGCCACCGCATAACCGAGGTTCCTTTGGCGCAGGAAAATCACGGGGGATCGCGAAATAGCCGGGAAGCTATTCCCTGATTGCCCCGCCTCTTCGTCCTGGAATTCCCCGTGCGGGGACAACTGAACGGACAGACTTCTCAGAAATGCGGAAGTCTCTTCTCCCGCCAACGGGTGGCAGCGGCCCTGCTCCAACTCCAGCCGCGCCTTGGCGAGCACGCGACCGGCCACGTCAGGCATGGACTGGAACAGGGCCGAATACAGCTCAACCGGGCTGTCGGCTTCTACAACCGAGAACTCTGGAACCGTGGGATCGAACTCCAGTTGCAGCCTCTGCAAGACGATCGGATGGAAAACATTCC
>Ga0126371_10006309_pt1 | contig 10544 bp, 8 predicted proteins | sample PanSoiMetaPlot_4_FD_110145 | JGI IMG/M metagenome (GOLD analysis project Ga0126371, IMG submission 110145) | Tropical forest soil microbial communities from Panama - MetaG Plot_4 | ecosystem: Environmental > Terrestrial > Soil > Tropical forest > Bulk soil | place: Panama | collected 2016-02-17
CGCCGGCGACATCACGACGGATGCGATCGTGCCCGTGGAGATGCGGGCGACGACGGCGCTGGTCGCACGCAAGGCGGGCGTCGTTGCGGGGCTCGATTGCGCGACGATCGCGTTTCGGCTGATCGAACCCGCGCTCAAAGTCGACATCACACGGCCGGACGGCAGCGCCGTCGCCGCCGGCGAAACCATTGCGACCATCGCCGGCCCGACGCGCGGCATCCTGACGGGCGAACGCGTGGCGCTCAATTTCCTCTGCCACCTGAGCGGCATCGCGTCGGCCGCCGCGGCGATCGTCCAGTCGATCAAGGGGCGCCGGGCGCGGCTCGTGTGCACGCGCAAGACCATGCCGGGCTTGCGCGCCTTGCAGAAATACGCCGTGCGCGTCGGCGGCGGCTTCAACCATCGTTTCGGTCTCGATGACGGTGTGTTGATCAAAGACAATCATGTTGCCGCCGCCGGCAGCGTTGCGGCGGCCGTCGCGCGCGCCCGCGCCGCCATCGGCCATCTGGTCAAGATCGAGCTCGAGGTGGATACGCTCGAGCAACTTGCCGAAGTGCTCAAGCTCAAGGTCGATGCGGTGCTGCTCGACAATATGAGTCCGGATGAGTTGCGTCGGGCTGTCGCCTTGGTTGGCGGCAAGCTGGTGACCGAAGCCTCCGGTCGCATCACGCCCGAGACCGCCCCGGCGGTCGCCGCGACCGGCGTCGACCTGTTGTCGAGCGGCTGGCTTACCCACAGCGTTACGGCGCTCGACATCGGGCTCGACTGGCGCTAGGCGGCGCGACGGCAATGCCCGCAGTAATGCTTGCGGTACGAGCGGTTTTCGCCGTTTGATCGCGGACGAATGAGCGAGCTGGCCGGATCGTACGATGTGCTGGTGGCGGGCGGCGGCAATGCCGCGCTGTGCGCCGCGATCACCGCCCGCGAAGCCGGCGCCAGCGTCCTGCTAGTCGAGCATGCGCCGCGCGATTTCCGCGGCGGCAACAGCCGGCACACGCGTAATTTCCGGGTCATGCATGCCGCGCCGACCGCGACGCTGACCGGAGCCTATGCCGAAGACGAATATTGGGACGATCTGCGCCGGGTTACCGCCGGCGAAACCGACGAAGCGCTGGCGCGGCTGACGATCCGCAAATCCGGAGCGGCCTTGGCCTGGATGGAAAGCCGCGGCGTTCGTTTCCAGCCGTCGCTCACCGGTACGCTCAGCCTGTCGCGCACCAACGCGTTCTTCCTTGGCGGCGGCAAGGCGTTGCTCAACGCTTATTACCGGACCGCCGAACGGCTCGGTGTTGTGGTCGCCTACGACGCCGAGGTGCAGGACGTTCGCCTGCGTGACGTCACGGTTGAATCGGTGCTGATCGAATCCGGCGGTCGCACGATGCGTCCCCGCATCAAGACCGTCGTCGTCGCGGCGGGGGGCTTTCAGGCGAATATCGACTGGCTCCGGCAATATTGGGGCGCGGCCGCCGACAATTTCCTGATCCGCGGCACGCCCTATGCGAAGGGCCGCGTGCTGCGCAATCTGCTCGACCAGGACGTGATGCCGATCGGCGATCCGACGCAATGCCACGCGGTGGCGATCGATGCGCGGGCGCCGAAGTTCGACGGTGGCATCGTCACCCGCCTCGACGTGATTCCCTTCAGCATCGTCGTCAACCGCGAAGCGCGGCGCTTCTACGACGAAGGCGAGGATCTGTGGCCCAAGCGCTATGCCATTTGGGGCCGGTTGATCGCGCAGCAGCCCGGCCAGATCGCCTATGCCATCACTGACACAAAGGCGCTAAATCTGTTCATGCCGTCGATGTATCCGGCAATTACCGGCGCGACGATCGACGAAATCGCCGGCAAGCTTGCGCTCGATCGCGCCGCACTCGACGAAACCGTGCGCGCCTACAACGCGGCGGTGAGGCAGGGCCCGTTCAACGACAAGATCCTCGATGGGTGTCGCACCGACGGGCTGACGCCGCCAAAGTCGCATTGGGCCCAGCGCATCGATACACCGCCCTATGTTGCGTATCCGCTGCGGCCGGGAATCACCTTCACCTATCTGGGCGTCAAGGTGGACGACCAAGCGCGCGTCGTCATGCGTAACGGCGGTCGCGTCAAGAACCTGTTCGCTGCCGGCGAGATCATGGCTGGCAACATCCTGGGGCGCGGCTATCTCGCCGGCTTCGGCATGACCATCGGCACGGTGTTCGGCTGCATTGCCGGCCGGGAGGCGGCGACATATGCGCTACGGTGATGCCGTCGACGAAGCTCGGCGGGACATGGAGATTTGCAATGCCTGCCGGTATTGCGAAGGCTATTGCGCGGTCTTTCCGGCCATGGAACTGCGCCGCGAATTCTCCAATGCCGATTTGAGCTACCTCGCCAATCTCTGTCACGATTGCCGCGGCTGCTTCTATGCGTGCCAATATGCGCCGCCGCACGAATTCAACATCAACCTGCCGCAAGCCTTCGCCCGGTTGCGCGTCGAGACCTATCGCGAATATGCCTGGCCGGGTCCGCTGGCGGCGCTGTTCCGGCGCAACGGCGTGGTCGTCTCGCTGGTTGTCGCGTTCGCGCTTGCCGGCGTGCTGCTGTTGACGGCGGATTTTCAGGCGCCATCTGCCGTCTACGAGCGGCATACCGGCGTCGGCGCGTTCTATGCCGTCATTCCCTTGGACGTGATGATTGCAGTCGGGCTGGCGACCTTCGGTTATTCGGTGGTGGCACTGGCAATGGGTTACGCGCGGTTCTGGCGCGACACAGCCGCCGGCCTAAAGCGGCGCGTGGATTTAGGGACGTGGCGGCGTGCACTTGGCGCGGCGGCCACCTTGCGCAACCTGTCCGGCGGCGGATTCGGCTGCAACGACCGCAACGAATCATTTTCCGGCATGCGCCGCCGGCTTCATCACGCCATGTTTTATGGCTTCATCGCGTGTTTCGCCGCCACCTGCGTGGCAACGGTCTATCACCACGTCTTGGGCTGGGTTGCGCCCTATCCGCTGTTCAGCGTTCCGGTCGTGCTCGGCACCGTTGGCGGCATCGGCCTATTGGTCGGAACGGTGGGTTTGCTGATCCTCAAGATCGTACGCGATCCGGTTCCCGGCGCGCGCGAATTGCTTGGTGCCGACGTGGCGTTGCTGTTGCTGCTGGCGGCGGTGGCGGCGACCGGTCTGCTGCTTCTCGCGCTACGCGCCAGCGCGGCGATGGGTGTCCTCTTAGCGGTCCACCTTGGTTTTGTCCTCGCCTTATTCCTGATTCTGCCATACGGCAAGTTCGTGCACGGCATTTATCGGCTTGGCGCGCTGGTGCACTATGCCGCCGAGACCGCGCCGGCGCGCGGCGGCGAACGCACCATCGAATAGGGGGCCGACGTGGATTTGCAGCTGAAAGGGCGCACGGCACTCGTCACCGGTGCCAGCACGGGCATCGGTCGGGCCATCGCCGCCCGGCTCGCCGCCGAAGGCGCGCGGCTGGCGATCGTGGCGCGTCGCAAGGATTTGCTCGAGCAAGTTGCCGGCGAGATCGAGAAGGCGGGCGGCGCCCGGCCATCGATCGTCGTCGCCGACGTCATGCAGTCGGAATCGCCGCAGCGCATCCACGACGAAGCCGTTCGTGCCTTGGGCAAGATTGAGATCCTGGTCAACAGCGCGGGCGGCAGCCGGCCCATCAACTGGCAGGCGCCAGATCAGGTCTGGGACGAGGCGCTCATGCTCAACTTTACGCGGCTGCGGCAGCTCACGCACGCCATCCTGCCCGGCATGATCGCCCAGAAATGGGGTCGCATCATCAACATCACCGGCAAGTCTGAGCCGGAGCGGATCAACGCCTCGTTCGCCGCCAAGGCGGCCGTGCATGCCTGGGCCAAAGGTCTGTCGCGCGAAATCGGCCGCCACGGCATCACGGTCAACTCAGTCGCGCCCGGCCGAATCATCTCCGAGCAGATCCTCCGCCTTTATCCGGAGAAAGATCGCCGTGAATTCGCTGAGCGCGAGATTCCGGTCGGCGAATATGGCCAACCGGAAGACCTGGCCGTGCTGGCGGCATTCCTTGCGTCGCCGCTGGCGCGCTACATGACCGGCACGGTCATTCCGGTCGACGGCGGCCTGCGCCGCTATCAGTTCTAGGCGCCGAGATAGGCCTGGACGACGCTGCGCTCGGCGGAAAGTTCGCCGGGCGTGCCCGACAGCACGATGCGGCCTTCGCGAATGATATAGGCGCGGCTGGCGACGGACAGGCCGAAGGTCATGCTTTGCTCGGCCAGCAGCACGCTCATGCCCTGGTTCAGCAGCTTGCTCAGCGCGTCGAACACCGACAGGACCACCTTGGGCGCGAGACCGGCCGACGGTTCGTCGAGCAGCAAGAGCCGCGGATTGGTCATCAGCGCGCGCCCGATCGCCACCATCTGCTGCTCGCCGCCCGAGAGCGTGCCGGCTGCCTGATGCAGGCGCTCGCCGAGCACCGGAAATAGCTCGAGCACGCGCTGGCGTAGCGCGGCGCGCTGAGCGGGCGGGCAGAGGCGCTCGCCGAGATCGAGATGCGCGCTTACCGGCATCCGTGGAAACAGCTCGCGGCCGCTCGGCACGTGGCCGATGCCGGCACGAGCAACGAGATGCGGTGCCCGGCCGGCGATCTCGTCGCCGAATAGTTTGACGCTGCCGGTCCGCGGCGTGACTAGGCCGGTGATGGCGCGGAACAGGGTCGTCTTGCCGGCGCCGTTGGCGCCCAATAGCACGGTCACCTTGCCGGTCGGCACCGCCAGCGACACATCGTGCAGGATGGTGATGTCGCCAAATCCGGCGACCAGCCCTTCGACGCGGAGGGCGTCCGTTTCGCTGGATGACGAGCCGGGCGCGCTCACGACACTTTGCCGAGATAGGATTCGATGACGACCGGATCGCGCAGTACCGCCTCCGGCACGCCTTCGGCGATCTTCTTGCCGCGATCGAGCACGATCATACGGTCGGAGATATCGGCGATCGCCGCGATGATATGTTCGACACCAGCGACCGCGGCGACGCCGAGATCGCGGAAATGGCGCAGGACTTCGCGGATTTCACCCTGTTCGTCGCGGGTCATGCCGGCCATCACCTCGTCGAGCAGGATGACCGTCGGCTCGAGCGCTAGCGCGCGCGCCATCTCGAGACGCCGCTGCTGTCCCGGGCTCAATTTTCCCGGCGGCTCGAGCCACAAATTGTCGAGCTTCACGGTGTGCAGGGCCCAGGCCGCCTGCTCGACGGCCGTATCCTTGCGTCGGCCGTGGCGCGCGGCGAGCAGGGTGTTTTCCCAGACCGTCAGCGATTCCATCAGCCGCGGAATCTGGAAGGTGCGGGCGATGCCTTGATGGGCGCGGCGATGCGACGGAATGTCGGACACCGACTTTCCCAGATAGAAGACGCCGCCTTCGCTGGGCTTCACAAAGCCGGTGATGGCGTTGAACAGCGTCGTCTTGCCGGCGCCGTTGGCGCCGATGATGCTCACCATTTCGCCGCGCCGGACGGCAAGCGAGATGTTGTTGAGCGCCACGAGGCCACCGAATCGCACCGTCAGGTCGCGCACCTCGATGATCGTGTCGCTGCCGGGTGGCGCCGGGTGCGGCGGTCGGGAGACGATCGGAAATACGGCCGGCGCCGCTACGGGCCGCCGCCGCAACCAGCCGAAGCGGTTGGCGACGCCAACGATGCCACCGGGGAAGGCAAGCACGACGGCGATCACCAGCACGCCGTAAAGCGCCAACTGCAGCTCGGGCAGATAGGCCCAGAACTGCTCGCCGACGATGACGAGGATCACGGTGCCGAGTGCTGGGCCCCACAGCGTGCCGATGCCGCCGAAGAGCGCGAAGACGATGACCTGGAGGTCGAGCGTCGGGTCGAAGGCGCTCGGCGGATCGATAAAGCTGCGGTTCCACGCGACCAGGCCGCCGACCGCTGCTGGTGCGAGCGCGCTCATGATGAAGGCGACGGTCTTGGCCCATGACGTCGGCACGCCGATCGCGGCGGCGGCGACCTCTTCGTCGCGCACGCCGATGACGGACAGGCCCCATTGCGAGCGTAGCAAGAAATAGTTCAACCCGAAGGCGGCCAGAGCCGCGACCCACATCGCGAGATAGACCGCAACGGGCGTGAGTTGCGCCGGCAAGGTCAATCCGGCGGCGCCGCCGATGAAATCCCAGTTGGAGAAGACGACCATGAGAATGCGCGCCAGGCCGAGCATGCCGAGCGCAAACATGATGCCGCGCAACCGCAGCATGATCGTGCCGAGCAGCGCCGCGCTCACGCCGCCGATGGCGGCGCCGATGACGGCGTCCACGTACCACGGCACCGCGGTGTGCATGACCAACGCCGCGGTGGCATAGGCGCCGATGCCGAAGAACGACACCTGCCCGAAGGACAGATAGCCGGTGCAGCCGCTGATGACGTTCCACGAATAGGCCAGCGCCGCGAAGGTGAGGAGGTCGGTCGCGAGTTGCAGAAAGTAGGCGCTGGTGACCAGCGGCACGATCCCGGCGCAACCGATCAGCGCCACCAAAATCGCGATACTCAGCGGTCGTGGACCCGACACGCCAGCGGTGGCGGGAGCGGAAAGCCGCCGCTCGATCCATTGGCCGACCTGTCGCGCGGGGAGATTCACGATGCTGCCGGATGCCTAACGAGCGGCCTGGCCGAGGCCTTGCGGACGCAAGACCATGAAGCCGATCAGCAGCAGGTAGGGAACGATGACTTCGACGTCGCCGCCCAGATAATAGCCGACGCCCGACTGCACCAGGCCGAGAAGCAGCCCGGCGTAGACCGCGCCCTTGTAGTCGCCGAGGCCGCCGAGGGCGACGATGACGAAGGCCAGAATGGTGAGCGTGTCTGCCGTCGGCGCCGAAAGCGGCAAAATCAGGATGAGCAGGACACCCGCGATGGCGGCGAGCGCTGACCCGATGGCGAAGGAGATGCCACGCATCCGCCGCACGTCGATGCCGCATGTGACGGCGCCGGTGGCGTTCTGCGACGTCGCCAGCAGGGCCTTGCCCGACGCCGTGTGATGCAGCCAGACATGCAGGCAACCAGAAATCACCGCGCCAAGGACGCCGGCCACGACCAAGGCCTCGTTGATCGCTAGGCCGGCAAACGTCCATGTCTCCTGCAGGTTCGGCAGTGAGACGTACTGCGAGCCGAAGAGGTTGATGGCCATTTCGACGATGACATAGGACAGGCCGAACGTGACCATCAGGCTCAGCAGCTCGCGCCGGCTGCCGAGTTTGGCGAGCGGTTCGAGCAATAGGCGCTGAAGCACGCCGCCGATAACGAGCGCGACGACGAAGACCAGCGGCATCAGCAGCAGCGGATTGAGGTTGGTCTGGGTTACGAGCCAGTAGGTGAACACGCCGACGAACGTGATGATCGAACCATGGGCAAGGTTGACGATGCCCATGACGCCGAAGACGAGGTTGAGCCCCTGGGCGAGCAGAATGTACGTCCCGCCCAGGAGCACCCCATTCACGACCAACTGCAGTACGATCACCCGACCGCCCCGACCATCAACCCCCTATTGTGGCCGCGGCTATTGGCCGGTGTAAGGCACCTGCGCCTTCGCCTGCGCTTCCTTCGTCGGCCAGACCAGGGCCCGTTTGCCGTTCTGGATCTGGAACATGTACTGCTCGAACCCCATCGACAGACCGGTGGGGCCGGCCTTGAACATGCCCTCGACGGTTTCGACGTCGTGGCCCGCGATCCAGGCCTGCAACTTCGCCGGATCGAGTGACTTGGTCGCCTTGACGGCGGCGCCGAGGACTTGCACGGCGGCATAGGTCGCCGCCGCGTGGTAGTCCGGATCCTCGTGGAACATCGCCTTGTACCGCGCGATGAAGCCCGCATTGTCATGCGTCTTCAGGCTCGGCCACCAGCTGGTGTTGGAGATGATCCGATTGGTAATCGGTCCCAACGCGCTGATGAACTGGTCTTCGGCCGGGCCAATGGTTTCGGCGAAGAACTTCGGCGCATAGCCGATGCGGTGCAGCGCCTGCGCCAACCCGACGGCGTCAGGATAGTAGGAGCAGACGACCACGCCATCCGGATTAGCGCTCTTGATCGCGAGCGCGATCGACGAGAAGTCCGGCGGTGGCATGGCATAGGTCGTCGAATAGACCACGTCCATGCCAAGCGCCTTAGCCTGATCGAGACGTGCCTGACCGCAAGCTAGCGTAAACGACAGCTGGGCCTGAAGGATGGCGACCTTTTTGGCCCCTTGGCTCTTCATCAGCGGCAGCATGCCATCGATATAGCCGGTGGCGGGCGGCAGCAGTTGGAAGGCCCACTTGTTTCCGGCCGAGAAGATTGCCGGCAACGAGGCACCCGGCATCGGCGTCGGCCGCTCATACTTGTTCACGAGCGGCGCCACGGCCTGGCTGATGCCGCTCGAATACGGTCCGATGAGCAGATCGACCTTATCCTCGGTGATCAGGCGGGTATAAAGCCGGACCGCGGTGCCGGGATTGCTTTGGTCGTCATAGTATTTGAGCTCGAGCTTGCGGCCGAGCCAGCCGCCATGCGCATTGGCGTCGGCCACGCCGAGCTGAATGCCTTTGAGGTGATAAGCAGCATCGACGGCCAGCGGCCCGGTTTCCGAGATCGATGCGCCGACGACGATCGGCTTTTGAGCGTGGGCTGCGGTCGCTGCGAACAGAAATGCGACGGCGATTAGCGGGGCAAAAAACGCGCCCCCGCGCGCGCGCAGGTTCCCTCCCGACATTGCCTTTTCTCCTTGGTTAGCATGACGCCCGAAACGATTTTTTTGATCCACTAACCTTGGTGTTGATTATAGCTTGATCATCAGCGCGGAGTCATCCGCGCTTCGTAAACGCGGCGGAACTGGCGCTGGCGGGGCGCGTTATTAGAGCTGCCACCCCGATCATGCTGCGCTCGGGCTTACTCATTGGCAGTTCTTTCCGCGTGTTGGCGTAATATCGGTCCACGGAAGGCGGCGGTTACTGCGAGATTCGATACGCCAATGGGCCCACCGAACAACCTGAAAATGCCGGCGTTTGGCATGCCAAAATCCAGGGCGGCGCTGATCGTCGCCGCCCTGCTGGTCGTGGTGCTTTTGCATCATCCGGCGCGCGCGCAAATGCCGTCACCGTTTGCGTCGTGGCAGAACGATTCAGGCGTTGTGCTGCGCGACATGGGCGGCCCGGTCAAAGATTGGGACGTGGTCGTCGGTGGCGGCGTCGACGTCAGTCCGAAATACGTGGGTTCCGACCATTACGAACTCTTGCCTGAGCCGGTCATAGACGCGCGATACAAGGATTGGGCATTTCTGACGACCGGCGAAGGGCTTGGCGTCAATCTATTGCACGGTCTGAATTACCGCGCCGGCATCGAGGTCGGCTACGATACCGGGCGCAGCCAACACGATCAGCGGTCGCTCAACGGCACCGGCAGCATCTCCCCGGCACCCATCATCCGCGCCTTCGGCGAATATGCGATCCTGCCGGTTGTGATCAAAGCCGACCTCGGACAGGCGCTCGGCGGCGTCGACGGGCTCATCGGCAATCTTGGCGTCTACATGCCGGTCGTCGGCAATAAGAAGCTCGTCGTCTTCGTCGGCCCGGCGGTGACTCTGGCGAACGATCGCTACATGCAACACTATTTCGGTATCGGAACCACGCAGGCAATTCCGAATTCGCGATTTCCGCTTTATCGGGCTCACGCGGGCTTTACCAACGCCAATTTCGGCGTCACCGCGATCTATCACTTCACCGATCACTGGCTGATCGACTGCGATCTCTCGTACGAACGCCTGCTCGATTCAGCAGCCGATAGCCCGATCGTCGAGAACCCGAACCAACTCGGCGGTTCGGTCAACGTCGATTACGAGTTCTAGTCGGCGCCGACAACGCGGTGCGACGACGCCCGCAACTGGTTTAATCGGACGCCAAGGATCAGCACAGCGACAGGGCCGCCGATTGCGCCGCCGACGAGCAATGGGAATCCGTAACCAAGCGCAATCACCGGGGCGAGGACGAACAGAATATCGTCGAAATCGAATCCGGCCTGCGACGGAAAACTTTTTTCGCCGATGCGCTGTTCCAGCGTCTCGGCCACGATCGAGGCGGTTGCGATTGCGAGCGTGGTCCATATACCGAGAGCAATCGCCCACGACGTGCCGATCGTGTGACGCAATCCAAGGCCGATTGCGAGGAAGATCACCGCGTTCAGCGCCACGTCGCCGTAGTAGTCGTAAACGTGGCCTAGGTGGCTGCATTGTTTGGTAAGGCGGGCGAACTCGCCGTCGGCACGATCGACCACGCACGACACGATCCAGAGTCCGCCGGCCCACCAATTGCCGGCCGTCGTCCCAAGGCAACAGGCCGCGCACGCGGCAAGCCCTGTGGCGATGCGCAACGTCGTTATATGATTGGGCGTCAGACCGGTGTTGGCGAGCGGCCGCAGGACGACGCGGATCGCGCGCCGGACATAGGCGTTTGACGCACTGCTCGGCGGTGCGCCAATCCCGCGGACGTGACCGCCCCGGCGCAACCGCAGCCAGCCAAGCTCGGAGGCTTGCCAGGATGC
>Ga0126371_10006310_pt1 | contig 10544 bp, 21 predicted proteins | sample PanSoiMetaPlot_4_FD_110145 | JGI IMG/M metagenome (GOLD analysis project Ga0126371, IMG submission 110145) | Tropical forest soil microbial communities from Panama - MetaG Plot_4 | ecosystem: Environmental > Terrestrial > Soil > Tropical forest > Bulk soil | place: Panama | collected 2016-02-17
CAGCGGTAGCCGCGCACTAGGTTTGACGCTGTCTTGATGGCGATATTCACGAGCGCCTCTTCCAGGCCAAATTCCTTGAGCAACTCGCGGGCCCTGGCCTCGGTCAGGTTCATATCAGGCATCTTCGCTCCAGACGCGGAAGCTGGAACGGTGCGCACGCGACACGAACGCATACTCCAGGTCTTCTTTGTACGGCCGCACGTACACGCTGCGGGTAAGCCACGCACTAAGGAACAGGCGCGGGTCACCGCCTGGCGTGATGGCGATACGCTTGGCAGCGCGCAGGAACACCATGTACCGGCGCCCCTGGTAGTACTTCACAGACGTGGAGACGTGGCCTACTATTCCGTAGGTGCCGGTAACGTTATATGCAAGCTTCATGATATCCTTCTTCCCGGTATTTCAGGTCTCTCCCTTCACTCCTCACACTACCCGGGATACACCCGGGTAGTGCAAAGAGAAGGTAAAACCTTGATCAGGGAAGGGTAAACTTCATGATCGGCACCGGCCCGCGACCCGAGACCACCGCGAACACCTCCCACTCCCCCTCCCGGTACGAGATGTCACACCCCAGAGAGTGCTTGTTCGGATGGTATGCTAGCGACCCTGGTCCCTTCACCACGTAATGATCCACGTCCGCGACCACCCGCGACCACTGGAGATTCAGAACCCCGCTCAGGCGAACAGGCTGCACCGGGATCACCGGCTCAGGCTTCACGCGATGCGGCCACGCGTCATCGTAGACGAACGACTTGTCCCACCTGGTGGTAGACTCTGCCTGCTTAGCCGCGACATGCGGGTACGGGATCACTGAGGTGCCGTCCCAGTCAGCCACCCACAGGTCATAATCCTGTCCGAGGACGAGCCTGCCGGTGAGCGCGCGTACCAAGGGCACCTTGGACAAAGAGCAGTACACTGTAGGACGGTAATACCCGGCGTTCTTCTTCTCCGCGATCCACGTGTACGCATCAGCAGGCTTAGCGGCCCGGTCCTCAATATCAAGGGCATCTGCATTGACGATAGCCGGATCTGTGGTGATGGTGACATGGCAGGATTCCGGGAACATGGCCCATTGCCAGGCCAGCCATGCGTACTGATTCGGCGGCACGTACCCGGCAACCAGGTCGCCAGGCTTCCACGCGTCCTTGATGTACCGGGCATCGGCAGAGATGCCGTCCCACATGATCCTAGTCATAACGATCACTCCTAATCGTTGTTGTCGAGAACTAGTGACATGCTGACCCCGGAAGGTGCTGCGCTCTGCTGGTACACAACGTAGGTTGGCGTCCTCGGCAATGTCACCTGGTCAAGAGAATTATTAGCACCTCCCGGATATTCTGTCAAGTGAGGCTGAGCGTTCCCTGGTGCCACAGTACCAGACTGCACGTCCACCGGGTCGGCAACAGCCAGGACGATGTTCGTGTTGTTGCCTGCGCCGGTTTCGATCTTGAACGTGGCAGGTCCCGCCCCGAGGCCGAACGGAATCCACGTGGTCGACAAGGCTGCGGGCACCTGCCCGTCGAACAGACCCAGGATGTTATCGTACGTTTGGTTGTAGTTCCTTCCAGCCCAGTTGCCGATGCCGTTCGTTGACATGTTCGGAGGCTGCTGCCGCCAGGAAGATGCTGACCGGGAGCGGCCCGATCCGTAGAAGTTCATGAAGTCAAACTGGAAGTCCACGGCACCGATGTTAGTGCACGACATTGTCAGGTAGTTCCCGTGCATCGGCGCAGACCCGCACACGATCCCCGGCACGGCAGGCGCATATGGGGTATTGGAAATCCAGGGGTTCCACTGCTCAACGTAAATGGGCGTGCCAGAGTTGATGTCGTCAAACCAAGTGAGCACGATAGGAGCAGTTAGCAGGGAACCCACGTTGTTCTGAAGCACGTTGTGCATGTACAAGGTGATGTCATAGGATGCGAATGCTGAGACGTTCAGCATTGACACAAGGTCAATCGTCAATCCTGGCAGCACATGCCCGCTGGCAGAAGCCAGGGGCACCGCAGTGAACCCGGCCGGGTTAAAGCTGATGGCGGATGGATACAAGTTCAGCACGCATGTCTGCCCGAGAGCGCAGACCGCAAAAACGTCGACAGTCCCGTTGAACACTACAGATCCCATGGGGCCAAGGGGAGTCACCCGGAAAGTCCCTGCGTCAGTGGACATGCTGTCATTAGTGTCTGTCAGGTACACGGTAACCGACGATGACGTGTTGAAAACTAGGACAGTAGGCCCGCCGCCGGCAACCAATTGCGTCGCAGGCGCAACTGTACCGGCAGGGGACCCTACCGTCACTGACGTGAAAGAACTAGCGACCATTAAAGGTTAAGGATGAAGCCGACGACAAGGAACGCCGCGATAACCCCGAGCGTGATCTTGAAACCAGTTGAGAAATTTCCCATCACTTCCCCCTTCCTAGCCTTAGTCCGCGAATCCTGCCCTTATTCTCACTAGCGTAGAACACGCGATCTCCCTTTTTCTTCCCGTACTCACGGCGCATCGCAGACCTGATCTTCAGACCTTTCCTGCTCAAAGGCATCTCAAAAAAAATCCTTTCACAATGTAAGCAGTTCTTTAGCAGCACCCTTAACCTGCTTGGAAGTTTCCGTGTTCTCGGCGAACTTCCACAAGCCGAACAAGACGAGTGCTATCCCTGCCAGGACAAGCCCGACGCGTTCCGCAATGTCTCGGATGTCGTTCTGGAAAGTTGTAGTATCAACACCGACGCACGTCCCGAAAACCTTGAAGCCGACGCACGCGGCAGTCGACGCACTGGCAGGAGACGCGGGAGACGTACCGCCTTGCTGGGCAAGTCCTGGCGACCACTGCGGATAGCCGGGCGGCATGACCCCGCCCGGCTGCTGCCCGACGTTGTTCGCCGGACCTACCCCCAGCGAGCGAAGCAGGTCCTCAAAGTTACGGCCTATCATCGTGCCGCCAGGCGGCAAGTTCGCCCCGGAAATGGAACCAGCGCTGGAAGACTGCGACTCTGGCGACCCGCCGCCCGGAGCAGCCCATCCGGTTTCGATCCCAGTACCGCCGTTGAACATGGTGGCGATCTGCTGTCCTGCTTTAACCGTTTGCCCTGGCGATACCGTCGGGTTGATATTCTCAGCGAGGTACACATATTTTCCGGCAGCCGGGCCATTGAGCAGCTGATATGACATGTACGGCCCGCCAGGCCATCCAGATCCGTTAGTCTCCACAATGCGAGCGTCCCCGATGGCGAGCACCGGACCTGACCCGGTAAAGTCGACTCCCTGGTCGATGCGCGTGTATCCGGAAATGCTCGCTTTACTCAGGGGGTTTACGTATCCCATTCTTCACCACGTTCGTCGCACTATGATTACCGAACAGCCGCATCGCTCCCATGATAATGAGTACTGCGCCCAGTATCACAAGCCCGACGCGTTCAGCGATCTTCACGGCATCGGCTGCCAGGGTACTCAGGTCTGGGATACTAGGGCCGAGGCAATGGCCGAACAGAGAAGGGCCAAGGCAAGTAGTAGCTGAAGTGAGTTGAGCAGTTCCTGGCGCACCTGCTCCGCCAGGCTGCCAGTTTCCAGTCTTGGCGTCCTGAAGCACCTGCGCGGCTTTCTGGGAGCGCAGGTTGTACTGGCTTCCTCCCTGCTGGCACCCGGCGCATACTTCCACGTGCTGTGCCCAGTTGCCTCCCACAGCGCTTGCAGACCCTCCGGAAAGTCCCTGAGAAGTTCCCTGAGTATTATGAAGCAGATAGTTGACCTGGTTCTTGAGATCTGCTGCCGGATTGCCGGTGACAAGCGTGTTAGCGTTCGGGTATGACGCTTGATTCCAGGAAATGAGACCATAAGCCATTGCCCCATTGCTGTCCATCGCAGCGCTTTCAACATTCCAGCTCGATTCATAGAACATGTTGCCCATGACACCAGCAGCCTGATTGTCGCTGAGGCCCGCTGATGTAAGGGCATTCCAGATATCTTGCTCGCTACTGCCGCCCACGAGTATTCCAGCCGTCGCTTACACTGGTTTTGTCTCCCCACAAGTACCGTTCAATACTTGAGATCTTCCCCTTAATGGTCGCCATGTTGCTCGCAAGGAACCAGGTAAACCCGAGGAGCGCAAGACCGAGAGTCACAGCAGACCCTATGAGCGCGGCTACCATGGAGCAAGACCCGACGCGGGCCACGGCAGCTTACGGCCACGGTTATCGAAAGCGTCCCACAGTAGCGTAGATCCGATCACCACGAGAATTAGCCCGACGAGTATCTCGGCAGCACGGTTATTGATCCAATGATGGCCTTTTGGCCTCAGCGGGTTCTTGAGAGCCACTTAAACCTCAAGGCGCATGCCAGGGTGAATGACACCATTCCCAGCTACTGTGTGCCTGTTCATCATGTGCAGGACAGCCGGGTCGGCACCATGTATCTGCGCGACACTGGCAAGCGTCTCGCCAGGCTTCACAACGTGAATCGTCCTCGCAGGTCTGATGTCAAACCAGCCCGGCATCCCTGCCGACGCTGTACCACCGAACATTTTTACCCCTTAGCATGAGCCGTATACACGCGGCCATTAGCAAGCTGTTCCTTGACGTAATACGTAGTACCAGGATTAAGCCCGCCAACCGTGAATGTGCCAGTCCCTCGCGACCGCGAGCCTACGAGCTTGTTCCCGGGCCCGTAAACTGTGATATTCGTCGGAGACTGACCCGCGCCCCCGATGTTGATGGAATTCCCGTGCGGCGTGACAGACATCCTGAAATTGGCAAGCGGGTCATTACCGCCGCTAGCGCCAGCAGCGCCCGCAGGCCCGGCAGGCCCGGCAGGTCCCGCAGGCCCGGCAGGCCCGGGAGTCGCCGTGACAGAACCAGACCCGCCCAGCGCGGCAATATCAGCAGGGCTTCCGTACAAGTACCCAGTGCCAGGGTCAATGCCGTTGTTCGCAGCAGTCTGCTGTGAAGCGGTGCTCGCAGACCCGCTAGCACTGCCGCCGCGAAGGAAGAACCAGAGCATGACCAGGACGACTGCCAGGCCGCCGATAAGAAGCCACTTGTACTTCTTCCAGAAGTTATCTCCCTTCTTGCCTTCCTTGCTGCCAACCTGGTGATCAGTGCCCTTGGCTGCGTCTCCCTTGGGAGGTTCCGGCTTGTGCTCGTCCGCCATCCTTATCCTCCTGATTGTCCCGGGTACGACACGCTGCCGATATGCTGCCCCGGACCGCCCGGCGTGCGCGGCGCGGCCTGAGCTGCGTCTACCAGCTGCTGCCACTGCGACGGCGCAGCGCTCCGGGGGACAAACGGCTGAGGAGGTCCGCCGCTCCCGTATAGCCTTGACTGACCTGGAATAGTCGGACTGATGTTGTTAAGGTAACTGGCTAGCCGGTAGTCGATCCTCTTGCCGTAGTTGGTTTGTTGCCATCCGTTGTTCAGCTGGACATCGTGAATACCCCGGGACATGTTATACCGGGCGAACGTGACAGGAGCGTCGATCTGCTGCGCATGCGATCCGCCTGGCAGGGACACGATGACAGCATGCGGCGACGGGCTGTACCCGGAGAAGATGCCTATCGGCACGCCTTCACCAGGCGCAGGCTCTCCAGTCCCCGCCGAGTGAGCATCCTCGCCCGGAGGGTTGCGCTTGAAAAGTTTCAGCTTCATGATCCCGCCTTAATCCGCTGCCCAGTGAGCGTCACGCCCAAGCCATTGATACCGCTGAACACGGTGCCCGCTGCCGTGGAAAATCCCTTGGCATGCGTGACGATCAGCACTAGCAGCGCGCCAATGAAGAAGAACGTTATCAGTTTAGAGATACCGTCCATTTACTCACCAGCCTTGATCCTCTGGCCAGTGAGAGTGACGCCCATGTTGTTGACGCCCGTGAAAAGAGTTCCCGCAGAGGTGGCAAAGCCCTTAGAGTGAGTGACGATTAGTACGAGCATGCTTCCTACGAAAAACAGGGAAATAAGCTTCGAGATCTTATCCATTACAGCGCTTTCTTTAGAAGCTCGATCAGGTGCTCGATCGATGCAGCCTTATCAGCAGCCTTGGCAACTTCATCAGCAACTTCAGTAACCTTGGCAACTTCGTCAGCAACTTCAGCAACAGGCTCAGCAGATGGCAGAACTTCAGCGACCGTATCCGCGATCTTCGCAACATCGTCGGCAGCCACCCTAAGCTCAGTCACCGAGGTCACGAAAGAAATCTGGTCAGCATAAGCGACCGTTTTCTTTGCTGCTGCCACGGCCGCCTCAGCCGATGGCGCGAGGACAGTGTTCTCAAAAAGCTTCCACTTAGAATCAGCGTGAGTTAGTACTACGTGAAAAACAGACATTGAGTTTCCATTCACTTGACAGCGCCTCCCAGAATTGAGAGTGCATTTGAGAATTTTGCCACAACATTGCTTGCGTCCGTGACCAGGTAAATTAGCCACAAGCCGATCATGAACCAGACGATCGCGTTTCCCCAGCTATCGTTTACGCCCGCCGCGAGGGTGAGTACGCTAACTCCTGCCAGTTCCAGCATGAGGACCACTATCACGTCAGAGCTGTTCAGCTTCAGCGAACCGGTCTTTCCGGAAGGCTGACGCTTCACCGGAGCAGGCTTAGCAGCAGCCAGAGCGGCTGCTGTTGCCAGGGTCATACGATCACTGCCCCCGACTTAGCTGGCACTGACTTGGCGGTTGCGGAGCCATTGCCGTTCTTGACCGTACCCCACAAGGCTGCCCACTGACTGGTAGTGAACAGCCTGGCGAGGATGAGCCCAAGCCCAAGCCAGATCACGGCGTTCTGCTTGCCGTTCATACTGACGTTGTTCCCTTGAACGCCTGTAGCACCTTGCTCTGGCTTCCTTTGACTCCTACTACTACCAGCAGAATTCCCAGCATGATCATGACGGCGCCCCACGGATTCACGACGCTACTCCCGAAAGTGAACCTTGTGCAGCATGAACAGCCCGAGAGCCAGGAACCCGACCGCCATCAAGGCAGGTGACTTAGTCGGGTGCATCCAGTTCACGCCACCGTTTGACTTCATGGCGCCCGCGCTCGGCACCGGCGTTGCGCCCGAGATCTGCCCGGCAGCGGAAACACCGCCAGCAGGCCCAGCTCCCGGAGCAACAATCGGAGGCACGTTATATACGCCGTTCCGAGGCCAGTAACCAGGACCGGTGTACTGCGCCCCGAATGTCAGGGGAGTGTACCCCTGAGACGGAGCGACATTGATCAGCTGGGAGTTGACCTGAAGCGTTTCGTAACCAACAGCCAACTTAATTCACCTCTTCAATTTCGCAGATAGCAAAACAGGCTCCAGCCGAAGTGGCTGTCTGCACGGTCACGGAGTAAACCAGCGGAGCTACCGGCGCAGTATCCCACGTTTCAAATTGAATCGGAGTGCCCGCAGCGGGAGCTGCCGCTGTCAGAAGTGAAACACCTGCCGGAATCAGTGCACCGCCGGTTCCGTTCCCCGCTCTGATCCTCACGGTCAATGCACCGCCAGGAGCGGACGTGATCATCAGGGAAGCCCTGATCCTCACAGCACGACACCCTGCTATGGGGGCAGATGGCAAGCTTGCCAGGGACGTGTCCTGATCAGTCGAGCCAGTCAAGACGGTTAGGACAGTTTCCACGGTAGGAATATTATTCGCTGCCGATGGAACGAAAGTTTTCTGAGACTCAGCCATGTCAGTCCGTTTTACTGGGTTGCAACAGGGACGAGCAGTTCAGTGCCGATGATCGCGTATGCGGACGCTGACGGCGCAGTCGTAGTTTCCAGGTGAACGTGAGTGTTCGCGTTCGTCAGGGTGTTCAGCACGCGGAAGTCGTTGGATAGCCCGTACTGGCTTGACGTGTTCGCAAGCATGTCCCACGCCACGTATCCCTGAGGCGGCAGGAAACCGTGCTGATCCTGGAAGCGCTTCTGCATGGTCAGCACGTCATCGTCGTACCTGGGAAGGTTCGATCCGTAAAGCAGCTGAACCTTAGTAAGGTTCGCTACGTTGTAGAACGTGCCGCCTGTACCAGTCGCAGGATCAAAGATCTTGACCCAGCAGGACAAAAGCTGGCCGTACTCAGTCACCGGGATGTCTACCTTCGTGAACGCCCCGACTGGGTATCGCTTGCTCGCCCTGCGGTACTGCCAGTTGAAAACCGGCGGAAGCTCCGCAGGATTAGCAGACGCGTAGTAGCCGACACGGCGCGCGTTGATAGTGACACTAGCAGCACCAGCAGTAGAGCTGATCAGGGGACCCTGATCGGAGTTCGCGGCGGCAATGGCAGAGAAGTTGAACGATGGGACGACAACACGCTCACCGCCGCCCATGTACTGCGGGGACACCGTAGCGCCCATAGGCGCGACCTGGCCACTGGCGTTCGGCAAGAGGGTCCCGTCAATGGCCAGGTCCCAGTACTGGTCAATGTACAGCGAGCCCGGGATCTCAAGGTTGAACACCCACGAAGTACCGTTGGCAGGGTTGGACGCAATCGGCGTCGCGACGGGGTTCGCGCCACCAGCGGCAGCGACACCGGCAGAGCCCGCAACAGGCGCTCCGGACGTTTGGCCTGTCTGCGGGAAGAGCCCGTTGGTCCAGATATTCGAGACGTTGGAACCCATGAGGCCCTGTACGCTGGCCTGACCGGGACCGCGCATCGGCCGGTACATCTGGAAGAACGCGGCATCCTGCCCAGACTCGACTTCCAGGGGAGTGTACTGACCCTGGAGCTTGAGCTTCAGGCCCTGGTAAATGTTGTAGGGAGCACCCGGAGACAGCGACGAACCGGTGACTGTGGTAGTGAAAGAAACAATGGTTTCCAGTTCCCACCAGCGGACAATGTCCGTTTTCTGGAAGGAACCAGGAGGATTCCAGGGAGTCTGCGCGTTCAGCGCAAGCGGAGTGATGATCCCGTTCAGGTTCTCGTACTGCTCAAAAGGCTGCGTAAAACCCGGAAGCCCGAAGTAGGTGCCAACAGGAACTTGCGCCTGTCCCGTCACTTGTTAACCCCAATGCCTGAAAGAATGCCGGATGCGTTGTGCGATGAGTACATATGCCACGTGTACAGAATCCCAATAGTTGCGAATACGATCAGCAGCCAGTGCTTAACCTTCATGAGTTATTTACTCCACCTTTAACCAGCCCAAGCGGGCCTGTCCAATTCAGTGAGGCGAAAGCCCACCCCATCAATGCCATCATCCCAAGGACAACCATGGTGATCGATACAGCGAACACCAGCGGATGATCCAGTTTCTCGGCTACCTTTGCCACAATTTCCTTCCTAGGTTGCAGACAATTGCTTCAAGTACCAGTCCGGATAGGTCATCCGCGCCTTCAGCGGATCGCTGACACTACCGCCGGGCTTGATCGTGTACTGGTGAAAAACGTAATCTCCGTCCGGCGATTGATCCTCAGACACTCCCATTTCCCACAGGTACTTCATGTCGTTCTTATAGCGCAGGTGAAACAGAGTCACCCGGGAAGAGAGCGTGTTGAGCAGTGGCGGAATCCCATGCGGACGGTGCGCCCCGAACATGAGGCCAATGTTCCGCTCGCCGCCAGCCCGCGCGGTGCGCAGGATAACATCCTTCTTCGCGTCAATGCCGAGAGTGTTGCGCTGATAGAAGTCGAGCCCCTCATCTACTACAAGAAGCCGTTCCCTGCCCTTGACCTGCTTTGATACGAACTCGTGCATGAGCCCGTTCATCTGACGCCACCGGACGGGATCATCCGATTGCATGATCGCAACCTCGGCAGGATGCTCCTTCATGTCCCACAGCCCGCGAAACGGGCGGTCCGAATCAAGCTCAACACGGACGCTGTTCGGCAGCACAGGGCCTGCTGTCCAGTGTGCGTAAGTTTCCTTCTCAGCTGCGTTGACCCTGTTCTTTGCCCAGCGAGGATTGACCAGGCTCTCTGCGCGGAACCTGGGTTTAGTGTCAGCAATGAGGATCATGGCACCAGGCCGTGTTTTCTGGATATGGCGGATTGACCAGTCCATGAACGAGGACTTCCCGGTGCGAGTGCCTCCGTAAATGATGTGGCGTTCAGCTTCATCACTGACCAGGTCACTGAAGGTTGTCACCAAAACCTTCAGGCATGGGAATAGTCTCGGACTTCCACGAGCCCGTCGAGCACCACTCAACTACCAGCGCAAGCTGCGACAAGTAAAACGAAGCGATCTCGGGCGGCACTTCAGCAATATCATCTACGGCAGCACTGGCGATCTTCGCGAAGATCTTCAGCTTCCCCGCGTGCTCTGTGTCAGATCCCGTGGTAAGCGCTGCCATGAATCCAATTGCGTGCTTAACTCTCTTCGCGACTGGCGAGTAAACAACTAGCTCAGCCTGTTCCCCGGTTGATGATGACGACTTCTTCTTGCTCGTTCGGTCCAGGTACCGGCCCATCAAAAACAACCCCTTGCTTAACATCTGTGCCAGTGGCTGCCTTCACTGGCGTTCGGTACTTCCTGGCGATCTTGTTCACGCGGCGCCCCCATATAAGCAGGTCAATGACAGACTCGTAAGATCCTGCCATCGCAAGGATAGAACGACCGTGCTTGCGGGCGATCTTGTTTTTC
>Ga0126371_10006313_pt1 | contig 10541 bp, 10 predicted proteins | sample PanSoiMetaPlot_4_FD_110145 | JGI IMG/M metagenome (GOLD analysis project Ga0126371, IMG submission 110145) | Tropical forest soil microbial communities from Panama - MetaG Plot_4 | ecosystem: Environmental > Terrestrial > Soil > Tropical forest > Bulk soil | place: Panama | collected 2016-02-17
GAGACGATACCGACCTGGAAACCTTCAAAGCCGAGGACCGAGGTTGCGCCGACCGGGCCGCCCATGGTCAGGAGGTAAACGACGGAAAGGTCCGTGAAGGTGAAGACGACACCGAAGATCAGGCCAATCGCGACAATCGGCAGGATCATCGGCAGGATGATCTGATAGTTGCGGCGCCAGAAGCCGGCGCCATCGACGGTCGCGGCATCGATGACGTCCTGGGGGATCGAGGTGATGCCGGCAAGAAAGACGATGATAGCAAACGGAAAGAACCGCCAGGCATTGACGACGATCACGCACAGCATCGCAAGATGCGGGTTGCCAAGCCAATTCGGCGCTTGCGAGCGATCGATGATATTGAGCGCGACCAAGGTCCAGTTGATGACGCTGTAGAGGGAATCGAACATCCACTGCCACGCGACGCTGGCAAGCGCGATCGGCACCGCCCAGGGCAATATGATCAAGGCCCTGACGATCTTTCGCCCGGGGAACGGCTTCAGCAGCAGAAGCGCGCCGAACTTGCCGAGCACGAGGCCGAGAAACTGGGACGCAAAGGTGAAGAGGAAGGTGTTTTCAAGCGTCTCGATAAACACCGGATTTTGGATGATCTGTCTGAAATTGGCGAGGCCCACGAAGCGCCAGGTCGGATCGTAGATCGTGTAGGCGCTGACCGAGTAGTAGACCGCGAGCAGGAAAGGCATCCCGACCAGCAACAGCACATAGAGAATTGCGGGTGAGACGAAGATCGCGCCCAGCACATCGCGGCGGTCCAGAATGAACTGAAAGCGCGATCGATGCTTCGTGGCGACTGGTTCGGCGATGACAGCCATGTGAAATCTCTCAGTGATAGCTGGTCCGCTTGCCGTCCCTGTCGAAATAGCGCAGCGCATTCTTCTTGACGCCAAACGCATGCCACTCGCCGGGCCGGATGCTTTCCTCCGCGACATGCGCTGGCGGCAGCTTGGCAGTGATCACCTGCGTATCAAAGCCTTCGATCGCGCCGTAGACGATCCGTTCGGAACCGAGATATTCGGAACGGTCCACGCGGAACGAAAATTCGCTGATGCCGCCGTTGCCGTCATCGATCATGTCCTTCGGCAGGAAGTTTTCGGGGCGGAAGCCGAGGCTGCCACCATCGCGCGCGAGCAGATTCATCGGCGGACTACCCACAAAAGTCGCGACAAAGCGGTCGGCGGGGTCGTCATAGATTTCCGTAGGCGTGCCGATCTGCCGCACCCGCCCACGGTCGATGACCGCGATGCGGTCACCCATGCCCATCGCCTCGACCTGATCATGGGTCACATAGATCGTGGTGACGCCGACCCGCTGTTGGAACAGCTTGATCTCCTGGCGCGCCGTTGCGCGCAATTTGGCGTCAAGGTTCGAGAGCGGCTCGTCGAGCAGCAGCGCCGTCGGCTCGCGCACGAGCGCGCGGGCGAGCGCTACGCGCTGACGCTCGCCGCCGGAAAGCTGCCGCGGCCGCCGGTCCAGCAGTTGCTCGATCCCGAGCAGGCGCGCCGCCCATTCGACCTTCCTTGCGATTTCGCCGCGCGGAACCCCCTGCGTCCTGAGCGGAAAGGCGATGTTGTTGCGCACCGTGTAGTGCGGATAGAGCCCGTAGCTCTGAAACATCATTGCGACGCCGCGCGCCCGCGGCGGCATGTCGTTGACGACGTTGCCGCCGATGATGAGGTCGCCGCTCGTCTGCTGCTCAAGCCCGCAGATGATCCGTAGAAAGGTCGTTTTGCCGCAGCCTGAGGGGCCGAGCAGGACCATGAACTCGCCATCCGGAATTGTCAGCGTGATGCCGTTGACGGCAGGAACTTCACCGAATGTTTTGACGATATCCCTTGTCAGTACCGCAGCCATCGAAAATCCCCAAAATTCAGCGTGACGCGCTTGCGGCGCGTCGTAGCCGCCGTCGCCGCTTTCCATTCCCTGTCCTGTCCTGCCCTGCCCTGCCCCGGATCGCCTACGAGGGCCGGCGGTCCGGGGCGCCGATCGTCATCGCTATGAGGCCTTGCGCGCCCACTTGTCGAAGATCCCTTGGCATTGCTGCGCGGCCCACTTGACCGAGTCTTCGGGCGTCATGGCGCCGGTTGCCGCTTTCGCCATCATGTCGCTGATGATGAAATCATTGTAGATTTCATCGGTCGCGGGCCAGGACGGTCCCGGATAACCGGTTGCAGCGGACCACTGGTCGGAATCTTGCAGAACAGCCAGCTTGTCGTGCGGTGTCGAGGTCGGGTCGTCCGACAGGATCGGCATCGGCTTGGGCACGATGTTGGCGAAGACGGGCATGTTGTAGCCGGTGCTTGCCTTGAAGGCGTCGACCCAGTGATCGGCATAGTATCTGAGAAAATCTTTCGCCGTGTCCTGGTTCCGTGAGAATTTCCAGATTCCATAGAATTCCGGAGCCGCGCCCATCAGCTGACGCACCGGCCCTTTGGGCGCTTTCATGACGAAGACGTCGTCGGCCAGCTTCTTGTTGAGCTGCTGAACCGTCCGGTAGGCCGAGATCGGATTGATAATCAGCGAAGCGACGCCTGAAGCGATGTATTGGTTATTGGAGGAGTCGTTCCACGACAGCACCTCCGAGGTCATCGCCTCCTTGTACAGGGCCGATACATACTTGACTGCTTCGACAGTCTCCTTGCTGTTGATCATCACCTTCTTGCCGGTCTCGTCCTGGAAGGCGCCACCATAGCTCCACAAGAGGCCGCGCCAGGTGTTGTTCGGATCGTTCGAGTGACCGAGCGAAATTCCGACCGGATGGCCTTTCGCCTTCAGCTTGGCGCCGCCGATGCGAATGTTGTCCCACGTGTCCGGCGCCACTCCGATCTCGTCCCACATGCTCTTTCGATACATTGCCGGGAAGTTAATGTAGTAATCGGGAAAGGCGGACCAGGTATTGTCGTCCTGATTGTAGCCGATCTGTTTGCCAATGGTCGTGACTTGGCCGTATTTCTTCTGGACCTCGCTGACCAGGTCGGTGACGTCGACAAGAAACTTGCGGTACAGATGCGCACCGCCGGCGCCGTTCCAACCAAACAGATCGTGCCCGGATCCGGCCGATGCCTCGGCGGCCGCACGCGCGGCGACGTCCGCCACCGGAATGTGGTCGACCGTGACCGAAACCTTGTTCTTCTCGCCCCAGTCCTGGACGAATTGGTCGAACCACTTGTCGTACGCTGGAACGAAATGACTCCATTGCACGATCGTCAGCGTCTTGGTCTCGGCCAGTGCGGGCGAAACGAAAGGCGCGCTGATCACCGGCGCGGCGCCGGTGGCGGCAAGGGCGAGGCCCGTCTGCTTCAGAAACCTGCGTCGCGTAATACGAGGAAGTTTATGTGTACTCATCTTCGGCTCCTCCTCCGCCAGGTGGATGAGGCGCATACAGACAAAAGAGTTGCCTCTCCACTGGCCATGTTGCTGGACATGACCATAACGCGCGGGAACGTCGGCGAGCCAGTTACCAAATCGTCCAATCACGATCGCAGGGAAGATAGCTGGCGCGAGTCGGTTTGTATTGGACTAAAGCCGGTCAACGGGCCTGACCTGTCGCGCTTAGGCAGGCCTTCTTGAATCGTGATCCATTTGAATTTTGGTGCACTGCCGCGCGCGGAATGCTCGGCGCCGCACGGGACGACGGCAGGCCGCGATCCTATTCAGCAGTCCGCTCGAACAACTGCCGGATCAGCGTCGTGATCCGTCCCGCTGGCGAAGCGATCTCCGTCATGATCGAAAAATGGTCGGCGCCGGCGATCTCCTCATACGTTATCGGCAAGCCATAGGTAGCGCGGTGCGCGGCGAAATCCGCGGTCTGTTTGCGCAGCAGCGGCAACTCGGCACTGCCGACCACCAGCGACAGCGGCTTCATCGGGCCGCCGGCCCGCATCATCGGCGAGTTGCGGTGCGAAGCAGCCTCATCAAGGCCGAGCTTGACGTTGAGATAGGAGTGGCGGATCGGTTCGAGATCGTAGATGCCGCTGATCGCCATGCCGCCCCGCACAAAAGGGTGCGACAGCGCCATCGCGGTGAGATGGCCGCCAGCCGACCAGCCTGACACCACGATCCCTTTGCCGTCGCCGCCGAGTGCGGGCAATTCACGGCCAAGAAAATCGATGCCGGCGTGGATTTCCGCAACGATCTCGTCGAGCGTCGCATCCGGCGCGAGCGTATAGCCGATCAGCGCGATGTTGATGCCATGCACCATCGGCCCCTCGGCGAATAGCGCAAAGGTTTCCTTGGCGCGCGTCTGCCAATAGCCGCCGTGAATGAAGAGCAGCGTCGGCGCCGCTTCCGCCGCTTTGAAAAAGTCGATCCGGTTGCGCTCGCGCGGACCGTAGCGGAGATCGAGATGGGCCGAACGAAGCTTGCGGAGCTCGGCCGAGCGCTGGTCCCAGCCCGCCACGATCTCGGCGCTTCCTGCCACCGCCTGGCCGTTGTTCAATCCGCGATCGAGCTCCTGCTGGCTCAGCTTGCGCCAGTCAGGCGCGTCGAACGGCGTCGTCATGCAAAAACTCCGAGGTGAGATACGTTGCCAGCTTGCCGGAAAATGGTTTACAGCACCAGAGACGGGATAGCGGCGGATGGCGGGAGACACGCGATTGGCTGATCAGCAGTTGGTGCGGGAAACCGCTTGCACGATCGTCGACAAGCTCAAGAGGGGCGATGTGACGCCGCTCGATCTGCTCGATGTGCTGGAGCGGCGCATCGCCGAGGTTGACGGCAAGGTCAACGCGCTGCCGATCCTCTGTTTCGACCGCGCGCGCGACCACGCCAAGGCGTTGATGAAAAAATCGCCAGGCGAGCGCGGTCTGCTCGCCGGCCTGCCGGTGCCGATCAAGGACCTCACCGATGTCGCGGGCGTCAAGACCACGCAGGGCTCGCCCATCTACAAGGACGAGATTGCCGAGCGCTCCGACATTCTGGTCGAACAGCTCGAGCGCAACGGCGCGGTGATCTACGCCAAGTCCAACACGCCGGAATTCGGCGCCGGCGCCAACACCTTCAACGAAGTGTTCGGCGCGACCCTCAATCCCTGGGACATTTCGAAGTCCGCCGCCGGCTCTTCCGGCGGCGCGGCGGTGGCGCTTGCGACCGGCACGGCCTGGCTCGCGCACGGCTCGGACCTCGGCGGCTCGTTGCGCAACCCGGCAAGCTTCTGTGGCATCGTGGGCATGCGGCCGAGCATCGGGCGCGTCGCGCATACTGCGAAATTCATGGTCGACAATACCGTCGGCGTGCAGGGCCCGATGGCGCGCACGGTCGAGGATCTCGCTTTGCTGCTGGATGCGATGAGCGGCGAACACCCGGCCGATCCGCTGTCGCTGCCGGCCTTGCCCACGTCGTTTCAGTCGGCCGCGCGCGCGGGCGCAAAGCCGAAGCGCATCGCCTATTCGCGCGACCTCGGCATCACGCCGGTCGATCCCGAAATTGCCAGCATCACGCGCAAGGCCGCCGCGCGCTTTGCGGAAGCCGGCGCCATCGTCGAGGAAGCGCACCCGGACCTGCGCGAGGCGCACGAATGTTTCCTTGTGCTGCGCGCGCTCTATTTTGCCGTCACCAAGGCGGAGCTGCTGCGGACCAAGCGCGATTTGCTCAAGCCGGAGGTGATCTGGAACATCGAGGCGGGCCTCAAGCTGTCGGTGGAGCAGATCGAACGCGCGCAGGCGCAACGGCTGGCCATGACCGAACGGACGCTTGAGTTCTTTCAGTCCTACGACCTGCTGCTGTCGCCCGCGACCATCGTTCCGCCATTCCCGGTCGGAAACCGCTATGTCGCCGAATGCGGCGGCAAGACATTCGGCAACTATGTCGAATGGCTCGGCATCGCCTATGCGATCACGCTCGTCTGCTGCCCGGCTTTGTCGCTGCCATGCGGCTTCACCACCTCCGGCCTGCCGGTCGGCTTGCAAATCGTCGCCCCGCCGCGCGGCGAGGCGCAACTGCTCGCGGGCGCAAAGGTGCTTGAAGACATACTGGGCCTGCGCAACTCCACACCGATCGACGCGCGATCGCCGAAGTAATTCTCTCCCCTGACGGCGAGGCGTGTTGCGTCAACAGGCGTCTTGAAGGATCAGGTCGCGACGGCTTAGCCAGTCTCGGCGCCTGCTTCCTTGATCGCGAGGTCGAGTCCCATCTTGATCTGCTGCACCATGTCCTCGACCAGTTCTTCGCGGCTGACATTGGCGATCTTGCCTGTGAGCAGCCCCTGCTCGGCCAGCATGACGACGCCATGGACCGCGGCCCAGATTTGCAAGGCGTAGCGTTCGCGCAGCAATCCGACCGCCGGTGCCTCCAACGCTTCCAGAAGCAGAGCGAGAGTTTCCATCTTCGCGGCATGGAGCTCGCTGCCCTTTGTCGCGCAGGCCATCGTCCGCGTGGCGAACATCAGCCGGTAGATGCCGTTGCGACGCAGGCCGAATGACAGCGTCGCCTGCGCAAAGCGCGACAGCTTCGAGCGCTTCGACGGCTTTCGGATCGTCTCGCGCATGAGCGCGCCGAACTGGCGAAAGGCTTCGGCCGTGACTGCCGCAAGCAGCGCCTCGCGGTCCGCAAAATGCCGGTAGGGCGCAGGCTGCGAAACACCGAGCTTCTTCGCCAACGCCTTGATGCTGATCGCTTCCGGCCCGCCCTGCTCGGCCTCCGCAAGCGCAGCCTGAACCAGGGCGTCCCGCAGGTCGCCATGGTGATAGGTGTTGAGCGGCTTGCGGGCAGGCTGCGACATGTGGCGCCGTGGTTCCCGAATTTTCACTTGACAGTGAATGGGCGAGGCGAATGTAATATACTATAACTTGCTGCGCGACAAAAATTTTGATGCGGCACTGACACAAGAAACAGAGGCGCCAAGAAACAGAGGCGCCGAGGGACAGAGGCGCCGAGAGGCAGAGCCGCCAAGAGAGAGGCAGAACGCCCGGCGCGGGCATGGCCGGCGATCTCGATGCCGGTAAATTTCAGGGAGGAGCGCGTGTCATGTCAGGAAAGCTGAAGGTCCACGTCAATCAAGACAAGTGCCAAGGTCATGCCCGCTGCAAATCGCTGGCGCCCGACTTGTTCGACCTCGACGAATACGGCAACGCGCATGAGATCGGTGACGGCTCGGTGCCGGCGGGCCTGGAAGACAAGGCCTACCTCGCCCAGAGCAACTGCCCGGAGATCGCGATCGAAGTCACCGAGGAATGAGGCTCCCGGCGACGCGCACGTTCGAGATCATTTCAATCAACTCAGATCGAATTCATTTCATCAAACCAGAGGAAACTCCCAGATGTCCGATTCCGCGATCATGCCCGAACATCCGCCGGTCCTCGATTGGGTCCACGATTTCGATCATACCGATCCGCGCTGGACCGAAGACCCGTTCCCGATCTGGGAGGTCTTGCGGTCGGCCTCGCCTGTCGTTCACACCAAGCGGTTCCTCGGCTGCTACATGCCGACGACCTATGAAGCGGTCAAGGAGATCGCCTACGACACCGAGCACTTCTCCTCGCGAAGAGTGATCGTGCGCGACGCCCGGCCGGAGATCACCAGCCGCGCGCCGCCGATCACGTCCGACCCGCCGGAGCACAAGCCCGCCAAGCAATTGCTGCTGCCGCCCTTCACTCCCGACGCGATGAAGAAGCTTGAGCCGCGGGTTCGCGCGATCTGCAACGAGCTGATCGACGGCTTCATCGCCGACGGCAAATGCGACGCGGCGGCGCGCTACACCAAGCATGTCCCGGTCCGCGCCATCGCCCACATGCTGGGCATCCCCGAGAAAGACGGCGACCTCTTCATCAAATGGATCCACGAGATCCTCGAACTCGGCATCAAGGATGACCAGATATTGATGCAGGCGGTCCGCGAGATGACCGGATATTTCGCCGGCCATGTCGAGCAACGCCGCAAGCAGCCCACCGACGATCTGATTTCGGCGCTGATGCAGGCAAAGGGCAAGGACGGCCAGCCGCTGGACGACTAGCACGTGCTGGGCTCGCTGCGGCTGCTGCTGGTCGCCGGCATCGACACCACCTGGAGCGCGATCGGCTCCGCGCTCTGGCATCTCGCCAAGACGCCCGCCGATCGCGAACGCCTGGTGAGAGAGCCGGAATTGATGCCGACCGCGATCGAGGAGCTGCTGCGCGCCTATTCGCCGGTGACGATGGCACGCGAGGTGATGAAGGAGACCGTCATCTCCGGCTGCCCGGTCAAGCCCGGCAACATGGTGCTGCTGTCATTCCCCGCCGCCAACCGCGACCCCGCGATGTTCGCCGATGCCGACAAGGTGCAGATCGACCGCAAGGAGAACCGCCACGCCGCGTTCGGCCTCGGCATTCACCGCTGCGTCGGCTCCAACCTCGCGCGCATGGAGATGACGGTTGCGCTGGAGGAATGGCTGAAGCGGATTCCGGATTTCAGTCTCGATCCCGCCGGCAAGGTCACCTGGTCGGAAGGAACCGTGCGGGGGCCGCGGCAGCTTCCGTTCCTGTTCAAAAAGGCCGCCTGACCCTCTCCGTCCCTCTTCGCTTTCGGTGAGCGGTCATGGTAGACGGAACCATGACAACGGCAACCGAACACATGGACCTTGCCGATGTGGAGCGCCGGATCAAGGCGATCTTCATCGGCTCGATCGGCAATCTCGTCGAGTGGTACGACTTTTACGCGTACACGGCGTTCGCCCTCTATTTCGCACCGGCGTTCTTTCCGCAAAGCGATCCGGTGGTGCAGCAGCTCAATGCGGCGGTCCTGTTCGCCGCCACGTTCCTGATGCGGCCGCTCGGCGGCTGGCTGTTCGGCTATCTGGCCGACCATTTCGGCCGGCGGCTGTCGCTGACGCTTTCCGTGGTCTGCATGTGCTTCGGCTCGCTGATCATCGCGGTGACGCCAACCTATGCCACGATCGGCTTTGCGGCGCCCGCGATCCTCGCGCTCGCGCGCGTCATCGAGGGCTTGAGCCTCGGCGGCGAATATGGCGCCAGCGCCACCTATCTCAGCGAAGTCGCCGATGAGAAGCACCGCGGCTTCTACTCCAGCTTTCAATACGTCACGCTGATCGGTGGCCAGCTCACGGCAATCATCGTGCTTCTGCTGCTGCAGAAGGTCTTCCTGACGCCCGAGGAATTGAAGGCCTGGGGCTGGCGGATTCCCTTCGTGATCGGCGCCATGCTTGCCGTGTTCGCCGCAGTGATGCGGCGCGGGCTGCATGAGACCGAGGCCTTCATGAAGCCAAGAAGGCGGTCAAGCCGAGAGGCGCCATCCGCGACCTCCTGAGATATCCGCGCGAGCTGCTGCTCGTGGTCGGCCTCACGGCCGGCGGCACCGCGGCGTTCTACACCTTCACGACCTATATGCAGACCTTCGTCAGGCTGTCGGTCGGCTTGAGCGAAGATCAGACCACGTTCGTGATTTTCGGCACGCTGGTGTTTGCAACGCTGTTGCAGCCGACTTACGGCGCATTGTCCGACCGGATCGGGCGCAAGCCGCTCTTGATGTTCTTCGGCATCGTCGGAACGCTGGCGACAGTGCCGATCCTGGCCACGCTGAAGGAGACCAAGGAGCCCGTCGTTGTCTTCCTGCTGATCTGCGCGGCCTGGATTTTTGTTGCCGGCTACACCTCGATCAACGCCATCGTCAAAGCCGAATTGTTCCCGACCAATGTCCGCGCGCTCGGTGTCGGCCTGCCCTACGCGATCACGGTCTCGCTGTTTGGCGGCACAGCGCCCGCGATCGCGCTCTACTTCAAGAGTTCGGGGCATGAGCAATGGTTCTATTACTATCTGAGCGCCATGATTTTCCTGTCGCTGATCATCTATTCGACCATGCGCGACACCAAGCATGAATCGGCGATGCACCGGCACGAATAGCGCGAGGGTAAGCGAGGGATTGAGCAAGGAAATTTTAGCAAGCGCGCAACTATCATAGCCGCGGCGATCCCTGCGCCGAGCCTCGCTATTCCGGCGATTGACGCGGGTCGCCTTCTGCCTCGTTCCGCGAGAGATGGAGTCACATCGCGATTGTGGAGGGTCGGATGCCAATCGAGCGATTCCAATTCGAAGGCGAAGGCGGCCACCAGCTCGCGGCCGCGCTTGATCTACCTGACGGCGAGCCCGCGGCCTACGCGCTATTCGCGCATTGCTTCACCTGCGGCAAGGACGTGCTCGCGGCAAGACGCATTTCAGCGGTGCTCGCAACGAGGGGCATCGCGACGCTCCGCTTCGACTTCACCGGCCTCGGCTCCAGCGAAGGCGATTTCGCCAACGCCACCTTCACCTCGAACGTCGCCGACCTCGTGCGCGCCGCCAACCATCTGCGCCAAACGCGGAAAGCGCCCGCGATCCTGATCGGCCACAGCCTCGGCGGCGCCGCCATTCTCGCCGCCGCCGGCCAGATCGCGGAAGCCAAGGCCGTCGTGACCATCGCCGCGCCCTCCGATCCCGCCCATGTCACCGGCCTGTTCAAGGAGCATCTCGACGACATCCGCAAGCAGGGCAAGGTCGAGGTCTCGCTGGCCGGCCGTCCCTTCACGATCACGCGCGAATTCCTCGACGACATCAACGAGC
>Ga0126371_10006315_pt1 | contig 10541 bp, 11 predicted proteins | sample PanSoiMetaPlot_4_FD_110145 | JGI IMG/M metagenome (GOLD analysis project Ga0126371, IMG submission 110145) | Tropical forest soil microbial communities from Panama - MetaG Plot_4 | ecosystem: Environmental > Terrestrial > Soil > Tropical forest > Bulk soil | place: Panama | collected 2016-02-17
GGAGCTTCGCATTAAGCTATAATGTGGAACCAGTTTGATCTTGCCGGGCGAAAGGCAACGCATGGCTCTCCAGACGCGCACAAAAACGGCGACATTCGATTCCGCCAAGTATCAGGGTCTTAGCCGCGAACAACTTATCGGGCTCTATCGGACCATGTTTCTTTCGCGCCGCCTGGACGACCGCGAGATTCAGCTCAAACGCCAAAATAAAATTTATTTCCAGATAAGCAGCGCCGGACACGAGGCGGCTACGGCTGCCGCGGGACTCACACTTAAGCCGGCCCATGATTGGTTCTATCTTTACTATCGCGACCGTGCGCTTTGCCTGATGCTCGGTGTTTCGCCGTACGAAATGCTGCTGGAGGGCGTGGGCGCAAAGGACGATCCCGCATCCGCGGGACGGCAGATGCCGTCCCACTGGGGCCATCAGGATTACAACATCGTGTCGAAGTCCTCTCCCACGGGAACCCAATGGCTGCAGGCAGTTGGCGCGGCCGAAGCTTCCCTATATTTCGAACGCTTTCCGAAGGCGCTTTCGCAGGCGGAGTCTGCTCCGCTCGGCAAAGCCGTGCGACATCATGCGGATGAAGTCGTTTGCGTTTCAGGAGGCGAAGGTTCAACCAGCGAGGGAGAATTTTGGGAAGCGGTAAACACCGCGTGCAATCGAAAACTACCGGTGGTTTTCTTCGTGGAAGACAACGGCTACGCTATCTCCGTTCCTTGCGAAGTGCAGACTCCGGGCAGCAGTGTTTCGCGCCTTTTGCAAAATCATCCTGGACTGCACATCGAAGATTACGATGGCACGGATCCGCTGGAGAGTTACGCAGCGGCAAAACGCGCCGTCGAGTACTGCCGCAATCGCCGCGGCCCGGCACTCTTGCACGCGCATGTGACGCGTCCCTACTCGCATTCGCTCTCAGATGACGAAAAACTCTATAAGTCGCCGCGAGAGCGCGAAGAGGAAGCGCATCGCGATCCGATTCCTAGATTTGGACTGTTTCTAGTGCGTGAAGGCATTTTGAACGAGCGGGAACTCGAGAAGCTGGAAGGCGGAGTGGAGGGAGAAATTCTCGCGGCTACAGATAAGGCGCTCGCAGCGGTTTTGCCTGAGCCCGATTCGGTCTATGAATTTGTTTATTCTCCGGACGTTGATCCTACTAGCGAGGAATTTGCCGCTATGCCAAAAGAATCCGGCCAGCCGCTCACGATGGTGGAAATGGTTTCCGCCACGTTAATGGATGAAATGGGACGCGACGAGCGCATCGTCGTCTTCGGCGAAGATGTGGCCGATTGCAGCCGCGAGGAGAGTCTCGCAGAGGTCAAAGGGAAAGGTGGAGTCTTTAAGGCCACCTCCGGCTTGCAAAGGCGCTACGGCAGCGAACGATCCTTTAATTCTCCTCTAGCGGAAGCGAACATCGTGGGCCGCGCGATTGGCATGGCCACTCGTGGGATGAAGCCGGTCGCCGAAATTCAATTTTTTGATTATATCTGGCCGGCGATGATGCAGATTCGCAACGAACTGGCCACCATGCGCTGGCGGTCCGGCGGGAATTTCAAATCTCCGGCGATTATTCGCGTACCCATCGGGGGATATTTGACGGGCGGCGCGATTTACCATAGCCAGTGCGGCGAAGTGTTGTTCACGCACGACCCCGGCTTGCGCGTAGTGATGCCATCAACGGCGCTCGATCTGTGCGGGCTTCTGCGCACGGCCATTCGCTGCGACGATCCTGTGATGTTCCTGGAGCACAAGCACCTGTATCGCCAGCCCTACAACCGCAGCGCCTATCCCGGCGCGGATTTCACCATTCCATTCGGCAAAGCGCGCGTTGTACGCGAAGGGAAAGACGTCAGCATCATCACCTATGGTGCCGTGGTGCATCGCGCGGAAGTGGCCGCAGCCGAACTTGGCCGGCAAGGAATTGAGAGTGAAATCTTGGATCTGCGCACTCTCAGCCCTTACGACTGGGAGGCCATCGCCGCCTCGGTTCGCAAGACCAATCGCGTCATCGTGGCTTATGAAGATTCGCTTTCCTGGGGCTATGGCGCGGAAATCGCCGCTCGGATTGCCGACGAACTTTTCGAGGATTTGGACGCGCCGATACGCCGCGTCGCCGCCACCGACACGTTCTGCGCTTACCAGCCTAAGCTCGAAGACGAGATTCTGCCGCAGACCGAGGATATTATTCGAGCGGTGCAGGATTTGGCCGCATTCTGACGGCACGGTCGCGCAGCGCGAAACTATTTCGGCCCCTGGCTCGTAGTTCTAATGAGAAGAGTGTGGCCGCCGATTGGCGGCTCGGAGGTCAATATGATCTGCCTAAACTGTCAGCGGGAAATTGCCGATTACTCACGCTTCTGCTACTTCTGCGGCAAACGCCAGGCGAATGCACCGGCGGGAACCGCGCAGCGGCAGTTGCATCGTTCCATTTCCGATTCGAAGATCGCCGGCGTGTGCGGCGGCCTTGCCGAGTATTTCGACACCGACTCGACGATTGTTCGCCTGGTATGGGTGCTGGTGACGTTTGTCACCGGACTGATTCCGGGGATCGCCGTTTACGTCGTCGGCTGGCTGATTATGCCGCAGATGCCCGTGGTGGTGTCCGCTGTGCCGTCGCAGAGCGCGTCGCAACCGCCGCCGGCGTGATGGATGCTGGCTGGTCCAACAGGCTAGAACTTGCCCTTGAAAATCGCGCGGTCGAATGAGATCGCGCCCGCCCCAACGGCTACGAGTGTGAATGCCGCAACTGCAAGCGCCAGAGGCAACTGATAATTCGACACCGCACCAGCGCCGCCCTGCGGGACATGCACGCGAACGATGGCGATGGCCATTTCTCCGGCGAGCAGCAAGCCTGCGATTCGCGTGAATAGCCCCAAAAACAGCAAACAGCCGCCGAAAAACTCAATCACTCCCGCGACGTAAACGAAATACGAAGGAAAACCCATGTGCGTGAACTGCAGCATCTCTTGATGAGCCGGGCCGAAGAGCTTCGGATAGCCGTGATATACGAAAATAACGCCCAATCCCAGTCTTAGTAGTAATAGCGCCACCGGTTTGAGCTTTTCGAGATGCTGCATGTCCGCGCTCCTTTTGAGCAGTCTGCAACCGTTCAGTTGCAGGTGCTCATTTTAACAGAAACGTTTCCATTCGAACCTGCATCAACTCTGAACGGGGGACGCGATTCTGAGGTAATATATTCGCGTTCCGCTATAAGGAGTCTTATGCAGCCCGTCCTGGCTCGGCAGCTTTTGTTCGCGCTTGCCATGCCATGTCCGCTGCCGGAGTAATTTTAGATGCGGCGCGCCTTCATCATCACGTTGGTCGTTGGAATTCTGGTAGCCCTCAGCATTCGCGAGTACCGTCTTCACCACCAGAACAATGCGGAAGAGGCCTTCATCGGCCAGCGCGGCGCTACCGTGTGGAACAGCACGGCAGAAATTCGCACGCCGGTAGCAAATCTGAATTACGGCGAACGTGTCCAAATCCATCAACATTACGCGCACGAGGCGCTGGTCAGCACGGCATCCGGAGTACGCGGCTGGGTTTCTTCCACCTCTCTGATGGATCCGGATCTTTGGCACAGCGCGACGCTTTTGGCAAAATCGGCGGACGATATGCCCGTTCAAGCTTCTGGATACACTCGAGCACGCGCAAACCTGCACACGCAGCCCGGCGTGGATTCCCCGGTGATTCTTCAAGCGCCTGCGGATTCCCATCTGGTTGTGTTTCAACATGCGCTCTTTGCTGAGCCGCGGAAGAGTGGAACGAGTTTTCCCACCTCCGAAGATTGGTGGCTAGTGCGCGCCGACGTGAAGAATGCCGGGTCGATCACCGGATGGGCTTTGGGCCGCCTGCTCAAATTCGATTTGCCCGAGCCGTTGTCAGGCTATGAATCATCCGAAGGAATCCACATCGTCGCGTGGTTTAAGATTAATCGCGCGTTGGACAGCGCTTCTCAAACTTATCGTCCCGAATACCTTGTTGCCGGCAACCGCGGCCGCGAAGCAACGTGCGACTTCACGCTTCTGCGCGTTTACACCTGGAGCTCTGTGCGGAGTCGCTACGAAACGGCGTTTATGGATAGACGCGTGTGCGGCAAATTGCCCGTGCAAGTCACGCCCGCAAAATTGCCCAGCGATGATGCATACTTCAGTTTCGATAATTTGGGAGCGGCGGGCATCGACAAGAGAACCTACCGCATGCGATTGACCACCGTCCGCCGCATTGATGCCTCGAACACCGTCCGTGATGCAAGCAAATCAGCGCACGCAGGAAGGGACCATACTTAGCGGATGCAGATTGCTCCCTCTCGATTTGTGGCCGGCCCGCCATCGGGAACTGTCCTCCTAATCTCAATTTTCTTGGCGCTCTGTTCCTTTTCGGCGTGCGGTCATCCTCCGCAAGCTGCGCAAAATCCGCCACCGCCGCCACTTCAGCTTTTGAGCCAGTGGGGACATGCCGGAAGTCAGCCTGGCGAATTCCAAAAGCCCCAGGTCATCGCCTGCGATGCTGCCGGAAGTGTGTATGTCACAGATGATGGCAATCCCGCGCGCATTGAAAAATTCGATCCTTCCGGCCATGCTCTGCTTGTCTTCGCCATCTCGCCTAATCAGAACGATTGGGACCTGGCTGTTGATCCCGGTGATGCGATTTTTATCCTCGACCGTCGTCACGGACAGGTGCAGATTTTTTCGCCGGAAGGCGAGCCATTTCGCACGCTGTTTTTTCGTTACCGCCGCGATCTTCATGATCCCTCGAGCATCGCAATGGAACCAGAAGGGAACTTCTATCTCGCTGATTTTGTCTCCGGCCGCATCACGGAGATGAATCCTGCCGGCCGAGCTTCGCAGTCTTGGAGCAAGCCCGCGGGTGTGGACGGACGTTGGACTCCGTATCCCATCCGGCTTGGACCAGACGGAAACCTTTACGTTGGTAATTCCGCGGAGCAGCGAATCGAAAAACTTTCGGGTGATGGCCGCTATCTAGCTTCCTGGAGTTTTTCGTTTGTCGGCGTCGATTCTTCTTCGAATTCTCCGAAAACAGCCGGGCTCGCCGTCTCCCAAAACCTAGTCGCCGCCTCCGACTCCACAAAGCGACTGCTACAAATCTGGAGTCTTGACGGACAGCCCAAGTTAACCGTGGACTTTTCGCAGCATCCTGAATGGGGCGCCCAAGCCACGCCTAGCGACATCGCGTTCTCACCCAATGGCGAACTCTTTGTGGTCGACGCGCCTGACTTGCATGTGCTTCGCTTCAAAGTCAATATTCAACCTTAAGCTTTAGCGCAGTCCCAGAACTCGGCGAGCCGAAACCAAGAGAGGAGTCTTCATCATGCCCTTGCTGCTGACCGAGGCAGATGTCCGCCGTCTGCTTACCATGCCGATTGCGCTGGAAGCTGTGGAAGCCTCCTTTCGGCGGCTTGCCGAAGGAACGGCGCTCGTTCACCCGCGGCGACGTTTACATTTGCAAGGCTTTTCTTATTTGCACTACATGGCTGCCGCGGATGGCGCGGGCGGCTACGAAGGTCTGAAAATTTACACCAGCTCCCGTCACGGACTGCGCTTCATGATTCCGCTTTTTCGCGCAAACACTGGCGAACTGCTGGCCTTTATCGAAGCGGATTATCTGGGGCAAATGCGCACCGGCGCCGCGACAGGCGTAGCCACGAAGCTGCTCGCACGCTCGGATGCAAAGACCATTGGCATCATCGGAACCGGTGTGCAAGCCAAAACGCAGCTCGAAGCGATCGTAGCGGCGCGCAAAGTTGAGCGCGTGTTTGCTTTTGGGCGCGACGCAAGCCGCCGCGAGAAGTTTGCCGAGGAAATGACCGCAAAATTGGGCGTGCCGGTGAAAGCAACATCAAGCGCCGAAGAAGCTCTACGCGAATCCGAAATTCTCGTCACTGCCACGACTACCAAAGAGCCAGTGCTCCAAGGTGCGTGGCTGCGGCCCGGCATGCACATCAACGCCATTGGCGCAAATTTCCCCGAAAAGCGTGAATTGGATTCAGAAGCCATCGCGCGCGCCGACGCCGTTTTCGTCGATTCCTGCGAACAGTCGAAAATGGAAGCGGGTGATTTGATTCAGGCATTCCGGGAAAATCCTGCGCGCTGGAACGAAGTCAGGGAGCTGTCTACTCTTTTTACGCCGGGTGCGGCAGGGCGCAGCTCCCCCGAACAGATCACAATTTTCAAATCCAACGGTATTGCCATTCAGGACGTGGTGACCGCAGGGAAAGTTTATGAGCTGGCGCTGGAGAGGAATTTAGGGAAGCAGGAAGACTTCTGGGCGGATGAAGGCGCGCGAGCGGCGCATTAATCCTTCGGGCGTCCCAGCCGTTTCAGCAGAGCATCGTGCAGGCGGCTGCGAACATCGTCCGAAAGCGGCAACGGATCCGAATTGCAGAAAATTTGCACCGTCTTCTTCGTCGTATCCACCAGCAAATGGCAATCTTCGCAGTGCTCGAGATGAATCTCGAGCGACTGCCGAAGCTCCGAATCCAGCCCTCCGTCCAAATAGTTGGAAAGTTCTCTGACCACACCACGGCAGTTCATCTCATTTCACCATTCCTCGTACAAAATATCGGTTCAGCTTATCTCTAAGTTTCAGCCGCGCCCGCAAAAGCCGCGACTTCACCGCTGGCACGGAAATTCCCAGTGCCTCGGCGGTTTCTTCTGTGGAAAGTTCATCAATATCGCGCAACTGAAAAACCAGGCGAAAAGATGGATCGAGCTCGCCGATTACCTCCGACAGAATTCGCGCCATCTCTTCCTGCGTGTAACGCTCTTCAGGCGATGGGCCCCAGTCTTCGACTTCCCGCGGAATGAAATTCTCCTCGGTCTCGATTTCTTGATCGAGCGATACGTCTTTGTTGCGGCGTTTGCGCAGCTTCATAAGGGCCTGGTTTACCGCGATTCGCACCAGCCAGGTGTAAAAACGCGAATTGCCCTGAAAATCGCCCAGATGCTCGAAAGCTTTTAGAAACGCTTCCTGCGAAACGTCTTCGGCGTCTTCGTTGTTTTGCGTGATGTGTTGCGCAAGGCGGTAGATTTTGCGTTCGTAGCGGCTGACCAGCGTTTCGAACGCGGAAATCTCCCCGGCCTTTGCCGCCGCCACCAGTGCAGCTTCATTGTCGGCGGGAACAGCGCCGGCGTTTGCCAAATTGGCATCTGTAGTTTGCGGTTTTGCTTTGGCATTCATAGGGAAGGCATCAGTTTAGCGCAGTTCTTCCATTGTTCTCGGAACTATATTGGACGCGCTGGAAATGTCAGCGGATGCAGACTTTTTCAGGGAAGGGAACTGCGGTCTTAGGTCTTAACTCACCTCGATTCCAGCTTGACAGACTCGGCGCTGTTTTCTATTCTTGGAATTTGAACGAACGTTCGACCAAAAGGGCATCGCCTATGTCCGCCGCGCCGAATCACAATCCGCTTGCTTCTTCCGAGAAGCTCGACCATATCCTTCGCCACGCCGCCCAGGTTTTCGCCGGCAGGGGATATGAAGGCGCATCCATCCGCGACATCAGCCGCTCAAGCGGCATCTCACTCTCCGGCTTGTATTACTACCTGAAGAGCAAACAGGAAATACTCTATCTGATTCAGATCCATACATTTAGGGCGATTCTGGCGCGCCTCCAGGAATCCCTCCGTGGCGTTCGCGATCCCGCTGAACGGCTGCGTATTTTTGTCCGCAACCACCTCGGCTACTTCCTGCAGCACCCTATGGAAATGAAGGTTTTGGCTCACGAAGACGACGCCCTCGAAGGCGCCTATCGCAAGGGCGTTGCTGAAATCAAGCGAAAGTATTACGGTATCGCCGTTGAGATTTTCGAAGCGTTGCGGGATGAGAACCCGTCAGGCGACGTCAGCCCGCGCGTCGCCGTGCTCTCGCTTTTTGGCATGATGAACTGGATTCACACATGGTATCAGCCGCAGCGCGACCCGAACGCGGAGGAGCTTTCCGCGGCCATGTCCGAAATGTTTTTACACGGTGTGATGAATGGCCGTCACTCGTCCGGCAGAGCGGCGCGTAATGGGCGCAGCGGGAATGCAGCGGCTCGCATCGCCGTGTAGCGGATTCGACTTCGATATTTGCGAGGAGGATTTTCGATGGCAACCATCACTGCAGTGGAGCAGAAAGAGCTTGTGCACTACCGTCCCGAGCAGGGCGTTGCAGTCATCGAACTCGATGACGCACCCGCGAACACCTACACCTACGAAATGATGCGCCAGCTCGACGATGCCATTCTAAAGGCGCGCATGGACGATAGCGTCCACGTGCTTTTGTTGCGCGGCGCCGGCGAGAAATTCTTTTCCGCAGGCGCCAGCATTCCCATGCTCAATAAGGTCGATCCTCAGTTTAAGTACTATTTCTGCCTGCATGCGAACGAAACTCTTTCGCGCCTCGAGCAAACGCCTAAGCTCGTAATCGCCGCGCTCAATGGCCACACTGTCGGAGGCGGTCTCGAAATCGCACTGGCTTGCGACATTCGCATCGCCAAAAAAGAGGGCGGCAAGATTGGACTGCCTGAAGTCAATCTTGGCGTCTTGCCCGGTACTGGCGGCACACAACGTCTGCTGCGCGTGATTGGCCGCGCGCGCGCCATGGAACTGATGACTACAGGCCGCACGTTTAGCTTCGAGGAGGCCCTCGAATTTGGCCTCATCCATTACATCTACGAACGCGAATCTTTCTGGGATGACGTCATGGCCTACGCGCGGCAATTCTGCCCGCCCAACAAAGCCTCGCGCGCCGTCGGACGTATCAAGCGTGCGGTTGTCACTGGAGCGGAAGTTCCGTTTGGCGAGGCTCTCGGCATCGAACGCGAATTGCAACAGTTGCTTTTCACCAGCGAAGATGCCAAAGAAGGCATCAAGGCATACGTCGAAAAGCGGCAACCGGAGTTCAAAGGAAAGTAACGCTCGATGGCCACTCCTGCAAAAGTCGAGCCAAAGCCGGGCCGTTTGTTCATCGATGGCAAGTGGGTAGACGCGGCCTCGGGTAAAACTTTTGCATCGATTAATCCCGCAACCGGCCAGGTTCTGACGCACCTCGCCGATGGAGACGCGCGCGACGCTGATGTGGCCGCACAATCCGCGCGCCGCGCCTTTGAGTCCGGTCCGTGGGCAGAGATGAGCGCGTCGGACCGCGGACGCATTCTCTGGAAAATCGGCGACCTGATTGACAAGTACAACGAAGAGCTCGGTACCCTCGAAACTCTCGACAATGGCAAGCCGATTTTCGAGTCCTGCCAGGTCGATATGCCCATGGTCGCGGAAGTTTTTCGCTACTACGCGGGTTGGGCCACAAAAATTCATGGCGAAACCGTTCCTGTTCGCGGCCCCTTCTTGCATTATACACTTCGCGAACCTGTGGGCGTCGTCGCCGCGATTGTTCCCTGGAATTTTCCGCTGCTCCTTGCTTCCTGGAAAGTTGCGCCCGCGCTTGCCGCCGGGAACACTGTGGTTCTCAAGCCGGCGCCGTGGACGTCGTTAACGGCTCTCCGCCTCGCTGAACTCGCGCAGGAAGCCGGTCTTCCTGCCGGCGCTTTGAACGTTATCACTAGCTCTTCCGACGAACTCGGCCGCGCTCTCGTGCGCCATCCCGGCGTTTCGAAAATCGCATTCACCGGCTCAACCGTTACCGGGCAGGAGATCGCGCGCGTTTCCGCCGATACCCTGAAGCATGTCACGCTTGAACTCGGTGGAAAATCTCCGAATATTGTTCTCGCTGACGCCGACATCGACGGCGCAGTGCGCGGCGCAACGATGGGCATTTTCTACGGCAAAGGCGAGGTCTGCGCGGCGGGTTCGCGACTTTTCGTCGAACGCAAAATCCACGATGATTTCATGCAAAAGCTCGTCGACCGCGCGAAAAGACTTCAGCCCGGCGATCCGCTCGATCCCAAAACGAAATTCGGCGCGCTGGTCAGCGAGCCGCAGATGAACAAAGTGCTCGGCTACATTGAAAAAGGAAAAACCGAAGGCGCGAAGCTCGTCGCCGGCGGCGGGCGTTCAGCGGTTCCGAACGGGAATGGCTATTTCGTCCAGCCGACCGTGTTCGATGGCGTGAAGAACGATATGACCATCGCCCGGGAAGAGATTTTTGGCCCGGTTCTTGCCGCCATCGAATTCGACGACGTCGATGAAGCCGTTCGCGAAGCCAACAAAAATCCCTACGGCCTAGCCGCTGCGGTTTGGACTCGCGACATCGCCAAAGCGCATCGCATCGCGCGCCGTCTCGAAGCCGGCACCGTTTGGATCAACACGTACAACAACTACGACCCCGCCGCCGCTTTCGGCGGCTACAAAATGAGCGGCTATGGCCGGGAACTCAGCATGCACGCGCTCGAAAGCTATACGCAGGTCAAAAGCGTTTGGGTGAATTTGAAGGACTGAATTTGAATTTCTCAACGGAGACTTCCGGAAGCGATGCGCACGCTGCCTGATCATCTTCGACGGGGCATGAGACTAGTGGTCGTTGGATGCAATCCCGGAGAGCGTTCGGCTCGCGTGGGCCATTACTACGCTGGCCGCGGCAA
>Ga0126371_10006317_pt1 | contig 10539 bp, 7 predicted proteins | sample PanSoiMetaPlot_4_FD_110145 | JGI IMG/M metagenome (GOLD analysis project Ga0126371, IMG submission 110145) | Tropical forest soil microbial communities from Panama - MetaG Plot_4 | ecosystem: Environmental > Terrestrial > Soil > Tropical forest > Bulk soil | place: Panama | collected 2016-02-17
GTCAGCAGCATCTCCATGGCGCGCTTTCGCCCAATGTTGCGCACCACGCCCACCGCAGGCGTGGAACAGAAAACCCCGATGTTCACCCCCGGCATGGCGAACCGGGCCGTGTCGGCTGCCACGCCCAAGTCGCACATGGAAACCAGCTGACAACCGGCGGCCGTGGCGATGCCCTGGACCCGGGCGATCACCGGCTGGGGCAACTCCGTAAACGCCATCATCATGCGGGTGCAATCGTCAAACAAGCGCCGCTGCCAGCTCTTGTCTCCCGCGTGAGCGCGCATCTCCTTGAGGTCATGCCCCGCGCAGAAGCCCTTTCCCTCAGCTGCGAGAATTACGACCCGTACGGCGGGATTCGTCGAGATGGTACTCAGCTCCGCATGGATGGCCGCGATCATGTCGCTCGAGAGCGGATTGAATCGTTCCGGGCGGTTCAGAGTGAGGGTAGCGATCCCATTCGTGATGTTGGTGAGGATAAATGGCTGTGCCTGGGTCAACGTATCTTCGACATGCATAAAACCTCCTCCGTCCGGTTCCCCGGCATCGGAAGCAAGCGAATTTCACCCGACCACCCCTTGCGCGCGCGAGGGATCGTCGGAGGGGCTCTGGTCGCACGAAAACGAAACGCCCAGCGGAATCAAGTGGTGCTCGTAGGCCTCCCGCTCCAACGGTTCGCGGAAGTCGGGATGCGCGAGTGCAATAATGCCTTTGGCGCGCTCCGCGACAGACTTTCCCTTCAGGTTCACCATACCGAACTCGGTGGCTACGTACATCACGTCGGAACGCGGGGTGGTGACAATGTTGCCGGGAGTCAGGGTAAATACGATGCGGCTGCGGCGCTCGCCTTTCTTCTCATAGGTGGAGGAAAGACAGATAAACGACTTGCCTCCTTTCGAGGCGTAGGCACCGCGCACGAATTGCAGTTGCCCTCCCGTGCCGCTGAGATGGCGATGGCCATCGGATTCCGAGGCCACCTGCCCCTGCAGATCGATCTGCGTGGTGTTGTTGATCGATATCACCTTGTCGTTCTGCATGATGATATGCGGCGAGTTCGTGTAATCCACTTGGTGGCAATACAAGTGCGGGTTGCGATTGGCAGTGGCGTAGAGCCCGAGCGAGCCCAGCGAAAACGTATAAACCACCTTTCCCCGGTCGAGCGTCTTCCGCGATCCCGTGACCCGGCCCGAACGATAAAGCAGTCCGATTCCGTCGGTCAGCATTTCCGTGTGGACTCCCAGATCCTGGACGCCGCTTTCCATCAGCAGCGAGCATACGGCGTTGGGCATGCCGCCGATACCAATCTGAAGGCAGGAGCCATCTTCAACTTCGGCCGCAATCCGGCGAGCTACAATGCGGTCAATCTCGGTCGGCTCAGGGTTCGGCAGCTCCCCGCAGGGTTGACCATCGCCTTGAATCGCGTAATCCACTTCGCTTACATGGACGCCGTTTTCGCAGCCGAAGACGTACGGCAATTGTTCATTGGTCTCGACGATGACCAGCTTCGCGCGCTCGACCACGGCCCGTTGCCAGAGATTGGCCGGGCCAAAGTTGAAATACCCGCCATCGTCCATCGGGCAAGTTTTGAGGATGGCGACATCTACAGGATCGAGAAAGCGGCGATAATAGTCCGGCACTTCGCCAAGATTTAATGGCGTGTAATTGCACAGTCCGGCATCATGCTTTCTGCGGTCGTAGCTCGAAAAATGCCAACTGAAGAGATGAAAGTGCTTGCCTTCGGGATCCTCTTCGATCACGGCCCGAGGGCGCATGGAAAGGCAGGAGCGGATCTTGACGTTTTCCAGTTCGTCTTTGCGGGCGGCCAGCGCCTTGTCGAAAACATCGGGCTGGCCGAGCGCGGCGCCGTAGTCTACCCACATGCCGGATTTGACGAAGCTGGCAGCCTGTTCCGCGGAGATCGTTTGGCCGGACATAGATGGCTCCTTTCGAAGCGGGACACCTCGTTTCGAGGAGAGTCTATAACGAAATCAGAGCTCAGATAACCTCGCCACGCCCTCCTCGACTGCACCAAAAGAGAGGAGGGGATCCGTGGCGTAAGAGGTTACTAAAGTCCATTGTCCTCGGTAATCTTGTTACCCTCACCGGCCTGGTCCATACTCGCATCACCTACCACAGAACCTGGGAGACGGGGTTGGAAGTGGCGGCTTGCCGCTATTACTAACCCCGAATTTTTTTGTCGGAAAACAAATCTGCAGCCCCTTAGTCTTCAGGTTTTGTCGAGAAATAGCGGAATGGATCCGGTCGACACCGAATCTCCAAGAGCTCTTAAGTACCCGATGCGTCAATAGTTTTCCACGATTTCCCGCCGAAAAACGTACTTTTCACAGAGGAATTTCCTACAATCAGGTGTTCACAAACCAGAGGATCTTCTCTCGGAAAGCGGGAAATCTATGAAAAAGCTGCTCTTAGCTGTGGTAGTGCTCGGTTTGGCCGCCTCGGCAGTGGCCGCCGACGACACCGAGAACAAGGCCGCCGACCGCGTCAAGGCCGCTTCAACGGTTCTCGAAGAGATTCAGTCCGCCCCCGATACCGGCATTCCCGATGAGGTCATGGGATCGGCCGAGTGCGTCGCGGTAGTTCCGTCCATGCTGAAAGGTGGATTCGTGTTCGGCGCTCGCTATGGGCGCGGCGTTGCCAGCTGCCGGACCAAAAAGGGCTGGAGCGATCCCGCGTTCTTCACGATTGAAGGCGGCAGCTTCGGGCTGCAGATCGGCGGGCAAGCCGTTGACCTCGTCATGCTGATCATGAATCACCAGGGGATGGTCAACTTGCTGAGCAGCAAGTTCAAACTTGGTGCTGACGCAAGTGTGGCGGCGGGTCCGGTGGGCCGCCATGCCGCGGCTGATACCGACTGGAAGATGCGCGCACAGGTGCTGAGCTACTCCCGGGCGCGCGGTGTGTTTGCCGGATTGGAGTTGAACGGGGCGGTGGTCAAGATCGATCGCGAGAGCACGCTCGAGTTCTACCAACACATGCAACCGTTCTCCACCACTCTTGAGACAGTAAGCTCGCCGCAGGGCGCAATGCCGTTTCTGACCAGCCTGTCTAAGTGGGCGAAGATCACCAGCAAGTAAGAGAATGCGCACTAGCTCCTAATCCAGGGATCCCCATCCTAAATTTCGTAAGAAAGCCTAATTTGGGATGGGGGCCGAGTGCCCTCCCAACGTCGAAGGTCAAAATCTCTATCCCAACCTAAGAGAGATCGCGCGGTTTCCGATGGCCTCTCGTCCTCGCCCGTTCGCGAGACAACCTTTCGAGCATTGCCATCGCGTTGACTCCAGATGGCTGACGATGGCTTCGCGAACCCGATACAATCTCGAAAATGAAAAGCAAGGCTCTGCGATTCGTGCTCATGATCGGCGTCGTGAGCTTCTTCGCCGATTGGGTATACGAGGGCGCTCGCAGTGTCACGGGTCCATTCCTCGCGGTCCTCGGAGCGAGCGGGCTTCTGGTCGGATTTATTGCCGGGTTAGGCGAATTGCTGGGCTATGGGCTGCGACTGGTTTCAGGACGCCTGAGCGAACGAACCCGAGAATTCTGGCCGATTACCCTGTTCGGCTACGTGGTGCAGATGTGCGCGGTGCCGCTCCTGGCATGGGCGCCGAATTGGCAAATTGCCGGTCTACTCATCGTCGGAGAGCGCGTGGGCAAGGCCATCCGCAATCCTCCCCGCGATGTCATGCTCTCGCACGCTGCCAATCAGATTGGCTTAGGCTTCGGCTTTGGCCTTCACGAAGCCCTCGATCAGGCCGGTGCCCTGGTCGGTCCGCTGGTCGTCGCTTTCATTCTGGCTCGGCATGGGAGCTACCGTTCCGCTTTTGAGGTTTTGTTGCTTCCGGCCGCCATGACCGTGCTCTTGATCTTTACCGCACGATTGCTCTATCCCACCCCAGAGGAGATGGAGGCGAAGGATTCGACCATTCAGACATCCGGGCTGCCCCGCATTTTTTGGATTTACCTGGTTGGGGCCGCGCTGGTCGCTGCCGGCTTTGCAGATTTTTCCTTGATGGCGTATCACTTCGAGAAAGCTGCGGTCATTCCCCATCTCTGGGTGCCCATCTTCTATTCGATTGCGATGGCGGCAAGCGGCCTGGGCTCGCTGATTTTTGGGAAGCTGTTCGATCGCTCCGGACTCTGGATTCTGGTTCCGCTCACCTTGGCCTCGGTGGCTTCTGCGCCGCTCGCGTTTCGCGGCAGGTTCGAGCTCGCCCTCGTCGGCGTAGCCCTTTGGGGGCTGGGCATGGGAGTGCACGAATCCATCATTCCGGCAGCGGTCGCGACCATGGTGCCGCAGCAGCGGCGTCCGTCGGCTTACGGAATCTTTACCTCGGGATTCGGGGTGGCGTGGTTTGTGGGCAGCGTGATCCTCGGCAAACTCTACGATGTCTCCCTTAACGGGCTGATCATTTTTTCCGTCGCGGCGCAGTTGGTGGCGATCCCCATCTTCATGGTCGTCGCCAAAGGAAATCGCAGCAAAGAAGCCTAGCGATGGGGGAATTGGGGCGCGGATAAGTAAGGATTGCCTGCGAAGATGTCAGGAATCTAGGGTCGTCTTGGTGCCGCTCTGATGGGAGTCAGGATGGTTCGGCAACGGCGCTTTTCTTAGCGTCACGCAGTCTAGAATCCGCGCCAGGCAGCTCTTCAGAGGCACCCATCCGATCTAGACGCTTTGATCGACCTACTGCGCCACTCCCGCTCCCGGCCCCGGCTGAGGTTGCTGATGCGCAGCCGCGGTTGCAGCGGCAGCTTCGTTCAGGATCCGGTGGTGAATCGTGAACAGCGCCAGCTCGAGCCGGTCCGAGACGCCGATCTTGTCGTATACGTTGCGCAGGTAATTCTTGATCACCTGCTCGGTCGTGCCCAGCTGCGTCGCGATCTCTTTGTTCTTGTACCCCTGCACAATCAGCGCCACGATGCGCAGCTCTTTGGCGGTGAGGCGATCGCGCACGCGGAGTCCGACCATATCGTTTTCCGTGAGCTCGCTCGGCACCGCGATGTCCTGAACCCAGGTTTCGCCACGCGCGACTTTGCGAACGCAGTCGACCAGCGCTGAACTGGTTACATTTCGATAAACCACGCCATGCGCTCCGCCGCCCATGTATTTCTGGGCGCTCTCGCCGGTGTCGGCCAGCACGACTACACGGGTGCGGACTTTGCTCGCAGCCTGCAGCACCGAGGCGAAATCAGCGTGAAACCCCCCTGCGACGATCAAGACCGCGGCGCGGAATTTATCGAGCGCCATGAACATCTGCTCGGCGGTTTGGGCCTGCGCAACAATACGCATCTCGTCTTCGACCGCCAGAACTTTGGCGATGCCCGCGCGAAAAATTGCCTGATTATCGGCCAGAATAAGTTTCAGCATGTGGTTTGCACCTCGCGACTAGCGCTCGCGGACAAAATCGTAAGAATCAATGACGCACGCGACGCCGTGCGTCTCCCCCGCGCCGGCATCCTTGCGCACGACGCGCCCTTTGCACTGTACGACCACGTGCTCGTTGCCTCCGGTCAACTCCGGGGGCAGGGCGATTTCAAACTCAACATTCGAACCAATTTCTAGGGCGGGATTGCCGCGAATGTAAACCCCCGCGGCGCTCATGTTTCCCGTCGTGCTACCTTGATCGATGCCGTGAATCTTGATCGGCAGTTCCAGCGGAAATCTCTTTCCAGTCCTCGCTTCGGACACAAGCCCTCCTTCGCTCCGGCTGTTCATCGCTGAATTGCGGCCGCTAACGCCAGCAGGCTGCGGGCACCCCAGGCATGGCTCGCTAAGCGGCGCGCCCCTCCATTCCTGGGAGTTCAATGACCTTAGGGCGTTATATCACGGATTCCGCTGGGCATAAAGAGATAGGTGACTTTCTAGGCAATGCGGGAATGGACGGCCAAGGGCTTCCGGCGTGGAGGGTTTCGATTTTTCCGAAATCGTCAATTCGCCCCGAAGCCCCTTCGCGGCTGTTCTTCTCCTTGGCCGGCCGAACCCCAAGGGCGTGCAGGGCTCACGAGCCAAAGGGTGGCGCCTGGGCGCCTGAAGGGGAGAGCCGCTTTTTTGCTATGCTGCTGCCATGCCTGGATTCAACGGCCTTCGCGTGCTCTCGTTCGAGAGCCGCCGCGCCAAAGAAATCGCGCAGCTCATCATCCAGTCGGGGGGGGTGCCCCTGGTCGCGCCTTCGACCCGCGAAGTGCCCGAAAACCACCCGGCTCCGAAGGAAGATGAACTCGAGTTGATTCAGGGCATCCTCGATCAGCGTTTTCAGGCGGTTATTTTTACCACCGGCGTGGGAACGCGCGCTCTCATCGACGCCGCAGAGACGGTTTCCTCGCGCGAAGAGTTTCTCGCGGCCTTGCGCAAAACTCGGATCATCGTTCGCGGACCCAAACCCTCGGCGGTGATGCGCGAGCTGAAAATCGCGGTTGCGCTCTCGGCTCCGGAGCCAAATACCTGGCGCGAAATTGTCGCTGCACTCGATCAAAATCCTGACGCCGTGCCGCTCCAGGGCAGCCGTATCGCGGTACAGGAGCACGGTGAACCGAGCACCCAGCTTTACGAGGCACTGCGCGAGCGCGGAGCGCAAGTTAGCTCGGCACGCGTATACCACTGGGAACTGCCCGAAGACACCGCCCCGCTCAAAGATGCGGTCGGCCGCCTAATCCATGGGGAAGTGGAAGTGGTATTGTTCACGTCGCGAGTCCAGTTCTTTCATGCCGCACAGATTGCCCTCGAGATGGGTATCGAAGAGAAGTTCAAAACAGCTCTGAACGGCGCTCTAGTCGCGTCGATCGGGCCGGTTGCTTCGGAAACCTTGCGCGGCGCCGGCATTCATGTGGATTTCGAACCGTCGCATCCCCGCATGGGATTCCTCGTGAAAGAGGTGGCAGAGACTGCTGAGGAGCTGATCCGGCGGAAGCGAGCGACCGTGTAGCGGTTGCGGTTCCGTGAGCGTTTTCCGCCTAAGTCTCACGATCGGTGCCGCGTCTCATCCGACCTCGAACCGGCTAACCAAGCAATGGCGGAAAAAAGCACGGAGAATCGGCGATTCTCCGTGCCTGAGGCGAGGAGGCTTGGCGCCTAACCCGCTGTTTTAGAACTGCAGCGTGCGCGAGCTCAGAATCTGCAGCGGGTTCGGGCTGGGCTGGTTCTCGTACTTCTTCAACAAGGCATCCGCCAAGCAGTGGTCGTACTGAACATCGCTAGTGCCACCGCCATTCCATGTGAAGCTTGGGGTTCCCATTTGCGGCAGAAGGCCCTGGTTGGTGAGCACGCTTCCCGGCGGGTTGGCGCTTGGATCCAGGGTCTGCGCAACGTAGATGGAGCCATCGATGAACATGTTACCGCCGCCATTGTGCACGATTACGCCCTTTCCGGCGACGAGTACCAGGCCGTTCCAGTTGAAGTCGCCGGAAAAGGTCATGGTTCCGGTGACCACCAGAATGCCACTGCCGCGAGGGTTGCCGCTGAGACTCAAGTCCCCATTCACCACGGTCACGGAACTTGTGGTGGTTGTCGGCAAACTGCTGATCGAACCGGTGAGTTGGGTTGTGCCGGGTGTGTTCCAGATATCCTGCACAAAGTCGTTCAGCGCCGTAGGAGTCAAGCTGGCTCCTCCGAGAGCTGCGTAGACTTGTTCGACCGAGGGAACCGGCGGGCTGGTGCTGCCATCTACGCCCACGTAGTTGGTGTATCGGTTGGGATTAATCGCGTTGATGACGTCCGTCTGTGACTGATTGTCATAAACGCCAACTGCGGGTTTGTTGGGTGCGGCGCCTCCGCCGCAACTGTTGGCATCAGTCCCATTAACAGTAAAATTCGACGAATTGGGAAAGGTGCATGTGTTGAGGGGATTGTTCGTGCCAAATGGCAGGCAGGCGGTAGGCGGTTCCGGCCCCGCCAAAGTGATTGCGCCAGGAAGGTTCAGGTTGAATGGAGGCCGTACCCCGACTTCCATCTGGGCCATCGATTTCGCCCCGCTCTTCGTCACTGCCATGGATGTGAGCAGGTAGACCCGGCCCATGGATGTGCTTATGCCTCCGGAACCGATCGTAGCGGTTGCGGTTGCGCCGACTCCTCCGCCACCCGAGATGGTAACCGTCGGAGGCGTCGTGTAGCCGTTGCCACCGACGAGGTTTGCGAACCCGCTCAGGACATAAGATCCGGTTGCCGTCGCATAGGCCGCCCCTCCCAGCCCAACGCCGTTGCTGGGAGTGATGATCAACGGGTAGTTCACGCCCGGGGTATAGCCGCTGCCACCCGAAGTGACGTTAATGCCTATGATCGCCGAGGCATTGGCGGGCCAGGGATTCGGCTGCGCCGTCAGCGTTGGCAATACGGCTGCCGATGGAGACGCCGGCGCACCTCCCAACGAGACCGAGGGCTGTGCCATGTAAGAGCCGCCATTGGTCAACGAGATGCTCGAGACCTGGGCGCCGGTGGTGATATTGCCCGACAGCGAACATGTACTCCCGGTATTGTCGAGGATGGCGAAGGTGGCGGTGCCACTCGTGTAACCGCTCCCCACCTGCGTAATGGCGTACGTGCTCACTTTATGGTTACCCGATTGGAAGCTCACCCAACCGGCGAAACCGCTTCCTCCCCCGGAAACCGAAGAAAAGGGGTAGTGAACGCCCGCCGTGGTGTTCGAACACTTACCGCCCGGGCCAATCAAGGATATGCATCCCGCGCTCGTATTCATGTTCGCGGTTGCGGACGCATTCGTGAGCGTTTCCGTAACCGGAGATGTGCTGAAGTTTACGGTCGGGGTTGTGCCCGAGCTGTAACAGTAATTATTCGTCGGCGAACTCATGGTCACACTGGTTACTGCCGAACTCGCCACGATCGCCTGGAACGTTGCGTTTCCGGTGGCAATGGTGACGTTCGGGACGGCGGTGTAGCCCGACCCCCCGTTCGTAAGAGTGACGCCGCTGATGGCGTCAGTGGGTGCCGCTGCAATCGTAGCGTCTGCCGACGCGCCGCTTCCGCCTCCTCCGGTAATCGTGATCGTGGGAGCCGACGTATAGCCCGAACCGGGACTGGTGACGTTCAGTCCGATGACCATGTTGCCAGTCGGCGAATTGCAAGTACTGGTATAACCGGTCGGAATGATGTCCTGATATAGCCCGTCCCAGCAGACTTGTAGGTTGCTTGCCGAAGTCGGATCGACCTGCGAAGGCGTGCTCTGGTTTTGCTTGAGCGTAACCCGCACCCACTTGTAGTTGAGCGGGGCACCCAGTTTCCACGCCGTGGCGTTGGCACTGTTGTCGTAAACCTGGTACCAACCTGTTCCTGCGGGTATCGCCGATGTCGAGCATGAAACCCCGTGAGTACCGGTTACACCGAGCATGTTTTCCTGGCACAGCTCCGTGTCGAAGTAGGGATTGGTCGGGTCCCAGGGGGCGACCGTCTCGCCGGCCGATGGATTGATGATATAGAGCACCTGGTTATTCGACGTTGTTGGCGTCGCCGTCAGTAGGGTGCCCATGTCGCCGCTAACCGGCTGCAAACGCTCGCGAGCTTCCTGCAGTCCTGAAAAAGCGCCGTACGACGAGCTGTTCTTGTCGCGGTAATTGGCCGCGATCGTCGTCTCGGAGTTCGAAGAGAAGAGCATCGCCGTGGCCAATGCCGTCAGCAGGAGGAGGCCGAAAATGGTCAGCAGGAGCGCGATTCCGCGTTCTTTTTGCCGCGCTGAGCGGGCCGGCATCGCCGGGCTTAGATTTTGGATGTGCTTGGCTTTCATGAGTCCCCCTTAGTTGCAATACGCCGGTGTCTGTCCGTTCCCCATGGCGTCCGAGCAATTGCTCAAGGCGATACTGGATGAGACGGTGGTGGTGGGGAACGCGCCAGTGAAGTCCCGGGTGACAGATTTCACGCTGAGGAGCACCTGGATGGAATTGATGTTGGCGATCTGAGTCGCCTCATTGTCAATGTCGAGCGGTAACGGCAGCGGCGTTCCGGTATCGTCGAAGACCGTGAAAATGTTCGCGTTCTGCACGCCCTGAATCTCCAGTTGGGCCGCTGCCGTACCCGGAGTCTGCGCGTCGGTGAGCGGGTCGCCGCCATTGCGAAGGAATTCGGTCCGCCTCAGGCACGGGCAATTCGTGCCCGTGGCAAAGTAGTCGTAACGCACGATTCGGACGCTGGCGGCACCGGCACAAGTGGTGGATGATGTTCCGTCGAGATCACCGGCGAACCATAAACTCCCGGCATCCACGTACAGCAGGCCCGGGGCGTTGTAAGTACTGGCGGGACTGACGAACACCGGACTGCCGGCAGTGCAAGGATCGATGACCTTGGTCAAGTTCCGCTGGTTGGGATATCCCGCATTGCGCATATCCAGCGTGAGTTGATCGACGAATTGGCGCGCCTGCTGCGTCAGGTCGAGCTTCATCTGCTGCGAGGTAGACGTCCGCTGGGCGAGATTGATGGACCGGAATACAGCGCCCATGATGATCGTGATTACCGCCAGTACCACCATCATCTCGATCAGCGAGAAGCCGCGGCTCCGCCTTCGGGTCCCGACGCTCAGGCGCCCA
>Ga0126371_10006318_pt1 | contig 10538 bp, 11 predicted proteins | sample PanSoiMetaPlot_4_FD_110145 | JGI IMG/M metagenome (GOLD analysis project Ga0126371, IMG submission 110145) | Tropical forest soil microbial communities from Panama - MetaG Plot_4 | ecosystem: Environmental > Terrestrial > Soil > Tropical forest > Bulk soil | place: Panama | collected 2016-02-17
GCCGGCGCTGCTGAGCTTCTGTTGCAAATCATCCCGCTCGAAATCGATGGGCACGAAGGTGAGCCATGGCGGAGGCGCGAGTTTAGCCTCCACGAGGCGCTGGCGCTTCCATGCCTGGGTGGCGGGATGATCCACTTCATAGATTTGTATGCGAGCGGCATGGGGATTGCGGAGCGCGAAAGTGTCGAGCCCGGCGCCGAGGATCACAACCTGCCGAACCCCTCGCTCGACGGCTTTTGATAGCGCGTCTTCCGCAATGCGGCTGCGTGCGGCGGTGAACAGGCGTCCCATGCTCATCAAGGGGTGGTCGTTGGCTTGCGATACGTTGTCTTCGTGTTCGCCTAGAATTCTAACGGCGTACGGATCATCGAGAATTGCTCCATGATCGAGCAGTTGATGAGCTGCCCGCTGGCGGGCGACCATCAGGGCCATGCGGCTGGGCTCGTTGGACTTCATGTCGGGTTCTCCTTTGGGGTCAATGAATGCAGTTTGGCTCGCATGTTTTTTCGGGGATAGGAATGCCAGAAAGGGAGTAGCAGTCTCAAATGTAGAGAAACTGTGAGTTCACTCGCTCATCGCAGTTCACGATGGAAGTTGTAACGAGTCGGTTACCGTCCGCGGGTGTACCAGATCGATCCGGGCGACTTGTAGTTCCTGCCTTCACCCCACACGGCGTGAGTCGTACCGTCGCTGTCGATCGCAAGACCGAAGTAGTCTCCGAAGGGGAAGCGAAATCCGCCGGGAAGAATGTAGTCGTATCCGCCGATTGGCGCCGAGAGTTGTGACTCGCCAACCCAACTCGCACCACCATTCGTCGAGGCGCGGTAAAGCGTGTTCCAGAGCCGATGATTCGGGCGTCCCGGCTCGTACGCGCGTGTGTCCATCCACGCAATACGCACATCGCCCGATACGCCAGCTACGATGGCCGGGAAAGCATGCTCCACGCCGACCGCAGCTCCCGACACATCCGACCTTGGCGACCAGGTTGCGCCGCCTGTCGTTGAGGAAGCGAAATAAATCCGTTCTCCGCTGCCGTTCTGTGCGCCCGCGTTCCACAGAGCGTAAAGCGCTCCTGCGGCGTCGGAAGCCAGAGAGATCTGCGCACCTAGAAAGCCCTCAGCGCAGCCTTGCGCCTCGCGGCAATCCGGAGGGGCGCCCGACTGATCCAGAAGCGATGTGTTCCACGTCGTGCCGCCATCATTCGACCGGCTGACATAAATGCTCACCGGACGTGCTTGCTGTTGATTACGGGCATATGCCGTCCACCCGAAAAAGACGTTTCCAGATGGATCGACCGTAGCGCCGCCAGCCAACGACGATCCTGGCTCGCTGTTTGGATTCACGCTCACCACGTTGAAAGTCTGACCCGCATCGTGTGACCCAGACACCAGAAACCTCTCGTCATGATTGAAGCCCACGTAGACGTCCGCACCGCGTACAGCGAGCACGGGTTTGTCAGTGTCCTCCTGGCCCCGCTCGGCCCAGGAAAACGTCCAGGTTCGCCCAAAGTCGAGCGAACGCGCCACAATGATGTCCCGCCGATTGTTCTGCAACCACGATGCGTAAACTGTCTGGTGATCGGACGGATCCACTACGATCTGCGGATCAAACTGTCCCGTTGGGAAGGGAAGCATGGGTTTCGATGCATGCCACGAGATCCCGTTATCGTCACTGATCTGCAGGGCCATGCTAGGGGCCTTGCAAGTCTGGCAGTCTGCGACCACCCCATACTGCGGATACAGAATGTACACATGCCCGCGACCGTCGGCCGCAATCGAGGGCTCCCACTGGTCCCCGCTGCGGTATCCCACACGCTGTTGCGGAGCAAATTCTCCTACGGCGAACGCAGTCTGGACCGCTAAGACCAATAGAATCAGCAGCGCAGTCTTGTGCACAGTTCTAGACAGGGAACTCTTTCGGCTGGTCTGCAAATCCACGGAATGGCCCTTCAACGATCTTGTCGGACTCTACCTTGATTCCCGGAGTGCGTCAATCGTCTGCTGGTTATTTCACCCTAGGTTTACAATCCTGTGACTTCGGCGTGATTTTTCAATCTAATCTCCAGAGTGTTAGAGAGGATACAGAGTTGCATCGCGCATGGTTTGACCAGTGCTTCCCTGTGCCCTCTGTGGTAAAGGTCTTTAATACTTAAGGTGCTAACGTTATGGAAAAAGCCACATTTGCCGCAGGGTGTTTCTGGGGCGTTGAAGCTACCTTCCGCCAGTTGCCGGGTGTAACCTCAACCCGCGTCGGATACATCGGCGGCCACACGGAAAACCCCACCTATAAAGAAGTCTGCACTGACGCCACGGGTCACGCCGAGGCCGTCGAAGTCGAATTCGATCCTGCCAAGATCCGCTATCCCGAACTCCTGAAGGTCTTCTGGGAGAACCACGACCCCACCCAGGTCAACCGCCAAGGTCCGGATTGGGGTACGCAATATCGGTCCGCGATCTTCTTCCATTCCCCGGAACAGCAAGCCCAAGCTCTGGCCTCAAAGGACTCGCTCGCAAAAACGCATCGCTACTCAAAACCCATTGCCACCCAGGTCGTACCCGCGGTCACGTTCTATCCGGCGGAGGACTATCACCAGCAGTACTTGGAGAAACGAGGCCTGGCGAGCTGCCACGTTAAGCACTAGTTTGAGCTTCCGGCTGATGCGGGCGGAAGAAGAACAGCAAAACAAAGCCGCTTAGGTAATAAGGAACGCTCGCTTGTAAGCCTCCGCCCATGAACTGCAAAATCAGACCGAAAAGTCCAAGCGCCTCGCACAGGGCATAAGTGGCAATGTATCCCGTTCTCCACTGGCTGAGACTGAGGGAGTCGTCCGGTTCGTTGGCCAAGCTTGCCTCGGCGCGAAACACCAGCGTGCGGCGAATAACGAAGATAATCCCCACGATGGCCACACCCAACGTCGCAAACAAATAACTCAATCCGGGGTCCACTCCTTGGTTCAGCGGTCTCGCCAGCTGTCCTAAGACGCCATACAAAAGAATGCTCCCCAGCATTGCCCACTGGATCGAGCGCAACATCCCTAGAGCCCGGGTCATAGATGAGGACATTTTCGCGTGATTTCGGGGAGGGATGTAACAGAAACATCTTACGGCTGAATCGTTAGTAACCAAGCTTTTTCTTGACTGGTTAGTGCATCTGGTGGTCCGCCGCTTTGCCTGGCCTCATCCGGAGAAAGATCTGAAACGAAACCGGATTCGTTCCGTAAGCTGCATTTAGCACAGCAGGCTTCGAATAGAAAGTTACGTCCCCTCCCAGAGCCAGCTGCCATGTCCGGTTGTGTACCAGGTCGCGATCTGCGCCGAACGTATACGCACCAATCCGGTATCTGGGATGAATCGGCGCGTCGGGAAACAACTCGTCTTTGTCGACTAACTCAAGGCGCGTGAAAGCATAGTTCCGCTTCGCGAAATTCAGCGTGGATTCCAGAAGGTAGCTGTTCAGATTCGTAGCGGTGGCAATCTTGTGTACGCGTCCCCATACCAATGTCGTCGCCCATGATCCATTCGTTATCGGCCGGTAGTACTCAACCGATGCCGTTTGCCGCCATTGGCTGCCCGGTTCCAACGCCTCCGGATGCTCCAGTCGCCCCATGCTGTACTGCGCGACCCAGTTCTTCGCAGGCGCAATGCTAGCGCGCCCGGACCACGAATTGAGCGCTCCTAACTGGATGCTCCATCGTTCTTCATTCGGTTCGTGGCCGTTGAATGCGGAAGCCTCCAGCTTTACGCGATCAATAATGAATCCAGTGGTGACCACTCCAAAACTCGTGTGGGTTGAGTCCTGTAAGTGATGGCCAAGCGGAGCCATAGGTAGTTCCGACGCGGAAGCTCGATGAATATAGGTTACCGGCCCTAACGCTGGCTCCGCGGAAGGACCACCATAAAGTTCCCATGAAACCTTCTCCGTCAACGGCAATGTGTAGAGCGCGGCGAGCTCGGCAAAAACATTATGCGGATGCTGATGATCGATCAAAGGCTGGCCGTGATAGGTCTCGCCCGTCTGAAATAATTCCGGAAATCCCGGATGCGGCGAGGTCAGAGACTCCGCCGAAAACATCTGTGTGAACAGAATCGTTCCGCTGCCCAGCTTGTGCTGCTGCATCAGCATGCCCCAGTTCACCGACTCTGCCTTGCCCACACCACGGGGACCTCCTTGCTGGTTGTAGTCGACAAAGATCGTCCCATGTGCCATGAACTCCCATCCACCCCGCATCCACATCCATTGGTACCCGATGACCGATGCCGGTTGCCACGCTGTCCCCGACCCTTGATGCGGCGACGGCAACTGCAGCCCAACCGCTATGGGGGTGCCCATTTGCATTCCAGCCATGGACGGCGCCTGCTGCGTCTGAGCCATGGCCCCGCCAGAGCTGGGTTGTTGTGCCCAGACTCCACCGGACATAGCGACCAATAGCAGCCCGACGAAAACCTTATTCACAACCATCCTCTAAAGCGCATCGATAACAACTTGAGGGAAAGATGTTCCGATCAGAGCAGACAAGCTGGCTGCTCCATCAAGTATCCAGGAAAGAAAAAGTGAAGTGGCCTAGATTCTCAGAGGGGAAGAGTCGGACGGCAAGTCTCGGTCGAGGGTGAATAAAAAAACGACCGAAGCGCAGGTCGGGTCCGGGCAAAGCAAGAGGTTCGATTCGAGAATCGAACGCGGCGCAGGCCGTTCAGAAGAAAAATTCATTCCAGGTACCGCCCACTGGTGTCCGTTCGCGCAGCATTGATGACTCGGTGGCGCCGGGGACGGTCGGATCGGTCCTTGCGGATGACATCCCGCGGGATGCGCGATTTGTGGCGCACGAGATCCAAACGCCCATACGCTTGGTGCAGCTAACAAAGCCGCAACCAAGACCAGCGCCGTGGACCATGAAATCCGCTGCATGTCTTCTACGTCCCGGTGATCTTCATCCGCAGTTCTTCGGGCAATCGCTGGCGGATCTCTTCCGGCAGTCGATCGTGCACGCGCCGTGCGCCTTCCTTCGCGGCATCCAGTACGGTCACTGGCGCAGGTGTCGCCACCGCGACGCCCAACCAGATCAACGCGGAGAGAGCAAAGCCGGCAAGCGCAGCAATCTCCAGCCAAATGGCGTGCCGTGGACTAAGGTGATGGATCACCGCAAAGGCGAGAAGGAAAATTCCTGCGGAGACTGAAGCCAGAGCAATCAATCCGACGTCGATCAGGCGGTGGATTCTTTGCCGGCTGCGGCAGTATTCGCAGTTCGCAAAGTGTTCTTCGTAGTCGCCGCACATTTCTGGCGCAAGGCCGGAAATGTCGTACCGCCAGCCCGCCAGAATCTTCCCTACGATTGGATCAACGCACTGCTGACTCATGTGGGGGTTACGAAATCAGCCAAACACAAAGCCCAACTAGAGACGAATCGGGTCCAGTGCCTCGGTCTGGGATGCCAACAACACCCGGTTGCAGAATAGCCCACCGCGTGCAGCCAGCGCTGTCTCTGCCTCTCTCCGGGCGATTTCCGGGTGATTGTTATGCTCAGAGAGATGCGCCAGAACTACAAACGTTGCACTATTATCATAGTCGTTAGCAAAGAAATCCGCGAGAGCCATGTTGGAAAGATGCCCCACACGGCTCATAACTCGCTGTTTCACCGACCACGGGTACGGCCCCACCCGCAGCATCTCCAGATCGTGGTTCGATTCCATCACCAGCACGTCACAGCCGCGCAAGTGATCGCGAACGCTCAGCGGTATATATCCGAGGTCCGTAGCGATTCCAACCTTAATGCCTTCCGCGCGGAACGTGAACCCCACCGGATCTGCGGCATCGTGCGGAATCGTGAACGGCTTCACCGCGATATCGCCTACTTCAAATGCGTGTCCCGACTCGAAGCGCTCGAATCTTTCTAACTTCGGTTTCACCCCGTTTTCATCACGCATGGCGCGCGCCCATGCCTGCTGTGTTGCTCCCGTCATGAAAACTGGAATGTGCAGCTTCTTCGCCAGAGTAGCCAATCCGTAAATGTGATCGCAGTGCTCGTGCGTAATCAGAATCGCCGAAAGCGAATGCGGATCATCGCCCAAAGCCTTCATTCGCTTGAAGGTCTCGCGGCACGAGATGCCGGCATCCACCAGGATCTTGGTCGTCGCGCTCGCAACGAGCGCGCAGTTCCCCCGGCTCCCCGACGCCAGCATGGACACAATTACACCCATGCTCGCCAGCATACTCGTCCTTGCTGTGGATTCGGGAGTTACTTTTTGGTTAGCCGATACCTAAGAGCAACTTAAGAGAGCCAGGCTGTGAGGAGGTAGGGCAACTCCAGGCGTTTCGCACGATACCGGATCTGCCGAAAGCCGAAAGCCAGAAGCCGCTCCACGGCTCCAGCACGCGGATCGTCTTCATCCACTTCTCTAGTATCTCCGGCCATGCAGTCACTGGAAGTTCCGTGCTCCGTAATCCGTAGCCGTGGCCGCCCTGTGTGTAGAGATGCATTTCCACCGGAACCTTCGCCTGCTTCAGTTCGAGAAAATAGACTGTAGAGTTCTCAACGTGTACAGGATCATCTTCGGTCTGCACGATGAACGTCGGCGGAGTTTTGTCAGTAACGTGAATCTCCGGATTCGCCGCGAAGTTCTGCTCTGACAGGGCCAAATATCCCGGATAGACAATCACCGCAAAATCCGGCTTGCAACTCATCTGGTCTGCAGCATCGATCGAATCGTACAACCGCTTGTCAAAATGTGTGCTCAAAGCAACCGCCAGGTGCGCTCCGGCCGAGAATCCCAGCACCCCCACGCGCTGCGGATCAATCTGCCACTCCGCAGCATGCGCCCGTACCATTCCCACCGCGCGTTGTGCATCCTCAAGCGCAGCCGATGATTTCGGCAGCGGTCCCGAATCTGGCACTCGATACTTGAGCAACACGCAGGTCACAGCAATCGACGTGAGCCAGTCACAAACCTCGGTTCCTTCCAGATCGATCGCCAATGCGTGGTATGCGCCTCCGGGGAAAACCACCACTGCCGCACCGCTCTTGCTTCGCGAAGGCGAATACAGCGTGATCGTGGGATTCGAAACGTTCGTTAAACGGACGACGCGCTTACCCGCTACTAGAGTATCTTTAGCCGTCGTCAGGTCTACTTCCGGCTGGACACCCTGCTGCAGATGCGGCCACAACTGCAATGTGACATGCCCTGGCGCAGGTTCCCACGCAGGCTTCTGCGCGAACAGACTACCCGTAAACAGGAAAAGACCAGACAGAAAAATCAGAGCGGTACGCATGTCATCTCCCGACTAAAACTAGTCAGCATCATAGCCAATCGTGAGCACTGCGCGTTTCTTTTCTGATCGCAGGACGGGCTCGAAACCCCAAGCCGAAAGCCGAAAGTCGGAAGCCCGAAGCCGGGAGCGGTGAATCACTTCCCATGTCGCAGGTTGTCGATCACCCGCCTCAAGATGGCCCCACCATACGCTCCCGCAACCCCAGGCAGAAACGCGAGAAACGATCCGTAGACCTGTGCTCGGGTCGGCTTCACCGTGCGAATCTGATAAGCGGCAAGCTCGGTGATTGGAATGAATGCCCCCACCGTCAGCACCCATCTCCAGGGCCACCCAGGCCGCAGCACCCCCAAAAGAATGCATGAAGAAAGAACGAGGAGCGCAGTGAGCAGCAAATCATCCACCACAACGTCAGCGTACCCAGTCGCGATCCCGCAAGCCGCCCCAAGCAAGTAGAAGTACCATTCGTGCCTAGTCGAAAGCTCTTGTGTGGCGCAGTTCATCGGATCATTGAAACTCGGAAAACTTTGACACCCGCTTCTAGTATTTATAAAACCCTCTCCCACTCTTCCGTCCCAGCCATCCGGCGTCCACCATCTTGATCAGCAGCGGGCACGGCCGGTACTTAGGGTCGCCCAACCCGGCCTGCAACACACGCATGATGTCCAGACAAACATCCAGCCCGATGAAATCCGCCAGCGTCAGCGGACCCATCGGATACGCCATCCCAAGCTTGAATACTTCGTCGACAGCTTCCGGCGTAGCCACACCTTCCATCACCGTATACATCGCCTCGTTCAGCAGAGGCATCAGCACGCGATTCGAAACAAAGCCAGGCGCGTCGTTCACCTCTACCGGAGTCTTTTCGAGCTTCACGGACAGATCGCGCACGGTCTCAAACGTCTCCGGCGCGGTCGCGAGTCCACGGATCACTTCCACCAGCTTCATCACCGGCACCGGATTGAAAAAATGCATTCCGATCACTTTTTCCGGACGCTTGGTTACCGCTGCCAGCTTCGTAATCGAGATGGACGACGTGTTCGATGCCAGAATAATTTCCGGACGGGTCAACCGGTCGAGATCGCGGAAAATCTCTGTCTTGATCTCGAATTTTTCTGTCGCCGCTTCGATCGCGAAATCGCAATCCGAGAGTTTGCCCCTATCGGTCACGCCGTGAATCCGGCCCAGCGCCAAATCCTTGTCTGCAGCCGTGATCTTGTTCTTCGCCACTTCACGATCCAGATTCTTGCTGATGGTTCCCATCGCCCGATCGAGAAACCGCTGCTCCACGTCGCATAGCACAACCTCAAATCCGCCTCGTGCAAACACGTGCGCGATGCCATTTCCCATCGTCCCCGCGCCCACCAGGCCGACCCGTTGAATGTTCATAAAGTTCGCTCCATTCAAAACGTTCGAGTCTACCACTCAAGCAAGGTTCGTATCAGGCGATGCCTTTAGGCATCGCATAAAGTCTCCCGAGAAACCGCGCCTTTAGGCGCTGAGGAAACGCGATAACACTGCTCCCTCTTGAAAGTTTCTCCGCAGGCTGAAGATATAAAGGGCCCGGCGCGAGCATCGTCGCTAATTCCGCCAGCATCCGATTTAGAAACGCGCCACTTCGTAACAGAGGTGATTACGATGCGCAACACACTGGGACGTTTGTTCAGACTTGCAGCCTTGGCGGTCGCCGTTTCCCTGGCCTGCGGCAGCGTGGCCTGGGGACAATCAGGGGCACAGTACGACGATGATGATCGCTATCGTCACGACGAAGCCCGCGAACAAGGCTTTCACCGCGGTTTCGACGACGGCTCCCGCGCAGGACAATTCGATGCCCAACGCGGCCGCCGCTTCAATTTCAAAAACGACGACTGGGAAGACTCTCGCGGCTACGAACACTGGATGGGCAGCAAGGGCCGATACAAACAGGCCTACCGCGAAGGCTACGAGCGCGGATACCGCCGCACCTTCAGCGACTATCGTGGATATCGCGGCTACCGTGATGATGACCGCTACCGCGACCACGACGACTGGCGCTAATTGGACTTGCAACAACGAGGAGGCTGCCCCACGCTTCGCGTTTTTCGAAGGGTGGGAGCACCTTCCTTGTGGGTCGATGTGGTCAATAGCATTTACCCGCGGGCTCAGGGCAGGGAGTGAAAGTTCTGATCACTACTTTTCCGAGGGTAGATTGAGACGCATCCGTGCAACACCGTGGAAGAAAGGCCCTTTAAGGGCCGCGTAAGAGGTCCTCAGGTGGATTTAGGCACTGAGGTGACGTCGTATGCGCATCGTGGAGACCTCGACTCCTGACGGAACTCAAGCCTTTTCGGACAACCCTCCGCAACTCCCCACTCCAACAGGGGTTAACCTGGAAATGACCGTTTTCTTTCGGGAGGGTTGCGATGGAGCGACTTCGTCTTCTCTTTCCCTCGCTGGCGCTTGCATTTCTCGCTTTGGCCTTAATCTCGTGCGGAAGCAGCAGCAAGAAACTTCAATCTATCTCGATCACCCCAGCAACCGCCGACGCAAAGGACTTCACCAACGGCCAAGTGCAGTACACGGCGGCAGGCACTTACAGTGATGGCAGCCAGGTTAAGCCCCTCACAGTTCTCTGGTCCCCGGGTCCACCATGGGTGGCACCTCGGCCTATTCTAGTCAACGACAACGGCCTAGCGTCCTGCGGCACCGCGCCGGCAGGTACCTATCCCGTCTGGGCCGGAGCCCCAAACGATCTGAGTACGCCCGTCTCAAGGATGAATCAGTCTACGCCGATGGCCACTGCCACCGCCCAATTAACCTGCCCCTAGCGCTGCGACCCCCCGCACTTGTGCTCGTGCGATGAATCACAGCCCCAATGCAATTCCCCGCTAGCATGAAAGTAGCGTCCCGGATTCTTCCTGAGGACCGTCCATGCCCGTCAAAACCATAATCGAACCTTTCCGCATCAAGAGCGTCGAACCCATCCGCTGGACCACACGCCGTGAACGTGAGCAACTGCTCGAAGCGGCTCACTACAATCTGTTTCTTCTCCCTGCGGACGACGTACTCATTGATCTCCTCACAGACTCCGGCACCGGAGCCATGTCTACCCATCAATGGGCCGCCATCATGGAAGGCGATGAAAGCTACGCGGGAAGCCCCAGCTTCGATCACTTCCAACGTTCGATCCAGGATATCTTCGGCTACAAACACGTCATCCCCACGCATCAAGGTCGCGCCGCCGAGCGCATCCTCTTTGGTGTTGCCTGCAAGAAACGTGACGTGGTCCCCAACAACAC
>Ga0126371_10006319_pt1 | contig 10538 bp, 7 predicted proteins | sample PanSoiMetaPlot_4_FD_110145 | JGI IMG/M metagenome (GOLD analysis project Ga0126371, IMG submission 110145) | Tropical forest soil microbial communities from Panama - MetaG Plot_4 | ecosystem: Environmental > Terrestrial > Soil > Tropical forest > Bulk soil | place: Panama | collected 2016-02-17
AACCCCTGGCCCTATGTCAATTGCGTAGGTACCGAGTTCGGCGGCCAGCATGTGCGTACATCATCACCCGTCCCCGCGAGCGGCTACCTTCGTTCCGCCTTTGGCGCTAGGCTGCCCCTTATGAACATCGTCTGGGGAGAGTTTTGATGCGCTGGGTTCTATTAGCGGCGGCCCTCGTATCGGCCGCCCCCGCCTTCGCGCAGGATTATCCGAACCGACCGATCCGCATCATCGTGCCCACGCCCGCGGGTGGACCCGTCGACGTCATGGCGCGCGTGCTCGCCAACGCTCTGCCTGCGGTGCTTGGCCAGAATGTCTTTATCGAGAACAAGCCTGGGGCCGGCAACACAATCGGGTCCCGGCAGGCTGCCGCCGCGGATCCTGATGGCTACACATTGATGGTCTCGGCCGCGAGCGGTCTCATCATGAGCCCGATGATCGTGAAGAATGCCGGCTATGACGCTTCCAGCTTCGCGCCGGTCGCGCTCGTCGCCGAAACGCCGCAAGTCCTTGTGATCAATCCACAGCTGCCTTTCAAAACCGTGGCCGAGCTCGTGGCCTACGCAAAGGCCAATCCCGGCAAGCTCAATTATTCCACCGGCGGCGTCGGCACGCTGCCGCATCTCAATGCCGAATTGTTCAAGTCGGTGAGCGGCACAAATATTTTGCACGTCCCTTATAAAGGCGGGGGACCGTCGCTCACCGCCGTGGTGGCCGGCGAAGTGCAGATGACGTTCGACACGGTCAGCACCTCGCTCCAGTTGATCCAGGACGGCAAATTGCGCGCACTTGCGATTGTCGGACCGAAGCGGGCACCGGAGCTGCCGGATGTGCCAGCCATGCCGGAGATCGGTTTTCCCGCGGTGACAAGCGGTGCATGGACGGCGCTGTTGGCGCCTCACGACACACCGCCGGCGATCATCGCCAGGCTCAATGCCGCGACGAATATCGCACTGCACGGCGAGGCGATGAAAAATGCGCTTGAGAAACTTGGCGCCCAGCCCCGCGGCGGCACTCCGCAAATGCTCGCCGATCACATGGCGAACGAGCAGAAGAAGTGGGCTCCGATCGTAGCGACGCTCAATTTGAAAGTAGACTGATGCGGCAATGCTGCACCGTCACAAATCCAGTTCGCGCAACAAATCGAGCCGATCTTCAGTCCTCCTCCTCCTCTTCGGAAAGCCGCTCGAGCGACACCACGCGTTCGTCCTCCGCGGTATTGAGCACGATTACGCCCTGTGTCGAGCGTCCCGCGATGCGGATGCCCGAAACCGGCGTACGAATGAGTTTGCCGGCATCCGTGACCAGCATCACTTGATCGCCTTCTTCCACGGGGAAAGAGCCGACGATACGGCCGGTCTTCTTGGTGAGCGACATGGCGACGATGCCTTTGCCGCCACGGCCGGTCGTGCGGTATTCATACGAAGATGACCGTTTGCCATAGCCGCGCTCGGACACCGTGAGCACGAATTGTTCAGCCGCCGATAATTCGACATAACGCTTTTCGCCGAGTTCGATCGCGCCGACAGCCTCTTCAGAGTCCGTGCCGTTTTCTTCCTCAGCTCCGCCGCCGCGGCGGATCGCGCTTGCACGCTTTAAATACGCCGCGCGTTCTTCTGCCGTTACGTCGATATGGCGTAGAATCGACAGCGAGATCACGTGATCTTTTTCGGCAAGCGTGATGCCGCGCACGCCGCGCGAAGTACGGCCCTGGAATACGCGCACCTCCGGCACGGCGAAACGGATGCACTGGCCGCCATTGGCGGTCAGTAATACGTCGTCCTTTTCGGTGCAGATCTGCACGTCGACAATGGCTTCGCCGTTGTCCAGCTTCATGGCGATGATGCCAGACGGCCGAACGTCAACGAAATCGGAGAGCTTGTTGCGGCGCACCGTGCCGCTGGTGGTGGCGAACATGATGTCAAGGTCGGCCCAGGTGGACTCGTCCTCAGGCACCTGCATGATAGTTGTGATGGTCTCGCCCTGCTGCAGTGGAAGAATATTAATCAGCGCCTTGCCACGCGCCTGCGGCGCCGCAATCGGCAGACGCCAGACCTTCTCCTTGTAGACCTTGCCGCGCGAAGAGAAATAAAGGATTGGCGCATGCGTGGACGCCACGAACAGCCGCGACACAAAATCTTCTTCGCGCACCTGCATGCCGCCGCGGCCCTTGCCACCGCGCCGTTGCGCGCGATAAGTCGAGAGCGGCACCCGTTTGATGTAACCCTGGTGGGACACGGTCACGACCATGTCCTCGCGTGTGATCAGGTCTTCCTCGTCGACCTGCCCTGTTGCTTCCGCGATCACGGTGCGGCGCGGGGTGGCGAATTGCTTTTTTACGTCCGCCAGCTCGTTTTTGATTATTGTTTGAATACGCGACCGCGAACGAAGGATATCGAGATAATCGGCAATCTCGGCTGCAAGTTTGTCGAGTTCGTCCTTGATTTCGTCGCGGCCGAGCGCGGTCAACCGTTGCAATCGTAGATCGAGAATCGCTTTTGCTTGTTCGGCGGACAGCTTGGTCGTGCCATTTGGGCTGACCTTATGACGCGGATCATCGATCAATGTCACCATCGACGCCACGTCTTTCGCCGGCCAATCCCTCGCCATCAAGGCTTCACGTGCTGCATTCGGGTCCTTGGCCGCACGGATCAGTTTAATGACCTCATCGATATTGGCGACGGCGATAGCAAGCCCGACCAGCACGTGGGCGCGGTCGCGCGCCTTGCCCAACAGATATTTGGTACGCCGTGACACCACTTCTTCGCGGAAGGCAATAAAAGCGCTCAGCAGATCCTTCAGCGTCATCACAAGCGGCCGGCCGCCATCGAGCGCGACCATGTTGCAGCCGAATGACGATTGCAGCGGCGTGAAGCGATACAGTTGGTTCAACACGACGTCTGGGACCGCCTCGCGCTTGAGCTCGACGACGACGCGATAGCCTTGGCGGTCGCTTTCGTCACGCAGGTCGGCAACGCCGTCGATCTTCTTTTCGCGCACCAACTCGGCGATGCGCTCGACCAACGTCGCCTTGTTCACCTGATATGGAATTTCGGTAATGATGAAGGCTTCACGTTCCTTGCGAATGGTTTCGGTTTCGACCTTGCCGCGCATTACGATCGAGCCGCGGCCTTCTTTGTACGCCGAGTGGATGCCGTCGCGGCCGAGGATGATGCCACCCGTCGGAAAGTCTGGACCGGGCACGATCTTGATCAGATCGTCAATCGTAAGGGCGGGGTTGTCGATCAACGCGATAGCCGCATCGACCACTTCACCGAGATTGTGCGGCGGAATATTCGTCGCCATTCCGACTGCGATGCCGCCGGCGCCGTTGACCAGCAAATTCGGGAAACGAGCTGGGAGCACCACCGGCTCTTTTTCCGTTCCGTCATAGTTTTCCTGGAAATCGACGGTGTCCTTGTCGATATCGTCAAGCAGCGCCATCGCCGACTGCGCCAGCCGGCATTCGGTGTATCGCATGGCCGCAGGCGGATCGCCGTCGACCGAGCCGAAATTGCCCTGCCCGTCGATCAACATCAGCCGCATGGAGAAATCCTGCGCCATGCGCACCAGCGCGTCGTAGATCGCCTGATCGCCGTGCGGGTGATATTTGCCCATCACGTCGCCGACCACGCGTGCCGATTTCACATATTTTTTGTCGGGCGTATGGCCCTGCTCGTTCATCGAGTGAAGAATGCGGCGATGCACCGGCTTGAGGCCGTCGCGCGCATCAGGCAACGCACGCGACACGATCACGCTCATGGCGTAATCGAGGTAACTGCGCTTCATTTCCTCGGTGATGGAAATCGGGCGCACATCGGAGGGCGGTGCGTCCCCCGATTTCGGAGGTTCGGTGTCGGCCAAGACGGTGTCCTGCGTGGATTTTTAGCTGCTGTTTTTTAGCTGATTCATGCCGACTTTGCCAATTGAAATCAGGCCCAATTCCGACAAATATCCCCATTTATTTCAATAAGTTATATAGACCGGAAGGATTCTCCGGTGGCAGCGTTTTGCGCCCGCGAACTGTGCCGCGAAACAGGGTACCTTGCTGCCGCTCATGCCGATCGATTTTCTGATTTCAGCCTTCGTCACTTTGGTCGTTGTCGTCGACCCGATCGGCCTTGTCCCCTCTTATCTCGCGATCACACACGGCCTGCCGCAAAGCGCCCGGCGCAACGTCGCGCTACGGGCGGCGCTGATTGCGGCAGGCATCCTCGCCGGCAGCGCCCTGATCGGCGACTGGCTATTGCGCGTGCTCTCGATTGGGTTGCCCGCATTTCGTATTGCAGGCGGCCTGCTGCTGTTTTCGATCGCCTCGGAGATGGTGCTCGGCGTCCGCATCGAACGGCAGTCGCAGCAAGCCGAACAGGCGATCGAGGAGCATGTGCGCAACATCGCCGCCTTTCCGCTCGCTATTCCATTGATGGCAGGACCCGGTGCGATCACCGCCACGATTCTGCTTGCCGCCCACAGTGACCGTGATTCTATGCGGCTCACCGTCCTGCTTGGTGTGATCGTCGCGGTCCTTGCGATCTGCTTTGTCGTCTTTGCGCTTGCCGCGCGTATCTCTAAATGGCTCGGTGTTACCGCCAATGTCGTAGCGTCGCGCCTGCTCGGGGTGCTGCTCGCGGCGCTGGCCGTGCAGTACGTGATTGATGGCGTGCGCAGTGCGCTGGCGGGATGATCTACGCTGACGCGACAAAAGCCGAGACTCGGAATCCTAGAATAAAATCCGCGTAACATTTATCGTAGCGCCGCCCCGTAGCCTCTTGCATTTACAAGTCGGTAAGAGCGAATCGCTAAACAGGCCGCGGGGCGACTCTCATCACGGGATGCACTTCCCGTTCGGGAGCGAGAGTCATGACTATCTCTGCGATTTCATCGTTCAGTGCGTCCCAGACCTCCAACTATCAGAACTTCCGGCAGGCTTTCAACCAACTGACCAATGCCCTGCAGTCGGGCAACTTGAGTGCAGCACAGAGCGCCTACGACACGTTGGCGTCATCGCCTGCAGCCCAGGGGACCGGGCCACTCGCACAGGCGCTCCAGCAAATCGGACAGGATCTGAAAGCGGGCGATCTCGGCGATGCACAACAGGCGCTGACCTCGTTGCAACAGCAGCAGCAGGCGCATGGCCATCATCATCACCACCATGGCAGCGGTGCAATGTCCAGCGCGTCAGATTCAACGCAAAATGCAAATGCCGGCGATCCCAACCCAAATAACGACGCTGACAGCGTAAGCATCGACATTCAGGTCACCGCCACATTCGATTCAAGCAACAAAGTCGACATAACAGCCTGACTGCGGAACGATTGATCCTCACTATTCGTTGACGCCAGACCTTCGTCTTCAATGAAGGATGGCGGCCGTGAGGCTTCTGCAATTCGTTGCAATGGTGCTGACCGCCCTGGCGCTCGTGCCTTTCGGCGCCCATCTGTTTGCCTTGCCCAACAAGATCCATTTAAGCGAAAGCGACTATTTCGTCGCCCAGACTATCTATCGCGGCTGGGCGCTGCTCGGAATCGTGGTGATCGGCGCCGCGCTTGCGAATTTTGCGTTGACGATTTTAATTCGCGGACAGCGCGCGGCGTTTGTGTTCTCGCTTGTCAGTTTGCTGTGCTTGCTCGCGTCGCTGGCGATTTTCTTCGCATTCACGTTCCCAGCCAATCAGGCAACCGATAACTGGACCGCGGTAGCGGACAACTGGCAGCAGCTGCGATGGCAATGGGAAATATCGCACGCTACAAACGCAGTGATCACTTTCGTGGCGCTTTGCTCGCTGACGATTTCACTGCTGGTGACGCGGTAGCAAACGAACTCCTCTCTGCGTCTCCCATGCGCGCGTTTAGCCAAACAGATGTCGCTTTAAGCAAACGCTATTTTGTTGACGGTCTTCGCGTGGCGTGGACTGGTCAATTGCGAGTTCCTGAAATTATCCAAGCACCTTTGTGCCCGTCATTTCTGTCGTCATACCGGCCTTTCGTGCCGAAGCTACCGTCGCACGAGCAGTTCGCAGCGTCATTGATCAAAGCATCGATGATTGGGAAGTGATCGTCGTAGCCGACGATCAGGCTGACTACGCAGCAATCTTACGTCGCGTCGGAATCGACGACCCTCGCCTCCACTTCGTGTCAACCGGCTGCGTGGGTTCGGGTTGTCATCACGCCCGCAACGTCGGACTTGCCGCAGCGCATGGCGACTTTATCGCAGACCTCGATGCTGATGATCTCTTTCTCCCCTCACGTTTTGCGACATTGCTGCCGATGGCGCGGCTGCAAGGTGCTGCAGCCGACAATATGCGCGTCGTCGCCGATGGAACCGGCGAAGTGATCGGTCATGCATTCAGCGCAGATTTTTCATTTCGATCGCTCGACACCGCGGCTCTCCTCGATGCCTCAGTCCCTTTATTCCCGTTGGTTGCGCGTCAATACGCCGAACCGCGTGCAGCCGGCATTGAGTTCGGCGAGGACGTCGTGGCGAATTTGCGCCTGATCGATCGGATTGGCTCGCTGACCGTCGCCGGCGCGAGCCTTTCGGATTATCGCGTCGTCGGCGGCTCGCTCTGCCATAGTGACAACTCAGCTGAGAAATTCGAGAACAGCTATTCCAACTTGATCGAGCGTTTCCAGCACGGCGACCGGCTCGGTCTTTCCCCGGCCAACGCCGCGGCGGCGCACGAAGGACTCTTGCGCAAGCGCGACCTCAACCGCGCTTTCGCTGCCGCGCGCCTAAAGAACCAGGCGTTGGACTTCCAGACGTTTGCCGCCAGCCAGAGAGCGGCCGCCGCGTCTCAGAACGGAATTTCGTCGTCCATGTCGTCGCGTTTGCCGCCAGCACCTGCCATCGCGGGCTTGCGCTCGCGTGACGCCGTCGGGCCGGGCGAGCCGAAATCGCCATTGTCAGATCCCGCGCCACCACCGGCGCGATCAAGCATGGTCAGCGCCGAATTGAAGCCCTGCAGCACCACCTCGGTGGAATAGCGGTCCTGCCCGTCTTTATCCTGCCATTTGCGTGTCTGCAGAGCACCTTCGAGATAAACCTTCGACCCCTTCTTCAGGTATTGCTCAGCGATCTTGGCGAGGCCCTCGCTGAAGATGACGACGCGGTGCCACTCGGTCTTCTCCCGTCGCTCGCCGGTGTTCTTGTCCCGCCACGTCTCCGACGTCGCCACCCGCAAATTGACAATCGGACGGCCGTCCTGGGTACGGCGGACCTCCGGGTCAGCGCCCAGATTGCCGACCAGAATGACCTTGTTGACGCTGCCTGCCATGATGCTCTCCGCGTGGCGATTTGCGCCGACCGCTTCGCCTGAAGCCGCCAACGCTCGCTGTTTGAGGGCGCCGTGCCGCGCGCGCCCCGTTGAAAATCGGACTCACCCTAGACCTCGCCAAATGGCCTTACAAAGGGCGCGACAAGCGCGGCTACCCTAATCCACAGGGCTTGCGCCAAGTCCGTGAGCTGCTCGAAACGGCTCCTTGTAGTTCCGTTCCTGTTATGTTCTAACCATTTTCAAAGAGGTTTTCAACCGCGATTCCCGGCTCGGACTGGCAAAGGGTCGCCGTTCTTACTACGTTCCGGCGAGCAGGCCCGGGCGGCCCCGCGTTTTCGCGGGTCCGGCGGGGGTGATTTTGCCTTACAGGTCCCAACAGTTCGATGGCCGAACGCACCAGCAAGTCCATCCGCGACGCCCGCCAGATCACCATCCGCGGAGCGCGAGAGCACAATCTTAAAAACGTCGACGTCGCCATTCCGCGTGACCAGTTGGTGGTGTTCACGGGGCTATCCGGCTCGGGCAAATCCTCGCTCGCCTTCGACACGATCTATGCCGAGGGTCAGCGGCGCTACGTGGAGTCGCTCTCAGCCTACGCACGGCAATTCCTCGAAATGATGCAGAAGCCGGACGTCGACCAGATCGATGGATTGTCCCCGGCCATTTCGATCGAACAGAAAACCACTTCGAAGAACCCGCGCTCGACGGTCGGTACCGTCACCGAGATCTATGACTACATGCGCCTCTTGTGGGCGCGCATCGGCGTACCTTACTCGCCGGCGACCGGGCTGCCGATCGAGAGCCAGACCGTGTCGCAGATGGTCGATCGCGTGCTGGCGCTGCCCGAAGGAACACGTATCTACGTGCTCGCGCCAGTCGTGCGCGGGCGCAAGGGAGAGTACAAGAAGGAGCTCGCCGAGTTTTTGCGCAAAGGCTACCAGCGCGTGAAGATCGACGGCGCATTTTTGGAGATCGGCGACGTCAAGCCGCTCGACAAGAAATTCACCCACGACATTGATGTGGTGGTCGATCGCTTGGTTGTGCGCAACGATATCGGCACGCGGCTTGCCGATTCACTCGAGCAGTCGCTCAAATTGGCCGATGGCCTTGCAGTGGTCGAACTCGCCGACTCGACGGCAACGGGCGCGACCGCTAACCGCGGACGCAACGCCAATGCCGAGCGCTTGATCTTCTCGGAAAAGTTCGCCTGCCCGGTATCCGGTTTCACCATTTCGGAGATCGAGCCGCGACTGTTCTCGTTCAACAATCCGTTCGGCGCCTGTCCGGAATGCGGCGGTCTCGGCGTCGAGCAGCATATCGACGCCGATCTCGTCATTCCCGATCGTGACGCGACGCTGCGCAAAGGCGCCATCGCGCCTTGGGCCAAATCGTCATCGCCCTATTACATCCAGACGCTCGACGCGCTCGCCAAGCACTATCGCTTTACGCTCGACACAAAATGGAAGGACCTGCCGAAGAAAACGCAGGACGCAATCCTCTATGGGTCCGGCGAGGATGATATCAAATTCGTCTACGACGATGGCTTGCGCGGTTATACGACAAAAAAGCCATTCGAAGGGGTCATCACCAATCTCGAGCGCCGTTTCAAGGAAACCGAGAGTGAATGGGCCCGCGAGGACTTGCAGAAGTATTTCACCGACGTCCCCTGCGCGGCCTGCCATGGCGCCCGGCTCAAGCCGGAAGCGCTCTGCGTCAAGATCGCGGGCCAGAACATCGCGCAGGTCGCGGACCTGAGCGTGAAGCGGGCCGGCGAGTGGTTCAGCACTCTGCCCGAACATCTCACCGCCAAGCAAAACGAAATTGGCGTTCGCGTGCTTAAGGAGATCCGCGAGCGGCTTAAGTTCCTCGTCGATGTGGGGCTTGATTATCTCACGCTGTCGCGCGCCTCGGGCACGCTTTCCGGCGGCGAGAGTCAGCGCATCCGTCTTGCATCGCAGATCGGCTCCGGCCTGACCGGCGTGCTCTACGTGCTGGACGAGCCGTCGATCGGCTTGCACCAGCGCGACAATGCGCGCCTGCTCGAAACATTGAAGAGACTGCGCGACCTCGGCAACACCGTAATTGTGGTCGAGCACGACGAGGATGCCATCCGCACTGCTGACCACGTACTCGATATCGGCCCCGGAGCGGGCATCCATGGCGGCGAGATTGTTGCCGAGGGCCAAGTCGAGGACCTCATCAAGTCGCCGAAATCATGGACGGGCAAGTATCTCTCCGGCGAGCTCAGCGTGCCCATTCCCGAGCGGCGTCCACGCAACACCCGGCGCTTGCTGAAGGTCATTAACGCGCGCGGCAATAACCTGAAGAACATCACCGCCGAGATACCCCTCGGTCTATTCACCTGCGTCACCGGCGTATCCGGCGGCGGCAAGTCTACTTTGCTGGTCGACACGCTCTACAGTGCGGTGGCGCGCAAGCTCAACGGCGCCTCGCTCGCGCCTGCCCCGCACGACCGGATTGAGGGGCTTGAGCACATCGACAAGATCATCGATATCGATCAGTCGCCGATCGGCCGTACGCCACGCTCGAATCCCGCGACCTATACCGGCGCCTTCACGCCGATCCGCGAGTGGTTCGCTGGCCTTCCCGAAAGCAAGGCGCGCGGCTACGAGCCGGGCCGCTTCTCATTTAACGTCAAGGGCGGCCGCTGCGAGGCCTGCCAGGGCGACGGTGTGATCAAGATCGAGATGCACTTCCTGCCGGATGTCTATGTCACCTGCGATGTCTGTAAGGGCAAACGCTACAACCGCGAGACGCTGGAGGTGCTCTTCAAGGGCAAGTCGATCGCCGATGTGCTCGACATGACGGTGGAAGAGGCGCTGGAGTTCTTCAAGGCGGTGCCGCGCGTGCGCGACGTGCTGGCGTTGCTGCACCGCGTCGGTCTCGACTACATCCATGTCGGCCAGCAGGCGACAACGCTCTCCGGCGGCGAGGCGCAGCGCGTCAAGCTCGCCAAGGAGCTGTCAAAGCGCGCAACCGGCCGCACTCTTTATATTCTGGATGAGCCGACTACCGGTCTGCACTTTCACGACGTTGCCAAATTACTTGAAGTTCTTCACGAGTTGGTTGAAGGCGGCAACACGGTGGTTGTCATCGAGCACAACCTGGAAGTCATCAAGACCGCCGACTGGGTGATCGATCTGGGGCCTGAAGGCGGCGACGGCGGCGGCGAGATTGTCGCCAGTGGCACGCCGGAAGATATTGTGAAGGTGAAGCGGAGCTATACGGGGCAATTTTTGGCGCC
>Ga0126371_10006320_pt1 | contig 10537 bp, 11 predicted proteins | sample PanSoiMetaPlot_4_FD_110145 | JGI IMG/M metagenome (GOLD analysis project Ga0126371, IMG submission 110145) | Tropical forest soil microbial communities from Panama - MetaG Plot_4 | ecosystem: Environmental > Terrestrial > Soil > Tropical forest > Bulk soil | place: Panama | collected 2016-02-17
AAAGGCGCGGGCGATATAGGCTTTGAGCGCGGCCGCCGGGACGCGCGCCGTTTCATCCTTGGGGGCCATCGTTAGTTTCCTCACCGCCGGCGAGCCCGGCCGCGTCGCGATGGCATCCGCGGCAGGGCGCCGTCAAGCCGGTTGCGGCCGGGCATCCCTGAGAGTGAGAGGTTGCACGCCGCATCGTCTGCAACATATATCTCGCGCGAATTCGACCCCGTGTCTCCAACGAGCGATCCAAGCGAGGGATCACAAGCGAGAGATCCGATGAGCTCCGATCCGACCCCCGCGGCCGAAGCTGCCCAGACCCACCCGTTCCAGGCCGAGGTGGCCGAGCTGCTGCGCCTGATGGTGCACTCGGTCTATTCCGAGACCGACATCTTCCTGCGCGAGCTGATCTCGAACGCGTCGGACGCCTGCGACCGGCTGCGCTACGAGGCGATCGCCCAGCCCGACCACCTGGCTAACGACAGCAGGCTGGTGATCCGCATCCGCCCCGACAAGGCGGCGGGCACCCTCGTCATCGCCGACAATGGCATCGGCATGGACCGCCAGGAGCTGATCGACAATCTCGGTACCGTGGCGCGCTCGGGCACGCGCGCCTTCATGAGCAAGCTCGCGGAGGCCGCCAAGGACGGAAGCAAGGACGGGCTGAAGGACGGCAGCGCGCTGATCGGTCAGTTCGGCGTCGGCTTCTACTCGGCCTTCATGGTGGCGGACCGCATCGTGGTGACGAGCCGCCGCGCCGGCGCGAACGAAACCTGGGTGTGGCGCGCCGAGGGCGGAGCCGGCTTCGAGATCGCGCCGGCGAGCGCCGAGGAGGCCGCGGGCGTGCCGCGCGGCACCGAGATCGCGCTGCACCTCAAGGAGGACGCCAAGCGCTATCTCGAGCCGCACGAGATCGAGCGCATCGTGCGCACCTATTCGGACCACATCCTGTTTCCGATCGAGCTCATCGCCCCAGCCGAGGAAGGCAAGGAGCCCGAGCCGCGTCAGATCAACACCGCGAGTGCGATCTGGCAGCGGCCGAAGTCCGAGCTCAAGCCCGACGACTATGCCCAGGCCTACCATTCGATTGCGGCGGCGTTCGACGATCCCGCCATGACGCTGCACTACCGCGCCGAGGGCCGCCAGTCCTACGCGGTGCTGCTGTTCGCGCCGTCGCGCCCGCCCTTCGATCTGTTCGATCCGCTGCGCAAGGGTCACGTGAAGCTGTACGTGCGCCGCGTCTACATCACGGACGATGCGGCGCTGCTGCCCTCCTATCTGCGCTTCATTCGCGGCGTCGTCGACTCGGAGGACCTGCCGCTCAACATCTCGCGCGAGATGCTGCAGAACAACCCGCAGGTCGCGCAGATGCGCAAGGCGCTCACCGGCCGCGTCCTCACCGAGCTGGAGAACCTCGCCAAGGACGAAAAGGGCGAGAGCTTCGGCAAGATCTGGGAGGCGTTCGGCGCCGTCATAAAGGAAGGGCTGTACGAGGATCACGAGCGCCGCGAGCAGCTGCTCGGGCTCGCGCGCTTCGCCACAACGACCGGAGCGCTGCGCTCGCTCAAGCAATACGTCGACGACTTCAAGCCCAACCAGACCGAGATCTACTATCTGGTGGGCGAGAGCCCGGAGCGGCTCAAGGCCAACCCCAAGCTCGAGGCGGCGCGGGCACGCGGCATCGAGGTGCTGCTGCTGACCGATCCGGTCGATGCGTTCTGGACCGCGCTGCCGATCGACTTCGGCGGCAAGCCGCTCAAGTCGCTCAGCCAGGGGGAGGTCGATTTCGGCCTGATTCCGCTCACCGACCAGCCCGCCGCCGAGACGGCGCCGGCGTCTGCGGCGGTCGACGACGCAGTCGTGATCGCAGCCGTGAAGGCGGCGCTCGGCGAGAGCGTCGCGGACGTGCGCGCATCCCAGCGCCTGACCGACAGCGCCGCCTGCCTGGTGGCGGCCGGGCGCGGACCCGATCGCGAGCTCGAACGTCTGCTGGCGCGCCAGGCGCGCGGCGCCGGCAGCAAGCCGATCCTCGAGCTCAACATGCGCCATCCGCTGGTGCGCGCGCTCGCCGGCGCCAAGACCGCGGCGCGCGACGACGATGTCGCCGACATCGCGGCGCTGCTGTTCGATCAGGCGCAGATCCTCGACGGCGAGGTGCCGGGCGATCCCGCCGCCTTCGCGGCGCGGCTCAATCGCCTGGTGGTGCGCGGCCTTCCGGCGGCCGAATAATGGATCGTAGCCCGGGTTGAGCGCAGCTAAATATTTTTGAGATACGCGGTGTGACGGCCTGAGACGGCGTGCGACTAGGAAACGCCTGCGGCTCTAGGCTAACTGACGTATCTCGCCCTTATCTTGCCGTCTCTCCGCGTACCCTACTGTCCCAACACTTTTGTTAGCCAAGCTAACACCAAAACGCTGAGAGACGACACCCATGAAAGCCAAGCTTACCGACACCGGCGTCCGCTCCTACCAGCCGCGCGCCAAGCAATACGCCATTGGCGACGCCGCCTGTCCCGGCCTGTGCATCCGGATCACGCCGAAGGGCATCAAGACGTTCGCCTTCGCCTACCGCAACAAGGGCACCGGCAAGGTCGCGTGGCTCACGCTCGGCCGCTACCCGGACGTGCCGCTGGCCCGAGCGCGCGAGCTTGCGAACGACGCCCGCAAGACCGCCGCGCTCGGCGGCACGCCGCTCACCCCCAAGGTCCAGCGCGCCGAAGCGGAAAAAAAAACTAAGACCTACGCCGACGTGGTCGAACTCTACTTCGACGCGAAGCTGGCCGCGCTCCGCAGTGGGCACAAGGCGCGTGGAACGCTGCAACGTATCGGGCGGGTCTATGGCTGGAACGAACGCGCCATTGCCTCGATCACCGACGACGACGCGGCCGCCATGCTGCACGACATCGCGGCCCGGTGCGGCAGGAAGGCGATGGCGAACCAGACCAAGCACCTCCTGCACGCCATGTTCAAATGGGCGAAGCAGCCGGGCCGCAAGTTCGTGATTGTGAATCCGTTCGCCGATCTTCCGGCACCCGGCGGCGCTATCGTCAAGCGTGACCGATTCCTGTCGACCGCCGAAATCCGGCAAGTCTGGCGTGCGCTCGACGAGCCGGAGCGGTACGAGGTGTCGCAGGATGCTGCGACCGCGCTGTGCCTCATCCTGACGACGGCAGCACGGCCCGGGATGGTGGCCGGCATGACCGGCGCGGAACTGCGCGACCTGCGGGCCGAGCGAACACGGTCCGCATTGGGCGTTGCCCGCCGAGCGCATGAAGGCGGGCAGCGCCTTCATTACGCCGCTGTCGGGCCTCGCGCTCGTGCTGTTGCGTCCGCATCTCAAGGCCGATCCGGATGCGCCGGTGTTCGATCTTGGCCGCAACGACTTGCAGGACGCGGCGAAGAGCATCGTTGCCGCGCTTAAGATGGAGCGGTGGACGCCGCACGACCTTCGGCGGACCGCCGCAACGATCCTCGACCGGGCGGGCTACTCGCTCGAACAGATCGGCGCGCTGCTGGCTCACACCCGCAAGGGTGTGACGGCGGTGTACGCGCGATGGGACAAGTTCGATCTTCGACGCGAGATGGCGACGGTGGTCGAGCGGTCGTTGCGCGAAACGCTGGCCAGCGAACCGGCGGCGATCAAGACCGCCGCATAGACGACAATCGCCGAAACAGCACGACGGGAAGGGCGGCCATGCGCCGCCCTTTTTTCTCTCCGCGAATGGCTGCCAGCAAGGCCGATTTGGACTACGTTAGCGGCACGCAGGTCTACTTGCGCGACTGGCGCATTGTTGATGCCGATCTTGGGCTGGTAGTACACTCGATGTCGCTAGATTGGAGCCAATCCATGTCGAAGATCATTCTCACGGCTCTTGCTCTGGCTGCGCCCGTTGGTGCAGCGTCCTGCCAGGCGCCTGACCCTCCCATCGAAGCGGCGAAGCAAGCTTTAGGATTGTTTGCCGGGTCATGCCTGCGGTTCGCGGACAACGTGACCGATCTGCGCGCCTTCATGATCACGCAGAATGTACGCGAGCTTACCGCGCAGGAGCGCGTCTCGACGAGCGGTGCGGTCGAGTACGAGGCGGTCACTGATGTCACCCGTCTCAGGTTGATATCGCACGATGACGGCGTATGCGGTGTGATGGCCGAAAGAGCCGACGCTGCGACGATCTTGGGGCTCGTCGAGGACGCGATCAAACGGCCGAGCGTCGCCGTCACGGCGCAGCGCAAGGAAGATGTTGGTTACGCTCATACGAACCTCTACGACCTCACGATTGGCGACAGGCGATACACGCTCTCGGTTGGCGATAACGCTATGCCGAGCTTCCCGATGGTCTCGCTCGTGCTTTTCGCTCGCCTACCGTAGGCAATGGCCGTGCCATCGCGTAGCGCGCGTCGCCGGTGAGCGCAAACGACGAAGCTATCTCCCCGTCGCGGCTATGGGGACCTCTCAACGTGAGGCTCTCTCAAGGGCGGGGGGGGGATCATCGAAAAATCCGAGAGCCACATGGTCGCGGCGCGCCCGGGCCTTCCGACGCGCGAATTTGAGAAAAGGATTAGGGTGCCGTCCGAACAGGACACGCGCGGGAGGCCGCCACTATGGCAAGTGATGGGGAAGCCTTTCGAATCTGGCGGGGTCGGGTCAGCGATATCATGAATCGCGAGTGGGACCCGATCGGCGGATGCCCCGATGACGAATACGACCGCTACGCCGGAACAATAGCGGCGATGATCCGCGACAACAGGGACGACTTTGCCCTCATGCAATATCTCGAACGGACTGAGCGCCATGATATCGGGCTCGGCTCGTTTGATTCGGAAAGGGCGCGTAGAGTTGTGGCGTCGATTAGAAAGCTCGGACCCGCACCGTAGATTGGAACGTGCCAATGGCAAGACCATCGCGGCGCGCCGGTAGGCTCGGCAAGGCTCTTCGGCCGAAAGCGCATAGGCGAGCCGCGCTACGTCACGGCACACGGCTCACGGTAGGCAACGGTTCAAGCGTCGAGCAGCTCGGCCGGGATCGCGTCACGTCGAGCAACTCGGCCGCGACCCGCGACCGCGACGCATCCGGCGAGCAGCGACGCGAGCGCGATGCGGGTCATGGACGGCAGCTTCTGACGTAGCGAGTCCGCTGGACCCTAACAGCGGACATTAGCGGCCGGATGCGTCCACTTCGGCTTAGTGCCAAGAGACGACCTCAGCTAGCCTTCATATGACGGTCGTAAGCATCGCAGGCGGGCGGAAGGAGCGTCCTAATTTGATGGATTGTCGCCGGACGGCGGTGGGCCACCGAAAGATCGCCAATTGTCCTCCGCATCCTTGTTTGGCTTGACCTTCAAGCCTTGCTGGAAAGCGAAAATAATGAAACCCACAAGCAGAATCCCGGCCCCAACACTCATCCATTGTGTCAACGTCATCACATGTTCCTCCCGCGCCTCAGTTCACGGCATGCTGGAGCCGCGCCCTACGACGTAGGCAGCACACGGTGATACTCAACCAAATGCGTTCGGGACACAAGGCCGGGCTGTCGGGTTCGGTCATGTGCGTCTGATTTCACAGAGGACGCGCGTCCAATCTTTTCCGCACCGATCCCAAGAGCGGACATTCGGTCGTAGGTCCGATCAGGTGCTTTGTGCCAACACGGGATGTCCTGGACCGTCCAGTGGCGACGACCCCCTCGAATAATCACGAGCGGGCCGTCATCTCCCACTCAATGCTTTCGTTACGCGCTCTATGGCCTTTGGGCCGGCCGAGTTCGATGGAGCAAGTTCAGTAAACTTCCTGAAGTCCGCCAGCGCGCGCTCGAGGACGTGTTTGTCTTCCCAAGCCAAGCCACGATTGTAATAGGCGTTCGCATATTTTGGATCGAGCTTGATCGCCTCATCGTAGTCGGCGATGGCGCGGTCGGCGTCGCCCTTGGCGTGCCAGGCAATGCCACGATTGTTGTAAGCAAATGCAAATTTCGGGTCGAGCTTGATCGCCTCATCGTAGTCGGCGATGGCGCGGTCGGCGTCGCCCTTGGCGTGCCAGACAATGGCGCGATTGCTGTAGGGAGCAGAAAATTTCGGGGCGAGGTTGATCGCCTCATCGTAGTCCGCGATGGCGCGGTCGAAGTCGCCCTTGTCGTACCAAAAGACACCGCGACCGTTGTGGGCTTTGGCATTTTTTGGATCGAGCTTGATCGCCTCATCGTAGTCGGCGATGGCGCGGTCGAAGTCGCCTTTGAGCCTCCAGGCCTTGCCGCGGTTGGCGTAGACACCCGCCAATTTCGGGTCGAGATGGATCGCCTCATCGTAGTCGGCGATGGCGTGGTCGAGGTCGCCCTTGGCGCTCCAGGCAGCGCCCCGGTTGCTGTAGCTAATTGATTTCGGGTCGAGCTTGATCGCCTCGCTGTAGTTGGCGATGGCGCGGTCGAGGTCGCCCTCAGCTTGCCAAGCGTAGCCTAGATTGTAGTAAGCGCGCGCGTATTTCGGATCAACTCGGATCGCCTCGCTATAATCGGTGATAGCGCGGTCGAGGTCGCCCTTGGCGCTCCAGGCGTTGCCACGGTTGCAGTAGGCAACCGCCATGCCTTGCGGCGTCTCTTTTCCTGACTCGATCAACGCTGTGCAATACTTGATCTGACGGTCCCATTCCACATCGGCCTTGCCCGTGCAGAGATCCCATTGCGGTGGGATCTGCCCATGTGCCGATTGGGTCCCAATGAAAGCCGCTAGCGCAGCACAGGTAATCAGAAGGTATATTGATAACCGCATCTTTCTCCCCGGCGACCGAACGTGTTCTCTGCGCAGAGCGCGATCTCGATCAGAGGGTAAGAACCGATTTTGGTGACCGTCAACTGGGTGAGGGCATGTCCGCCTCCGACCGTGAGCAACAGACCCGCCACCGCTCGCAGACGCTGTACCCTGCCTTTGCCCAATAGCGGACATTGGCGGCCGGATGCGTCCACTTCGGCAGAACTGGTCTTCACGGCCCCAGAGTCAGGAATACCCAAATAATCGCGAAGGAAATCACGGCAACGAGCAACGCGATTCCGTCCCTCCGGTAATGGAGGGATATCGCTGATACGCTGGTGAAACCGACGAAGGCAAGCCAAATTGGAACGCACGAAGACATGTCATGCCACCACCTCGCGTCGGACTTCTCGTATTCCGAGGACTCAAAGCCCATCCCAAGGCACATCAGAGATAGACCAAGCCAGGCAACAGACGCGAGTACGGCGAGCCACACAGCCGCTTTGTGAAGCAGCTTGCGCTGTGCGGTCTCCTGATAAACAGCCTCGTCCATCTTTTCCGCCTAACCGATATGCCGCTACTTCATTGTAGCTCACAGATCGGATGGTCTCGTCAGCCAGCAACGGACGAAACCCGTGTCGCCTTCGAGAATCGCAAAATCATATTCGAAATCGATCTCGCGGAGATATCCTTCGACCATCTGCGCGGCAAACGCGAGACCTCTTGCCTCGATCTCCTTCCGGCGCAGCAGTTCGCCTGTGGTGCCGTTGCGCTTCGTGCGGCGATATTGCTTGAAATGGTAGGTCCCCATGCCGGGATTTTAGGATCGCCTCGCGGCACAGCGCAACCGGGCCGTTGGGAAACGGGGGGGCGGGTAATTTTTTCGCGCCCGTCAATTTTGCGCGGCGCGCCCGGGCCTTCGCGTTGGCGTCCGCGAAATTGGGAAACGTGTTAGGGTCACGTGGGGTTCGAGGCAGGACGGAGGCCGGTCATGCGCGGACGCAAGCCGATTCCCACCCATTTGAAACTTGTGCGCGGCAACCCGGGCAAACGCGCGATCCGGCGCGAGCCGCAGCAGCCGGGCACGGTGCCCGAGCCGCCGCCGTTCCTGTCGCCAGCCGCGAAGAAGGAATGGAATCGTCTCGGCGGCGAGTTGACTCGGTTGGGCCTGTTGACGCCGCTCGACCTAGGGCCGTTCGCCGCGCTCTGCCAAGCAGTCGCGCGGATGGAGGAGTGCGAGCGGCTGCTGGCCGACAGCGGCTCGCTCACGGTCACCAGTTCGAGGGGCACCGAGATGCCGAATCCACTGCTGCGCATTGCGCGCGACGCCGCAGCCACGGTGCTCAGGATCGGTGCCGAATTTGGGTTGTCGCCTTCCGCACGAACGAGATTGCGAGCAGAGCCGCCACGCGGCGGCAAGTTCGACGGCCTACTCGGTTGAGCTTGAGTCACGGGAGCAGATGACATGGATCAGGCAGGCGATTTTCTCAATGGGGCGACTATCGAATATGGCTCGAGGATTCCCGACGATGATGGAGGAAGCTTAGAGTTGTTCGGGATAAATCTGCCATCAGGAGAATCTTACTGGTTCGCTGCAAAAAAGGAATGGGCGGAGAATGGCAACGACTATGCACTGCTTATTGGCAATTTTGGTGCCATAGGAAGGCTTTCATGGAAATATAGGTCGTTCAATAAAACACAAATTATGGAGATAAAGGCGTTTCTGGAGAAATACTTTCATACGGAGAACATACGTTATTTTTCCGAAATTATGGATCATAGAAAGCCTCTGGCGTTTCATTATCGAGACAAATGGATAATCGAGGGGAATGGGGAACTGTACGACAACGTGACTGGAGAACGCATTGACGGTTAACCACCATCAGCGCGCCGGATGCGTCACGGGGAGCAAATGACATGAATCAGGCAGGTGATTTTCTCAAGGATGCCACCATCGAGTATGGTTCGATGATCCCCGACAATGGCGGAATGCTACATTTGTTCGGGCTAAAGCTGTCGTCGGGTGATTCATATTGGTTCGACGCGATAGTTGAGTGGGCTGAAAACGAAAATGACTATGCTCTTAATTTCGGGGATTTTGGCGCGCTAGGGCGATTGTCATTGACATACAAATCATTCAATAAGACCGAAATTATGGAGATAAAGAGCTTTTTGGAAAAATATTTTACGACACAAGAAATACAGTATTTTTGGATATCCAAAGGCGCAAAGCCACTAGCGTTTAATTACCGAGAGAGATGGATCATTGAGGGCAACGGCGAACTGTACAAAAAGAGCTACGGAGAACTGCGACGGATTGCTCCGTCTTGGACGGACGTGATGCGGACGCCGTTAAAATTGGTCGGCCGTCTCGCTAATCCCACGTCTGCTATTGCGGCGTTTGGGGTGGCTGTCTTGAAGTATCCCCACAAGCTCATCTTCCTGCGCGAGAAGGCGCGCGTGATCCGCCGCAGCGGCGAGCCGAAGGGCTCACTAGATGGGATCGTTGATAGACCTGCAAAAATCATCAAAATGAGCGATGACCGGGCCGCGAAAGAGATCAATGACCCGGGCCCGAAAGAGACCAATTCCCTGACCCAGCGATTGCAAGCATTTCATAATTCGGTCACGTCGATCCCGGATCACGATCTTTTCGAGGCCACGCGTGCGTACAACAATGCAATTGCCAAGGGGGGTTCGGACGGTGGCGAAGAGGCCCTGCATGAAGAGGCCCTGCATAAGGGCATTTACGCTACACATGAACTCCACCGGCGCTATCCAAACGGATGGGATAAAAAATACCTCAAATGGTTGGCGGTGGGGAACAAACGCGATTCGTGGGTGGACCCAGACTGAGGCGATCCACCAATTTTACTCGTTCAACCGCGCGAATTGCGTCGCGACATAGCTGCGCTGTTGGCGGCGCTCGGCTGACAAAAGAAAGTTTTGGCGTTGGAATTAATTCAACTGCGCGGGCAGAACACCACGACAACATCTCACGAAATCTCACGAACATCCAACACGTATCCAACAGCCCGACCGCACGCATCCAACGATCCAACCGCGTTCCCACGCCGCAAAAAATGCGGGTGACATCCTCAACAAGACGGATTCGAACGCTCGCAGATTATACAAAGCCTGCGACAGGGCCGAGCGGGTCTAGCTGGCCTTGCGCCCAACCGGCGCGCGAACGATCATGTGACCATCGCGCATAAATGAGGCAAAGCCAGTGGCGCTCGTCCCCGAACATCCCGACACCGCCAACAGCCTCAACAACCTCGCTTTGCTGCTGCAGGGCCAAGGCGATTTTGCGGGGGCGCGGCCGCTCCATGAGCGTGCGCTGGCGATCCGCGAAAAGGTGCTCGGCCCCGAGCACCCGGACACGGCGACGAGTATCAACAACCTCGCTTCTCTGCTGAGTGCCCAGGGCGATCTTGCGGAGGCACGGCCGCTCTGCGAGCGCGCGCTGACGATCTACGAAAAGGTGCTTGGCCCGGAGCATCCGGACACGGCGACGAGCCTCAACAACCTCGCTTCTCTGCTTCGGGCCCAGGGCGACCTTGTGGGGGCGCGGCGGCACTGTGAGCGCGCGCTGGCGATCCGCGAAAAGGTGCTTGGCCCCGAGCATCCGGACACGGCGACGAGCCTCAACAACCTCGCTTGGGTGCTGGTGGACCAAGGCGACCTTGCGGGGGCGCGGCCGCTCTACGAGCGCGCGCTGGCGATCTACGATAAGGTGCTTGGCCCCGAGCATCCGCACACGGCGGGGTTCCTCAACAGCCTCACTTCTCTGCTGAGCGCCCAGGGCGACCTTG
>Ga0126371_10006321_pt1 | contig 10535 bp, 6 predicted proteins | sample PanSoiMetaPlot_4_FD_110145 | JGI IMG/M metagenome (GOLD analysis project Ga0126371, IMG submission 110145) | Tropical forest soil microbial communities from Panama - MetaG Plot_4 | ecosystem: Environmental > Terrestrial > Soil > Tropical forest > Bulk soil | place: Panama | collected 2016-02-17
CACCCGCCGGCATTTATCCAGTGAGCGGCCGCGAGATGGCCTCGCGCCTTTCCTTCTTCCTTTGGAGTAGCATTCCCGACGACCGGCTTCTCCGGCTGGGGAGTCAGGGCAAGCTGAAGGACTCGGCCGTGCTGGACGGGGAAGTCTGGCGAATGCTCGCCGATCCGCGTGCCGATTCTTTAACCACCAACTTCGCAGCTCAATGGCTGCAGCTCCGGAATCTCGCGAATGTGCAGCCGAACACGGACGAATTTCCCGATTTCGACGATAATTTGCGGCAGTCCTTCCGCCGCGAAACTGAACTCCTGTTTCAGAGCGTGATCGCGGAAGACCGCGGCGTGCTGGATCTGATGACCGCCGATTACACGTTCGTCAACGAGCGGCTAGCCCGCCATTACGGCATTCCGAACATCTACGGCAGCCGTTTCCGGCGCGTTGCAATAAGCGAGGACGCGCGCAGAGGACTACTGGGGCAGGGAAGCATCCTCGCTCTGACTTCGCATGCCGAGCGCACCTCGCCCGTGGTTCGGGGCAAATGGATTCTGGAAAATCTGCTCGGGCTCGCGGTGCAGCCGCCACCGGCGAATGTGCCGCCGTTGAAGGAGAAGCAGGACGGGGAGAAACCGCGGACGATGCGCGAGCAGATGGAGGAGCACCGCGCAAATCCGGTTTGCGCCGCCTGCCACAAGACTCTCGATCCGATCGGCTTCGCGCTCGAGAATTTCGACGCCGTGGGCGCATGGCGCACACGCGACGCAGGCGCTCCCATCGACGCGAGCGGCCAGCTAGCGGATGGGACCCGCGTAGATGGAGTCATCGCTCTACGCCAAGCCCTGCTCAGCCGGCCGGAGATTTTCGTCACCACGCTGACCAAGAAGCTGTTGACGTACGCGTTGGGCCGCGGCTTGGATTACCGCGACATGCCGGAAGTGCGCGCGATCGTGCGCGACGCCGCGAAGAGCAATTATCGATTTTCCTCCCTCATTTTGGGAGTTGTGAACAGCACTCCCTTCCGTTGGAGGGCGGACTTCGGCCCGCGCGGCGCTTCAGCGCCCAACAGCGAGGCTAAAGCCTCGCGCGGGCTGAAGACCGCCCTCCAAGAGGGTTTTCTTAGGTGACACGATGTTTCTTCACAAGAAAGCATTACCTCGCCGCACATTCTTAAGGGGAACGAGCGCCGCCATCGCGCTCCCGCTTCTGGACTCGATGTTCCCGGCGCTGACTCCACTCGCGAAGGCGGCCGCCCTGCCGCGGCTTCGCTTCGGGGTCGCATATTTTCCCAACGGCGCCATCATGCAGCAATTCACGCCGAAGGCTGTAGGCGAGGGCTTCGAGTTCACGTCGATTCTGAAGCCGCTCGAGCCGTTCCGGGATCATCTTGCTGTAGTCACCAATCTGACCCGGTCTCATCCGGGCAGCCAGGTCGGCGATCACGCCGTGAGCTGCGCGGGATTTTTGACGGGCGTCTGGCCGAAACGCACGGAGGCGGAAGACGTCCTGGCCAACACCACGATCGACCAGATCGTCGCACAACAAATCGGGCAGGAGACGCCGCTGCCGTCGCTGGAGATGGCCACAGAGGATTTCACCGGATACGTGGGCGGTTGCTCCCCCGGATTCAGTTGCGCGTATATGAACACGATCTCGTGGAGTACGCCTAAGACGCCGCTACCGATGGAAACCAATCCCCGCGCGGTCTTCGAGCGGCTGTTTGGGGAGCCGGGCGGCGCCGGCCAGCGGCTCGCGAGATTGAAAAAGCAGCGCAGCATTCTCGATTCGATTTCGGAAGATGCGAAGGATCTGGAGCGCGCGCTCGGGCCTCGCGACCGGGCGCGGCTCGGCGATTATCTCGATAACGTCCGCGAAATCGAGCGGCGCATTCAGCGCAGCGAAGCGCGCGGCGCCGCGGAAGTGACAACGCCCGATGCTCCTATCGGCACGCCGGATTCTTTCGAAGAACACGTTGGCTTGATGTTCGATCTGGCGGCCGCCGCATTTGAGGCCGACGTGACGCGCGTGTTCACGTTCATGATGTCTCGCGAGCTGAGCCAGCGCACCTATCCGCAGATCGGCGTTGGAGAGCAGCACCATTCCGTCTCGCACCATCTGAACAATCCAGACAAGATGGCGCAGGTAGTAAAGATCAACACCTATTACGTTGGAATGTACGCGCGGTTTCTGGAGAAACTGCGCGCCGCGCAGGATGGCGACGGCAGCGTGCTGGATCATTCGCTGCTGGTCTATGGAGCGGGCATGGCGGACTCCAACGGCCATGCGACCGATCCACTGCCTATGGTCCTAACAGGCGGGGGCGCGGGCAAGGGTCCGCGGCATATCCAGCTCCCGGTGCGCACGCCGATCGGGAATTTGTGGATGAACGTCGCGGAAAAATTCGGCGCGTCTTTGCCGAGCTTCGGCGATAGTACGGGGAAGGTAGATGTGGTCTAGCGGACCGTGGAGAGCGGGCTTTAGCCCGCGCGGCGCTTCAGCACCGCTCAAGGGCGGCGAGGCTAAAGCCTCGCGCGGGCTAAAGCCCGCCCTCCTCGTCGCAGCCCTTTGCCTGTGCGGGATTGCTTCCGCCGCCGATGTAAACGCGCCTGGCCCCGACGGAACGACTCCGCTTCATTGGGCCGCGCAAAACGGCGACCTCGAAGCTGCGAAAAAGCTCTTGAAGGCGGGAGCGAATCCCGATGCCGCGAACCGCTACGGAGTAACGCCGCTATCGCTGGCAGCAGAAAATCGCGACGCGGCCATGGGACGCTTGCTGCTGGAAGCCGGCGCGGATGCGAACCACAGCTCGACGGCCGGCGAAACAGTATTGATGACCGCGGCGCGGATCGGCAGCCCCGAATTGGTCGAGCTTTTGCTCAAGGCCGGGTCGAATCCAAACGCCCGCGGCCGCGCGTTCGGCGAGACAGCGCTGATGCTCGCCGCAGCCGCGAACCAGGCGAACACTGTCCGCGTGCTGATTGCGCATGGAGCGGAAATCGACGCGCGTTCGAACGAATTGCATTACACGAAGGACCGCTTCGGGCTGGAGGGCGTACTGACGATTCTCCCCCACGGAAACTGGACCCCGCTGATGTACGCGGCGCGGGAAGGCTCGCTCGACGCAGCTCGCGTTCTCAGTGAGGCGGGCGCGAATCCGAATCTCGCCGATCCCGACGGCACAATTGCTCTTCTGTTCGCGATTATGAATGGCCATTACGACACCGCCGCGATGCTGGTGGAACGCGGCGCGAATCCGAATCTGGCCGATGCGGCAGGTACGGCGTCGTTGTATGCGGCAGTCGATATGAACACGCTGGGTGAAGTGTACGGCAGGCCGCCGCGCCCGTCTCGCGATAAATTGAGCGCTCTCGATTTGATGAAAGTATTGTTGGCGCATGGCGTCGATCCCAATGCGCGGCTAAAGACTCCCAGTCTTCAGCGCGCACACACTCCCGGTGAGTCTACGCTCGGGGAAGGCGCAACGCCTTTGATGCGCGCGGCGAAAAATGGCGACTCAGCCGGCATCGAACTGCTGCTTCAGCACGGCGCCGACGTCCAGGCGGCTCAAAAGAACGGGACCACGGCCTTGATGTTCGCCGCCGGTCTGGGCCGCGGCGTGGGGACTTTCGCGAAGGACTACGCGACCGACGCCCAAATGCTGGAAGCAGCCAAAATCCTGGTGGCGCACGGCGCCGATGTCAACGCTATCAGCGCCGCCGGACAGACCGCTATGCATTTCGCCGCCCAAGCCGCCGATTCGAACCTGCCGCAGCCTTCCGACGACATGGTGCGGTTTTTGGCTGCGCAGGGAGCCAAACTGGACGTGGCCGATCGGCAGAGTCGCACCCCGGTCGAAATGGCGCAAGGCAAGGGGCTACGCGGCCGCGCGGGCGGTCCCGTAACGCCGCGCCAGAGTACAATAGAGCTGCTCCGTCAGCTCCTAAGCAACACAAACAACGGCAATTCCGCGCAGTAATAGCCGGGTTGAGCCTGTCAGTCTATTGACCGCGCCGGACTTGGACGAAAGAATCAGTAAGGTGTAACTTTGCATCATCTAAACAGATCTATGGGTGATATGCTGTAAATGGCTTTGGATGGGCCGGCAGAAAGGCCACGGATGGGAGACGCAGAGCAAGAAAGAGGAACCATTTGGAAGATCGACTCAAGGAGCTCATGCAGGAATTGGGCAACGCGATCAACGAGTCGTTGTCCGATTCCGATCGCATCGCCGCTGCTATCGGAGAGATAAAGCGCGCCGGTTATGACGTGTTCCTGGTGTTGGAGGCAACCATCGGCTTCAACAAACGCGAAGAGGCCGGTGAGGAAGAGGAAACCGGAGACACGATCGAGATCGAGTCGCAGCCGGAAACGGGACGCCGCCGCGTGGGAAAGATCAAGCTGACTTCGCAGGACCAGAAATTTCTCCGTGCGCTGAAGATCGCGATCGACGACGAGGGGCGGTAACAAGGGGTCCGAAGACAAGAGTCGGGAGAAAGAATGCCGGAATTTCGGCTGCTCCTCTCCTTGTCGATTCTGACTCTATCCGCCTTCGGGGGTGAGAAAGTAGTAATCGTCCGCGACGATTACGGGATTCCTCACATCTATGCCCGAACGGCTGCCGGCGCGGCGTTTGGCTCCGGGTATGCCCAGGCTGCGGACCGCACGGCCCGACTGTTGGAAAATCTGAGGAGTGCCGAGCGTTGGAACGCTCGGCCAGCGCTCCCGCCGCGGGTGCAGGCAATCCTCGAAGCCTACTGCATGGGAGTAAACGCGTACCTGGCCGAAAACGGCCGAGTGGATCGCGTGGATGCTGCCATGGCGCAGGCATTCAGCCGCACTGCGTTCGGGCAAATCCCCGATTCGAATGACATTCTGATCGCTCCTTCACGTTCCCGCGATAAGTCGCCCATCGCGATACTGGCGCCCTTTGGCGAGTGGCCGGGAGGAGCGCGGCTGTATCCAATGGAGTTCGAGACCGCCGACGGGTTGGCCTTCGCGGGCGCGGCGCCAGTGGGGACGCCATTTCCTCTTGTCGGCCACGGCGCGAGCATCGCCATCGCGGAGCGAGGCTTGGGGCCAGCAGGAGAAAGAGCGCTTGAGCAGGCTTGGGCCATGACTGCTTCCAAGAATGTCGAGGAAGCGCAGCGGGCTTTGGCGATGGGACAATTCCCCGCGCAAAAGTTCCTGATCGCGGATGCGGAAGGCGCGGTTTACGATAGCGCCTCGGGGAGCAAGAATCCTGCACAGGGGATATTGCAGAGCAGTGGCGGCGTCTCGCAAGCGGCGGCGATGACGCGCGCGCTGATCGACGGAGCGTCCACGTTTTCGCTCGAATCGGCCGAGTCGCTGGCTCTCTCCACGGATGTGTACAAAGCCGAAACGTGGCAGTTGCGCATCGCGCTGGCCGCTCCGGATTCTGCATTCGCGCGAATGCTCACGGGGTGGAACCGCAGGGCCGATGCCGATTCGCGTGGCGCGCTGGCGTTCTATCTTTTCAAGATGGCCCTGGGAGCGGATTCCACTGCTCTAGAGCCGTCTGCTTCGCTCAGCGACGATCGCCTGCGCGCGACGCTTCGTAAGGCGCAGGACCGCCTGGAGACTGAGTTCGCCGTAGATGCAGGATGGGGCGCGCTGTTCCGCATCTTCCGGGAGGGCGCCAAGCAGTCCTGGCCTGTGGCCGGCGGCGCGGTGGTCGAGGCAGGCATGGCCACGCCTCGCGCTATCGCATTCGAGCAGCCCGGAACGCGGATGCTGGCTCACGGAGGATTGGCCATGCTGGAAGTCGTGGAGTTTTCCAAGCCTGTCCGCTCGGTCGTCATGACGCCGTTCGGCGAAAGCGACGCGCCCGGATCGCCGCACTTCGATGATCAGGCGCGCGAATTGTTCAGCCGGTCGCGCGCCGCTTCGACTTGGTTTGAAGACCGGAAGAATCTGGAGAAACACTCGAAGGACCGCAAGGAACTGGAGTACCCGCCCTAGTGGTCAACTGACGAGACTGGTTTAGATTCAGTCGGCGCGACGCAGTTCCTTCAGATCGATGCCGAGCTGGGAGCATTTCTTGTACAGATGGCTGCGTTCCAGGCCGAGCGCGCGGGCGGCCTCGGTGACGTTATGACGAGACAGCTCCAGCTCGCTGCGGATGGTTTCCCTCTCAAACGCGTCTACGCGCGCGGCGAGGGTTCCAGAAGGCGTGGCCGGGCGTGCGCCCGTCGGGAACACGGTCCTTACCGTATCCTCATCGACTTCCGCTTCGGCCAGTAGCATCAGCCTTTCGACCACGTTCCTCAATTCGCGCACATTTCCGGGCCAGGAATGGCTCTCCAGAGCCTGGATCGCACCCGCGGCGAAGGGCTTCGTTTTCCATCCGTTGATCTTGGCGACCAACATCGAGAAGTGTTCGACCAGCGGCGGGATATCTTCTCTGCGCTCGCGCAGCGGCGGCAGCAGCACCGGAAAGACAAAGATGCGATGGTACAGATCCTGGCGGAAGGTTCCCGCGCGCACTAGTTCTTCCAGGTTCCGGTGCGTCGCAACCACGACGCGGACGTCGACGCGCTGCACGCCCGAGCCTCCCACGCGTTCGATTTCGCCTTCTTCGAGCACACGCAGCAGCTTTGCTTGCATCACGGCCGGCATATCTCCGATCTCATCCAGAAACAGAGTCCCGCGATGCGCCTGCTCGAACTTACCTGCATGGCGCCCAGCCGCTCCGGTGAATGCGCCTTTTTCATGGCCGAAAAGTTCCGACTCGATCAGCTCGCCGGGGACGGCTGCGCAGTTCAGGGCCACAAACGGACCCTCACGGCGAGGGCTTCCTTCGTGAATCGTCCGCGCGATCAGCTCCTTTCCCGTTCCGCTTTCGCCCAGGATGCAGACGCGCGATTCCCCGGCCGCCACGCGCTCTACTTGCGCCATCACGCGTCGCATGGCTTCGCTACGCCAGACGATCTCGTGACGGCCCAGGCGCGCCCGCAGTTCGCGGTTCTCCGTCTCCAGGCGCTGCAACCGGAGAACGGTATCCAGAGTGAGAAGCAGTTTTTCCGTTGACAGCGGCTTCTCCAGAAAGTCATACGCGCCCAGCTTAGTGGCGCGAACCGCCATATCGAGCGTCGCTTGGCCCGAGATCATCACGACCGGGGTGGTCACGCCGATCGCGCGCATCTCACCGAGCAGCGTGATGCCGTCCTTATCCGGCATCACCACGTCCGAAAAGATCAGATCGAACGATTGCGTTTGCACCAGCTCCAGTGCGCGGGCGGCTCGATCCGCCACTGTGGCTTCGTGGCTCGCCAGGCGGAAGGCGCGCGCCAGCGATGCAAGCGTGTTCGCGTCGTCATCGACGATCAAAAGGCGGCTCACGTCTCCTCACTAACCCCGCGCACAACGCTGCCCGGCGCGGCTGAGTCGTAGGACTTTAGGGGGGCTTCGAGTCCCGCGCCGGGCGCTGTGCGCTGGGCCTCCTGTGACGATGGAAGATCGATTGTAAATGTCGCGCCCCGTCCAGGCTCGCTTTCCACGGAGATTTTGCCATGATGATCGCTGATCACGCTTTGAACAATCGCCAGTCCTAAGCCTGTTCCGTGTTGTTTGGTGGTGTAGTAGGGCGTGAACAATCGGCCGCACTCCTCCGCGGTCAGTCCTTCACCCGAGTCGGAGACCTGAATCCGCGCGCCTTGCCCGGCGCGCGCGGTGCGCACTTTTAGTGAACCACCACGGGGCATCGCGTCGACCGCATTGAGAATCAGGTTGCCCAAAGCGCGGCGCAACTGATCGCGGTCGGCCGTGATCGGCAATCCGCCTTCGGCCAGATCAAGCGCCGGCTCAATCGCCGGGCGTCCATTCATCGCAAATCGCGCTTCATGCAGTTTAATAGCACTCCGGACCACCTCGTTCACATCGATTGGCTCAAAGACGGGGGCGGGCATTTTGGCGAAATCGCTGAACCTTCCGATGATGGTCTTGAGATTCGCCACTTCTTCCAACAGGGTGCCCGTGCTCTCGCGGAAGATTTCGTCGAAGTCAATCACAGATGGGCCTCGCGCGCGCTGCAGATTCTCGAGCGTGATCTGCAAAGGGAACAGAGGATTCTTGAGCTCATGCGCCAGCCTGCGCGCCAATTCGCGCCAGGCCGCGACACGCTCCGCCTGAAGAGCGCGTTCGCGCTGTTCTACGAGCTGCTCTGTCATCTGATTGAAGGCCTGGGCCAGATCGCCGATCTCGTCGCGGGAGCGCACATCCACGCGCGATGATAGGTCTCCCGCCGCCACCGTTTGCGCTACGGAGACCAGACGCCTCACCGGCCACGTGATGCGCTCGGTGGTCCACCATCCCAGCAGCACTCCCATCACGATGCCTGAGAGCGCCACTCCTAGTCCGGTCCAGAGAATGGTGCGTTCGAGGCTCATCTGCTCGCGCAGGGAGGTTCCGGCCAAAAGGACTCCCATCAGCGACCCGCGGCGAAGCAGCGGCAAACCAACAATCGCCTCGGAACACTCCATTGACTCAGCGCACAACGCAGCCCGGCGCGGCAGGGGGCTAGCGGCGCCTGGGAGCGCCCCGTCCCGCGCCGGGCGCTGTGCGCTGAAAGGATCCTGAGCCGTCCATCGCACCGCGCCCGAGGCTTCGCGGCCCTCCGACCGCACCTGATCGATCAACGCCGCCAATCGCTCAGGCTGGGTCACTGCGCCCTGGGCGTCTATGAGCTCTCCTGGAGGCAGCCAGAGCAGGGCGCGCATCCCGGGCGCCGATCCGAGCGTCTTCAGGAATTCGGGAGTGAGTCGTCGTCCCCCCACGACATACGCGTTGTTCGCGCCGGCCGGGCGTACAGCCACCAACGCCACCGCGCTTCCTTCGGGCAACGGGATGCGAGCAAGGAAAGCATCGGAGGCCGTCCAATCCTCCGCTGCGATTTGCCAGTCGTTCTGATAGCCGAATCGCGCGGGCCAATGGGCAGAAGACAGAATGTTGTGACCGGCGTCGACCACGTCGAGAAAATCCAGGCCCACCGCTTCAGCCGCCTGCTGCGCGCTGTCGTACTCGGCGGCGCCGGCGGCGATTTGCTTCACAGACACCGACACAGCGGCCCGGTCTACCCGCTGCGCCACATCCTTTCCTTGAGCTTCCAGCCCGGCGCGAAACTGATCCAGAAGCGCTTCGCGCCGCCCCGCGTCGACTCGCTCAAACGCCCGGCGGCTGGCGATCGAAACAGCGCCGGTCACCAGAGCCACGGCGCCGGCCGTGGTGAAAGACGAAATGAGCAATAGTTTAGTGCGAAACGTCATTGCGCTGAAGGTCCGGCGTCCAGCCACACGTCTGGGAGATTCGGCCAATTTCGAACGCGCGACGATAGTATCCAGCCCCGCGGAATCTGCACGATGGGGATTACTTGAAAGCCGCCGAGCAGGGCTTTTTCGGCCTCGTAAGGGTTTGCCGGATTCTCCGGCAGCGCAATCTTCAGGAGAGTAGCGAGATCGCTGAGCGCGATCCAAGGATCGGTCGATGTAATCGGAAGGCGCACCAGGCGCACCGCGGCGGAGCCGTTCGAGCTGTTGCGCATCGCAATACCGGCTTCGCTCGCGTTTACCGCGATGCGTTCGGCGATCGGGCGTAGGACGGTATCCTGGCGGTCGTAAGCGAAGGCGAGCGTAGCGCCTCCAGAGGACGAAAGGAGCTCACGCGCTCGCGCCACATTCCGCGCGACAGGAAAAAGAAAAGAATAGCCGCTGAGCCAAGGCGGCAGCAGGGCGCCGGAGACTTCGCCCTGCTTCTGGAGAAGGACGTCGCGGATCGCCGTGCGATCGATCGAGAGCGCCAGAGCTTCGCGCAGCGCGTCGGGAACGCGTACCGGTTCAAACTGCAATGCCAGGGTTTCCGTGGACCGGGTTGAAAATGTTGCGGCGCCGCTCGACCGGGGCGACCGCAGGTCGCGCGCGGCGATTTCCACCACATCCGCCCTGCCGGTTTGAAAATCCGCTGCTTGTTCCGCATATGGGCGGCCCATTTGAATGACGACGGAATCCAAGTACGGTCGGCCGCTCCAGTAGGCGTCATACGCGGCGAAGCGGGCCGATTTCCCCGGTTCCCATTCCGCGATTAGAAAGGGGCCCGTACCGGTAAGCGAGCCATCCGGGGCGCGCGACACAATCGCGTTGCGCGGACGAGCGAGATCGCGAAGGATCTGCTCGATGGGCCGGTCATCGGGCGCCGTTATCGCGCCGTCTGGAGGAGACCATTTGGAGCCATCGTGGAAGGTGATGTTCGGCCGCGTGGAAAAGACCCAGCGCTTGTGCTCGCGGTCGTGCGTCCAGGAGGTCGCCAGCCAGGGCTTCGGATCGCCGCGCTCATCCAGCCGCACCAGCGTTTCGAAAACCAACGGAACAAGCGCGGCCCGCGCCCCCAAAACTTCTGGGTCGTCTGAGGGTGCGGAAGGATCCACGTCCTTGACGGACGCACGCATTTCGATCCGCAAATCTCCCCCATAATGGGGACGGCGGGCAGCGTACAAGCTGTGCGCCGCGGCGCAAGCCACTAGGGCCGCGCTAACG
>Ga0126371_10006322_pt1 | contig 10535 bp, 9 predicted proteins | sample PanSoiMetaPlot_4_FD_110145 | JGI IMG/M metagenome (GOLD analysis project Ga0126371, IMG submission 110145) | Tropical forest soil microbial communities from Panama - MetaG Plot_4 | ecosystem: Environmental > Terrestrial > Soil > Tropical forest > Bulk soil | place: Panama | collected 2016-02-17
AAGATGTGATGTTTCTCGAATAGGTCTTTCGTCACAGCTTCGGAATTGGTGCCTTCGATCTGCACATTTGCTATCGCGCATGATTGGTTGGAGTCGAACGAGGTATTGAATCGGATTTTCGGCACGTTTTTGAGCCGATTCATCCAGTAACGGGACAAGTAACGCAGCCGCGCCTCCTTGCGTTTGGCGCCAATGCCATGGTGAAACACGAGCGCTTCGCCGATGGCGAGCTTGGGCGCGGCGGAGTGGGTGCCGATCTCTTCGAACTTGCGGATGTCGGCAGCTTGCTTGGCTTCGGCGGCCATTAACGGCCAGAGCTTTTCGATTTTATCACGCTTCACGTACAACATACCCGTGCCCTTTGGTGCGTATAACCACTTGTGCAGGCTCGTGGCAAAGTAATCGCAATCCAGATCCTTCTGTTTAAAGTCGAACTGCGCGAAGGAATGCGCGCCATCTACGATCGTCTCAATTCCTTTCGCGCGCGCTAACTCGCAGATCGCTTTCACCGGCGTGATCTGGCCGGTGATATTGATCATGTGCGAGATGAGGATCAGCCGGGTGCGGTCGCTGATTCCTTTTTCAAACGCCGCCGTGATCTCGGCGAGATTCTTCGGCGGAATGGGAATCTGGATCAGCTTCAGCTTGAGGCCTTCTCGCTTTTCGCGCTGCCGCAGCGTGGTCAGCATGCGCGGATAATCCTGTGTGGTGGTGAGAATTTCGTCGCCGGACTTCAGATCCATGCCCATCAACAAAATCTCGAGCGACTCCGAAGCATTTCGTGTGATCGCGATCTCTTCGCGATCGCAGCCGAACAGTTCCGCCAGGCCCGCGCGGATCGTTTCGCATTGTGGCTCGAGAATTTGCCACATCGTGTACGCGGTGGCGTCTTCTTGTTCCCAGATGTAACGAACGAGCGCCTCGGTCACGACTCGCGGGCTGGGCGAAACGCCGCCGTTGTTCAGGTTGATGATCCCGCGGGTGATGCTGAACGAGTTTTGGATAATGGCCCAATAATCTTCGTCCAACGCCGTCTCTTCCGGCGACAGATGCGTTACGGTCTTCGTCGCGGCTTCGACCGTTCTCAGCAGCGACGCTACTGTCGCCGACGAAAGCGCGGCAAGACCGAGGCCTTTGCCGGCGAGTGAAAGAAAATCGCGTCGCGTGCGAAGCTGCACAGCCGCTCATTAAAACCATTCCGCCGGCGGCACGCAATCACCGTCTTCGCGCCTGCCTCGCTAGGAACAATTGCTTCTGAGAACCAAGTCTGAAAGAGCATGATCGGATCATCGGTAGCTGAAGACTTCCCGATCGCTGTTCTGATCGGATGTCAGCCAGCTTGGGTGACTCGGCAGGCTGGCAGCCTGCCAGCCGAGTCACGCTAGCAGCCTGACTTCCGTTTTCGCCGCTGCTAGCGTACCGGGGGAAGCTGTCAGCTTTCCCTACAGTCTCCAAGCCCTGAGACATGGATACGTTTTTAGTACTCGTGAACGTACGCGCGAATCGCTTCGAATTGACTTACCCCATCGAGGCCAGCTTCTGCCATGACCATTGCACCGGGACCGCTTCCGAGAAAATGCCCGTGCCGGAACGGATGGAGCGAATATTTTCGTCCGTAATCGGAACGCACCCAGCGCGTCATCGTCGCCAGCGTGAAGTCAGTGATGCCCATCGCCTCCTGCTGGCGCGCTTCGGGGAAAATCCGCTCGCGCTCCCCGGCGGGCAGCATGTCGAAGAGCTCTGATGACGTGACCACGTAAACATTGAGATCGATCTTCTCGCGATCGATCAATGGGAGCGTTTTCGTCAGAAATGCATTCGTCACGCCGGTACCCTGAAGCACTATTGTGCCTTGCGAAAGCCACCGCGCGGCGCGCAAACAATAAACGCCCTGGGCCGCTGCCGAGGCAGGCAGCAAACCAAGCGCTGCCCGATCAAGCACCAGTTCCGGTGGACGGGTGACAAACGGCGCGATGATCGCGGGGCGTTTTGCCAGCGCAGCGGAAACGAGGAACCAGATTTCCTGCGGGTCCCATGGTGTCAGCGTAATCATGGTGCCCGGCGGAAAATTATCCTGGAGCAACTGTAATGATTGTGGATCGGTATGGGTTGGACCGTCCTCGCCGGTTTTCAATCCGGCGTGCGCGCAAACAAGAAAGAACGGACGATACTCGCCGCCTTGTGTTGCAACGCGCGCTTGATTACCGATCGCGTGCAAACGCGCAGCGATGTGACCGAGCGGTGCGCTGAATGCGCCGTACGATGAGCCCGCGCCGATGTGCGCGCCAAATGCGCTGATGCCTGACAGCATTGCCATCATTGCGTCCTCGCAAATTCCGCCGATCGCAAGCTCGCGCCCGCCGGGATTCGTGCGGCGATTGTAAAAACCGCCCGGAGACTTTTCGTTCGCTTTGTTGATACTTGTCGATCCGAGCAATCGGCGGCGGCAACAATAAAAGCGCCGTCAGTGGCGACGTTATAATAGTTCAGCACGCGACCCAACTGCTCGCGCAGTGTTGTCTTCGTTCCCGGCTTCAGCGTGAGCTTGGGCGGAGCCGGCGCCTCAGCAGCATCTTTCGCAGTAGTGTATGTGAGGCCGATGAGTGGCCGGTCCTCGGACGGTTTGCGTGCGTGCGCGTTCAACCGCTCTTGCGCGGTGCGCAATTGCGCCGCCAACGCTTCGACCATTGGCCGGCTCGCTTCCATCGATCTGCGGATGATGCTGAGTGTTTGCCAATAACAGTCTTCGAGAATTGTTGCATTGGTTCCACCGCAGCACCTCTGCTTGCCAGCTTCGCAACACGGGATCGGCACCATATCCTTTGGCAACAACGGCGCGACCGCCTCGAAAAATGCGTTCGAGCAAAGCCCGTGGCCAGCGCCATGCGATGCGCGCCCCTCGATGCCGTATTGCCAACCCTTAACTGTGCGATAAACAATTGCAGTTGGTTGACCGTTTTTGAATTCGAGCGCCAGACGTTGCGCTGCGGTGATCTGTTGCCAATCGAAACCATCCGGCACCAAGATCACGTTCCAATCGTGCAGATACGCCAGCTCGGCTGGCGTCCATTGCACATATTCGCCCGGTTCTCTGCCATCGCGGCAAACATGATTGGAATCGATGGACGCCTGATTCCAATCGATATGAAGAATGATGTTGTCGAGCGAAGCTGTCGCGGCAGCAGCGAAAGCTTCCGCGACGCGGCCGGGCGTCATTCCGCCTTCGCCTTCGACGATGTGCACGCGCGGCGCGTCTTCGCCGTAGAGATCACCAGCGGCCCAAGCCAGGCCAAACGATGCGGGAACGCCGACGCCAGATGCACCGGTGGAAAGCCTAACGAATGGTGTGGCCGGAGTCGGGTGTCCGTCGAGAGGTTTCGCATGAAATTTCCTTAACAACGGCGTCGTCGTTGTCGGATTGCGGCGAAAGCCGAGCAAATCTTCAAGCCGCAACTGGAATTTCTCATCGCGCGGCAACAGATCCGGTGCGGCGATTCGTGCTACTTCGTTGCGCAGCGCCCACATGGCGTAAAGCCCGAGCGCTTTGTGCCCGGCTGCGTAGGAAATGATGTCGGCGTCCTGACGATTCGGCTCTGCGAGATCGTAGTCCATTGTCTCAAACAACAGCCGCGCGACAAAGCGCCCCGAGGAAATGGAGCCGCCAGGATGCCCCGACAATGGCGCGTAGTTATACATCACTGCGCAAAGCGTGCGGTAAACGAGATCGAACGCTTCGCATTGTTCCACTGTCGCTTCGTCAAGCGGCCAGCCTTCTTCGAAGACGCGATCTGCGGCGTTGATGAATCCAGCTCTGCGTGGGCCGAATCGCATCGTAGTATCGTCTCGATGGGCCGGTGTTCTTTGGTGCGAAATGAGTTCTGCTAGCATAGATGTTTCCTTCCTTGATGGAGTTTTCGAATCACTCGATTTGGTTTTGGCATTCATAAAGAGACTTCTGACGCAGCTTCGCCATGCAGCTCTTGTGAAAAGGCAGGCGTTTTTTGCGGTCGCGAGTTTGCAGATGCGGTGCGGCGCAAGATCTGAACAGGTTCTCGCAAATTATGGAGAGCGCGACGCGCAGACCAAGTGATCTGTTCTTGGTACAGAAAGGAAAAAATTATGAAGACATTGACAACCTGGAACCCGTTCAGGGAGATGGAGGAATTTCAGAACCGCTTTAACACATTCTTTGGCGGCTTTCCGACGTTCCCGGTTCGTTTCCCCAAGAACGGCGAGAGGTTCAAGATGCCCGACTGGTCGCCCTTGGTGGATATCATCGAGGATGATCACGAGTATCTCTTCAAGGCCGACCTGCCTGAGATGAGAAAGGAAGACGTTAACGTCAGATTCGAAAACGGCATCCTTTACATTTCTGGCGAGCGCAAGACTGAGAAGGAAGAAAAGAAGAGAAAGTTCCATCGGCTCGAGCGTTTCTTCGGCACGTTTGAGCGCACGTTCACCGTGCCCGAAGACGCGGACACAACGAAGATCGTGGCTGAGTTTCATGACGGCGTGTTGCAGGTTCACCTGCCGAAACGCCCCATGCCGAAACCGAAAGCCATTGAAGTAAAAGTCCAATAATTGCACATTGCCGTGCCGGCGCGCATTGCCGATGTTGCGCGCCGGCCATGGCTGAGAGGTGATCGCCGGTCGAATCTCTGAATAAACGCACATCAACGACGCAGACCCCGCGCGAGAGGGCGATTGCCGAATACCACGACCTGCTCGCAGCAGACGAGGCGCTATCTGCTGATGTTTTCGCGAAGCTGCGCAGCGCGATGCGGAGAAACCGGCTTCTCTACGGTGAACGCCCAATCGGCATTGCGCTCAGGCCGCACCTCCTTCATGAGAAAGAATTTCGCGCACTTAGTCGCGCTGCCGAGCGGATCGCGAGTGCGCTGGAAAAGATTGCAACCGCAGCGGTGCAATATCCGGATCTCATGAACCAGCTCGGTTTGACCGATGCTGAACGTAGGATGGCGCTTGTTGATCCGGGATATTCGACAGCCGGCGTAACGACTCGGCTCGATGCATTCGTGCACGGTGACAAAGTCAAATTTGTCGAATACAACGCAGAGAACCCGTCGAGTCTCTCGGATCAGGAGGCACTGAATGGTCTGTTGTTCGAGGTCCCTGCGATGGCAAGCTTTGCCGAGCGCTACCGCCTGCTACAGTACTCGCCCGTTGAAAGACTGCTCGAAACGCTCCTGAACACCTATGGCGAATGGGGTGGTACCGGGGTTCCCAACATCGCGATCCTGGATTGGGAGAACGTGCCGACATCGAACGAATTTGTTCTCCTGCGAGATTATTTCACAGCACGCGGCGTTCCCACTATCATCTGTTCGCCAGACAACCTCGAATATCGGAATGGCGTGCTGCAATGTGGCGCCTTTCGCATCGATCTTGTTTATAAACGGGTAATCATCCACGAATTCCTGGCGCGCTACGACGATACGCACCCGCTTATCCGTGCCTACGTTAACCGCGACGTTTGTCTCGTGAATCCGTTCCGATGCAAAATCATGCACAAGAAAGCAGTGTTTGAGCTGCTCACTGACGACGAGCACCAAGATTGGTTCGCTACCGGTGAAAAGGAAGCAATCCATCACTCCGTACCGTGGACTCGACGCGTCGCTGACCGCAGGACGACTCGCAAACGCAGACGGATCGATCTACTCCAATTCATCCGTAAGAATCGCGCGCGTCTCGTTCTCAAACCAAACGACGATTACGGTGGTCATGGCGTTTATTTCGGCTCGAGAATGGATGAACGCGAGTGGGACAATGCCATAGCGACGGCGCTTTCGGGCGACTACATTGTCCAAGACGCGATTGACCTCCGCACAGAAATGTTCCCGATCTTCAGCGAGACCGAGTGGAGCCTGCAGCCGATGTTCGTTGATACGAATCCATTTCTGTTTCGGGGCAACGTTTGCGGTGCGATGGTTCGTCTCTCAAGTTCGCCAATCGTCAACGTCACCTCGGGTGGAGGCGAAACGGGATTCTTCGTAATCAAGGATGCAACGTGAGTCGCTTTGAAATTCGGAAGGAGCATTGCTGGATAAAATCGCAAACTCCGGAGTTTGCCTGCGCTCGATTTCAGAGTAATTCTCACAACTTTCAGTATGCCCGATCGCGCCTATCTCCATCCGATTGATCCTGAACTGGTCCCGGGCGCGCGCAACGCGATCGATGTTTGTCTTCGGTTGAGACCAGAGGAGCGGGTCACGATCGTGACCGACACTGTCACGCGCGAGATCGCCGCGGCCCTGCAACGAGAAGTCGAGCGCGTCGGGTCGGATTACAGTTTGTTTGTACTCGAGCATCATGCGCGGCGGCCGCTCAAGTTTATGCCCGAAATAATTCTTGAGGATCTGGCATGCTCGCAGGTCTCCATTCTTGCTGCGCAAAGCCAGCCGGGCGAGCTCGGCACGCGCACGGAAATGACAGCGGTGGTGAATCATCATCGGATCCGCCACGCGCACATGGTGAACATTAATCGCCAGATCATGGTCGAAGGCATGCGCGCCGACTTTTGCGCGGTGGATAAGCTCAGCCAGCGGTTGGTCGAGCGCGCGCGCCAGGTCGATCGCATCACCTGTAAGACGCCAAGCGGTACCGAATTTGAAGCGGAACTTTCGCCAAAGCTGAAATGGCTTAAGACTAGCGGGCTCATTACGCCTGATAAATGGGGCAACCTGCCGGGCGGCGAAATTTTCACTACGCCCATGAACACCAACGGCACATTCGTCGTGGACGGCGTGGTCGGCGATTATTTGTGCGAGCGGTTCGGCGATCTCGAATCAAATCCGCTCACGATCGAAGTGGAAAATAATCGCATCCGCGCCCTGCACTCCGAGAACAAGGATTTGCGCGACGAATTTCGCGCTTACACCAATACCGACGAAAACAGCAATCGGGTCGGCGAATTTGCGATTGGCACCAATATCGCCTGCACGCACATCATCGGCCACATTTTGCAGGACGAAAAACTTCCCGGCGTTCACATTGCCTTTGGTCATCCTTACGCAGAACACACCGGGGCGAACTGGGCTTCCAAAACTCACATCGACTGCGTGGGCCGCAATTTCGACGTCTGGTTCAACGGCGACCAGGTCATGAAAGAAGGCAAATTCTTGGTGTGAGATTCCCAGAGGCAGGTCGCGGCGACTCTCCGATTGGACACGTTGAATTCCAATGACGAAGCACGAATGACGGATCACGAATTAAGCCCGAACGTTCAAATGAACAAGAGCTGAACACTCGTTTTCGTCATTTGGATTTCGTCATTCTGGCATTCGTCATTCCACTGTATGCATCACGAACTTCGCTCCAAGTTTAACGCTGGTTTTACGCCTGAAAAATATGCGGCGTTGGTGCGCTGCGTGAATGAAACCGAGAAGTGGCCCGCAGATTTCCGGATTTCAGAGACGCCGATTTTTCTGACGGGCGAGTTCGCAGATGAAGTCACGCGCGCAGCGAATGAGATCGTCGCAGTCACACGCACACCGGAATTCTGGAAGCACGCGGCATCGGCGATTCCAGAAGAATTCGAAGTGCCAAATGAATCGCTGCATCCGAATTTTCACGTGGTCGATTTCGCGATTTGCGCCGAGGGGGAGCGCCTGGTTCCGCGCTTGATTGAGTTGCAGGCATTTCCCAGCGTGTTCGGGTTTCAACTGCTGCTGTTGGGTTGCATCCGAAAAGCCTACCCGGTGATCCCGCGCAACTGGACGTCGTCATTCGGCGGAATCAAAGACGAGGCATATCTCGATTTGCTGCGACGCACAATCATTGCTGATTCGGCTCGGGAGAACGTGGTCCTGCTGGACAGCGAACCGGAAAAGCAAAAGACCCGGATAGATTTCGCGGCCACAGAAACATTGCTGGGCATTCGTCCTGTGTGCGTGACCAAAATCAAAAAGCGCGGCCGACAATTGCTTTACGATCGCGACGGACGGGAAGTGCGGATCGAGCGGATCTACAATCGCGTCATTTTCGATGAATTGATTCAGCGGCCCGACCTGAAATTACAGTTTCGGTTTCAGGATGATCTCGACGTCACATGGGTCGGCCATCCGAATTGGTATTTCCGGATCAGTAAGCATTCGCTGCCATTTCTGGAGACCGAGCACACGTCGCCCGCTTTCCTCGCGGATGAATTCCCTGCCGGGGAGGACATCAACGATTATGTTTTAAAACCGCTGTACTCATTTGCCGGACACGGTGTGGACATTGAACCATCGCGCAAAAAAATCGCCGCGTTACAAAATCCGCATGAATGGATTTTGCAAAAGAAAATCGAGTACGCACCTTTCGTGCCGACAGTTGATGGACAGAAATCAAAGGCCGAGATCCGCATGATGTTTGTGTGGCCCGACAAAGATCCCAATCCCACGCTGGTGAACAATGTTGTTCGCATGAGCCAGGGCAAAATGATGGGCGTCGATTTCAACATCGACAAAACGTGGGTGGGCGCCACCATCGCTGTGCACGAAGCGTAGCGCCGACTGTAGCCACGGCCCTGCGGGCCGTATTCTGTTGTGCAAAAGAACCCGAAGTGGACCGGCTACAGGCCGGTGGCTACAACAGATCAATCAGGCTCGGTTGAAACGGTCGCTTCGCCGGCGCCCTGCTCCAATGCCTGCTCGACTGCGCGCCAAGCGAGCATGGCGCATTTGACTCGCAGCGGAAATTTTCGCACGCCGCTCATTACACGAAGATCGCCCAACGCTTTGGGTGCGGCACTCGTTTCACCGGTTACGAGATCGTGAAATGCGCGGAGCATTTCCATAACTTCCGCGCGACTTTTTCCCTTCAATTTCATCGTCATCAACGACGCAGATGCCTGGCTGATCGCACAGCCGCGGCCGCTGAACTTGATGTCTTCCAACCCTCCGCGTAGATCGAATTTCACCGCGAGATGAATTTCGTCGCCGCACGCGGGATTATCGCCGTGCACCCGCACTGCCGCGTCAGGGAGCTCGCCAAAATTCCGCGGCCGTCGCGAATGATCGAGGATCACTTCCTGATAAAGCTCTTCAATTTCCGGCATCATGACAAAGGGTGGACTGCCGCCTTCGCCGAGGTTACGGCGGCCAAGCGAGACCGCTCCTCGGTGGGAGAAAAGAAACGCAGGGCGCGATGGAGGATCCCAACCATGCGGTCGATTTCTTCCATCGTGTTGTAAAAATAGAAGCTCGCACGAGTTGTCCCCGCCACACCGAATCGGCGCATCAACGGCTGGTTACAGTGATGTCCGCCGCGCATCGCCAACCCATACTGGTCCGCAAATGTGGTCAGATCGTGCGGATGCACGCCGTCCATGACAAAGCCAACCAAAGCGCCGCGCTCATCCTCGGGACCAAATACGCGAGTTCCCGGCAATTCGTTGATACGCTCGGCTGCATAATGCGCCAATTGCGAGTCGTGCTCGAAAATTGCCTGGCGCCCGATTTGCTCGATGTAATCAATCGCGGCTGCAAGCCCGATCGCATCGGCGACACTAGGTGTGCCACCTTCGAAGCGATGAGGCGGTTTTTTGAACGAGCTCCTCTCTGGCGTCACGCTCACGATCATTTCACCGCCGCCGTGCCATGGCGGCATCGAATCAAGAATCTCCGCTCGTCCATACAGCACGCCGATCCCAGTCGGTCCACACATCTTGTGCCCGGAAAACGCCAGGAAATCACAGCCCAGTTCCCGCACATCGAGCGGCATGTGTCCCACGCTCTGCGCGGCGTCCACGAGCGTAACCGCGCCAACCGCACGCGCTTTCGCGCAGAGTTCGGCGACGGGGTTGATTGTACCGAGCGAGTTTGAGATGTGCGTGAACGCAAACAGCTTCACCTCTGGCGTGAGTAGCGAGGAAAGCTCTTCGAGATCGAGAGTCCCATCATCGCGAACCGGGACAAAGCGAAGACGCGCACCGGTTCGTTCCGCCAATAATTGCCACGGCACAAGGTTGCTGTGGTGCTCCATGATTGTGAGGAGAATCACGTCGCCTTCGCGAATAAATTTTCCACCCCACGCTTGGGAGACCAGATTAATGCTCTCGGTAGTTCCGCGCGTAAAAATGATTTCATTCGCGTTGGCAGCGCCGATGTATTCGGCGACGCGCTGCCTGGCGTTTTCGTAAGCTTCCGTCGCCCGCGAGCTCAGCGTGTGTAGTCCGCGATGGACATTTGCGTTGTCGTGCTCGTAAAAATTCCGAAGCGCCTCGATGACCGGGCGCGGCTTTTGCGAGGTCGCGGCGCTATCGAAATAAATCAGAGGATGCCCATGGGCCCGCTCACGCAGGATCGGAAAATCCTCGCGAATAGCATTCCAATCGATCGTGCTGGCAGTTTTGTGCACATCATAATCTGCTACACACACAAGGATGCGCCACTTTATTCAGACAAAAGGTCGCGGTGGTTAACCGCAACCGCCCACCAGTCAGATAGCAATTCACCATGCAAAGCGTCGCTTCGCCCACACGGCGACGGCTACAGAGCGAAGTTGTAGAGGCGTTCGCCGCGCGGCGAACGCCT
>Ga0126371_10006323_pt1 | contig 10534 bp, 10 predicted proteins | sample PanSoiMetaPlot_4_FD_110145 | JGI IMG/M metagenome (GOLD analysis project Ga0126371, IMG submission 110145) | Tropical forest soil microbial communities from Panama - MetaG Plot_4 | ecosystem: Environmental > Terrestrial > Soil > Tropical forest > Bulk soil | place: Panama | collected 2016-02-17
CTGCGCGACACGCTGCGGTGGAGTCACGACCTCCTGGGCCCGACCGAACAGGTGCTGTTCCGCCGCCTGTCGGTTTTCCGGGGCACGTTCGAGCTGGAGGCGGTCGAAGCCGTCTGCTCCGACCTGGGGCTGGACGCCGGCGACGTGCCCGAGTGCCTCGCGCGGCTGGTGGACAGGTCGCTCGTCGCGACCGAGCCGGTTTCGGGCGGCACTGCCCGGTACCGGCTGCTGGACACGATCCGGGCCTACGCCGCCGAGCAGCTGGCGGCCGCCGAGGCGCCGGACGCCGTGCGCGACCGCCACGCACACCACTACCTGCGGATGGCCGAGGCAGCTCGTGACCCGCGGTGGTCGCCCGGTCGGGTCGACCTGATCCACCGCCTCGAGGCCAGCCACCCGGACCTGCACGCCGCGCTCCGCTGGCATCGAGCACACGACGTGGGCAGCTGGGTGCACATGGTCACCGCGCTTGGCTGGTTCTGGTTCACCTACTCGCACCTGGAGGAGGGACGAGAGTGCCTGCTCGCCGTGCTGGACGTGGTGGAGCCGGTCTCCGCAGAACGGTGTCACGTGCTCCACCGGCTCGGGACGCTGGACACCTGGCAGGGCCAGTACGAGACGGCCGGCGACCTGCTGCGTCGGAGCCTGACATTGGCCGAGGAGCTCGGGGACCAGGAGGAGGCGTCGAGGATCACGGCGTCGATCGGGCACACCGCGATGGCCGCGGGAGACCGGGCTGGTGCATGGACCGCGTATCACCGCGTCATGGCAGGACCGGCCGACGACGGGGAACGCGCTCTGGTGCTCGTCCGGATGGGCGATCTGCACCTCCAGGAGGGTCGCATCACCCGGGCCCGTGACGTGCTCGTACATGCCCTGGCGATGGCGACGCGGTCTGGCCGTATGGACGCGGTCGCGCGAGCCCATCTGTTCCTGGGAGTCGCCGCCTACCTGGACGGCGACCATCCGGAGGCGCTTCGGCGCGGCGCCGCGAGCCTCGTCGAGTACGCCCGCATCGGGCACTGGAGCGGCGTCGCCGGGACGCTGGAAGGCATGGCCGCCCTGGCCATGGCCGGCGGCGACGCCATCCGCACGCTGCGGCTGGGTGGGGCGGCAGCGGCCATCCGGCGACAGATCGGCTCGCCGGGAACGAGCTGGCAGGCCATGGTGGCGAGCGTGGCGTTCGCGCCGGCCCGAGCCGCGGCAGGTCCCGCCGCTGAGGAAGCATGGGCGGCCGGGGAACACCTCTCCGTGCCGCAGGCGATCGAGTACGCCCTGGCCGCCGTGCCGTAGCGAGGCGATCGCGGGGGCGCAGGGAGGCGGGCCCGCCGGTCGAGCCGCCCCATAAACTGGAGCACACGATGGCCGAGCGCGCAGCGGCGCCGACAATTCGTTTCGACGCCACGCTCTATACGATCGACAGATCGACCATACTGCGGCTGCCCGAGAAGGCGAGTAATGAACTGCCTTCGCGTGGGCAGGTGGCGGTACGAGGCACGATCAACGGCCATGAGTTCCAGACCGTTCTGGAACCGGACGGCTGCTCGGGCCACTGGTTGAGGGTTGATGAAGCACTGCAACAGGCCGCTGGCGTACGCGCAGGTGACAAGGCGACGCTCGAGATCGAGGCAGCCAGTGACTGGCCGGAGCCGACCGTGCCACGGGATTTTGAGACAGCTCTGACAGCTGCTCCTCAGAAGATCCAGGACCTGTGGAGTGAGATCACGCCGATGGCGCGGTGGGAGTGGGTTCGCTGGGTGAACGCAACGAGGAATCCTGACACCCGCCAACGTCGAGTCGAAGTGAGCATGTCGAAAATGAAGAGCGGGAAACGCAGGCCCTGCTGTTTCAACCTGGCGGCGTGCACCGACCCCCAGCTTGCAAGAGGCGGCAGGCTCGTCCAGGAGGTGGGCGAGGACGCGGAGGCAGAGGCGGGTCCGGATGCAGGCGATCTCTGAGTTGCGACGCCACGCCTCGTCGTTCGCGCCGTCGGTGCTCGAGGGAGGATCGGACCGGTCAGAGCCCTGACCCGATCGGGACCCGGCGACCCTCCAGCGCCGACCTCCTGACCGCGTCCGTGAATGCCATGTACGCAGCGCCGGTGGCGAAGTCGGTGAGCCGCACCTCGTTCTCACCGCGGATCGCGCCGATGAACTCCTGCTCGACGCGCCATTCCCCCGCCTCGCCTGGGCGGACCTCCACGGGCCGGTAGCCCTCCGCGCCGGTGGCGAGTTCGATCCGGCCGCTCGAGAAGTCCACTCGCAGGGTGCCACCGGTGCCCCGCAGATGCACGACCCGCTCGTCGAAGGCCGCACCAGTCGCCATCTCCAGCGTGGCGAGCAGCGGCCCTGGGAACTCGGCAACCAGGTTCAGCTGATCGGGGACTCCGACCGTCGCCCGTCCGCCGTCGGCCCGCTCCTTCACCGGGTCGAACACGTGGGCCGCCGCCTGGACCGCCATGGCCTGGCCGAGCCAGCGTGCCATGGTCTCGTACACGATGCCGAGCGACATCACGTTGCTGCCGGACAGCTCGACCTGCTGCCGCCAGTGCAGGCGCGACCCATGGGCCGAGCGTTCCGACCACACCGCGCTCGCGCTGCGCAGCTGGCCGACCGCCCCTTCAGCGAGCAGGCGCTCGATGGTCCGGTCGGCCCAGAGAAGCGGCGACGGCACGACCATGGCGACGAGCTCTGGATGGGCGAGCGAGGCAGCGAGCATGGCCCTCGCCTGCTGGGCGTCCATCGCCATCCGCGCCTCGGTCAGCACGTGCCGGCCGGCGTCCAGCGCGGCGATGGTGATGGGCGCGTGCAGGTACGGCCAGGTCCCGATCACCACTGCGTCCACCTCAGGGTCTGCCACCAGGTCCCGCCAGTCGGCGTGCGTCCGCAAGAAACCGTGCTCCTCGGCCGCCCTCCGGCTGGACTCAGGTTTGCGGTTGACCACCGCCACCAGGTCGACGCCGGGGATGCGTTTGAACCCGGGAACATGGCGGTCGCGTGCGATCTGGCCAGCGCCGACCATTCCGATGCCAATGCGGCGGATCGCTCCAGTCACCGACCGCCGATGGTAGTGGAACGGGAGGTTCCCCTGATGGCCCGCGCGAGCTCTTGCCGTCCGACCGCGGCGCGTCAGAGTGCATGAAGATGGGCGACCTACCGCTGCGGCAGCTCGTCCGGCCCGCCGACCTGACATCGGAGCTGCGAGACCAGCTCGTGGAGTGCTGGATCGAGGTGACCAACGCAGGAGGCGCGGCCGGGTTCCCGTTCCCGCCGGTGGGCCAGGCCGAGGTCGGGCCGGCGATCGACCGCCTGGCATCCGACCTGGAGCCGGAGCGCGCCAGGTTGCTACTGGCTCTGGAGGCCGGCACGGTCGCCGGCTGGGTAGCGCTGACTCGCCATCCTCACCCGCCCGTGGCCCACTGGGCGGAGGTCCGACACCTCCAGACGCGCCTTCGCTACCGCGGTCGCGGCGTCGGCTCGGCGCTGATGAACGAGCTGCGACGCATCGCGCACGAGGAACTCGGCCTGGAGCAGCTCCATCTCGCCGCCCGGGGCGGCGTGGGTCTGGAGCGGTACTACGAGCGGCTCGGCTGGCGCGAGGTCGGACGCTGGCCAGGTGCGCTGCGGCTCCGGCCGGGAGACGACCGGGACGAGGTGCTCATGGTCCTGACCCCGCTCTGATTCGCTCATCGCAGCTCGGGGATGGGCTCGAAACGCCTCCGAACCACGCGGCGTTGCACGGATGTGTCGGGTCCGACGCGTCCGAGGACGGTGGCGAGTGCGGCGGCTCTGGCGATGGTGGCTATCCCCTTCATCGCATGCGTGCCGGGGTCGGCGTCGTCATCGAACCGTGCGCCGCAGCCCGAAGCATCGTCGCCGACATCGGCCGCTCGGCCCACGGCGACTCCGTTCAGCTCGGCCACGGTGCCCCCGTGGCCGCCCACGCAGAGCCACGGACCCTGCCTTCCTCAGGACCTGGACGGCACCGGCGGCCTTCCGCATGGCAGGAACTCCGCGACCACGACGTTCGATGTCCAGAGCGGCCTGCTGCTCATGGCGGGAGGCGTCATGAACCAGTACGCGTGCGACCAGCCCGCGATTCTCTGGCAGTGGAACGGCGCGGCGTGGAAGGCAAACCCCGGGCAGCCCCGCGGTCAGCTCGTCTACGACAGCACGAAGCACCGCACGCTGGCGCTGGGCGACCAGACCTCTGCGTGGGATGGCCGGACGTGGAGTCCGATCGCCGGACCGGCGCCGATGGGTGCGGCTGCCTTCGATGGGAAGCGAGGCCAGGTGGTGGTGTACTCGGACTCGGGGGGAATCTCGCAGACGTGGCTGTTCGACGGCTCGAGCTGGGCCCTTGCCAGGCCCGCTCATCAGCCTCCCGCCAGGCTGTACGCCGTGGCCGCGTGGGACGGCACGTCGAGCCAGGTGGTGCTCTGGGGCGGGTCGCTCGACGGCAAGCCGTCCCAGAACCGGGTGGCAGAGACGTGGACATGGGACGGAAGCGACTGGGCGAATCGGACCGGTGCCCAGGCCCCGCCCGCCTCTGAGGCGGATTCGATGTCGAGCGGGCAGTCGGGCGTCGCGCTCTACACCGTGGACGCGACGGGGACCGCGCAGGCCTGGGCCTTCGGCGGGTCGGCGTGGACGAGGCTCCAGGCGAGCCCGCCCCCGGCCCGGTACCTCGCGGCGATGGCCTACGACCCGAACCACCAGATGCTGTACCTGTTCGGAGGCGAACGGGGTGCTTGCTGTGGCGGCAAGACCAACGAACTGTGGGCCTACGACGGCAATACCTGGCGTCGAATCAGTCCATGACGGCCTCCCGGCCGCGAAGCCTCTCCGCTCACGATCCGCTTTCGCCGAGGTGCTGCGGGTTGATGCCGTGCAGCTGCGGCACGCATTCGTGGATCGGGGTGCTCATCTGCGGCGAGTTCGGGTCGATGCCCACGGACTGCAGATCGAAGGTCGGCCGCTCGGGGTGCTGGGGGTACCTGGTCGGGTCGGGCCAGTTCGCCACCCCGTGCGAGCGCATGCACCGCGCGAAATTCCCCATGTCCCTCCACGACTGCTGCAGCTCGGCCGAGGTCGGCCCGCTGCCGGCGGTCGGGAGCAGGTGCATGCAGGCACTCTGGGCTGACTGGAGCTGCGAACTGGTGACCCCGAGCTGCTGCGGCGTTTCCTTGGGGATCCCTCCGGCGCCGGCGGGATCCGGGAAGCTCGGCACTCCGTGGGAGCGCATGCAGCCGGAGTAGGCGAGCTGCTGGGAGCTCGCTGCCCGTCCCGAATTCGGTGGGCCGCCGGAGCCTGTGGACGATGGGCCGCTCCCGCAAGCGGTCGCCAGCAGGCCCATGGCAGCCGCAGCCGCTGCGATGGCGGCGGTTCGTGTCCTCCACACGCCGCCAGCCTGGCAGCGAGCGGCGCCGGCCACATCCCCCGCCGGCGGGAGCGCCGCTCCCCCATTCGTCCAGGAGCGGCGTGTTCGCCACGGGTGTGACCGGCGGCCGCAGGCCGAAAGGCTCAGGGGCCGGCCAGCCGGTCCTGCAGGCGGGCGTGGCGGAACTGGTACACGCCGCCGACCTGGCGCAGGATGCCGCGCTGGTGAGCCTCCTCCAGGAAGGCGAAGAGGCGCCAGGGGAGCCGGTGGCGCAGGGAGAGCCAGAGGTGGGCGACCTGGTATCCGCTCCACGGGAGCACGGCAGCCATCCCCAGCGCGATCGGCATGCCGGCGACCAACCCGAGCGCGACGCCACTGGTGAGCAGCGAGAGGCCTCCCCCGAGCACCGCGGCGACGCCGGTCACCGCGGCCAGGCCCAGGCTGCCCATCACGAGCGTGAACAGGCTCGCCAGCCGGTTGGCGCGCAGGCTGCTGCCCGGGGCAGGGGGCTGCTCCACCTGCCTGACGAGGCCGAAGACGAGACCGAAGCCGACGCCGACGGGCAGCCCGACCACCAGTGCCACGTACCCAGCGGCCAGCAGCCAGTCCGAGAGCCCGAGCCCGGGGGCAAACCCGCCGACGTACAGCGACTCCAGCAGCAGGTACAGGTAGACGAGCGGCAGCGCGATCGGGATCCCGATGACGAGGCCGATCGAGAACCTGCGCAGGAAGAAGCGGTCCAGGCGGAGGCGGAGCCTTGACGGTCCCGACAACGCGGCGCGACCGAACAGCCTCAAACCGACGACGATGGCGCTCCCGATGCCCGCCAGGGTCGCCGTCCAGACGGCGCCGGTGAGCGACACCGTGATCTCGAACGACAGGTTGAACCCAGTTCCCGTCGCCAGGTCGGCCACCAGCTCGGCCAGCAGCCCCGCCACAAGGCCGGCGACAAACCCGAGCCCGAGACCCCGGCGGATCCAGCGCAGCGCTCCGCCTCGTGCGAGCTCCCACCAGGCGAGGTCGCGGGTGCCGCGCCGGCGCAGGTGCGCGGCCAGGAACGCCAGCCAGACTCGGGCTCGATCGGCGGTCCAGCGGGTGGAGCCCGCGCCGAACAGCGCGGGCAGCAGCGCGTCGAGCAGTCGGTCCTCGATCGCCTCGCGGCTCGCGCAGCGCACCAGCTCCCCCGGGTCCGCGGCGCGGTCCAGCGCGTACACCGTGCGCGTCAGCGTCACCATGAGCGGGGTCGAGAGCGCGGCCGCCACAGGGCTGCTCGGGCCGCGGCGCAGCTCCGCGAACACCGGCTCCCAGCGCGCCAGACGGTCGTCGGGCGGCGTGGTCAGCCGCAGGTACCGCTCGGCCTGGTCCGGCCCGACCGGCTCGAGCTCCACGACCGCGGCTGCGGTCAGCACGTCGCTCGCGTGGACCGCCTGGGCGAACTCCCGCGTGCGGCAGGCGACGACCACGGGGCGCTCGAGCCCGGCCCGGTTGATCATCGTCACGGCGGCGGCCACGGCGGCGTCGGGCAGCTCGTCGAGGCCGTCCAGGAGTGGGAGCACGCGCCCCGCCTCGACGATCGCCCGCGCGTCGTCGGGCCGCACGAACGGGTACTCGTCGCTGAGGCGCCTGGCCAGCCACTGCGGAAAGCCACTTCGCGCTGGGTCCCAGGAGGCGACCGAGAGCAGGACCGGCACCGGGTCTGCCGGTGTCCGCCTCGCGAGCAGGCCCAGGGTGAGGAGCAGCAGGACGCTGGACTTGCCAGCGCCCGGCTCGCCGATCACGACCAGCCGGCGCCGCGGGAGGCGCGCGAACTCGTCGACGACCTCTTCGAGCCTCCCGGCCGGCGCCGGCCCGCGCCCTCGCTGGCGTCCGCCCGCGATCACCTCGGCGTGGTCGGTCAGCCGCGGGTCCGCGGCCGTCCAGCGGACGACGATCGGCTGCGGGTCGTGGAGCTGGCGGACGTTGGCCTCCCGCTCCCACTGCACGCGCAGGACGGTGGCCAGCAGCTCCAGCCGGTCGTCGATCGTGCCCGGCTCCTCGGCTCTGGCCGGGAGCCAGCTGGCGAGCGGTCCAGTCGCCGCCAGCACCGCCGCGACCACGGTCGCGAGCGTCCCGGCCGTCGTCTCGCCGGAGTGCCACCAGATGGCGGCCAGCGCGCCGATGAGCGCCGCCGCGGCCAGACCAACCCACGCCCATGCCCAGCGCATCCGAAGATCGTGCCCGAGGGGGAAGGGCCCGGCCTCCCCTCGGGGGACGGGCTCACTCGTGCTCGAGCGTCTCAGTGATCGTGATCCTCGACGCGGACTGTGCCGGGCCGACGGCGTCCCAGGCGACCGCCGCGATGCAGACCGGCAACGCCATGATGAGGTCGTCGCCGGTGACCCCGTGCCGTGTCACAGGGCCAGCCTGGCCAGGCGCCGGCGGCTGCGCCAGCGAACCGGTACGTAGTCGGCTACGTATGCAGCGCGACGGCGACCGCTGAGGTGCGGTTCCATGCCCGGCGGTACGGAGTCACCGGCGAGCTAGGTTCACACGATGCGACCGTGCCCCGGCGCGGACTCGGACCACCGCAGCCCGCGTCCCCGCCGCGCGGCCTGGTGAACCGCATGGGCGGCCTGTCTGAACAGGGCGACCTTCGCCTGGAACGTCGCGTTCTCCTCGGTGCCTCGGCGACCTTCGTCGTGAGCTGTTTCGAGCAGCAGGAAAGCGTCGAGCGCGACCCGGTAGGCGATCCGCGCCTGGTCGGTCAGCACTCGGAGGTGCTCGACATCGCCGGGCCGGACGGCGCTCGACGGGACCGCACGCTCCGGCCGGGTCTCGGGGCGGGCGGGCCCGCCCGTCGCCTGTGTCATTGCTCGATCCTGCGCGGCGCCGGTCCCAGCGCCGAGGGCCGATGGCCCCCCGCGGAGGGGGCCGGTCGGCCCTATCGGGTCTGCGCCGGATCGAGGTCGCAGCGGCTGGACCGGGTCCGGCGTCGAGATGGAGCGCGGCGCGCTGGCTCTGCGTGTGCACCTCCCGGGCGGTGGCGACGAGGCCGCTGACCGTGCGCATCGACCTGGATCCGCCAGCCGCGCGGCGGTAGCACCGGCCGTTCTCGCTACCCGATCGACGCCACTGCCTCGTCGATCAGGTCCACGACCCGGTCTCGAGGCGGCCGAGGCGCGGCCGGCGTCCAGCTCGATCGTTTTCCGTGCATGAATTCGGCCAGACACCGCACCACGCCACTCGGAATCCGCTGACGTCGCTGTCCGACGACGGCCAGCGCGTGCGGCGCGGCTGGTGCGCTAGGGTAGAGCCAGGTCTTCGCGTTCACGGACCCAGGCGTGGGGTAGTCGCCGGTCCGTGCGCCGCTCGTGGGTGCAGACGACGAGTGGCGGTTCGTAGTCAGGGGAGGGCGTGTAAATGCTGCTGTTCTCGATCGCGCTCGTGCTCGCCATTAGCGGAGTGGGTGCCTACGCTCTCTACAACCCCGGCGTCCACGACATCACCCTGCGCAGCCACCACTTCGCAGCGGTGCCGGACTGGGTGCCGGTCGCTCTGGCGGCGGGGGTGCCGCTCGCCCTGTTCCTGCTGGACGCCGTATTCGCCGGCAACCACATCCGGCTGCTCGAACGTGGTTCAGAGGAGACCGCCTATCGGTGAAGTCGCCGGGCGCGCGCGCCCAGCGACCTCCCGGAATGCCTGGCGCCTGCGCCGGAGGACGTGGCGCGGCAGCCTGGATCGCGTGCACCTCTATGTGCCCGCGGCAGGTCGAGGGCCGCCCCGCCTTAGGCTGGTGGTTGATGCTGATCGGCCAGGGTCGAACCGCGGGCAGGGCGGCGGCTCAGCCAGGCGGCGGGCCTGACAGGAGAACGGAGTCATGCCAGAGCCGAGTCTTTACGAACGCCTTGGCGGCATTTTCGCCATCGCGGCTGTCATCGACAGCTTCAGCGACCGCCTGCTGAAGAACCCGAAGATCGTCGACGCGAACCCCGAGCTGCACGAGTGGCACACGGTGACCTACCGCACACGAATGCCGGGCCTGAAGTGGGGCAGAACCCTGTGGCTCGCGGCGCAGGCGGGGGGACCGTTCGAGTACACCGGCAGAGAGCTTCGCGATGCGCATTTCGACCTCAGGATCACCCCCGAAGTGTTCGACGAGGTCGCCGCGGAACTCTCCAGGACGCTCGATGACTTCAACGTGCCCGACCGCGAGAAGGGCGAGGTCCTGGCTGCGTTCGCTGGAGAGAAGGGAGAGGTCAGCGCGGGTTCTCAGGCCGGAGCCGTCAACTGGCGCCGCTGGCGTTGAGCGCCCGTGCCCGGTGGCACCTCTCTCCGTAGCGACGCGGCGGCTGCGGGGCCGCGCGGTGCCTACCGTTCGGGAAGCAGCGCCAGCGCCTCCTCCACGATCCCGCGCCGGGTCGGCGAAGGCCACGGCCCTTCGCGCAGAGCGGCGATGAGGGCCGTCCGGCGCCTGGCGACGATGGCCGTCGCCAGGTAGCGGACCAGGTCGAGGTGGGTCGAATCGCGCAGGAACCGGAGCAGCACCGCCTCGAACGGCTCCGGCTCGGAACTGACGGCCAGCGTTTCCAGCACCGCGTCGAGGAAGCCGAGCAGCCCCACCTCGTCGGCACTGTCACTCCACTGTCCGGCCAGGCCCAGCAGGACCGAGTCGGGAGCGCCGACCAGGGCATGGAAGCACTCGGCGGCCACCTCGCCGTCGACCCCACCGCTCAGCAGAGACGCATAGAGCGGAAGCGGCTCGCCCAGGTCGACGAGCAGGCGGGCCGCGGTCAGCGCCGGCTCGCCGCTGCCCCAGGCAGCCTCTTGCAGCAGGCGGACGGCGTGGAACCCCGCCGCCCGATCATCCACCTGCGACAGCGCCAGCAGGGCCGCGGCGCGCAGGTTGGCCGCGACCTCGCCTGTCTCGCCCGCGGACCTGTACTCGTAGGTCTGCGTCGCCCGCTCCAGCAGCCCGCGATCGTCGACCACCGCGCACGAGCGCAGGCCCTGGAGCAGCGCCGTTCGGAGGGCGCAATCGGCGTCCAACCGCCCGGGCGCGGCGGCGATACGCCGGTAGCGTGCGAGGACCGCCTCGCGGACCGAGGGATCGCCTCTCGGGAGTGTCTCGAGGGCCTCCCGCACGGCGTCGGCCGGCCTGCCCTGCCTCACCACGGCC
>Ga0126371_10006324_pt1 | contig 10534 bp, 7 predicted proteins | sample PanSoiMetaPlot_4_FD_110145 | JGI IMG/M metagenome (GOLD analysis project Ga0126371, IMG submission 110145) | Tropical forest soil microbial communities from Panama - MetaG Plot_4 | ecosystem: Environmental > Terrestrial > Soil > Tropical forest > Bulk soil | place: Panama | collected 2016-02-17
ATTATCCACGGTGCGGTCGTAGCTCCCGAATTTCTTCAGGTCGCCACCCTGCGGTGGAATGAAATAGGCCACTTCCTCAGGCCGATAAAGGTCTCCGATATCGTAGCAGCGTAATCCGGCGATGAAATAGCTGTAAGCGATAAATTCCTGGCGAGGCTTGCCGGGAGCTTTTAGATGCGGAGGATTGTGCGCGCCGAAGCGTCCGCGCTTGAAGCAAAAATCGCGGTAAGGGGCTTCCGGCGGAGGCACGGGACGAGGAAGCTGAGCGACCGGAACGGGATGCTCTTCGTCACGAATGTCCACGACCCAGTTGGGAAGATAAATCTGGTTGCAATCGGAGTTGGTGGTTTCGCCGTTGGTGATTACGAAGCCGCGATCGAGAATGCCGCAGTAGATCGTATGGAAGGCGATGCCCATGCCGGAGTACTGCGGAGGAGGCTCGAAGCGACCGATTTCCTTTTGATGCGACGGATCGGAGAGGTCCAGGATGATGAAGCCGTTGCAACCGAAGGCGCCGTAGCCACGGTTGCCGCCATCGTCAAGCTTCCTGGGAACGTAGACAGGACCATGGAGGCCGGCGAATGGCGTTTGATCGGCGAGGACTTTAGGCGGCACGAGTTTTGACCAGACCCACTTGTTGTATTCCGCTTCTTCGCCTTTGCGTGAACCGGGAACCCACCACATGGAGACTTCCTTGGCTAGAGTGGGATCGGAAACGTCGACAATCATGTTGCCGTTGACGAGCTGACGGAAATACGAAGGCTGGTGAATGAAGGTTTCGTCGGGCGCGGTGTCGAGAAACGCGTATTTGCCGCCATCGTAGTAGTTGCGATGCGTCCCCTGGCCGGTTGCGCCGGTGCTGAACTCCGAGAGCTTCACGATTTTCGAGGGGTTGGTGGCGTCGTAGAAGCGGACGCCGCGAAGGCCCTTGTAGTTTTTGCGCTTGTCGTCGAGGTGTAGATCGTCGTACTTGCCCATCGGGGCTTCCGGTGTGGAATCCGTGATGGGCGCTTGCGCGCCGGTCATGAGAATCCATTTCTTGAGATTCTTGTTGTAGGCCACCTGGACCTGGTAGCCCTCGAAGCCTCCCTTATTGAACATGGTGGGCCTGCGGACGTCGCTGACGTCGATGACATCGCCCTGCTGGAAGATATAGCGGCGGTCGCCGGCGGACATCATTTGCATCTTGCCGTGCCGGGACGTCCCGGGCCCGAAGTGGGCAAGGATTTCCATGTTGCGGATGTAGAGGCGGCGGTCAAGATAGGAAATGCTGTTAGGGCTGGGGTGGCCATGATGATCAGCGAGTGCGGCGAGAGGCGAGCTGGCCAGCGCCAGGCCGGTCCCCGCGACGGAACAGAGAAAATCGCGCCGAGTCGGATTGCATCGGCGGGCCGTCGGGGTTTCCGTTGGCATTTGCCGGTGACGTGCGAATTTCTTGGCCTTCATCAGCAAACTCCTTGGTCTTGGTTGGCCACGCTGAAAAAAGCAAACAATGGTTCGCCTGCCTGGTCCGTCTGGAGCGGTCCGGTCGGGAGGCACCCCGGAAGAACAAGTGTAGCGCAAAGCCCGAGCGTGAAAAGGTAGGACCCCTGTACCACTTTGGAAGGAAGAGTGTCAACGTCTAATTTTCTATGAATCAGAATTATCAATGCTTAGACTATACAGAGGCGGAGTGGTTGGGTATATTGGTACGACCAATTTCGGATCCATCCTCTGATTCTCTCGCCTAGGCAATGGACCTACGGCCTTAAGTGGGATTGGGAGAAAAATCATGGCAATCGCAACGGTAAACCCGGCGACGGGACAAGTTGTGAAGTCGTTTGAAGCACTGAGCAGCGCTGAAATCGAACAGAAGCTCGAAAAGGCTCACGAGGCGTTTGCGACCTATCGGCAGACTCCGTTTGCACAGCGCGCACAGTGGATGCTGAAGGCGGCGGCAACCCTCGAAGCGGAAAAAGAAAACTATGCGCGGGTGATGACCACGGAGATGGGCAAGACGCTGCGCTCGGCGGTGGAAGAGGCGGCAAAGTGCGCGTGGGTGTGCCGGTATTACGCGGAGAATGCGGAAAAGTTCCTTGCCGATGAGTTGGTTGAGACGGGTGCGAAGAAAAGCTACATCCGGTACCAACCGCTAGGGCCCGTGCTGGCCGTGATGCCGTGGAATTTCCCGTTCTGGCAGGTATTGCGCTTTGCTGCCCCCGCGCTGATGGCCGGAAATGTGGCCTTGCTGAAACACGCGTCGATCGTTCCGCAGAGCGCCCTCCTGATCGAAGAATTGTTTCATCGAGCGGGTTTCGCTGACGGAGTCTTTCAGACACTGCTGATCGGCTCGCGGGAGGTGGACCGTATTTTGGGAGACCGACGAGTGATGGCGGCAACGCTGACAGGCAGCGAACAAGCGGGGATTGAGGTGGGCGTAGGCGCTGCAAAAAGGATCAAGAAAGTAGTGCTGGAACTGGGGGGCAGCGATCCCTTCATCGTCATGCCCAGTGCCAACCTGGAGATTGCGACCACCATAGCTGTGAAGGCACGCATCTTCAACAACGGGCAATCCTGCATCGCGGCAAAACGATTCATCGTGGCGGAAAGTATCGCGGAGAAGTTCGAGAACCTATTTGCGCAGAAGATGGCCGCACTGAACGTGGGCGATCCGTTCGACGAGCGCACGGAGCTGGGTCCGCTTTCAACGGCCGATGGCGTGGCCGACCTGGAACGCGATGTGAACAGATCGGTGGAAATGGGAGCAAAGGTCCTGACCGGGGGCAAGCCGCTGCAGCGGCCCGGGAATTTCTATGCGCCGACTGTGCTGGTGAATATTCCCAAGGATTCACCGGCCTACAAGGAGGAAATGTTCGGACCCGTGGCGAGCGTGTTCCGCGCGAAAGACATCAATGACGCCATTCGCATTGCGAATGACAGTCGCTTCGGATTGGGCGCCAGCGCGTGGACCAACGACCCCACGGAACAGCAAAAGTTCATCAATGAGCTGGATGCAGGCATGGTGTTTATCAACCGCATGGTGGCTTCCGATCCGCGAATTCCGTTTGGCGGAGTGAAGTGGTCGGGGCACGGGCGGGAACTGGGGACCGTAGGGATCAGGGAATTCACTAACATGAAGACGGTGTGGGTCGAGCAAGGGTAAGGCGAAGAAGGACTTGCGGACAAAGGTCGGGAGTGGTACTTTGGTCCGACAACTTGACCATATCGCGATCTGCTTCTTCGAGCGCCGCCAGCCGTTCCTTGCTTCGCTGCACAGATCCCGGGTCGATTGCGTCGGTGCCGGTACGGAGGTGGCGATGTACAAAATCATTCGCTCTTCTCGACTCTATGAGCAGATTGTCCAGCAAGTCGAGGAATCCATTCACAAAGGTACGTTGAAACCCGGGGACCAGTTGCCGCCGGAGCGGGAATTGGCGGAGCAGTTCGGCGTGAGCCGAACAGCGGTGCGCGAAGCGGTCAAAACGCTGCGCGAAAAGGGCATGGTGGAAGCGTATCCCGGCCGCGGCACGTTCATCACGGACGGAAGTTCCTATACGATGCGGCAGTCGCTGGACCGTTTGATGAAGTCCGGCAACGAAGGTTTTTCCTCGTTGGTAGAAGTGCGCGAGATTCTGGAGCCGGAGATCGCGGCCCTTGCGACGGCACGCGCCGACGCCGAAGATCTGGCGGCGATGCGGCAGCAGGTGGCGACCATGGATGCCGCCAAGCGCGATCCCGACGCCTACATCGAAGCGGACCTGGATTTTCACCTGGCGCTTGCGGAAGCCGCGGGCAATCCGATCATTCTTTCTCTGATCGATTCGATTGTGGGCCTGTTGCGCGAACAGCGCATGGGCATCTTCCAGGTAGACGGCGGGCCGGAGCGAGGGCAGTACCATCATAAGAGGATTCTGGAGGCTGTTGAACACCGTGATCCGGTGGGCGCGAGAGAGGCGATGAAGGCGCACTTAAAGCAAGTGCGTGAAGATTCACGGAAGGCGCCGAGTGAGTAAGAGGAAGTAATCAAGCGAAGACGTAAAGAGAAGATTGCGCCTTGACGGAGTAGAGGTGTGCAGCGAAGGTCGAGGCGAAGATCGGCCGCACGGGGAAAACGGGCTGCTACAGGAGAGATGCGTGGCCAAGTTAGGGTTTGTCGGACTGGGAGTGATGGGCAGCGAAATGGTGAACCGGCTGCTCAGCAAAGGGCACGAGGTCACCGGGTATAACCGGACACGTTCGAAAGCGGAATGGCTGCTGAAGAAAGGGATGAAGTGGGCGGACTCGCCACGCGCCGTGGTGGAAGCGTCGGATGTAACTTTTTCGATGGTGACGAATTCGGCGGCGCTGGCGGCGGTGATGAACGGGCCCGACGGGATGCTAGCCGGAGCGGGACCTGGGAAACTTTTCGTGGATATCAGCACGGTGAGCCCGGCAGTGAGCCGCGATTTTGCCGCACAAATCCGGGCCAAGGGTAGCGATCTGGTGGATGCGCCGGTTTCCGGCAGCGTGATTACGCTACAGGAAGGCAAGCTTTCGGTGATGGTCGGCGGGGGGAAGGAAACGTTTGAGAAGGTAAAGCCGCTGCTCCTGGACATTGGGCCAAAGGTGACGCACGTGGGCGACAACGGCCTGGCACTGGTGATGAAGATCGGCACGAACCTGAGCCTGGCGGTGCAGATGTTGGCGTTTTGTGAAGGCGTGCTGCTGGCGGAGAAAAGTGGGATCAAGCGGGAAGTGGCCGTCGACGTACTGACGCACAGCGTGATCGCGTCGCCGATGGTGCAATACCGCGGGCCGTTTGTTTTGAAACAGCCGGACGAGGCTTGGTTCAACGTCAACATGATGCAGAAGGACATGCTGTTGGCGCTGGAGTTGGGGCGGCAACTGGATGTACCTATGCCAACGACAGCGGTGACCAATGAATTTCTAACCGCGGCGCGAGGCATGGGCCTGGTGGAAAAGGATTTTGCAATCGTGTTCAAGGTGCTAGCGGAGATGTCTGGAGTAAAGGCATGAAAGCCGTCGAGGTTTCGGCGAAAAGGGAAGCGGCTGTGCCAGCGGAACTGGCAATTCGAATGTACCGGCAGATGGTACGCATCCGCTTGTTCGAAGAGCAGGTGAATGAGCTTTACACGCGCGCGCTCATGCCGGGGCTGGCGCACCTGTACATCGGCGAAGAAGCCGTGGCCGTGGGGATTTGTGAAGCGCTGAAGAACACCGACTACATCACCAGCACGCACCGCGGGCACGGGCATTGCCTGGCGAAGGGAGCTATGCCGGACCGGATGTTTGCGGAGTTACTGGGCAAAGAAGCGGGCTATTGCCGGGGCAAAGGTGGGTCGATGCACATTGCGGATCCGGCAACCGGAAATCTTGGTGCCAATGCAATCGTGGGTGGAAGCACGGGAATCGCGACGGGAGCGGCATTAACGGCGAAACGGCTAAAGACAGACCAGGTTTCGGTTTGTTTCTTCGGAGAAGGAGCGCTAGGGCAGGGTGTGCTTTATGAAGTGATGAACCTGGCAGCGTTGTTTAAATTGCCGGTCGTTTACGTCTGCGAAAACAATCTCTATACCGAATACACGCATTTTACGGAGACCACCGCGGGCGACATTTTGACGCGTGGGACGGCGTTTGGAGTACAGGTGGAGGGTGTGGACGGGCAGGATGTGCGCGCGGTCCATGCGGCGGCACAGAGGCTCGTGAACCGCGCCCGGCGTGGTGAAGGCCCGGCGCTGCTGCTTTGCAATACCTATCGCTACACGGGCCATCATGTAGGCGACATCAACCGGGAATACTACCGCTCGAAGCAGGAAGAGCAAGAGTGGAAGACCAAACGCGATCCGATCAAGAACATGGGCGAGTGGCTGATTGGACAGAAAATTGCCGACCCCGCGGCACTCCAGAAAATCGAGGGCGAAGTGCGCGATGAAATGAAGGCGGCGGTGGAGTTTGCGATAGCGGCGCCGTACCCATCACCCGAGGAGGTCGATCAGGACGTTTATGCCTGAGACCGCGACATCCCAGCGGGAACTGACGTTTGCGCAAGCGATCCGCGAAGGACTTGCGGAGGAGATGCGGCGTGACCCGCGCGTGTGCATTTTCGGTGAAGACGTCGCGGAGGCAGGGACGCCGTTCAAAGTGCTTTCCGGCTTGGTGGAAGAGTTCGGAGCCGAGCGCGTACTGGACACGCCGATTTCGGAGCAGGGTTTCACCGGGATGGGCGTGGGCGCGGCGATGACGGGGTTGCGTCCAGTGGTAGATATCATGTTTGGCGATTTCCTGACGCTGACCATGGACCAACTGGTGAACCAGGCGGCGAAGGTGCATTACATGTCCGGCGGGACATGGAAAGTGCCGATGGTTTTGCGGACGACGCTCGGCGCGACACGGCGCTCGGCGGCACAACATTCGCAATCGCTGCACGCCTGGGTGTGCCACGTGCCCGGATTGAAAGTGGTAATGCCTTCGACGCCATACGATGCGAAGGGATTGCTCAAGACCGCGATTCGCGACGACAACCCGGTGATCTTTTTCGAGGACAAGATGATGTACCGGCAAAAGGGCGTAGTGCCGGCCGAAGAGTACATGATTCCTTTCGGGGTAGCAGAGGTGAAGCGCGAAGGCGAGGACATCACTCTGGTGGCCACAAGCAGCATGGTGGAGGTGGCGCTGGGCGCGGCAAAATTGCTGGCAGGAGCGGGGATCAGCGCGGAGGTAATCGATCCGCGCACGCTTTGGCCGCTGGATGAAAAAACGATTGTGAATTCGGCGAAAAAAACTTCACGAGCAATCGTGATTGATGAAGGATACGGGCGTTATGGCGTAACGGGCGAGATTGCCTCCGTGATTGCGGAAGGGGCATTCTTCAATATGGAAGCACCGGTGAAGCGGATGGGTGCCATGCATGTGCCGATCCCCTTCTCGCCGCCGCTGGAAGACATAACCGTGCCGACGGAACAAACGGTGTTCGATGCGGCGCGTAAGCTCTGCGGAAAAGCGTAAAGAGATTTTGACGGGAGGCCTGACGTGGCACTAAAGACTTACGGCCCGATGGCGGTCGATTGGGAGAACCGCATCGATTTCGAGCGCCTGCGCAAAGAGCGTCTGGCTCGGGCGAAGGCACTGCTGGCGAAGTCCGAAATGGGCGCGTTGCTGTGCTTCGACATGAACAACGTACGGTACATCACGGCAACGCACATCGGCACCTGGGCGCAGGACAAAATCAGCCGGTTCTGCCTTCTCCCCCAGAATGACGAACCGATTCTGTGGGACTTCGGATCCGCGGCGCGCCACCATCAACAGAATTGCCCGTGGATGGGCGACCGCTCCCGCGCGGGCATTCCGTTGCTGCGTGGAGCGATGTCGCCAGAGATGGGACGCGCGGAAAACGTCGCGCGAAAGATCAAGGTGGAACTCGAGAAGCGGGGACTGCTACACGAACCTCTGGGGATCGATGTAGTCGAGCCGCCGATTCTGTTCGCGTTGCAAAAGGAGGGGATCAAGATCGTCGACGGGCAGCAGTTGATGTCCGATGCGCGGGTGATCAAGACGCGGGACGAAATTTCGTTGCTGAATCACTCGGCAATGATGGTGGACGCGGCTTACGACGAACTGTATCGCGCGATGAAGCCGGGCATGAGCGAAAACCAGGCCGTGGGGCTGGCGAGCAAAGTGTTGTACGACCTGGGCTCGGAATATGTGGAAGCGGTGAACGCAATTTCCGGTGAACGCTGCAATCCACATCCGCACGTGTTCAGCGACCGCGTGCTGCGGCCAGGCGATCCGGTGTATTACGACATTCTGCATTCGTTCATGGGTTACCGGACTTGCTATTACCGGTGCTTCACGATTGGGTACGCGTCGCACGCGATGGTGGACGCCTACAAGCGTTGCCGGGATTATCTCGATGCGGCAATCGAGTTGGTTCGGCCGGGGCGCACGACGGGGGAAATCGCGTCGGTGTGGCCGAAGGCACAGGAATTTGGATTCCCGGACGAGGAAGCGGCGTTTGCGCTGCAGTTTGGACACGGCATCGGCCTGGCGATCTGGGAGAAGCCGGTGATCAGCCGGATGGTTTCGCTGGAGCACTCGCACGAAATCAGGCCGGGGATGGTGTTTGCCCTGGAGACTTTTTGGCCTTCGAGCGATGGCTGGAGCGCGGCGCGCATTGAGGAAGAGATTGTGGTGACGGAAACAGGCCACGAAGTGATTACCCGGTTCCCTGCGGACAAATTGATGGTAGCGGGAGCCCACTATCACACCGTAGAAGGGCCACTACCCACGACGCGGGAGAACGAGGCCGCGCCCAGTGTTGCGGTGCAAGAACTGGTGGCGGGCGCGAGACGCGAAGGAGCGATGGCTACGGATTGATTCGCGAAATCCCGGCACAGGAAAGATTATGGCGATCAGTGTGGTGATGCCGGCGCTCGAAATGGCGCAGGAAAACGGAAAGCTGCTGGCATGGCGCAAGAAAGAGGGCGAACGCGTCAGCAAGGGTGAGCCGCTGCTGGAAATCGAGACGGACAAGGCGGTGGTGGAGGTGGAGGCTCCGGGAGACGGGATTCTGGCGGGCATCACGGCGGAAGTGGGAGCGGTGATTCCGGTGGGCGAAACCATCGCGTGGCTGGTGGCACCGGGAGAAAATCCGCCAGCGAAAACGACGATGGTTGCTCCGGCGGCACGCGCTACGAGTGCAGCGCAGGCTGCAGCTGCGCCGCCCGTATCACGGCCTACGGCGGAGCCGGGTCCGATCCAAATCTCCCCGAAGGCGCGACGGTTGGCGAAAGAACTCGGCGTAGATATCGGGCAGATTCGCGGCACGGGGCCGGATGGCACGATCAGTTCCGAAGACGTTCAAACAGCGGCATACGCGATGGCCTCGGGGCCGTCCACCACTGCGGCCACACCCGCTGCCGTTACAACGGAACCCCTCAGCCAGTTGGCACGATTGATGGCCGAGCGGACAACGCAGAGCTGGACCAGCGTGCCGCATTTCTTTCTGACGCAGACCGTGGATGCGGGCGCTCTGGTGGAAACACAAAAAAAATTGGTTGCAGGAAGCACGACCGGCATGACGCCGACGATTACGGATCTATTGATTGCGCTGATCGCCCGCGTGCTGGAAAAACATCCCAATATGAACGCGAGCTGGACGGGCGACGGCATCCGGCTGAATCCCGAGATCAACATCAGCGTGGCCATGGCGGTGAAGGACGGCGTGGTCGGCGCGGTGGTCCCGAAAGCCAACAAAGAAAGCGTCGCTCGAATTTCCACGGTGCGAAGGGAATTGACGGAACGCGCGCGGGCGAGACGACTCCGGCCAGCGGACATCACCGGCGGAACCTTCACACTGAGCAACCTCGGGATGTACAAGGTTGACGCTTTTAGCGCGATTATCACGCCGCCGCAATGCGCGATTCTAGCGGTGGGCGCGATTGCAGACGCCGTGGTACCCGTGGATGGCAAGCCAGGCATCCGGCCAACGATGACCATGACGCTTTCGAGCGATCATCGCGTGGTGGACGGCGCGCGCGCCGCGGAGTTTCTGGGCGATCTGGTGAACGCCATCCGCGAACCGGAAAAATGGATATAACGCGGCTTTCGGAAGCGATCATCGGAGAAGGGTGACGATGACCAGCGGCGCACTGCGGTGCCTCCGGCCTGGCGTATGACCACGCCCAGCGGAACGAAGCAACCTCGCTACGCCAATCCAACTGCTCAGGTGCTGTTCGCGGTCGCCGCCGCAGTCGTGCTGGGCTATTTGCGTCCGGCCACGGCCATGGCCATGAAGCCGCTGGGCGACGGATTCATCCGCCTGATCACTATGATCATCACGCTGATTATTTTCTGCACCGTGGTGACGGGCATCGCGGGCATGGAGGACATGAAGAAGGTCGGCCGTGTGGGCGGAAAGGCGCTGATCTATTTTGAGGTTGTGTCCACGCTGGCGCTGGTGATTGGTATGTTCGTGGGGAACTTCCTGCAGCCCGGTGGCGGATTCAACGTGAATCCAGCGACGCTGGACGCCAAGGCGGTGGCGGATTACGCGGGGCAGGCGAAATCGCAGAACGTTCCCGAATTTATCCTGCACATCATTCCAACTTCCGCCGTGGATGCATTTGCGAAGGGGGACATCCTGCAGGTGATGCTGATCTCCGTCCTTTTCGGATTTGCGCTTTCTGCCATAGGACCACGAGGCAAGCCCCTGGTGGATTTGTTCGATGCGCTGACGCACGCGGTATTTGGCGTAGTGAAAATCGTGATGAAGCTGGCGCCGCTGGGAGCGTTTGGCGCGATGGCGTTCACGGTGGGGAAATTCGGGTTGTCGTCTCTGGGACCGCTGCTGAAGTTGATCGTGATTTTCTATCTCACGTCGATCTTATTCGTCGTATTAGTACTGGGAGTCATCTGCAGGCTTTGCGGATTTGGGATCTTTCGCTTTCTTAGGTACATCAAAGAAGAAATTGTGCTGGTGCTGGCGATCAGTTCGTCGGAACCGGCTATGCCGACGTTGATGGCCAAGCTGGAGAAAATAGGGTGCTCGAAGGCGCTG
>Ga0126371_10006325_pt1 | contig 10532 bp, 10 predicted proteins | sample PanSoiMetaPlot_4_FD_110145 | JGI IMG/M metagenome (GOLD analysis project Ga0126371, IMG submission 110145) | Tropical forest soil microbial communities from Panama - MetaG Plot_4 | ecosystem: Environmental > Terrestrial > Soil > Tropical forest > Bulk soil | place: Panama | collected 2016-02-17
CATGCAATTCGACAGCACCGTGCAGATGCGCCAGGACCTGACTTCCTCGGTCGGCAAACTGGACAATGCCCTCGCCTTTGTGGACACCGAGACGCAGCGCCAGTTGCGCTTGCGGGGTGGCGGCGGCACGCTGCTCTATGATGCGGTAGCAGGCGTGTCCGATACGGTCATGCGCAAGCAGACCGGCCGAAAAGCCTTGATCGTGCTCTCCGATGGCGTCGATTTCGGTAGCGAGTCCACTCTGAACGACTCCGTGGACGCGGCGCAGCGCGCCGATACGTTGATCTACTCGATTCTCTACTCCGATCCGGGCGCCTATGGAATCTTTGGAAGCGGCCACGACGGCAGACGCGTCCTGGAGCGGTTGTCGAACGAAACCGGCGGCAGCTTCTTCGAAGTCTCGAAAAAGCAGACTGTCGATCAAGTCTTCGGCATCTTAGAGGAAGAGTTGCGTACGCAGTACAGTTTTGGCTACGTGTCCGATAAGCCGGTCACCATCTCCGAGTTCCGCGCCATCCAGTTGACCGCCAAACAGAAAGGGTTCTTGGTCCAGGCGCGTCATCGGTATTGGGCGCGAGTCTGATCTGTCGCAGCGATCACTCGTTCGTGTGGCGCCGTTGATGTCTGTTGACTACTCTTTCCCTACTCCAGAGATCAATTCTTAGTCACGCCTCAGGCCGACATTAGGCGATAGCCGACGATAACGTTGCCCCAACGCCTCAATACCATAGAGGGGACCGCCCGTGACTTCCCCGATTCACCAAAGCGCAGCTTGTCTGCCGCGCGCAACCGTCTTAGCATCTGAATACCGCCCAAATGTTTATGATCCGAGAGATTATCAAGAGAGCAGCGTTCACCACGTCCACGCGATCGATTTCCGCGTTTATCGTCCCGGCTGCCGTCGTGATGTTCGGCGGTGGATTGCTCCTGGGCTATCTGGGCACCAGGATCGGGCAGGCGCGCCCAGTCTCGCTGGTCACCCCTCCTGCTCCCGTGATGGACCGGACCCCCTCCCCGGTTTTGCGAAGTTGGGAGACCTATTTCCTGGGTCACGTGATGACTTCTTCCCAGCGATACACGTGCGAAAAATTCGGCCCGGCCTGCCGCATCGCTCTTGCCATCCAAGCCGCTGAAAATTTGAAGGGGGACTGCGAGGCCTACCACTACAATTCCGACGGCACGCTGGACTGGGGCTATTTCCAGATCAATAGCGTGCACCTGACGCGGCGCGGCGTGAACCTGCGCGACCTGCTTGATTGCAAGGCCAACATCGACTTCGCTTACCAACTGTACACCCAAGAAGGGTTCCGCCCCTGGAGCACGTTTGGGAGCGGCCAATACAGAAAATTTCTCGGCGATGCCTTGCCGGATGATATCGCGGATCCTCGCCTTCGCTACAGCCCCGAACACCTTCTCATGTCGGCCGGCCTGTCTTCGCGATGATCGTCACGGCCGCGCAAAATTTTCCGATCCTCCGCCAATTCAGTGACTTGTGCCCGGAAATGATCTCTTCGAAGATACGCCCCTCCGGACCCTCGCGCGATAATAAGCATGAGGAAGGAAGATCGATGCGACGCTCCAGCACTTCGTGCCCCGGCGTCCCGCTGGCGCCATCCGCAAATGGGAGCGAAACGGTTCGGAACGATCGTTCCGAAGAAATGCGGGTAACCTTCTCTTTTGCAACAATTCGTTCAAGATTTCCGGAACGATCGTTCCGGAAAATGGCGAAAACGCCGGGCTAAACTCCGGCTGCCTCGCCAAAGGCCGGCGGCCCGCTTTTGGTATAGTCGTCTTTGGACGTCACTGTCTTGTATAAGTGGATTTCTTTGGCGCTTGCCGCGTCTCTCGCCGGGACTGCGTGCGCCCGCCATCCCGCCGCTCCCGTACTCTCTGTGGCCGCCGCCGCCGACCTTCGGTTCGCCCTCGACGAACTTGCCCGCGGCTTCCGCTCCAGCCACCCGGCGGTAGACCTCCGCCTCGCCTACGGCTCCTCCGGCAATTTCTTCGCGCAGATCCGCAATCAGGCTCCCTTCGATTTGTTCCTCTCCGCTGATGTCGCCTATCCGCGCCAGCTCGCGCAGCACGGTCTCGCCGCGCCGGACTCGGTTTTCGTCTATGGCGTCGGCCGGATTGCGGTCTGGGTCCCCGCCGCGTCTCCGCTTGACCCAGCTACTGCCTTGCAGTCACCGGCGCTCCGCCATCTCGCTATCGCTAACCCGCAGCATGCCCCGTACGGCCGCGCCGCCGAAGCCGCCTTACATTCTCTGGGCTTTTACGAACGCGTCCGAGACAAGCTCGTGCTCGGAGAAAATGTCGCGCAGACGCTCGAATTCGTGCAAAGCGGCGCCGCCGATGCCGGCATCGTCGCCCTCTCGCTCGCCCTTGCGCCGCCTGTGCGCGGGCAGGGTCGCTATTGGGAAGTGCCCCGGGAAAACTATCCGAAACTGGAACAAGGTGGTGTTATCGTGAAAGACTCGCCGGCCGCCCGGGACTTTCGCGCCTGGATCCTCTCTCCGGCCGGCTCGCGCATCTTGAACGCATACGGATTTTCGTCACCGGGCAACTGACATGGATTGGCAGGCGATCTGGCTGAGTCTCCGGCTGGCCACCCTCACGGCCGCCATTCTGCTCGTCCTCGGCATGCCGCTCGCCTATTGGCTCACGTATTCGCCACGCCGCTGGAAATTTCTCGTCGAGGCCGCCGTGGCGCTCCCCCTCGTTTTGCCGCCGACGGTTCTCGGCTTCTACGTGCTGCTCGCCATTAGCCCGCGCAGCCCTGCCGGCGCCCTCTACCGGATGCTCAGCGGCGGCGGCATGTTGCCGTTTTCGTTTCAGGGCCTCGTCGTGGCGTCCGTCCTTTATAGTTTCCCCTTCACCGTGCAGCCGATGACCATGGCCTTCGCCTCGGTCGATCGCAAATTGATCGAAGCCGCCTGGTGCCTGGGCGCGTCGCGCCTCGCCACCTTCCGGCGCATTGTCGTGCCCCTGGCGGTCCCCGGCATCGTCACCGGCGTCATCCTCAGCTTCGCTCATACGCTGGGCGAATTCGGTGTGGTGTTGATGGTCGGCGGCAACATCGCCGGAACCACCCGCACCGTGTCCATCTCCATCTACGATCAGGTGCAGGCGCTCGACTACCGCGCCGCCGGCGAGACTTCGCTCCTGCTGCTCGCCGTCTCCTTCACCGTGCTGGCTGTCACCTACGCGCTGCAGCGGCGCATTTGGGCGGTATGGCCCACGAGCTGACCTGCGCGTGCCGGAGGCGTCTCCCGTCCGGCTTCACCTTAGATGCTGACGTGCGGATCCCCTTCGACCAGGCAGGTGTCACCGTGCTGTTCGGCCCCTCCGGCTCCGGCAAAACGACTCTCTTGCGAGTGTTGGCCGGATTGGAGCGCCCCGATCGAGGCGCGATCCGGTTCGGCGGGCAGACCTGGTTTGATTCCGCGCGCGGCCTCTCGCTGACGCCGCAGCAGCGGCGCGCCGGTTTCCTGTTTCAGAATTACGCTCTGTTTCCGCACTTGACTGTCGAGCGCAACGTCGCCTTCGCCGCGTCTCAGCCCGGGAAAGCGGCCGACTGGCTGGCACGCTTCGGCCTTTTCTCTCTCGCGGCACGTTTGCCGCGCACTCTCTCCGGTGGCGAGCAGCAGCGCGTGGCGCTGGCCCGTGCCCTCGCCGCCGGACCGGCTCTACTGCTGCTCGATGAGCCGCTCTCCGCGCTGGACGCCGCCACCCGCGCGCGCCTGCGCCATGAGCTCCGCCGCACTTTGGCCGAGAGCGGCATCCCCAGCATCATCGTCACGCACGACCGCGTCGAAGCCCTTGCTCTCGGCGACTGGATCGCGGTCTTGATCGACGGCCAGATCCGCCAGTGCGGTCCACTCGCGGAGGTCTTCCGCCATCCCGCCGATGTCCACGTCGCCGAGTCCGTGGGTGTCGAGAACGTCATCCCCGGCGAAGTGGTCGCGCGCGAATCGGGCCTCGCCACCATCCAAGCCGGCGCTGCGCATCTGGAAGCGGTCGACGTCGGCGAAGGGGGCGGCCCCGTATTCGCCTGCATTCGTGCCGAAGAGATCACGCTCGCGCCGGGAACACCGGTGGCCACCAGCGCGCGCAACCGCCTGGCCGGCCGGATCGGCGCCGTTCTGCGCGAAGGCGCCCTCGCGCGTGTGGAACTGGATTGCGGCTTCCCCCTGGTGGCCGTGGTCACGGCTCAGTCGGCGGCCGATCTCCGCCTGCGCCCCGGCGACCCGGTGACCGCCGTGATCAAAGCCACATCCATCCATGTGCTTTCACGTTAAGAGCCAGAATAAAAGCATGTCTGACCGAATGGAACACGACAGCATGGGACAAATGCGCGTGCCCGGGTCGGCGCTGTACGGCGCCCAGACTGCCCGCGCGCTGGAAAATTTTCCGATTAGCGGCAAGCGTTTCCCGCGCTCCTTTATTCGCGCCCTCGCCCTGATCAAAGCGGCCGCCGCGAAGTTCAACCAGTTGCCCGCGGTCGAGTCAGCGGCGGAGCAAGTCGTCGAAGGCCGCCACGACGGCGAATTCGTTGTCGACATCTTCCAGACCGGCAGCGGCACCTCCACCAACATGAACGCCAACGAGGTGATCGCCCATCTCTCTCGCGCGCACCCCAACGACGACGTCAACCGCGGCCAGTCCAGCAACGACGCGATTCCCTCCGCTCTCCACATCGCTGCGGGTGAGGCCGTTACGGCGCGCCTGCTGCCCGCCATGCGGCAGCTGCAATCGTCGCTCGCGCGCAAGACGGCGGCTTTCCACGACATCGTTAAGATCGGCCGAACACACCTGCAGGACGCCGTACCCATCCGCCTGGGACAGGAGTTCAGCGGATACGCGCGCCAGGTCGAGGCGGCTGTGCAGCGCGTTGAAGCTGCGCTGCCGGGCATCTACGAACTCCCTCTCGGCGGCACCGCGGTCGGCACGGGCCTCAACGCGCCCCCTGGTTTCGCGCGGGCGGTCATCGCGGAAATCGCGCGCCGCACCGGCCTGCCGTTCGTCGAAGCAGCGAATCATTTCGAAGCCCAGGCCGCGCGCGATGCCGTGTGTTTCTTGAGCGGCGCGCTGCGTACCTACGCCGCCGCCCTCACCAAAATCGCGAACGACATTCGCTGGCTCGGCTCTGGCCCGCGTTGCGGCTTCGGCGAGCTCAAAATTCCCCCGGTACAACCGGGTTCCAGCATTATGCCCGGCAAGGTCAACCCCGTCATCGCCGAAAGCCTCCTCATGGTCTGCGCGCAGGTGATCGGCTACGACGCCACCATCGCCTGGTGCGCCGCCGCCGGCAATTTCGAGCTGAACGTCATGATGCCGGTGATGGCCTACGATCTACTCGACGCGATCGAGCTGCTCGCCGCCGGCAGCCGGAATTTCGCGGAGAAGTTAATCGACGGCCTCGACGCCGATCGCGCCCGCGCGGAGGGATTCGTCGAGCAATCTCTCGCCTTGGCCACCGTGCTCGCGCCTGAAATCGGCTACGACCAGGCCGCCGCTCTCGCTAAGGAAGCGTATGCTTCCGGCCGCACCATCCGCGAAGTCGCGCGCGAGAAATCCGGCATACCGCCCGGCCGCCTCGAGACCCTGCTCGATCCGCTCGCGCAAGTGGGTTAACGTGGGAAGAGCATGAATTACTACCAGCAGCACCAGTCGAAATTCGTGGAAGGCCTGTCCACGTTTTTGCGGATTCCGAGTATCAGTACGCTTTCCGAGCACAAGCAAGATATCCGGCGGGCCGCCGAATTCGTGCGCGACGAGCTGCTGGCCGCCGGCATGACTGCCGCCGAACTCATCGAAGGCAATGGCAATCCGCTGGTCTACGCGGAGTGGACTGGCGCTCCCGGCAAGCCCACTATCCTCTTCTACGGACACTACGACGTGCAGCCGCCCGATCCGCTGGACGAATGGAAATCGCCGCCCTTCGAGCCGCAGATTCGCGGCAACGACATCTTCGCGCGCGGATCGGCCGACGACAAGGGCCAGGTCTACATCCAGATCAAAGCTGTCGAAGGTTTGCTAAAGACAACCGGCAAACTGCCGGTTAATGTGAAGTTCCTGATCGAGGGCGAGGAAGAGTGCGGAGGCGAGCACATTGAAGCCTACGTGAAAACCAAGCCGCCGCGTTTGAAGTCCGATGCCGCCGTGGTCTGCGACACCGAAATGTTTGCGCCCGACCTGCCCACCATCTGCGTGGGCCTGCGCGGCATCGTTTATGGCGAACTGTTCGTCGAGGGCGCCAACCACGATCTGCACTCCGGCATGTATGGCGGCGCCGCGCCCAATCCTTTGCAGGCGATCGCCGAAATCATTTGCGCGCTCAAAGACCGCGACGGTCACATCAAGATCCCGGGCTTCAGCGATCGCGTGGTGCCGCCGAGTTCTGTGGAGCGCGAAGCCTGGGCGCGCCTGCCCTTCAACCAGAAAGAGTTCACCGAGAAAGAAATGGGAGCGCGGGAATTAGTGGGCGAGCCCGGCGTGCCGGTCCTCGACCGCTTGTGGGCGCGCCCCACATTGGAAGTGCATGGAATTCGCGGCGGCTTCACCGGCGAAGGCGCAAAAACGGTGATTCCCGCGCGCGCCGTCGCCAAGATCAGCACGCGCCTGGTTGGGGATCAGCGCGTCGACGAAGCTGCCGGGCAAATCAAAGCCGCCATCAAGGCCGCCACTCCGAAGGGAGTCACCGCCGAGTTCAAAGTGCTGCACGCCGGCGCTCCGTCGCTCACCAACCCCAACAACCGCTTCATCCACGCTGCCGCCGACGCGATGAAACACGTCTTCGGCAAGGAGACGGTCTACATCCGCTCCGGCGGTTCGATCCCGATCGTCGGCGTGTTCGATCAATATCTCGGCATTCCAAGCGTCATGATGGGCTTCGGCCTACCCGACGATAATCTGCACGCGCCCAACGAAAAATTCCACTTGCCGAATTTTTTCCGCGGGATCGAATCCGTCGCGCGTTACCTCGAGATCCTCGGCGCCTAGATTAACGCCAGTGGCCTTCGTGGAACCGGTAGGCGCGGCGGCCGTGCTCATGCCGCTCTTCCCAGTATCCGGGCGCCCATCGCGCGCGCGCTCGAGGCGGGCGCTGCCAGCGCCCGGGCGCCCACTCCCATCGCCCGCCGCGCCAATCCCAGTAGCCATCCGTCCACATGTAGCCGGGACCCGGCGCCACGCCAACCACTCCGTATCGCGGCGGCGGCGGTCCGTACCCCACGCCGACAAAGCCAGAGCTGTATCCGGGGGCACAGGCGCTCAAAATGGCGCCGCACGCCAACACTGCACTGATCAAAAGTTTCCGTCTCATGTTGCAGCCTCTATTCTTTTGGATCGCGCGCTGGTTCTTCGCGTTGCAGCATGAACGGTGCTTAACATTACGCCCTGTTAACCCCGGGTGCCCCTTTACGCCGCTGCCACTGGTGTTGTACGCTACCAAGGTTTAACGGGCATGGCACTAAGAAATCCTGACTGGCGGTTCTTCGTTTTGTTCGGTCTTGCAGCCGGCGCAGCGCACGCGCAATGGGTGAACTATCGCGAGCCGGGCGTGCCGCGCACGCGCGATGGCAAAGCCGATCTGACTGCGCCGGCGCCGAAGGCGCTCGATGGCAAGCCCGATCTCTCCGGTGTGTGGATGCACGAGGTCACTACGGTCGCAGAAATGAAGCGGCTCTACGGCGGCAGGATCGACGAGGCTGTCAAGGTGGACGCGCCCGGGATGGAGATCGGCACGCAGCACCGGTACAGCAACGACATCCTTCTGGATTTCCGGCCCAAGGAAGAAACGTTATTGCGTCCCGAAGCCGTCGATCAGATGCGCCTCAACCGGGCGACGAATACTCTAGCGGACGCTTGCAATCCGAGCCTCTCGATGGGATTTCCGCGTGCTGGGCTTGTCTCGGAACCCATCAAAATCGTTCAGTCCGCGCGGCTGACCGTGGTCTTCTATGAAGCCGGCAACTTCAGCCGCCAAATCCATACCGATGGCCGCGCGCTTCCGAAAGAGTTCGACCTCCCGGCTTTCAACGGTTACTCGGCCGGGCGTTGGGAAGGCGACACGCTGGTGGTGGAGACCGCCGGTTTCAATGACAAGACCTGGCTCGATGGCATGCGCCACCCGCACAGCGAGGCACTGCACGTGACGGAGCGCTTCCGGCGCCGCGACTTTGGACACCTCGATTACGAAATCCGTTTTGACGATCCGAAGATGTACACGAGACCCTTCGGTGTGAAGATCCCGCACGAGCTTCAGCCCGACACCGATATCTTCGAGAACTACTGCGAGAACGAAAAGGACTCCAGACACCTTCCCAAGAATTAACATTGGTCGAACTTCTTAGGACCTGCCGGCATTTTCATGCGGTGCGTGTTGGCATGTGCTATTTGTTGCACAGTTGCTGCGCGGACCCTTCCCGTGATGAATCCATACCGTTGACGTGGTTATTAGATGTAATGGATACTACTCGTAGAAGAGGGGCGCCGACTATGAAAATCACCGCGCTTGCCATACTTTCTGTATTGGCGTTGGGATTTGCCGCTTCCGCCCAATCGGTGGTTTCCACACACTCCGGCGTGGTTTATTTCTTCGAGGGCTCGGTCTTTCTGGGCGGCCAGCCGTTGGAACAGAAGTTCGGGAGATTTCCGGATGTGGGCGAGGGCGGTACCTTGCGCAGCGAACATGGCAGAGCGGAAGTCCTTCTGACCCCGGGTGTCGTTCTAAGACTCGATGAGAAGAGCGCCATCCGCATGGTTTCGGACAAACTCTCCGACACACGCGTCGAACTACTGGGCGGTTCGGCGATCCTCGAGTCCAGTGAATCCAACGCCGGTACTTCTGTAAAACTGTCCTACAAGGATTGGCAGGTTCGGGTACCCAAGCAGGGAGTGTACCGAATCGACGCGGACCCGGCGCAAGTGCGGGTTTACAAGGGTGAAGCGGAGGTCTCTGCCAGCGGTGAAACGGAAACGGTGGCGGTGCGTGACGGCGAGGTTCTGCCTTTGGCCGCCATTCTTGTAACGGAGCGATCGGCGGCTGTGGATGCCGATGCGTTTAAGAGCTGGGCGATGGGCCGGAGCGACGCGATTGCTTCCGATAATGCGATCGCGGCCGGAATCGTAGACGATCCGAGCAAGATCGAGGCGTCGGGTTTGGACGGAGGCTTCAGTTATTTCCCGCTGACCGGCGTTCCTTCGCTTGGAATTGTCAATCCTTACGGCCTGAGCTTCTGGAGTCCGTATCAATCGACACTGAGCTCGATCTATCTGCCGATGTATCGATATCGATTCGGATATTTGGGATGGCCCAGTGGCATTCGATATTTTCCGCGCCCCATTGGCGCCCCGTCGCGGATTGGTCCGGGGACGGGCTTCCGCAACGGGATGCCGGGGCATGCACCGTTCACGCCTCTGCCGCACGTGCCTCCCGTATCGGCTCCGCGCGGTCCGGCCTCGCATGCCGGTGTGCATGCGGGACGGCGCTGACCGCGATCCACACTACGGGTTGGGGGCGTAGTATCCCAGCCGCCAGTGGACGTTGAGATTGGGCACTCCCAGCGGTTCGGTGACCTTTACGTCGACTTTGCGGTATTTTCCATCTTGGGCCTGGTTCTTGGGCGAATAAGCCAGGACATATTGGTTTCGTAATTCAATACCGATCCGGGCCGCGACACTGGGCAGATCGTTAGGGTCGGTGGCGCTGAAAGCCCGTCCTCCGGTCTGCTCGGCCAATTCAGAAAGCAAGCGTGGGCCGGAAACCTCTTCTTTGGTGAGGCCGGGGAGAATCTCCGGCTCAAACACGCCCATCGCGTAGACCTGCACGTCCGCCTCGCGCACGAAGGATTGAATTTCAGCGGCGGAGTATTTGCTATTGTTATCGCCGCCGTCGGAAACGATCAAGATCGCTTTGCGGGCGTTTTTCGCTTTTTTCATTTCGCGCAGCGCCAACTCGGCGCCGTCGAGCATGGCGGTGAGGCCGGCGGGCTGCACGGAGACCAGCTTTTTTTGAATCTCTTCGAACTGGTTGGTGAATCCGCTCAGTAGCTGCGCGCGATCGCCGAATTCGATCAGGAACGCCTCGTCCTGCGAGTTCATTGTTTTCATGAACTGCAACACCGCTTCGCGGGAGATTCGTAATTTTTCACCCATGCTGCCGCTCGTGTCGAACACCAGGCCGACTGAAAGCGGTACGTCTTCGCCGGAAAAATTGGCGATCGCCTGCTCGACACCATCTTCGAACAGGTGGAAGTCCTCCTTGTGAAGGCCGAGGACGAAGCGGTTCACCTTGTCGGTGACGGAGGCCGGAATCAGGACTAGGGTGGTGTCTACGTTGAATCGGGGCGTGGGGCCGCCGTTGGGTTGGGCCTCCCCCTTCCCCCATCCGCCCAGGACGATCAGCAAGGCAGCGATCGGGAAGGGGACCCGCGTAAAGCAATACCGCATAACGAGGCTCCTGCTACTTGGAAGTTTACCAAGCCGGGGTTCGGCGCAGAAGCCTCACAGTTGTATGGCTAGCCGCGGGC
>Ga0126371_10006326_pt1 | contig 10532 bp, 10 predicted proteins | sample PanSoiMetaPlot_4_FD_110145 | JGI IMG/M metagenome (GOLD analysis project Ga0126371, IMG submission 110145) | Tropical forest soil microbial communities from Panama - MetaG Plot_4 | ecosystem: Environmental > Terrestrial > Soil > Tropical forest > Bulk soil | place: Panama | collected 2016-02-17
ATCCGCCACCCCATCGAAACCCAAATCTCGCAAAGGAGTTCGGAACGCATGAGCCCCTTCAGCATTTCCATCGTCCGGCTGCGCGCGCTTCCTCGCGGACAGACCATGGCGGAGTATGCCCTGATACTGGCGACGATCGCCCTCATAACGGCGGCTCTGTATAATACCGCGGGTGTTATACTCTCGGGACTGCTCGCGACCGTGGACAGCCTTCTTTGATTGGCGAGCCGGAAATTTAGATCGCTATTGCGGATGGCGCGAGTGTTCGCCATCGCGTCGCTAAACTCTTACAACTGAACAAAGCTTCAACCCCCGGAGGAGTTTCCGCCGGGGCATTCCTGGCGCCGTCGCTACGACCGGCTATCGCGCGCCGAAGAACAGCCACTTGTCGCCGTGCCAGCAGGATGTTCCTGGTCTTGATTGGACACAGAGACTTGATTTCCTGAAGCGTTGGACGGATTCCGTACCAATCGTTGCGATACAGGCCGCGCCATTGGCTAAGCGCCGCTCCAGTAGCCATCGACGGGCGCGTAGCGCGAACGCGATCGAGTCGGGCCAGGTTCGCGGCGTTATCGTGAAGATGAGCATGCTGCCCGGCTTAAGCACGCGCGCAGCAGTGCTCAGGTAGGCCCGGAGCACGTCCAGGTTGGGCAAGTGCGACGAACGCATCCACAGAGTTGTCGGCGATCTCCGTCAGCGCGGGCGTCTCTGCCCGTTGGAAAAACGCATTACTAACCTGGACTGATCGGCGCGCGATCTCGAGCATCTCCTGCGACAGATCGAACGCGAACACCTTGCCGACCTCAGGCGCGATCGCGCGTGTGAGGCAGCCGACGTCGCATCCGATTTCGACGACTGTATCGTTCTGTTTAGGCTTAGCCGGACTCCGCATTCAGATCGCTCCAGATCTTCGGTCCCGACGCCCAAGACGATGACCGCAACGCCCACGTCCATCGCAACAGGGACCGCGAAACGCGGGCACGATCAACTCGAGGCCGCCCGTGCAGGGAGCGGAAGTCTATCGCGTTGAAGACTTGAACGGCTGGGCGATTCCGGTGGACGCCGATTCGCAAACGCTCGTGCAACGAAACTCTCGTGCTGCCGCGCATAGTCTCGGGGCTTCCAGGTGTATGTGACTTCAATCGCAGCGTGCCTATAGAGGATTGCAAGGCCGGGGCTTTCCCGGTCTTTTTCGTTGCGCCAAACGTCCTCGGACTATTGAGCACAAGTTTCGAGTTTGCGAATCTGCATCGGATGCTGAAGCACACATTTGCCCTGGGCGTTCTCCTGACCGCAGTCGCCATCTTTCCTGCTGCCCGATGCGCCGCCAAAGCCGGCGCCGACGATACCATCGTCGATCATTTCTTCGCAGCGGTTCGCGACGGCAACTTCAACGAAGCGACCAAAAATTTCAGCAGCCGGATGAAGGCCCTGTCGCCGGCTGGGCTTAAGGGCTCCTGGAACCAGGTCTACGCCAGCGAGGGACGGTTGCTCGGCTGGAAGATTTTCGACCGGCAGGATCTCCCCGGTGACCATGTTGAGATAAGAGTACAACTCCGGTTCACCCGCGTGACGGCCAATTCGTTCGTCGTGGTGTCAAAGGCGGGCGAGATCACGTCCCTGCTTTTCAAGCAGCCGGTGAAGATGCCTCCCTATGCGAAGCCTTCAACATTTAGCTTGGAGGACGTAACCGTTGGTCGCTTACAACTTGCCGGGGACGCTGACAGTTCCGAAGGGGAAGGGCCCGTTTCCGGCTGCAGTTCTGATCCAGGGATCAGGGCCCAATGATCGGGACGAGACGGTTGGCGCCAATCATCCGTTCGCCGACATCGCCGACGGGCTCAGCTCACGTGGGATCATCGTGCTGCGATATGACAAGCGCACCTACGCGCGTTGGAATCTCAATCCACCGAAGACTACGGTGGACGATGAAGTTATCGCCGACGCCGTGGCCGGGGCGAAACTGCTGCAAGCGAGACCTGACGTCGCGCACGACCGCATTTTTGTCGTCGGGCACGGCTTGGGTGCCGCGCTCGCACCGGAGATCGCCAAGAAAGCCGGACACATCGCAGGTATCGTGATGCTGGCACCGCTGGGGCGTTCGCTGCCCAAGCTGATGGTCGAGCAGGCCCGACTTTTGGGCCAAGCGGCGCAATCGCAGTTGGACAAGATGCAGCAGCAGGCGGATGAACTCTCGAAGCACCAGATGGGGCTGAAGGACACCTTCTTCGGCTCGCCGGCGTCCTACTACTACGATCTCGAAGCGCGGGACGAAGTCGCGATGGCGCGCGGCCTGGACGTACCGATTTTGATCCTTCACGGCGGGCGCGATTCCCAGGTAACCGACGATGATATCCGGTACTGGCAGACCGGGCTTAAAGGCGACGCCAAAGTCAGAACAGTGACGATGCCTTCGCTCAACCATCTGTTCGTCGCGGGCCAGGGACCGACGACGCCGGCAGAATACTTCGCACCCGGACACGTTGATGCGTCAGCGATCGGAGCGATCGCGGGCTTTATCGACAACCCGAGCGCGTCGGTTGCGTCGCAATCGCCGAACGGAAAATAGTGTTGTTCGCGCCGTTTTGCTTGCTCGTAGCCGCGATGCTCTCGGCGCACGCCGTGGGTGATGCCCGCGTGGACCCGCTTTTCAAAGCACTGTCGCGAGCTTCATGGAGAACATCGCCGGCGCGTCAACGTGCCGCGTTGCGGTGAGTGTGAATTGACGATCTTCGGGGTCGACCTTTGCCCGGTCGTGATCTAAATGGAGGAAATCGAAACGCATTGTTGGGAAGGGGGTTACCCATTTGCGGGAGGTAATCATGAAGGCTGTCCGAACAATGTTCAAACGACTCAGACATTACGTCCAGGATCGAAGAGACCTCCGCCACGGACGAAGGTGGATGCGAGGAAAACGTCCCAGCATGTTCGCCCGGTGACGGTGGATGGAGAGGGGCGGCTAGGAACCCTGCGGCGCGGTGTTCCATGCGTGTGCCGTTTCCCTTTAGACCTCGACAGCGCGGCGCAGTTTCTACACTTTTATCTTGCTTGGAGCGCGATTGCGAAAGAGCGTAGTGTCGGAACCCAACGTTAGCTGTTCCACGATCGGGGTTCGACGCTTGCTGAAGACTGGCGGCGGACGCAGGCGTCTGAACTCCGCGGTCACGACCTCAAGTTCAGCCAAGGTGTCAGCAGCGCGCTCACGGTCGGTTAATGGTAGCCGAATAAACTCCTGTACCAATTTGTGAGCGCGATCGCCTAGTTGGTCAAGACTAGGCAAAATTAAACTGACTGGCTTCGCTGTCACGCGAAATTCCCCGAGCCCCTGAAAATTTCGGGAGACGCGCGATAGCAGATCTGCCCTAATAGCGCGAACGTCAATCCAGCCGGAGATAACGGTACGGCTCCCGAAAGCCGCGTGCGAGTGCTTGGTCGCGAGGTTGGCTATCTTTGCGATCTCCTTCGACGATCTCCGCCGATCTCTTCACCGATCTCCACCCGCAAAATGGTTGCGACTAGGCTTGGATCTCCCCGGAAAATGGAACAGACTCTGCTTTTCGCTCCGTGTCGCTCTCGAATCTTCTTAGCTTTCTGTTTCGAGTTCTAAAGCTTTCCGCCGAGCTCTAAACTTGCTCGTATTTTCCTGGAGCCGCATTTACCCTGATCACCTGCGAAACAGCAAGCAATGCTCACACCTCGCCTTTCGTTTATTTGACCGCGGCCAAAGCACCTGACCGCCGCCGTATCTTGCACAAACGCATAATCAAGGCGGGTATACTTAATATAGGATTTAGCTACAGACTGAACCGGTATCTTTTACGTTCTGTAGTGAATATATACTATCCGCTTAAAGTCCATAAGACTTTTATACGTTTCTTATAGATGCTATAAGACTTTAATTGCTTCTTGTCACGTTTAGTCTTGCTTTACGCCGTACTGAACGTCAAAATCCGTCCCTGTGGAAGCTGGTTCTCACGACTCAATGTTGCCCGCGCTACGCTCCCAGCGGGAGATACTGGACGAGATTCGTAATGATCCCGAACTGCTCGAGCGCCTCAAAATAACCTCTGAAGAGCTTGAAGCCCTCTCGAGATGCGTGATGTGCGGGGCCCTAACCTGCAAGGATGACATGCTTTTCATCCTTCACCAGATTCGTGAGGCAACCAGCCCTTCGACGACGAGCTTGCCATTGGCTTCCGAGCGTGCTGCTCACAACGAAGAGGCAGGCCTTCCGATTCGGGACCTCCGACAACTCCTGCTTGGCACCGCACCCACGGTGAACTCTGCGCCTGGTTCGGCCGATGGCATGCGTCGCCGCAATGTAGGCCAGCGATTCGGCCTTCTCTTGCTGGTGCTTCTCGCGGCGGCCTCCCTTCGGTGGAGCGGCCTAATCGAGATGTCGCGTTGGCGTGAAAGCTTTCTGAGGAGCACTAGAGCCGCGGCCAGTCACGCTCGATCTCGTTGCGCTGGTTTAGCAATCTCGACCGGTTCGGTAGTTTGCTGGTCACATTGGAGGCCTTGTCCGTAGTGGCGATGGTTTTTGTGATCTACTGCCTATCTTTCACGCGAGCAAACCGCCGCATCAGGCCGCGCAGTTAATGAGGCAATCTTCATCAGATGGGGACAACTGCCAGTTTCGGGCCGATCGATCTCAAGGGAGAGGGGACATGGACAAGATCGTAAGAAAGTTAGCGGAACTGCGGGAACGCCAGCGCGGCCAGACCATGGCGGAATACGCGTTGATCCTTGCGGCGGTCGCCGTAGTCGCCTACGTCGGCTACCAGTTGATGGGCACGACGATTACCACCTTGCTGACCAGCATAGACGGTAAGCTGTAACGGGAGGGGCGAACCTGAGGGATGGCAGAGGATGAGCCTCTAGCCGCCTATCTCTGACTGAGCCCATCCTGGAGTGTCCGAATAGTGGTCGAAGAGGCTATGTCTTGCTGGTTGGCTTGACCATCACAGAGGTGTTTGAAGTGGCACGATCAGCAAAGAAAGTGAGGCGCCGCACGATGCCCTGAAAGGGGAAATTAATCCGACCTGAGTATTGCTGGCCGTGCGTGTCCTTTTCCCCCCGGGACACGTCGGTCAGCGACGGGCTAGTGGGACAGGGAGCTCTCCCAACACCGCTAGCCCGCTCTAATTTACTCGGGGCGCGCCCCCGTCTTCCGGTCAATCTCGGAAAGTCTCGAACTAAGGTAACATCAGTATCGCGAATCAGCACGCACCTGACTGCTGACCGGACGGATCCGCCGGTTCCTCATTCTCCTCAATCTCTACCTGGAGCGCTCAGATGGATTTGAAATGAATTGTCGCCAATGGTAGAGGCTGACTATCTTCTATTGCCTCATCCGAGTTCTTAAGGAGGGGTTTCCTCTGATGAATCGCTTTGAGAAGCATTGGCGGTTTGGGATTATAGCTGTCCTGGCGATCTGTGCGCTCGCATGGCTCGTGCCCGTTCTGACTGCGGCGATTAGCGACCCGATCGCGGACCGCGAGCTCGGCCAGGACGATTTCGTTCACTCCACCTTTCCCAGCTTTGTCCGGGCCAAGTCGCTAAATCTCCATGGTGATCCGCGCGCCAACATGATTGCGATCGATACTGGCGGCGGGCATCTCTACGCGGCGGACCACAATAATAACCGCGTTCTCGGATGGAGCAACGTCGCGTCTTTCATGAGCGGCCAGGATGCCGACATCGTGATCGCCGTTCCCGATTTCTTCACCGCTCCCTTCGGATGCAGTGACTTTCCAAATGGGCTGTGCGGGCCTCTCGGCCTCGCCGTGGATCAGTCCACCGGCAACCTCTGGATCGCTGACGACCGCTCGCTCGACGAGGTCGATGCGCCGTTCAGCCAGATGGGACCCGTAATCCCACTCAACAACGGCAAGAGCCACAACACCTTCGGCTGCTGCCCCTTCGACGATTTCGCCGTCGCGACCGACTCAAACGGCAATGTGTATGTCGCTGATCGAAACCAAAACGAGGTCGTCGAATACGATTCGGGCACGACAACTCCCAATTTAGTCTTTGGTCAGAGCACTTCCGCGGGAGGAAGTTGCAATCGAAACGGTGGAGGTCCACCAGACGCAACGACACTCTGTATCCCGCAGGGTGTCGCCGTCGATCAGAGTACTAACGATCTTTTCGTCGCCGATACCGGCAACCACCGCATATTGCGATATCCGCATCCGCTAGCCCCGGGAGGAAGTACCACCGCCAACCTCGTGATCGGTCAAGCAGACTTCACACACAACAGCGCCGCGACGACCGCAACGGGACTCAACAGCCCTCGAGGACTCACTATTGATTCCGCCGGCGACCTGTTCGTTGCCGATCTGAACAACAGCCGCGTTACGGAGTATGACGCCCCCTTGAGCACCGACGAGTCGGCGACCCTCATCGTTGGGCAGCCAAACTCAACCAGCTCCGGATGCAATCAGGGTGGTGCCTCCCCGAGTTCCACCACGCTGTGCAATCCCGCCGGGGTCGCCGTTGATGGGTCTGACAACCTCTACATCGTTGACGCCGGCAACGACCGCGTCCTCGCCTACACAGAGAATCCAACTCCTCCCCGCAATGCTTCTGCGACCCGTGTCCTCGGACAGGTGGATCTCGAACACTCGACGACCAACTTCGTCGATGCGACTACCGTCAACGCGATCGAAGTCGCGGTAGACCGTCATTCAACCCCTAACCATCTCTATGTCGTAGATCAGACTAACAGCCGTGTGCTCGGTTACATGAGCGCAGCCACGTTCGCTAACGGTGGCGCGGCAACTCTCGTTATCGGCCAGCCGGATTTCTGGACCAATAAATGCAATACCAGTGGTGTTAGTGCAAAGACCCTCTGCGGAACCGTATCGGCTGAGAACATGGCTGCGGCTGTCGACCCGATGGGAAACCTCTGGGTTGGAGATCCTGGCAACCGCCGTGCGCTCGAGTTCGACGCGCCGTTCTCCTCGGGCATGAACGCCAATGAGGGCGCGAGCAGGGTGCTCGGCGAGCCCGATTTCACTACCGTTGCTGGGGGATTACTTTGCGGTGATACCGCCACCTCTCTCTGCCCGCAGGGACTCGCGTTTGACAGCATAGGCAATCTCTACGCCGCCGATTTCGACAACAACCGCGTGCTCGAATACAACACGCCGCTTACATACATGGGCGCCACGCCTCAGGCCGCTAACGTCGTCTTTGGTCAGGGCGCGATGGGCAACACATTCACCACCGGCACCTGTAATAACGGCGGGGAAAGCGCGAACTCGCTATGCGGTCCGGTCGGCGTCGCCCTCGATTCACACGATAACTTGTACATTGCTGACAGGGTTAATTCTCGCGTGCTCGAGTATGACAAGCCGGTGCCATTCGCGACTTCGATGGCGATCGGAAATCCCGGCGATGTGACCGCCGACCTGGTGTTCGGCCAAAACGGCGACTTCACGGCTGGATTCGAAACCTGCAATGCCACGAGTGCCACGTCTTTATGCAGTCCGGCCCGGGTCTCGGTTGATCCGTTCGATTCGGTCTTCATCGACGACTCAGGGAATAACCGCGTCGTCGCCTTTACCGAATCGTCCAATCCGCCTACCAACGTCACCGCTGGATTTGAATTCGGCCAGGGAATGCTCGGTAATGATTTTACCCATAACTCTGCGAACAACGAAGGGCTTTCAGCCAGTTCGCTGCTCTTGGCGCAAAATTCCCCTTCCGGGTTGGCCAACGATTCCAGCTCGAATCTGTACGTTGTAGACGTCGGCAACGATCGCCTCCTCGAATACGACGGTCCCTTCGCCGCATTGAATGAGCCGACCCCAGTCGCAACTCCAACGATCACTGCCACGCCGACTAGCAGCGCAACAGCAACCGCTACAACTACAGCCACCGCCACAAGAACGGCCACCGCTACCGCTTCCGCGACGGCGACTGCTACCCCTACGGCAACAGCGACTGCGACCGCGACTGCCACCCCTACTGCGACCGCGACTCCCGCGAGTAGTGGCCGCATAAAGGTGTCGCCGCTCAAACTGCAGTTCGGCGACGTGACTTTTGGCGCCAACAAGAGCAAGCACTTCAAGATTAGTAATACTCTCAAGAAGACGACCCTGACTGGTCACGTCGGGAGCCCGACCGGCCCGGCCGCAGCCCAGTTCAAGATTCTGAGCGGCACAATCGACTTCTCATTGGGAAGTGGAGGCTCCGGCGACGTGATCACAGTGCAGTACACACCGTCTGCACCTGGTGCGACCGACACCGCGATGATTGTGGTCACAAGCAGCGATCCGAATCATCCGATGATTGATGTAGCGCTGACCGGCAAGGGCAAGAAGCAGAAGAAGTGAGGCCAGCAACAGAGGTGATTCGCATGCCAGGCCCGTTCACGGACGAGCTAGTACGCGCGCCATCGGAGTCTGCAGGCTTGGCCGCCACGCCTCCGACCTACGAAATCAGCCAGTTCACCTTTCACTAGTTGCAAGGTGCCGTGACTTACAAATCTTTACGTGGTCAGCGTAACGCGGGCCAAATGCTCTTGACTATTCTCCGGTCTAGGGCGAACTGGCGACCGAAGACATCCTAAAATTGATCAGCGTGCAAAAAAAAGAACGGGCCAGCGAATGGAGGAATTGCTGACCCGCTGTCGACTGGCCTTGGGGGTTAGGCTTCGACCAGCCAACACACACACGGCTTTGATACTAAAATGGCGCCTTGGAGTCTATCGCTGGTCGCGTTGGCATTGCTGCAGACTTGGCAATGAGTTGTCCGCGGCGGCATTCCGTTCTGTTGTACTAAACCATTGCGCGCTCTCCTCCACTTGTCCCTTGGTGTTACGTCATCCGAATCGGAGATGCCTTGAAGGCTGTTGATTTTTTGAGAGGCGGCAGACTTCCCCCGATCGAAAGATCGAGTTGCCATAAGGGGCAAAGCCGCCATGAGAAAGATTGGCAAGGAGCAGGAGAAAGAGCAAAGCGCAGCGGGACAGTTGCGGTTGCCGTTCCACGGATAGCGCGCCAGGCGCTGTTGGATACGGTGGCTGTCGGGATTGGGGTCCTGCGAGATCAACTGGAAGCCGAGCGCAGTGCGATGTGTGGCGAGTGTGCGCATCAGGAGGATCGGCAGGCGGGTACAGTTCCGCAAGGTCGCCGGGCATCGCGCGTTGCCGACGCTAGCCGCAGCGCTTCGTAAGCGCGACGCCGCGATCGATCATGCGCGTGGCGTTGATAATCGAAAGCAGGCAGCCTAAATGACTATCGAGCCGCTATTCAACAGCGAAGTTGCAATCCTGCGAATCTTATAGAAGTTTCGGAGCGAGAGGAGGGTCTAAACTGGGTGGATCAATGCCCATACGCAACAGCTTGACGTACTGCTCGTTCCTTCGGAAGTCACCTCAGACCGAACTCTTGGCCTACCTCAACCGATGGACCAACCAGATCCTTAGCCCAAGGATTGGCGAGGACAAACATCTCACGGGCATCAAGTCCCAGTACTTCACTCAAACGAGTCAGAATCTTGTCGGAAGGATGGCGTATGCCGGATTCAAGATGGCCGATGTATGTGGTCGAGACTTTAATTCGCCGACCGACCTCCTGCTGAGTCAGATTCAGTTGGCGGCGGCGCTCGCGAATCAGTTGCCCAAAGTTAGGCTGGCTAGAACATCCCGGCATGGCGGTGGCGTCTCCTTTCGTACCTGTGGACCATTTCGCGCGGGGAGTGTTAAGCATTGACCACTGAGTCATTGTCCTCTACAAATAGTAGATAGCATTTTCAATACAATTCGACAAGTTAGAATATGCCTTAGTGGCTTTGCCAATGTAGGGCGGTCTCTTGCCATGTCGCAGTGCGTGCTTCATATCAGACGTCCCCCAGGCGCCAAGTGCGCCTGCCTTCTAAAGACTGCCTTTCGGTTGAGTGCCACTCGTGTGCGCTGGCCTACGATGCTTAGTCGATCGCTATTCCCGTGTGCCATGGCGGCATAGCGCAGCACGCGACGCCGCTAGGTGCTATTGCTCAAATTGAGCACTAGACGGCGGCGAAGGATCCTTCTACCGCTCGTCGGTCGGGTACCACTCCTGAACATTGCGATCGATCGCGCGGCTGGGCTTCTGAAGGAGATTATCCGGGCTCAAATGAAAGGCTTGAAGGAAGCGGCTCAGCTTTCCTGGCTGCGAAGAGACCACGTGATTAGTCTCATGTTCCGAATCGCGGATTCCAGTCAATGTCGTTGGCAGCATCCTTCCGCCCTCCCAGGTGCGTTGACACAGCGCATCCGCCCGTCCGAACCGCTCCCTCGTGCTAGCTTGAGCAATAAACGTGCCATGACTTGAAGTTTCGATAGCCCAGCGATTAGAAGAACTGCGTGGGCCATACGTCAACCTCAGGCAACAAATTGTGCAATCGACGCAACTTTTGGGCTTGAGTAAGTGGCTCCAGTTCGCCCTAGAGGAAAAAAACCAAGGCGACCGCACCGGTGCCGAGATATATGCCTCGTGTCGGGCCGGGTCGTCGCTCAGGATCTTTCAGCGTCTGCGTTAGAG
>Ga0126371_10006328_pt1 | contig 10530 bp, 10 predicted proteins | sample PanSoiMetaPlot_4_FD_110145 | JGI IMG/M metagenome (GOLD analysis project Ga0126371, IMG submission 110145) | Tropical forest soil microbial communities from Panama - MetaG Plot_4 | ecosystem: Environmental > Terrestrial > Soil > Tropical forest > Bulk soil | place: Panama | collected 2016-02-17
CCTCGCTTGCAGGTTGCCATCGAAGCGACTGTCGCGGAAGTGACGCTGACGAACGAATTGACCTATGGGGTTCAGTATTTCCTCAGCGGCAAGTCGGTCGGGCTCGTCAGCACCGCCTCGGCGGTGGCGCAGACGGCCGCACCCGCGGTGGCGCCAGCGGTCCTGCAGCCAGTCACACCTGGGGCTTTCAACTTGATCCTGGGAAATCAATCGCAACCGAGCGCTATCCTCAATGCATTGTCGACTATCACAAACGTCAAAGTTCTATCCTCGCCATCGATCGTGGCGCTCGACAATGAGCCTGCACTCCTTGAGGTCGGTGATCAGGTTCCAATCAGCACCGGGACGGCAACGATCCTCACCAGCGCCAACACACCGGTTGTCAATACGATCGAGCTGCACAATACCGGCGTGATCCTGAAGGTGTTGCCGCACGTCAATGCCAACGGGACGGTTCAACTAGAGGTCGATCAGGAGATCTCGAACGTTGTCAACTCCACCAACGGTACGAGCAGCACCAACAATTCTACACCGACATTGACACCGACGATCTCGGAGAGACGCATCCACTCCACCGTGGCCGTGACGAGCGGACAAACGGTTCTACTCGGCGGTCTCATCAGTGATAGCGACCAGGGAACGCAGGCGGGAGTACCGGGGCTAAGTAACATCAAGTTTCTCGGTGCCCTGTTCGGCAATACGGACCACACCAAGCAGCGGTCGGAAATCATTATTTTCATCAGGCCGCAATTGGTTCGCAACAGCATCGACGCGCGCGGCGTGACTGAAGAGTTCCGGGAAAGATTGCAGTCGATGAAGAGCACCCGGTCCGTGATCACGGGTTCCGATGTGCCCTCCGGAACCGATTTTGCGCCGCTGGTACAAAAGCCGATGCCGCTCAAAAGCGGGAGTTGATCGTGTTGGAACAGAAATCGCCACTCCAATTGAACAACTCGCGGCACCATCGCGCTCGTGTCCGCTGCGGCCGGTCGCCGTCGCGTTGATGGTGTTCACGGGTTTGATGGTTGCAGGCGTTTAAATCGAGGCAAACCACGTTTCTGTTGTTAGGAGATAACATGGAATAGTCGGATCGCCGCTGTGCGAATATGGCCGCGCCGCAACCACGAGGACGCGGGGAGTGTTTTGACATGTTGTGATACGGTTTGTGCCGAACCGTTGGTTTGACGGTTGCGCCCTCGTCCATACCAAAGGCGAGAAGCTCGCCTGTTGGCATTTGATTTGTCGCCCAACGCTTATCGCCAGGCACGGTATCAGGGCTCAAGAAGCTGTAGCAGCGTAACTTTCGTTCCGTTTCTGTCTGATTTGTTTGTGGCTGATGCGCCATGCTGATTTCATTCTTTGGCACGCTTATCGTCCCATAAAAGCCCGAGACGTGCGGTGTCCTGCCTTTAGTTTGTGGGATAGCAAACTGGGGGTGGGAGGTGGATATGGCCAAGTCACAACTCTCATGTCGGGCGTCTCCTGAGAGTCTCGAGTGACCAGAACCTCGGCGCTCCTTTATCAACTCTTCACGAGTCTCAAGCGATTTCTCGATCGGATGCGGCTGGAACCCCGCTCAGCGGAGTGATCGGTGGTCGAGAGTCGAGGTACCCGGCGATCAAATCAAAGCATGTGATGTCGGTGTCAGAACGCGTGAACTTGAAAGATCAAAAGGATCGGCCATGGTGAACCAAGTTATTCAAGACGTTGTTGCCGCCACGGATCCGAAGGTCGAACTGCCAGTGGTTCGCTCGATTGGATTGACGGACCTCAAGGATGCGTTGACGAAGGGCCTGGACGATTTCTGGGTGATGCCAACGCACGTTGCGTTTCTTAGCTTGATGTATCCCGTCGTGTGTCTCTTGCTTGGCAGCATGACCCTTGGACACGACCTCGTTCCCGACCTCTACCCACTTGCTGCCGGGTTCGCAATTGTAGGGCCCTTCGCCGCCATCGGTCTCTACGAGCTAAGCCGACGGCGCGAACTGGGTCTCGACGTATCGTGGAAACATGCCTTCGACGTCGTCTACTCGAAGTCCTTGGGTTCCATTCTGGCGCTCGGTATCCTCTTGTCGGTTATCTTCGTCATATGGGTTGCGGTGGCGCGGGCAATCTATGTTGCGAATTTTGGTTATGAGCCCGTCACGTCAGTGACCACGTTCGCACATGAAATTCTCACCACCCCGCAAGGCCACAACGTCATTGTCGTGGGCAGTGGCGTCGGCTTTCTGTTCGCCGTGCTGGCATTCTCCGTGAGCGCAGTGTCGTTTCCGTTGCTGCTTGACCGAAACGTCGGAGTTGCGGCCGCCGCTCTCACGTCCGCGAAAGTCGTTCTCAGAAATCCTAAAACAATGATGCTCTGGGGGTTTATCGTCGCGTGCTCGCTTGTGTTTGGTTTCCTTGCATTTGTCTTCGGGCTCGCACTGGTCGTACCGGTGCTCGGACACTCGACCTGGCACCTGTATCGCAAGGTTGTTGAGCGCGATCTGGGCTCGCGACCGGAGCAGCACCATCGTCGGCCACAAGTCAGGCGTTATGCCGCGCATTTTCCAGCCGTTCTCTTTTCCTCACAGCCCAAGGAGCAGTCCATAGGACGCGAAAATCTCAGCGCCTTCTCGTCGTCGGGCCACGTCGAAGACGGATCGACCGCACCCGCGGATCCATTCCCCAATGCGACGGTGGAGTTGCTTGAGTCGATGCCGGATGATGGCGCGTTTGTGTTCGGAAAACTTGGGAGCGACGAGCGCACGACGAGGCGCTTACGGGCGTCTCGTCAGTGACATGTGCGATCATTGTTCCGAAAACCGGCGAGGTACTGCGCACCCGGCGCAGTACCTGCGCGTCGGGCAGATCGAACGGTGGGGTTGACTCCCCAGCGGCTTGAACTGGTCATACGAGATCCCCGGCGGATCATCCATCCACAACCGCAAACAGGCTGGAAAAGTCGATGCGGTACGCGATTTTCCGATATGCCGAAGACACTGGAATCATGAAGGTGCTGGAATCATGAAATGGAGGGCTTTTGCCGGATGCTCAGTGGTCAGTTTGACCGCGATGGCTACAACTGCAAGCGCCCACGTTAAGTGGTTCGTAGAATGCAACATTTCCGACAGCCCGCTGCCCATACAGGCGGTGTTCACGACAACGTTCTTTTTGTTCTTGGCGGTGTTCTTGGCAGTGTTTTATTTCGCTTGTCAAATCGAGCGGACGACCCTTGGCACGATCATTTCAGGGTTCCTGAATCGTTTGACGGCTTCGCTGCATCGTCGCTCCGATGATCTTCTGCGCGCCGCGGCGGCGATATCCTTCGTTTTGCTGTGGGCTGACGGCGGAGTCATTCTGACGCCCGAACTCAAAGCAAGCCATGCCTGGATTTCCGCCATTCAGCTGCTGATACCGGTCTATTTGTTCGGACGGGCGACGCTCCCTGCTGCCGGGGCCGGGATCATCCTGCTCTATGCCTATGGGGCGGTCAGCTATGGTCTTTACCATATGCTGGATTATCCGGTGTTTATTGGATTAGGCGTTTTCTTCGCGCTCTCCGTGTCGCGGGACCCCAAGCTTGTCGCTTTCCGCTTCCTTTTCCTGCGGTGGGCCGTTGCCCTCAGTTTGCTATGGCCGTCAATGGAAAAATTTGTGTACCCGGGTTGGGTCGCCCCGATTGCGATAACGCACCCGGAGGTGACCTTGGGGTTCGATGTTGCCACCGTGATTACCGCCGCAGGGATCGTGGAATTCGGCTTGTCCTTCGCGCTGTTTTGGACGCCATTGGTCCGCCGCCTCGCCGCGCTGGTACTCATCCTATTGCTCAGCGCCGCAACGTTCGATTTCGGCAAGGTGGATGCGATCGGGCATTCGATGGTTATCATTATTCTCTTGGTCGTATTTGCTGATCCAGGAGGAAAGCCAGAACAAAGTCGTCCGGCGCTCGCCCCGCTTGTGAGCGCGCTGGCATTGCCGGCCGCGATCTTTCTGTATACCGGCGCCCACGCGTTTTATTACGGATCGAAAGGGGCGGCGCTCGTTTCCCTTTTGAGCGGCGTGTCGTTACTGACGCTCATCGGTCTCTGCCTCTCAGCCGAGGTTTTGTTACACGCAGTGGTGGGCAGGTCGCGACGATTGATCGTGGCCAAGGCGAGCCGCGCACGCAACGAGATTCGGCCACGCGCTTCCAACGAGAATGCGCCAGGGGGCAGGACGTCCCAGTGGAGGACATCGCTGAGGTCAATCATTCCCGCGCCGGCCCAGTATGGGGCATTTGCACCTTCTTCCGGCAATCCGCCCAGAGATCGACTCCCGAAGAGACCCAATCGGATTGTCGGGATTCGAAGGCAAGCCGTACGTGCACCAACTGCAATCTCTACTCGAGCTCCGACCGGCCGGCTCCGCTGAGAGCCTGGCATCCGCTTTGAACCCTTGGCTTGCGGTGTCATGAAATCGAAATTCGAACAGAAACTGTTCTCGCGCTCCGAGCTTGCGGGAGGAAGTGTTGCCCTGGCTGCTGTGGGGCTGATCGCGCTCTTCGGCTTCGGGGTGGTACGAATTCCGTCGCTAGCTGCGCTTCCGCATGTTTCGGCCGCCTCGATCCCATTGCCGCGAACGCTCACCGGATCCCCGGCCAGCCAGCCGAGCGACCCAGCAAATGGCAGTAGCGTTGCGCGCGAGCAGCAACCTTATCGGCTTGCCTCCGGAGCAGACGACCAAAATCCTCGCGGACCGAGCGGCGCGAACGCGTCAGGTTCGGCACTAGCGTATGCCACCGAGGGAGACTCGAGCGCCCCCGCGGGCAAGGCGCTTCGCGTCCTTCCAGCGGTCCTAACGCAGGCGCAGACGGCAGAAACAGCCATTCTAGGGCCACCTGAAACAGAGCGAACCCCGCTCAATCGTTCGGACGCGATGTGGATACAGGAGAGGTTGCACGATCTGGGTTATTTTTCCGGAGTACGCGACGGTGTCTGGGACGTTGCCTCTCGAAATGCGCTGCATGACTTCAAGAGCATGAATGGACTTTCCGCAGATGACAGATGGGACAAGGGGACCGAGCAACGGTTGTCGTCACGACGGGGCATCCGGGCGGACAGCACCTTTATAGGGCGCTGGGCGAACGACATTGGGCAGTGCCGGGGAGATCACGGGGCGCCGATTGTGATCACGTCACGCGCCGCGGAAACGGGTAGTGCGGAGTGTAACTTCCAGTCCGTGACACGGCAGGTTGCGAGTCGGTGGCGTGTAACCGCGATGTGCTCCGCCGGGAGAAACTCGTGGAATGCCGATATGCAGCTGAAGCTGACCACGCCGAACCTCACCTGGGACAGGATGCTGGAAACAGCGAAAGAGACGATACACAGCGGCAAACATACGGACATCGAGTACGCAAGATTTACTGATGATCTGGTGATCTCGACTGAGCAAGGCTCGGGTAGGTATGTACGTTGCTCGGAGCCTTGAGGGTTCAAGGACGTGCCTGCCGCTTCTTGGCGGTGGCAAACTCAAGCGACAGGGCGGCAGGCGCACCGGAGCATCGGTTGCGCGTTGTCGGTTATCGAAGGGCGGCTCGATCAGCTATCGAAGAGGGGCTCGAGGACACATCTGTCGAAGCGCGTTGAGCCCGTCGCCTACCAAAAACGATGGGAGACGAAGTTTCTCTGGGTTGGGCCGCGTTGGGTGCTGCCGCAACGGACACTCGCCAAGTCCACGACGTTGCTCAATGGGTGCTAGAGGCTTGCCGTCGGCGCCTGTTTGGAGCGGGCGTGGGCGGATTTTGCTGTATTTGCTGCTTCTTGTCAGTCGATTGTGGAACCTGGTCGGTCGGTTGGGGAACCACAGCAGGCCGCGGGACACCGTTTGCGGTATTGCCCGAGAACAGCACAAATGTAGCCAAACGGCCGTCGAGCGATAGGACCAGCCTTTGCCCTTCAATTTGGCTGACTTTCCAGCCGCCGACGTCGTCACCGATGCCCACGCGGATCTCTTTGTCGGTCGGTTTGGTGCGGATGATGGCGCGCGCGTTTTCGCCATCCATGATGACACCGTACAGCGCCACGTCCGGAGGCGGAGGTGGCGCAGGCGGGGGCGGCGGGGCCGCTTGGACGACCGGGGGCGGAGGCGGCGGACGGCGCGTCGGCGAGAATAACGGGCGCTCGTGCGTAGCCGACAAGCGATCGAGCGGCTGCGCGGCCAACGGGCTGGCAATTGTAGCGCTGGACTGAACCTGCCCGTGTGGAGCCGCAGGTGCATCGGCCGCCAAAGCCGGCGCTGACGCCAGCCCCACAAGTGCGACGATCGACATTTGTCGAAGCAAGCTCATGCCTTCCCCCGTCGCCAAACGGCGCGCAGTCCAAACGAGGTGCGCAACAGCGGATCCTCCGCGACGCGTTGCGATGTAGCGCCTGAAACTTGCAGCGCGAGAGATTCCACAAACACATAGGGCGTTCCGCTTTCGAGCTGATAAAGCAATGTCTGCAGGGCTTGCAGATTGACATCGAGCGTCACCTGCAGTCGGATCGAGTCAGGTGGATCCTCGCGCTTAGCCGGCTCTATGCTGGACGAAATAAGAACCGCGTGATGCGCGGCAGCCATTTGTTCGAGATGAGCTTGGAGTTGGGCGCCGGCGAGGCCTTGGGTCGGTGCGTCCAGAAACGCGGCCGCAGGCGCGACAGCGCCTGAACGTGCGCGTGCATCGTTGCTGGCCTTGGCACGAGCCTCGAGACGAGAGAGGAACTCGCGTCGTTCAGCAAGGTTCTGGACCGCGTCGGATCGCATCTGAAAGGATACCGTCATGGCGATCGCGCAAATGAGGAGCAACGCGGCCAGTGCGCCGGTAGACAACAGTTGTTCGCGGTCGAGCTTGATCATCGTTGGTCGTCCGCGATCCGAAAATGAGGCTCGACACGCGCTTCGATATGAAACCTGAAGAGTGTGCCGTCGGTTCCACGCGTCGTGGGCGCGAAGAAGCGAACGTTGGTCAGGTGCCCAGAATGTTCGAGTGGAGCGATCAGCGACGGCGCATCGCTCGTCAATCCAACCATGCGCAGGGTGGTGTTTTCGAGATGCAGCTCCGTCAGATAGGCCACGTCAGGAAGCGCCCGCGATACGGCCTCAATGACGATCGAAGCGGTCGGCGATGCCTCTTTTTCGTACCACGCCCGTTCGTTCGGATTGAGCAAAGCAATCGACTGCGGTGTTCTGGGACCATCGATTTGACGTTGCAGCGTTTTGGCCTGAGCCGCAAGGTCGTCGCTTTCCTCGCCTATGGAAACCGCCGAGATCACCGCCCACAGGCTCAGACTGAGACTTACCAGGATCGCGGCGGAAATTCCCACACCGATACGCCAGCGTAGCCGCCCGACGTCTTCATGCGAGGCGGCCGCAAGCCGCGACCATAAGGTTACGGACTTCGCCATTTCAGCGTTGCGTTGAACCGTCACGACGCGGTCGACTACCAACCCAATCGCGGCAAGCTTTTCGCGAACAACATCGATAGCAGCTCGGGAGGCGATGAGAACGCGTACATCGAGAACGGTTGGATCCTCAGCGCTTACGTCGGCATCGAAGCCACAGACGGTTTGGTCGGCGCGCCACGGAGAAAGGCGCTCCATCTTATTGTGGACGATTCCCAGGAGAAATTCGCGCGCCTGGGCCGGAACGGAAATGCGGCGCAGCGCCACATCGTCGGCGGGGAGTTCGAAAATGACGAGGCTATCGCGGGCGGCGCGCGTCATCTCCGCGGACATTGGCGCGCCCACCGTGAGCACGGCCCCGTCCAGTTCGTCCGACCGTTCAAACCGAATGTCGGTCGCGGATGTCGGTTGCATTTTATGGACGATGAAATGATCGCCTTTGCACGAAATAATCAAAGGCCGCCGGGCGCGCCACGCCTCGTAACAGGCGAAGTATACGGAGGCTAGAACCTCAATCCATCGTCGCAAGAAGGTGGGAATTTGCATGATTGTAACCGCGATTTCTGAGCTCCTGTCCAGCTAGCGCAGCGTCGAAGGTGGCAGCGGCGTCCAGACCAGGATCCGATAAGGTTGGCTATCTTGCGGCATGAGCACCATTATGGCCCGGGCAGCCGCCGCGTAGCCGTCTGGGAGGGTTTCCGCAAGCTCTACCGCCACGACCTGCTCACGCTTCGTTGCAAGAAAACGTTGTGCTGGCCCCAAGACCGCGCCGATCCGCTCATCGGTCGGAGAGGCGCGGCGAGCGGCGAGGAATGTCTCAAGTTGCCCCCGGTTAACACCCGGCAAAGCCGCAATCACGGCGGCCGGCGCGGTGAGCGGGTTTACGGTTTCAGCGCCGAAGACGGTCGTGAGCGGCGCCATGGCCGCGACCCATTGAGGTGCCACGCCGGGAACCTGGGCGATCTCGAGAACATCAGCGAAAGGCTGGCCCCTATCCGTGCCCAGGCTTTTGGCGATCGCGTTGGTGGCGAGGGTGGGCGCGCCTGGCGAACCACTGTTGTTGCGATCGCGCCATTGAACGATCCGCTGCGCTGCATCATTCGCCTGCGGTCCGGGCGCACCGACGGAACGCAAGAGCGCCGCCAGGACTTCCGCCGGCGCCCTGCCGACGTCGATACGTCCCCCCTCGTCGCTTAAGCGGGCGCGAACCGCACCGGTGGAAAGATTGACCATGGTCTCGATCTCGGTAAACGGTACTGAGCTGGCAACCATGCTGGCAGCCACTTCGAGGCCCGCGGTGAACAGGGCTTCGCCCTGCACCCGATCTCGTCCGATCGCTGCGATGCCAGCAAATCCGCGGAAGCTCACCGATGCGGCCATTGCCAGCGCCGACAACATGGCAATCGACCACAGCACCATCACCAGGACCACGCCTCGGCGTCGATCAGGACCCGTCACGGCGACTTCCCTCCGGATCCGGGCGCCCCCGCGGCAGCCTGCAGCGCTTGCGTTAGGCAACCGGGATTGGCGTCAGACCGGCCACAGGCGGCGGGCGCATCGGCACGCACCACGAAATCTGTTTCGCCGAGCACATCGACGCCGGTCCCACGATCGCGCAGAATCAGCCTTACGAAGCGCGGCAGCGCCGATTTGTCGACCCAGGTTTCACTCCACTCGAGTGCGCCATTGGGCAGGATGCGTCCGAACACGAAGGAGATATCGAATTTGCCTTCGATCAGAACAACTTCATCGCGCGGCGAAACATCCTCAGCGTGCATCCGCGACCCGGTCCACGGAGAACGGCGTCGCACCAAGCGCGTCACATCGCCGTCCGGTTCGATCGTCAGGGTGACGACCTCATCACCTTGAGGTCCGGCCATGACGCCGCCATTTCCGACGAAGACGACCTTGGCTGGCGCGTCGGCGCTCGCCCGCGCGGCCGTAAAGGCCACTGCCGGTCCGCTCCCCGTGGTCCACACGACGAAACGGGCCGAGCCCAAATCCTGGGCCAAACGCTCAACGGCGAGCATGAGACGCTCAGCCTCGTTCACGTCACGTGTTCCCCGATCGAACTCTCGAGCCACATTGTGGATGAGCCCGGTTGTGGCGAGGATGATCACAAAGGCGATTGCGAGTGCGGCCAGGACCTCCATCAACGTGAAGCCGTTGCGTCCAGCGTTTGTGCGCTTGCGCATCCCAGTCACTCCGACTTTGCCAGTCGAACGGTCTCGGCCGTGATAGTCTGTCCGTCACTCAAGGACACCTTCGCGATGATGCGAACCGGCGTCCATAGCGGCCGTTCTCGCGACGGGGCGCTATCGATCGTCATCGGCGCGGTAACGATGCGCCAACGAAGCCCATGGATCTCACCGTCCCGTGAGGCATTGAATAGCTGAGACCGATCGAACGGCGCGTCAACAAGCGTGCGCAGCAGCACCTGAGCGGCGACGCGACCTTCCGTGTTGGCTATGATCCTGCGCGCCTGGAACAGGTAAGGACCGAGGACCGCGGCAAACCCAAGAATCAACGCCAAGGCGACGAGTGCCTCAAGCAGCGTGAAGCCGCCACGTCTGTCGTCGGAGTCAGCGCGCTTCGATTGCGACGCCGCCAGTGTACCAGTTGACGCGGATCTCATACGCTGCCTGCTCGCGTGATAATATCAACACCGTTCCCGAGGATGCTCCGTCCGGAAGGAAACGAACAACGGCCTGGCGCCCGGACCATTCCTCGTCCACTCCAAGGATATTGACGACGACGTCGTGCGGAATTGGCACAACGTCGCCGCCGTCGCCGATCAGCGAGCGCAGTTGTCCATCGATCGAAACCCGACGGCTGCGGCCGGTCAAGATCGCGCCGAGACGCTCGCGTCGAAACAGTGCGGCTGTCTCCAGCGCCAGGGCTTTGAGTTGCGCACGGCCGGTACCTGGCGTCATCGTGACGACCAGCGCGGCCACCATGGCGATGATCAGCATCACCGCCATCATTTCGATGAGCGTGAAGCCGCCCACTCGGTCAGCGCTCCACGTTCGAGATGTCCGCCGCATTGCCCGAGCCCCCCTCGCGTCCGTCAGAACCGAACGATACAATCTCATAGGGTGGATTGTGATCCACGGGAGAACGATATTGGTAG
>Ga0126371_10006330_pt1 | contig 10529 bp, 15 predicted proteins | sample PanSoiMetaPlot_4_FD_110145 | JGI IMG/M metagenome (GOLD analysis project Ga0126371, IMG submission 110145) | Tropical forest soil microbial communities from Panama - MetaG Plot_4 | ecosystem: Environmental > Terrestrial > Soil > Tropical forest > Bulk soil | place: Panama | collected 2016-02-17
GGTCCGCGTGCGCCGACCAGACGCTCGTCGAGATGCCGGTGCCACTGCCGAGGTCGACGACAAGGCGTGGCGGAGTCGCGGGGGCGAGCGCGCCAAACACAGCGATCAGCTCTGCGGGAGGCTCCGGCCGGAGGTCGTTGTACCGGGAGATGAACGAGCCGTGATAGGCGGGCTCGGCGAGGCGGCGATACCCCGTCGCCGCCGCGTCGCCGCCCAGCGGGCGAGGGCGGTTCGTCGTCACGGCCATGGCCTCTGGCGCCGACCTTGCGGGTCCACCCGGTGACACCGGCGAAACAAACATTGACCATGGGCCGACTCTACGCAGCAACGGTTGTCGAGGCAGCGGCCCAGGCACCAGCCATTATCCGGATAGCTCGTCGATGAGTGTGGTGATGTCGCGCAGCGCGGCGCGCAGGACGGGGAGCCGGGAGGCGGCGATGAGCCGCGTGGCGATGGGCACGGTGGCGTCGATCAGACTGTGTGTGCGAGCGCAGCCGGGTGACGTGTCATGAACCCAGTACAGGATGATGCCCAGCGAGTACAGCCACAGCAGTTCCGGTAGCCGGGTGCGCAGCCCGGGATCTATCCGGGCGGTGGAGCCTTCGGCGACTTCCCGGTAGAGGGCGATGGCCGCCTGGCGGGCGTGGCTGGATTGCGGGCTGAACGGGCTGAGCGGGCTGCTGGGTTCCGCTGCGTGCTTATACAGGGTGGCGGCGAAGCCGTGATAGGGGGTGAGCACGCCGATCAGCGCGCGCACCGTGCCGCCAAGGCGTGCCTCCAGGCCAGTCTCGGTGGCGAGCAGGTCCCGGCAGGCGGCCAGATGCCTGGCATGGTTGCGGGAGTAGAACTCCTGAATGAGTTCTTCCTTGGAGCTGAAGTAGTAGTAGGCGTTACCAGTGGCCACGCCCGCCCGCTGGGCGATCGCCCGCATCGTGGCAGCCTCATACCCGCGCTCGGCGAACAGCGCCAGCGCAGCCTCGACGATGGCGGCCCTGGTGTGCTCCGCCCGCGGCGTCCGTGCCGGGCTGGGCACGCCGGTCAACGCGCGGCCTGCCGCCGGCCTGGACGCCACAATGGCGGCGAGACCGGTTCCTCGTCAGGCAGCCGGGCGGACGGCGGCCCAGCCGCCGGGGCGGACGTGCGCGAGCGGGTGCGACGGAGCCTGCTCAAAACGAACAGGTTGGCGAAGTGCACCGCACCCAGGACCAGCAACAACTCGCCGATCTTGCCCGAGAGGAGCTGCACGCCCCGGCTCACGCCGCCGATAGTGCCCGGCATTCCCATCGTCAGCGCCACAAACCCGAGGCTGAGCAGGTAGAAGCCGACCACCAGCAGCCGGGTAACCGCCTCGGCCAAAGCGCCGCCATCGCCGAACACATCGAGAAGAAAGGCACGGCCACTACGGGCAAGAGCTCGGCCGACCACGACCGTAAGCCCGATACCGGCTGCGAGGTAGATGACGTAGGCGAGGACAACGCTCATGTCCGGTTCCCCTGCGGTGCCGTGAACTCCTGAACACGTTCAATACTGGCTGCGCACGGTCAGTATGTCGAGGCGACGACGATGTGAGGTTGAACACGTTCAAGACGATGACCCGCATGGTCTCTCATCACTGCACCGGTGCAGTACGGGTCCAGGCGGAGATCAGGTCGATCGCCCGGGTGACGCTGCGCTGGCTGCGTACCGCGTCGCGCACCTGCTCTGCGAGCGAATCCAGTCCTGCCAGTTTCGCGGCCCTGATCCCGCCTGAGAGCACGGTCGGCATCGCGTTCCGGGCCGCATGAAGCATCTGGTCATACCACCCCACCCGGGGCCGCTGCCGACTGCTGGGCCCACCAGCTTGGCGGCCAGGAAGCTCACGGAGCCAGGGCCGCGGCCGACATCGAGCACACTCATTCCCTGGCCGATCCCTGCTTCTCGCAGGGCCTGCCGGGTGCTGAGCCCGCGAGCGGGACAACCTCCGCGGCGCTAGCCGGCTACCTTACCCGCCACACCGCCGCACCCACGTCCGCTCCGATCATTCTCGAACAGGGAGCTGAGATGGGCCGCCCGGCCGGATCGAAGTGCGCGTGACACCCAGCGCGGCCAGGCCGTTGCGACGGTGTGGGGATCGGCCCTCAAGACCGCCTACGGGACGACCATCCCTGCTAGCGCGGCCGGCGTGAGAGTTGGGAGCCTGGAAGGGCTTGCCGAGCGGTCGGGAACGCTCGCAGAAGGGATCAGCGATGAGCGCCGTCGATGTGGTTTTGCAGGTGTTCCGGTCTGTTGAGGAACGCAACCCTCAGCTGGCGGCCGAGGTCTACCACGATGACCTGGAATTCCACTGGCCGCGGCCGTTGCCGTACGCCGGAAGCACCTACGGTCTGAAGGCGTCGCTGGAACGAAGGCCAGGCTGGGCTGAGACATGGGATCCATTCCAGAGCCAACCCGACCGCTGGCTGGACGCGCGCGTGGTTGCCTCGAGCGAGGATGAGGTCGTGGTCTTGTGGCATCAACGCGCGCATGACCACATCGGCCGACAGCTTGACACCCCAGTTCTTGGCCTGTACCAGGTTCGCGACGGAAAGCTGGCCCGGGCTCAGATGTTCTACTTCGATCCGGTCGCGGCCGCCGAATTCCTCGCGGAGGCCAGCGCGGACGCCCAATAGCATGTTCGTCCGGACCAATATCGCCTACCGCGCCCGATACCAGGCTTCGCCTCCTACTTGGCAGCCCGGCGATCGTGGTCGCGGTACTGCCAGCTCTCATGGGCAGCTCGTTCGAGTGCGCGGGCCGCCCAGGCGATGATGGTCATACCTGCTGAGCAGGCGGCCTGTTCGCAGAGTTCCAGCTGCTGTGGTGTGAGCGTTACCCGGACGGTGACCTGCCGCGCCGCACACTGGTTGTGCTGCGGCGGCCTGGCCTTGCCAGCCGGCTCCAGAGCCACTGGTTGCTGCCTGCGCTCGGCGAGGCTGGCCCGGACCTCGCGCCGCAACCGCCTGGTTGACCAGCCGGATTCTTCTGCCTTGCGGAGCCAGAAATCCTGCTCCGGCGCGGGCAGCGCGGCCACCTCCGCGTGATGGCCGAAGCTCAGTGTGTCCCGTCGACGGGACAGCTCAAACCGGCCAGCCACCCACGCATAGTTACGCAGGGTCTGGTAGTCAAGGCCGGTCCGCTCGGCGGCCTGGCGGTAGCGGCTGCCATAGGCCGCCTGCCCGTACACCAGCCAGTCACCCAGACACCACGCCGACGAGGCCGCCACCGCCGCCAAATGCGCCCCCACGCCCAGCCAGGCCTCAAACGGCATCTGGCGGGGAAACACCAGCCCAATACGCGGCACCACGATGTGACCGCGCGTAGGAGGCGGCACCACCCCGGCCGCGAATTCCGGCCGCACCACCGCAAGTCCCGGGACGGCATCAACTGCACCACGGTTCGCGCGGCACAGGCCGGCGGCGCTTTGATCCCCTCGGCCACCATCACCAAGGCCCGCCTGCGCAGGCCTGGCAACCCTGAGCGGCATCTGCCGCCCACTGGCGCCCGCCGCCTGCGCCGCGCCGCCCTCGTGCACGCCCTGCTCCCTAGCCATGCCCGGGCGAAGACACCCCATCCACCGGTTCCCCGGCTGCTGCGGACAGCCAGGTCCGGGCGGCCGCCGCCGCGGCCGGTGCCCGCCGGCCAACCGTCGCCATGATGTCGGCGACCGTGACTGCCTGCAGCTCGCGGCGCCACGCCGCTTCCGCCCGCGCCATCGCGCTGGCGATCGCACACGGATCGCGGTACCTGCCCGGCGGCAGAGACGCCGGGCCCCGCTGGCGGATCTCGGTGCACCGGAACGCCGGCGCCGAACCCTCGATCGCCTCCACCACGGCCAGCAGGCTGATCCTCCCGGCGGGGCGGGCCAGCCGGTAGCCCCCCTGCGGCCCCGGAGTGGACGCGGTGATGCCCGCCCGCGACAGCGCCTGCAGATGCTTGCTCAAGTACGGCGCCGGGAGGACGAAGAACTCGGCGAGCTGAGCCGAGCTCAGCGATGCACCCGGCGGCAGCGCGGCCAGCAGGTGACAGGCATGCAGAGCCCACTCCACGCCCTGGCTCATCCTCATAATACGGATATTAACGCTCCAGATTATCGTCGTTAGCGGTCACGGCAAACCTCGGAGTGCGCAGGTGAGCGGTGTCGCAAGTGGAGCCGTTCCCCGCCCGGGGCCGGGCGGTAGGGTCGAGGCTCACGTGGATGCCATCCAGCACATGACAGCGATGACGATGGAGATGAACGGCACGGGCAGGCGCAGCAGGCTGGACGGGCGGCGCCGGGCGTTCCAGAATGCTGCGGCGGTGGCAGCAAGCCACAACGCGGCGAACCAGCGCAGCAGCAGCGTCCTGGAATCGGCATCCGCGGCCCAGGCGAGCGACATGAGGAGGCCGGCAAAGGCTAGCAGCACGACGGTGAGGATGTGCCACGTGAAGCGGATCATGCCGACAGTCATTGAGGGCGGGCCAAACGGCGTGCTCGGCAGGCGTCCCTTCGTGAGGTTTGGCAGGACCCAGCGCAGCCCGACCGTCGCGTGACCCAGCGCGAGGGCCGCGCAGCTGACCCCGGCGATCACCAATTCAACGTTCATCGCCTCGCCTCTCACCAGCCGGTTCCGTACGGTACCGTATGGTCAAAACATACGATACCGTATGTTCGTGCGCAAGCCGGGTCAGCGTCCGCTCACGCCCGACGACTGGGCCAGGGCAGCGCTTCGTGCGATCGCCCGGGGCGGCGTGGATGCCGTTGCCGTGGAATCCGTCGCCGCCGAGCTGGGTGCCACCAAAGGCAGCTTCTATTGGCACTTCAAGAACCGGGATGCCTTGATCCAGGCGGCACTGGACAGCTGGGAGCAGCGACGGACCGACGCCGTCATCGAAGAACTGGAGCGCGAGCCCGAACCGGCCAAGCGGCTGCGGAATCTCTTCGAGGCCGCCTTCGAACGTGGGCCGGCGGACCGCGCCGAAATCGCCCTGCTCGCCAATCCCGGGCATCCGGCCGCGGTAGCCGCGGTGCGCCGCGTCGCCGAGCGCCGGATCACGTACATAGCCGGGCAGCTCGAGAAGCTGGGATGGGACCCGGACGACGCGCTCGACCGCGCCGTGATCCTGTACTACGTATACGTCGGCTATCTGCAGATGACGCACGTGGCACCGCATCTGATCACCGGCGACGCCTGGCAGCGGCACGCAGACCTGGTGTTCGAGGCTCTTGTCGCCGGTGGGGAGCCAGCGAGGCCCGTCGCCGGAATGCGAGCTTCCGGTCCCTCACCCAGCCCACGACAGCCAGGATGAGGATCACCGTCGATCACTGACGCGCCCAGCTTGCGACATCCTCGCCGGAACAGGTTTGGTTCCGGTGCTGACCGATCCCGAGCCCAGAGATGCGGTCTGCGGCGCCGCCGCCTATCTCAGCCCTTGGGCGTCAGGTGAAACACCTGCTCGGCGTTGCCGTGGAGAAATGCGGCCTGGGTTGCGCCGTCCAGGCCGAGCTGATCGAGCCCTTCCAGGCACTCGGCGGCAGGCCACGCCGGGTGATTGGAGCCGAACATGACCTTGTGCCGCCCGTGCGCACGCAGGTAGGCGACCAGCTCGGCCGGGTACCGGGTCACCTTGTAGGCCGAGGTGTCGATGTAGACATTGGCGTACTTGGTGGCGAGCGCGATCATTTCTGTCGTCCAGGGGTAACCGATGTGCCCGCCGACGATGACCAGCTCGGGAAACTCAAGCGCCACGTGGTCGAGGTAGGGGATAGGCCGCCCGGGCTCCGAAGCCCGCAACACGCCGACGTGGCCGACCTGGGTGCAGAACGGGATTCCGAGTTCTACGCATTCGGCGTACAGCGGGTAGTAGCGCCGGTCATCTGGCGGGAGGTTCCACAGCCAGGGGAGGACCCGCAGGGCCTTGAACCCGAGGTCTTGCACGCAGCGCCGCAGCTCGCGCACGGCAGCCATCGGCGCGGCCAGGTCGACAGACGCCACCCCAGCGAAACGGTCCGGGAAGCGCTCGATTGCATCAGAAACCTCGTCGTTGGAGATGAGCGGCCCGCCCGGGCCCCACCAGGCACACAGCAACCCGCGGCGGATTCCGGCCTCGTCCATAGCGTGGACAGTCCACTCCAGGGACAGCTCCCCCCGGGGCAACCTGCCATGGGACCAGGCTCGCAGCGAGTCAAACATCGGATCATCCAGCATCGTCTTGGTCGGGTGCTGCATCCAGGCGTCGACCACGGGAGTGGAAACAGTAATGGATTCTCTGGGTTCGCCGTTCACTGGATGCTCCAAACCGTCGGCAGGATCAGGTGCCACCCTGCGGGGATGCTGGCATTCCTAGCAGTGGGTGGCCAGTTCGTCGATGGCGATCATCGGGATTCCCCAGTTCAGCGCGAAGCGTTCCACCGCAGAACCGGTGAGCATGTGCCCGTCAGGGCCCATCACCTCGCAGATGGCCGCCACCGTGGGCAGGCCCGCGGCCTGGCACAACGCCAGGGAGGCCTCGGTGTGGCCCCGGCGAGCCGCCAGCCCGCCGGGCCGGGCGGCGAGCGGAAACACATGACCAGGCCGGAAGAAGTCCTCCGGGCGGGCATAAGGGCGGGCAAGGCGGCGCACGGTCGCGGCCCGGTCGTAAGCGGAGACGCCTGTGCCGGTGCCGACGGCGAGATCGACCGAGACGTGGGCCGCCGTGCCGTGACGGTCTCCCTCGCCGGGCATCGGCGGAATCTCCAATCGGTCCAGGCGGGCCTGGTCGCACGGGATCTTCGTGTGTCCGAACACCTGGGCGAGCACGAATACAAACGACGCCGGGCGCAGGCTGGCCCCGGCGAACACGACGTCGGCTTCGCCCTCCCGGTCCGGATCGTGGATCACCACCGCGCCGCCCGCAGCCAGCTGCGCGGCTGCCTTCTGCACGCCCTCAGGCCCGCGCAGCTCCCCCGACCAGGGCAGGGCAGCGAGGGACCGGGCCGCCACCAGCCGGGCGGCCACGTGCAGCTCACGGGCCGACTTCACGAACAGGTCGGCCTCCAGGTTGACCCGATCCGCGGGTCGCAGCGCGTTCAAGGTCGTCTCGCGCAGAGTGATGGGGATGAGGGCGACCGAGAACCGGTCACGCACGAATTCGGCGACCGTCACGCTCGCTCCGTCCAGCGCGATGAAGCCCTTGGCCACGATGTCGTCCAGGAACCGCCGGGGCGGGCGAATCCACACCCGCCGGGTGCCCCCAGCTTCCCCCTCGGCCAGCATCACCTTGCCCACGGCGTCGACATGTCCCTGGACGAGATGGCCGTCCAAGGGGTCCCCCGCCCGGAGGGGACATTCCAGATTGACCCGTTCGCCTGGGCGCAAACTGGCCAGCGTGCTCCGATTGATTGTCTCGGGCGACACCTCGACGCGGAAGGACGAGTCGCCGACCTCGACAGCCGACAAGCACGCGCCGTTCACGTTCACCGATCCGCCGACGGACAGTGAACCGGCAGTCTTGGGTGCTTCGACCACCAGCCCGTACCCAGCGCAGGCGACCGTGCCGACTTCGGTGATGCGGCCAGTGAACATGTGACAGTCCTTCCGCTCGCTCGAACCTATGGCGGCCAAGCGCCCTCGTCATGAGCGGACTGTCACCGATGGCCCGGAATCTCACCAGGTTGTTCCGCCGGCGGCGGAACTCGCGGGCTGTCACCGCGCAGCACGGGCTTGCACCGTACAAGTCCGATGCTAGACACCAGGGCCCAGCCCGGCAACGACCGTGCGCGCGGCAAACAGCGACTGCGCCGCCACGCCCACCGTGACCGGGACGACGAACCGGCTGATCATCGAGGCGCCCAATACGGCCGACGCACTGGTGGTTGGCGGGTCGGCGAGCGTGAGCGGTGCGTGTCTGTCCGTAGTCGAGCTGGGCAATTCGTTCTTCTGCGTCGAGGTGTCACCCCACCGGAGCACGCTGGCCGGGGTGCCTCCGGGCGGGCTGGTCAGCCCTGGAGTGTCCGTTCAGGGTCGGGATCGCCTGGACGGCCACCTCGTTCACGAGCATGTGGATGCTGTGGACAGGTGATGCTATTCACTGAGGAAGCCAGGGGCACGGGTGAATCCCCCAGGTGCGGCGTGGCGGGACCGGCCCGCCATCGACCAGGGCGATGACCGCTTCCTGGCCATCCTCGCCGCGGCACTGCCGGGGGCGTGCCGCGGCGAGGACCGTCCCGACGGCGAGGCTCATCCCTGGTCCGGGGAGCCGGCCGACCAGACCGGAGTCGGATACCAGCTGATCATGCGCGGTGGGGTACTGCGCGGCGAAGCCACCAGCCCGCATCCAGGCGGAGCCCGGACGACGGTGCTGGCCTGGAACCGGCCGCCCTGGAGGGCCGGCCGGCTAGTGAGCCGCTGGCTGGCACGGCGCTGGCAATGACCATCCGCAAAATGACCAGGCCGTTCGGCTGTCCCGTCGACAGGACACGGTTGAACGCCTGACGCGATCTGCACGATCTCATGCCGCCCGGCTTGAGGGCGGGATCGGCAAGGCAGTAATGGACTATTGGCTCACCCGTGTGAATCCGCGCCCCGAGAATCGCCTCGCGGGCGAGCCTTCCGGCTTGGGTCGCCGGGGCCCGGCCCGGTAAGGGTGAAGAGCTGAACTTCGCCCAAGGCGCGGAGCGGCTGCAGCTGTCCCAGCCTGCACTTCCTTGAGGATTGGTTCGGGCGAGGGTCGCTGGCATGATGCTCGACCGGATCGACGCGCTGTCCGCCCAGATCAACAATTTCACCACAGCGATCGAGCAGGCTATCGTCCCGCTCGCCGCCCAGGTCGACCAGCTCGATCAGATTCCCGGCATCGGCCTGACCGCAGCCCGGGCCCCCTGCTCGGCAAGGAGCGATGAGGCGGCCGGGCGTGCGTGCTGGGTGTATAGCATCTGCTGGGCGTAGCGTGGGCCGAGTGCGGGCGGGCGGGCACGCGGTTGTGGCCGGGGCTGGCTTGGGGGGCCTGGCGGCGGCCGTCGCGCTGCAGGGCGCCGGCTGGGATGTCACCGTACTAGAGCGCGCTGCGGAACTGGCCGAGGTCGGAGCCGGGGTCGGCCTGTGGCCGAATGCTGTGTGCGCTGCAGTTGATCGATCCGGGACTCGTGCGGGTGCTGCGCGGACGGTCGGCGCTGCAAGGCCCTGCTGGCCTGCGCTCGGCTGGCGGCCGCTGGCTGGTGCGGTGGGACGCTTTGCTGATGGAACAGCGCTATGGCAGCCCGATTCTGCTGCCCGCCCGGCCTGAGCTGCAGGGGCTGCTGGCCGCGCGAGTTCCAGCGGATGCGGTGCGGCACGGCTGCACGGTTCGCGCCGCCGGCCCGGCAGGGTCGCGGGCAGTGGTCAGCGGTGTGGGGCCGGTCGGCGGGTTCGAGGTCGAGGCGGACCTGGTCGTCGCGGCGGATGGGGTGCACAGTTCGCTGCGGGCGCTGGTAGACCCGCGCGCCGCGGCCCGGCACGCCGGCCATACGGCCTGGCGCGCGCTGGTGCCGGCGGCACTGGCGTCGCGGGTCGCCGACAGCGGTGACAGCTGGGGCAGGGGCCAGCGCTTCGGCTACGCCCCGATGGGCGACGGCGGCGTCTACTGGTTCGCGTCCGCGGTGGCCGCGGCGGGCGGGGTAGCGGGTCCGGACGAGCTGCAGGCGCTGTGCGAGCGTTTCGCCGGCTGGCATGAGCCGATCCCGGCGCTGCTGGCGGCCACGCCGCCCGCGGCGCTGCTACGCAACGACGTCCTGCAGCTCGATCCGCCGCCCCGGCGGCTCGCCGCCCGGGCGCATCGCGCTGCCCGGCGATGCGGGCCACGCGATGACGCCGGACCTGGGCCAGGGCGCCTGCCAGGCGCTGGAGGATGCCGCCGTGCTGGCCGCCGTGGTGACCCGGGCCGGCCCGGCCGACATCCCGGCCGCGCTGGCCCGCTACGACGCCGCCCGGCAGGCACGGACCAGGAGGGTCCTGCGCGGGTCGCGCACCATCGCCCGGTCGGGCCCACCTGCAATGACCGCTGCAGTGCGCGCTGCGCGACCGGCTCGTGCCCGCCGCCGCGGCCCTCACCCGGGACCGCGCGCTCGACGAGCTGCTCCGATGGCATCTGCCCCCCTGACCGCTGTGGCGTCTCACGCCGCCGCCCACCGGGGACGGCCTGGTCCCGTTCCCACCGGGCCCCGCGCATCAAGCGGTTTCATTGCCGGGTGGCCGGCGGATCCTTGTGCCGACTCTGCTCGTCATCATGCGGCCAAAAGCGCTATGCCCGCAGCCCGCGTGGTCGGCCGCTGGGAACCTCCGGCAGATGATGCGAGCCGCCGGAGCGGCCGTCACCTGCGCTTTCACCGCCGTGTCCAGGTCCGGCCGTCACCGGACGTCGGCGGCCTGCTGGGCGATCTCGACCGCGATCTTCTGGGGGGTAGCCCGTCCGGGCTGAGGCAGTCAGCCAACTCAATTTCTGGCTGTGCCGTTACCGATGTGGGCTTGCCGGCGACCTCGCCTACGACTTGCTGCTGCACATGCTCAATTGCGAGGACC
>Ga0126371_10006331_pt1 | contig 10529 bp, 8 predicted proteins | sample PanSoiMetaPlot_4_FD_110145 | JGI IMG/M metagenome (GOLD analysis project Ga0126371, IMG submission 110145) | Tropical forest soil microbial communities from Panama - MetaG Plot_4 | ecosystem: Environmental > Terrestrial > Soil > Tropical forest > Bulk soil | place: Panama | collected 2016-02-17
ATCGTCATCGTCGGTCGCCCCAACGTTGGCAAGTCCACGCTGTTTAACGCCATCCTGGGAACGCGCCGCTCAATCGTAGGCGACGAGCCCGGCATCACGCGCGACCGCATTCACGGCGAGGCCATTCATCGCGGGCGTAAATTCGAGCTGATCGACACAGGCGGCATCATTCCCAATGACGCGGAATTGATTCCGAGCCAAATCCTGAAACAGGCTCACGTAGCATTGGAGCGCGCCGCGCACGTGATCTTTCTCATCGACGGCCGTGCAGAGGTCACTTCCGCCGATCGCGAACTGGCCGCTATGCTTCGCCGTTTGGGCAAGCCGGTCGCTCTGGCTGTCAACAAGATCGACAGTAACAGCCGTGCTGACCTGGCGCACGAGTTCCACGAGCTGGGTTTCCAGAATCTGTTTCCCGTTTCCGCGGAACACCATTTGGGCTTGGGCGAGCTGCTGGATCACATCACGGCGGAAATCCCAACTCTAGAGCCCGCTCCGGAAACGGAAGCGCCGTCGCGAATCAAGGTCGCGATCATCGGCCGGCCGAACGCCGGAAAATCGACTTTACTGAACGCGCTGACCGGTTCCGAGCGCGCGATTGTCTCGCCTGTTCCCGGCACCACGCGCGACGCCGTGGATGAGGCCGTGACGCTGGAAGGCGTAGAGTACGTCTTCGTGGATACCGCCGGCATCCGCCGCAAGGGCAAGACGAAGTTGATGGCGGAGAAGTTGAGCGTGGTGATGGCGCGCCGCCATTTGCGCATGGCCAACGTCGCGATCTTGGTTTTGGACGCGAGCGAAGGAGTGGCCGCTCTGGACGCCACCATTGCCGGCTATGCGCATGAGGAGGGTCGGGCCATTGTCGTGTGCGTCAATAAATGGGACGCAAGCCGGGAGCCGAGCAAACGCAAATTCCTCGAAACCATCCGTGACCGGCTGAAGTTCCTGGATTACGCCCCCGTGGTCTTTCTGTCGGCCCTGAAGCGGCAAGGCACGCGCACACTGTTTCCATTGATACGCAAGGCGCATCGGTCTGCATCCAACCGCATCGGTACAGGCGAGCTGAATCGCTTCGTGGAGACTTTGCGCTGGGAATACGATCCGAAGATCTTGTATTTAACGCAAGCCTCGGTGCGGCCGCCGACGTTCGTGGCTTTCACCGATCACGCGAAGAAATTGCACTTCTCCGCGGAGCGCTATTTAATCAACCGCTTGCGGGAGAAATTTGGGTTTGAAGGAACGCCAGTGATGATAAAGACGAAGCGGCGGTAGAGCGAGCTACTCCTCCGGCGGAAGATCCGCCAAATCCTCAGCCCGGTTTTCGAACCGCGTGAATTGTCCCAAGAACCGCAGCGGCACCACCCCAATGGGGCCGTTACGCTGTTTGGCAACGATCAGGTCCGCCAGGCCCTTCAGGTCCTCGCGGTCGCGTTTGTAGACTTCCTCGCGATAGATGAACCCCACAAGATCCGCATCCTGCTCGATGGAGTTGTGCACGATCACGTCATTCGCGATAAAATTCTCGTGCCCTGGAACCGTGAGATCAAACACCTCTTGCTCTCCTAGCGACTCTACAGATGAAATCCGGTCCCAATAAACATCGCTGTCTGCCAAGTTGCGGAGAGGTTCAGATGCAGTTGCTCGAGCTATGCGCAGCGCGTGCTCCCTGCCGAGGTTCTGACGGTAGAGCTGGCTTCCGTTATAGGCGATGCCAAGCATGGAAGCTAGGCCCCTGCCACTAATCCCTTGCTGTCTCATTGCAGGCAACGCAAAACGGCGCCAAACATCTGCCGGCAGGACGTCGCGGTTGGTATTTGCGGATATAGAACTCAAATGCTCGCGCACTCTTTCCAATACGGCCAGCTTCCGCGCCCCGAACGCTCCTACTCTTTCACAGAAACGCACCAAATCCGGCTTACCTGTGACGGCGACCGGAAACTGCCGACGGAAGTGTAGCCTCGCTCGCTGCTCCACAGGTCGAATCCGCGCATTGATGCCGAGTCGCACTAGAAGAGACTGTACGTCACGGGATAGAGACTGGCTGCTCGACGCATAGTAAATCCTCGGCTGTCTCTTCCCCAGATGGATGGCTCCATCGGTTGACCACAGATGCCGGAGAAAGAGGGCCGTGGATTCCGCATCCTGCTCGAATACCTTTCGGGGGATCTGCTTTTCATAGGCCCGCAAGCCCCACGCTCCCAACTGCTTGAGCCAATCCGCGACCGGGCTGCCCACCCCGTGAGTGTGACGGCGCGTCGAGCTCAGATGTACCTGGAGCCATTGCCGTTCGGGTCGAATTCGCGGAGCGACGTCTGCGCCAAAGACTTCCAGGGCAAATTCTACTACGGCCTCGGCGAGATCCCGGTCCTTGGTGGTGTACTGGAGGACATGGCGGGGTAATGTGCAGCCGTCACCCAACAGATGGCCAAGTAAAGCGAGTTCGGCCGGCTTCATGCTTGTCCGCGAAGGCGAAGGAACAACTCTGGGAAGCGCGATGTAATCGCCGACTTTTAGCTCATCCAGCCGCTTCCACCCACCGAACTCCAGGAATCTGTGATTTGCCGTCGCACAGATGGAGCGGCCAAGCTGCGTAGTCATGCGGAACACCGTTTTTGTTCCGGTGGAGAATGCATTCGAGACATCGGCCGGCTCAAGGCGCAGGGATTCTTGATTGAGACTCCATACACGCATTCTCTTCTTCCCGATCAGGTCTCGAATCGGCAGGCTCTGTCCGGTGCACGCAAGCGTCACGAGGGTGTCGCCCGTCAGGCATCCCGAATCGCGTAGGTCGCTCAACTGCGGCTTGTGGTCGCCGGGCCGCGTTTCCGAAGCGCGGCTCAGCTGCGAAAGCACCAGGAACGGCACGTTGAGGTCCTTCGCGAGAAGCTTCAGCCCGCGCGAAATCGCGCTCACTTCCTGATTGCGGTTCTCCGCGCGCCCCCTGCCGCTCATCAACTGCAAATAGTCGATCACCACCAGCGACAGCCCATGCTCGTTTTTCAGCCGCCGAAGCTTGGAATGGACGTCCATGAGATTCACGCCCGCGGTGTCGTCCAAAAATAGCGGCGATTGCATGATGTCGAACAGGGCCTCTTGCAGCTTCCGGCGTTCTTCCTGATTGAGGAATCCGGCGCGGAACTTGTGCTGATCCACGCGCGCCGCAGCACACACCAGGCGCGTCAGGAGACTCGCCGACGACATCTCCAGCGAAAACACCGCCACCGGCTTGCGCATGCGGGGATTGGTGGCCACGTGCTGCGCGATGTTCAGCGCCAGAGCTGTTTTTCCCATCGAGGGCCGCGCGGCGAGAATGATCAATTCCCCGCCATTCAAGCCGCCCGTCATTTCGTCGAACTTCGCGAACCCGGTGCTCAGGCCCCGAATGCGCTGGCTGGGATCGAGGAACGCGCCGACGCCGCCCGGAAACTGCTCCACGATCACGCTGGGCGAATTCAACTGGTCGCGCGTACGGCCCTCGCCAAGCTTCAGCAGGCTCTCTTCCGCCGAGGCAAGAATCTCGTCCGGCTCGCGCTCGCCTATCAGGGCTTCATGAATCACCTTCTGCGCGTTGAAGATCAACTTGCGCAGAGTGGATTTGTCCTTGACGATCCGGATGTAGCCGTCGAGATTCGCCAGTTCCGGCAATCCATCGTCGAGCGAGATCAGATACGAAAGGCCATCGACGGATTCAAGCTGGCCCTGTTTCATCAACTCGTCGGCCAGCGTGATGCGGTCGATGCGCGAGCCGCGGTCGTACAGGTCTTTCATCCGCGCGAAGATGCGGCGGTGCTTTTCGAGACTAAAGTCGTCCGGCTCGAGCGCTCCCGCAGCCTGTAAATACGCGGAATCGTTCAGCAGGATCGAGCCGAGCACGTACCGCTCGGCGTCGGGGTTGGAAGGCAGTCCTTTTTCGAATGCGAGATCAGCGGGTGAGGCCATCGGCAGAACGCCGGGGGAGGATTTCATCTTAGCCTAACCTCGCTGAAATTGCCAGAACTTTATCTGGCGCGACTGGAATTACTTCTTGGTGTCGGGCGCGGCTTTGGATTCTGGCGCCGGGACCGGGACGATCGTCGCAGAGAGAATCTTGTCGAGCATGGGAAAGTTCTTGTCCGTATAAGCCTTGCCCTCGGATTGCAAACGCCCCTGGTCTGGCTGCTCACCGTAGCCCGCATAGATCTTGTCGACGACATCCATCCCCTCGACTACTTGTCCGAATGGTGAGAATCCCTGGCTATCCAGGCCCGCATTGTCGCCGTAGTTGATGAACAATTGCGTCGTTCGAGTATTCGGCCCGGCGGTGGCGAAGGTGATCGTTCCGCGCTTGTTGCTCTGTTTAACGGGATCGTCCGCGATATTAGCCCTGAACCAGGCTTTGGCCACGTCGGGCCGGGGGCTGATGCCGAACTGCACGATGAATCTCGGCACGACGCGGAAGAAGGTCATGTTGGTGAAGAACCCGGCGCGAACGAGATTGTAAAAGCGATCGGCGCCCAGCGGGGCCCAGGCTCGCGTGATGTCCAGAATCACGTCGCCCTTGGTGGTGTTGAGCCTCACGCGGTACATTTCCGGCGCTCTGGCTTTCAACGTTGACGGATTCAGCAGATCCGGCGCGGGGGCCGTCGCCTTCGCGGGCGCAGCCTTGGCCGGAGCGGGCGCGGCCTTCGGAGCCGGAGTTTGCGCCGGCGCGGCGGCGGCCAGAATCAAAACAGTCAGAATTTGTTTCATAAGCCTTTACATTTTATCGCGCGCGGAACTTGAATTCGTGCTCTTTCATTTGCACCTTTCCGCCGCGGAATTGGATGCCTTCGGCCTGCAGCCTCAGTCTCTGCTCCATACCGCTTTCGCCCGGCAGCCGAATGCGCCCGCCCGCGCCGAGCACGCGATGCCACGGCAGCTTTCCATCGGCGCCGCGCAGAGCCCACGCCACCTGCCTGGCCGCTCCGTCGTAGCCTGCCGCCCGCGCCACGGCGCCGTAGGTCGCGACCTTTCCCTTGGGAATCTTCGCCACCACTTTTCGAATCTCCGGAAGCATCCCTTGTTACTATACAGACGATGATTCGGCCCTGCGCGGTCGTGGTTTTAGGGGCGCTGGCTCTGCTTCCGCTGCGCGCGCTCGATCCCGCCGAATCTTCCCGCGTGTCGATCGCCGCCGCTGCGGCGCGGGCGGTGGGCTCGCACGATCCCGACCCGTTTACCCGAAATCCCGATTGGCTGGCCGGTCCATTCCTCAGCCCCTCCGAGCTGGCGCTGATCTCCAGCCACCCCATCAACCGCGCTGTCGATCAGGATCCCCGCATCTCCGTGCAGGATCCGGAAAACCTGCCGCTCATCCGGCTAAACGATGTCCGCACTCGCTTTATCGACGACCGCTTGCAGGAGTCATTAAGGGCGGGCGCAGTGCAAGTTGTGATTTTGGGCGCGGGGCTCGACTCGCGCGCCTACCGCCTCCGCACGCCTTTAGAAAAGGCGAGGGTGATCGAAATTGATAAGCCCGCGACACAAGAGATGAAGAAGCGCCGCGTGCATGATATCTTCGGCGCCCCTCCGCCGAACGTGACGTATGCGCCCGCCGATATCGACCGCGAGAAACTCGCGGATATTCTTCGCAAGGCCGGCTTTCGTCCCTCGGAACGGACTTTCTTTATCTGGGAGGGCGGCAGCATGCACCACGCCGAGCGAGTGGTGCTCGAGGTTCTCCGCGCCATCGCCCAATCCGCGCCGGGCTCGCGGATGGTGATGGATTTCGCTTATGAAGACGACGTCGCCCGCGCGGTGAAGGACCCCAATTCGCCGCAACGGCGATATGACGCCGCGTGGGGCGAGCCGTGGCTTTTCGGCGTGCCCCGCCATCCGGGCGTAGAAGCTTTTTTTCGAGACCTGGGCTTCGAACTTCTCGAACTGATGCCCGTCGACGGCCCGGTCGCCACCCGCCGCTATCTGACCCACCGAGACTTATCAATCGTCGGCCAGGGGCTGGACATTTACGACCCTGCGCTTATCACGGTGGTAGACCTAACAATCCGGTGAGATGATTTGCCACCCGCGCCCACTATTCTGTTATGGGCCGCCCGATACCTGCTTCGCGGATTCGTACTGCCGGCGTTTCTCGCGGCGCAGACCGACGACCCTGCCTTCGCGCCCTTAACCACTGCCTATCAAGCGCTCCGCGCCAAGGACTACGACGCCGCAATCGCAGCCTTCCGTGAAGCCGCCGCGCTCGCGCCAGACCGTCCGGCTATTCGCGAAGATTTCGCCTATACGCTGCTCAAGACCGGAGAGACGGAGGCCGCGCGCGATCAGTTCGCCGAAGCGCTGCGGCTAGAGCCCGCGAACGACCAAATCGCGCTGGAATACGCTTTTCTGTGCTACGAAACAAAGCAACCCATCGTCGCGCGCCGCATTTTTGAGCGGCTCAGCAAAGCAGGCAATTCCACGGCGGCCAAAGCGTTTGAGAACGTCGATAGGCCTCTGCGGGAAGGCATCGCGCGTTGGAGAAGCCGTGGCGCTCGATCCTGGCAACTTCAGCGCGCACGAGGAACTGGCGCGTCTGGCCGAGCAGCGCGACGAACTGGAGCTCGCCGCGGAGCACTTCGAGGCCGCGTGGCGGCTCCGTCCGGACCGCCGCGATCTCCTGCTGGATCTTGGCCGGGTTTGGAAAGAGATGGGACGCGACGGGGATTCCATCGCCGCGCTAATCGCCGCGTGGCGCGGCGCCTCGGCGCGAGTATCCGAGCAGGCGCGCGTGCTGAAGCTCGGTTGGGCCTACAACATCGTCAAGGACGATCAAGAAGCGCTGCGCTGGTTCGATCGAGCGCGTCGGAGCCCAGATCCGGCGGTTTCCACCCAGGCGTTGCGGGCCTATCGTAATCTCGTGCCGGGTCTGGAGCGCTTCCGCACGACTCTCCGGGCCTATCCCATCTATTCGACGCGTTGGCATGACGCCTTCGGCTACGCTCAGATCAAGACGGAGGCCCGGCTGGCGTTTCTGCCGTTACGGCCCTACGTATCGCTGCGACTTATCGGCGACTTTCGCGGATCGGTCCAGACCGCATTCGGACCGCAATTTCTCTCGGACCGCAGCGCGATCGCGGCGGCGGGGCTTGCCACCATTCCCTGGTACGGCCTCCCGGGCTGGTTCGAAACGGGAGAAGCTTTGTTCTTTCGCCGGACGCCGCAAGATCGCGCGAGGATGAAGCCCGATTATCGGGGCGGCGTCTCTTATGGCAAGGGCTTCGGCCATCTGCTCGCCTCCGGCTCGCATGGCCTTTTCGCGGAGAGCAATATCGACGGCGTCTTCGTCAGCCGCTTCTCCAACGACTCGCTCCTCTATTCGCAGAACCGCTTTGGCTACACGCTGCGAAGTACAGAAGGCTTCGGAGGGTTTCATTTGCAAGCGCTGTGGAACGCGAATCTCACCGCAGACGCACAGCGGCAGTATTGGGCGAACTTCGTCGAATCCGGCCCGGGCTTTCGCTTCCGCTTCGATTCGCTGCCCGCGTCGCCGATGGTTTCCATAAGCTTCTTACGCGGAGCTTATCTGATGAACGATGGCAATCCGCGCCGGCCGAATTACAACGAGCTGCGAGTAAGCGTCTGGTATGCGATTGCTCGTTTAGCGCACTCTTCGCCGCCGCCGTCGCGTGCCCCACGGCGACGTTCCCTTATCGCGTCATCGGTCCCGATCCAGGTCCGTGGCCCGCGATTCTTTCGTCGCTGGGCTTAGCGGCGGGACCGGTGGAAAGCGCCCGCGTGGTGGTCGCGCCGGCCGGAGCCGGCGTGGCGCCAGTCGATCCGAAAGCATTCTGATTCTGGAGGGCGAATCGCCCCTTGCGACCTCTCTCGGATTCCGTCCCACTGCAAACCGGGTCTCCGTCCGCGGTGTGGAGGTCTTTCGTGCTCCGAAGCTCGCGATCGTTTGGGAGGAGGCCGCTGATCTGCCCGTCTTCGAAATTCCAAAAGAGGCGCGCGTCTTTGCCCGCGAGCGCTGGCTGCGCGCCGCTCATGGCCGGATTCAAACGCGGTGGGGGCGCGGTGTTGTGGATCGCCGCGCCGCCGGGAGCTCGCGGTTATGAGCGCTTCCCCTATTTACCGCAGGCGCTTGGCAGAACTGGGCCTCGATCCGCCCTTCCGCTCGCGCGATCTGTGGGCCTTCTTCGATTCCTCGTACCGTCTGCACGCCGATGTGGATTATCTTGCGCCGAAATGGCGCGCGGCCGGGATCGCCGCCCTGCAAGCGGCGTGGCATTACTGGGAATCCGATCCTGCGTCGGACCAATATCTCCGCCGCCTGATCGAAGCCTGCCATTGCAACGCGATCTTGGTCTACGCCTGGTTCGAGCCGCCCCATGTCAGCGATAAGTTTTGGGATCAGCACCCGGAATGGCGTGAAAAACCGCTCTGCTTCAAGACGCGCAACTGGACTGGCGGAAGCTGATGAACCTCCAGAATCCCAATGCATTTAAAGCGGTAGCCGAGGGCGTCCGGGGCCTGCTCGGCCGCTTCGACTGGGACGGCGCCAACCTCGCTGAGCTGTATTTCGAATCGCTCGAAGGAGCCGATAACCCTGCGCGGTTCACGCCGATGAATGGCGACGCGCGCGCCGCGTTTCGCAGTGCGGCCGGCCTCGACCCAGCCGATCATTTCGACCAGTCGTCGCTGCGCTATTGGAAAGGGAACTCGCCCGGGCTGAAGCAGTTTCTGGATTTTCGGGCTGGCGTCACTGCGCGCCAGCAGGCTCAATGGATCGAAGAGGTGGAGCAGGTTCGCAAATCCAGCTGCATCTCGATCTCGCGCTGACGCATGTGGACGACCGTTTCGACTCGAGCATGCGCGAAGAAATCGGCGCCGACGCTTCTCGCGCCCTTCCCTTGCTGGGCGAGCATGACTTTACTTTCCTGATCGAGGACCCGGCCACCATATGGAACTTCGGCCCGCAACGCTATCCGCAAATCGCGGCGCGTTATCAGCCGCTGACGCCGCGGCAGAACAAGCTCGCCATCGATATCAACGTCGTCGAGCGCTACCAGGACGTATATCCCACCAAACAACAGACCGGAACGGAATTGTTCGAATTGGTCCACCAAGCTTCCGCGGTGTTTCCGCGTGTAGCGCTCTATTTCGAAAACTCCATCGCCCGGATCGATTGGCCGCTTCTGGCCGCCGCGGCATCCACCGTCGATCACGCCGAATTCGAGGGGAACAAGCTTGTCGTCCATGCCTCGCGCAGCGCGGGCGTCCGGTGGAGCGGTCCGGCGCTGGTGGATGGTCATCTTTGGCCTATTGCAAACGGCGAGACGGTCTGGATTCCCGCCGGAACTCACACGTTGGAGGCCGGGTCCGACTCGCCCACCCACCGGCTGCTCGACTTCAACGGCGATCTGACTTCCGCGTCCGCTTCCGCCGATTCGGTCCAAGCTCGCTCATCGCAGCAGCGCCCGCTTCTTGGCTGTCACAGAACGCGCGCCACAGCGGGTGGAGATCGATGGCGCCGAAGCGCATCCGCCCATGGAAGGAAACACTCTCATTCTGCCGCGCGGCCAGCATCTCGTTACCCTTCGGTAGCCTCGAAGCTGTATGCGACAATCGATGGGCAGTGCAACCGGCCCAAGTCGCGACTTCGCAAACAACGCAGCGTAGCTGGATCGCCGATCTCACTACAAGGGAAAAAAGGGCGTGCGCGGCTTGCATCGGCGGCTGGGCGCTGGATGGCATGGATGTCCAGCTTTACAGTTTCGCCATTCCCGCCCTGCTCAGCGTCTGGGGCCTCACGCGAGCGCAGGCGGGAACGCTGAGCACCGCCGCCCTATTGGTTTCCGCCGTGGGAGGGTGGCTGGCGGGATGGGTGGCGGACCGCTTCGGCCGCGTGCGCACGCTTCAGCTTGCCATTTTGTGGTTCGCGGTCTTCAGTTTCGTTTCGGGCTTGGCGCAGAACTACGGGCAGCTTTTTGCTGCTCGCGCGCTGTTGGGTTTGGGCTTCGGCGGCGAGTGGGCCGCCGGGGCGGTGCTGCTGGGAGAAACCATCCGCCCCGAGCACCGCGGCAAGGCCCTAGGTTTCATGCAGGCAGGCTGGGCCGTAGGTTGGGCCGCGGCGGCGCTGCTTTCCGCCTGGTTCTTTTCGGTGTTTGCTCCGGCAGTGGCATGGCGCGCGCTGTTTCTCACCGGCATCGCCCCGGCGCTTCTGGTGTTCTGGGTGCGGCGAAATGTCGAAGAACCGCCGGTCTATCTCGAAACCAAAGCACATCTGGAAGCGCTCGGCGATCGGCCCTCGTTTCTTGAGATCTTCCGTCCTGGCCTGCTCCGAATTACTGTGGTCGGAGGGCTGATGGGAACGGGCGCCCAAGGCGGCTATGCCGCCGTCACCACCTGGCTGCCTTCGTTTCTGCGCACAGAGCGGAACCTGTCCATCCTCGATTCCACGGGCTATCTTGCAGTGCTGATCTCGGGCGCATTGTGCGGCTACCTCGCGGGAGGCTATCTCGCGGATCGAATCGGCCGGCGGATGACGTTTTTGGTCTACGCCATCGGGG
>Ga0126371_10006332_pt1 | contig 10529 bp, 10 predicted proteins | sample PanSoiMetaPlot_4_FD_110145 | JGI IMG/M metagenome (GOLD analysis project Ga0126371, IMG submission 110145) | Tropical forest soil microbial communities from Panama - MetaG Plot_4 | ecosystem: Environmental > Terrestrial > Soil > Tropical forest > Bulk soil | place: Panama | collected 2016-02-17
GCCGCGCCATGCGCCACGCCCACATGCTCGGCGTCAGCGAGCCGCTAATGTGGAAGCTGGTGCCGGCGCTGGTGCGGCAGATGGGCCAACCGTTTCCGGAGCTGGTGCGCGCCGAAGCGCTGGTCACCGAAACCCTCAAGCTCGAGGAAACCAGCTTCCGCGAAACCCTGGCGCGTGGCCTCAAGCTGCTCGACGAGGAAGAAGGCAAGCTCGGCAAAGGCAAGGCGTTTCCCGGCGAAGTCGCTTTCAAGCTCTACGACACCTATGGCTTTCCGCTCGATCTCACCGAAGACGTGCTGCGCGGCCGCGGCCGCAAGGTCGAAACCGCCGGCTTCGATACGGCGATGGAACGTCAGCGTGCCGAGGCGCGCAAATCGTGGGTCGGTTCGGGCGAGGCGGCGACCGATCAGCTCTGGTTCGCGCTGCGCGAGGAGCTCGGCGCGACCGAGTTCCTCGGCTACGATGCCACCGAAGCCGAGGGCAAGATTCTTGCCATCGTTCAGAACGGCAAGCGCGTCGATGCGGTGAAAGCGGGCGACGAAGCCGGCATCGTCGTGTCGCAGACGCCGTTCTACGGCGAATCCGGCGGCCAGGTCGGCGACACCGGCGCGTTGTTCACCGCCAAGGGCAGCGAATTCCCGGTGTCCGATACGCAGAAACGGGCCGGCGAGCTGTTCGTCCACATCGGCAAGGTGGCACGCGGTGGTTTTAAGGTCGGCGACGTGGTCGAGCTCCGGATCGACGAGGTTCGGCGCACCAAGCTGCGCGCCAACCATTCGGTTACGCACCTCTTGCATCAGGCGCTGCGCCGTCGGCTGGGCGAGCATGTGACGCAGAAAGGTTCGCTGGTCGCGCCAGAACGGCTGCGTTTCGATTTCTCGCAGCCGCGCCCCTTGAGCGACGACGATCTCGCGGCGATCGAGGCTGAGGTCAACGCTCGCGTCCGCCAGAATGCCGGTGTGCATACGCGGCTGATGACGCCGGAGCATGCCGTCAAGGAAGGCGCGCTGGCGTTGTTCGGTGAGAAATACGGCGACGAGGTGCGCGTCGTCTCCATGGGCGAGGACAGCGGCGCCGATCATGTGCCGCATTCATTCTCGGTCGAACTGTGCGGCGGCACGCATGTGCGGCGCACCGGCGATATCGGCCTGTTCAAGATCGTGTCGGAAGGCGCGGTCGCTTCGGGCGTGCGCCGGATCGAAGCGGTGACCGGTGCCGCGGCCGAAGCCCATGTTGCCGACGAGGAAAAGCTGCTACGTCAGGCCGCCGAAGCGATCAAGGCGTCGCCGGCGGAGCTGCCGGCGCGGCTCACGGCCCTGCTCGACGAGCGTAAACGGCTCGAACGCGAATTGTCCGATGCGCGGCGTGCCGCGGCGCTTGGCGGCGGCGGAAGCAAAGCCGCCGACGGCGCGACCAAGGATGTCGCCGGCGTCAAGTTTGCCGCCCGCGCGCTCGACAACGTGCCTGCTAAAGAATTGAAGAGCCTGGCCGACGATCTCAAGAAGGAATTGGGCTCGGGCGTGGTCGCGTTGGTGGCGCGCGAAGAAGGCAAGGCGTCGATCGTCGTCGGCGTCACGCCCGACCTCACCAAGCGCTTCGATGCGGTCGAGCTGGTGAAGCTTGGCGCGGCGGCGCTTGGCGGCAAGGGCGGCGGTGGCCGTCCCGACATGGCGCAGGCCGGCGGTCCGGATCCGTCGCAGGCCGAAGCCGCGCTCGCGGCCGTCGAACGCGCGCTCAGCGACAAATCGAAAGCCGCCTAGGTCTTTTTCGGCGGTAGAAAGAGGATATCGCCGTCACGCGGCCGATCGAGTGCCCTGCCGCCGGGTTCGCCGCCTGTGGCGCGATAGCCGAGATCGGTCAGAATTCGCCACACCGCCGCGACGCTGCCGTTGGCGCGCCGCATATATTCTTCGTTGAGTTCGAGCAGCAAGGCCGGCTTGAAGCGCGCCAGTGTCGCGCAGCCGCCTTCTATCATGGCTTGTTCCCAGCCTTCGATATCGGCCTTGATGAAATCGAGGCGGGTTAGTCCGAGCTTCATGGTGAGGACATCCAGCGTCGTGACTTCGACGGTCTCGGTTTCGGCCGATCCTTCGCGCATATCCGGCCCGAGATGCGCCAAACCGAAGCCGTAGCTGCCCGACGCCTTTACCGGAATGGTCAGCGTCGCGTTGCCGGGCGCCGCGCCCAAGGCGAGCGGCAGGATTTCGACGTTGCGCACGCGGTTGAGGCGGATCGCGGTGCGCAGGATGCGCCGCGCGTAACTTTGCGGTTCGATTGCATAGACGCGGCCGCGTTTCGCCAAGCGAGCGAATAGCTTCGTATATTGGCCCGCATGCGCGCCGACGTCGAAGACGACTGCGTCGTGGGGAATCAACGGCGCCAGCAACGGCCGCATCTCGCGGTGATGTCGCTTGAAGACCGCCTTGAAGAGATGCGCGAAGAATCCCGCGGTGATCCGGTCGCGATAAGACGACTTGACCGGCCCGCCGGCCATGCTCAGGCCATCTTCTGTTTCAGCCGCGCGTCGAGCCGGTCGAGGAACGGAATCGTGTTGAGGAACGGCGTCGTCGGGCTGATCAGGATGGCGAGGTCCTTGGTCATCTCGCCGGCTTCGACCGCCTCGATGCATACCTTCTCGAGCGTCTCGGCGAAGCGCACCACGTCTTGCGTCTTGTCGAACGTGCCGCGGTACCACAAGCCGCGCGTCCAGGCGAAGATCGAGGCGATCGGATTGGTCGACGTTTCCTTGCCTTGCTGGTGCAGGCGGAAATGGCGCGTCACGGTGCCATGCGCCGCCTCGGCCTCGACGGTTTTGCCGTCGGGCGTCATCAGCACCGAGGTCATCAAGCCGAGCGAGCCGTAGCCTTGCGCGACGACGTCGGACTGCACGTCGCCGTCGTAGTTTTTGCACGCCCAGATGAAATTGCCGTTCCACTTGAGCGCCGACGCCACCATGTCGTCGATCAGCCGGTGCTCGTACGTGATCTTCTTCGCCTTGAAGGCGGCGGCAAATTCCTTGTCGAACACCTGGGCGAACAATTCCTTGAAGCGTCCGTCATAGACTTTGAGGATGGTGTCCTTGGTCGAGAGATAAACCGGCCAGCTACGCTGCAGTCCGTAATTGAAACAGGCGCGCGCGAAACCGCGGATCGACTCATCGAGATTGTACATGCCGAGCGCGACGCCGCTTTCGGGAAACTCGAAGACGTCGTAGGTCGCTGGCTTGCCGCCATCCTTCGGCGTGAAGGTCATGGTCAGCTTGCCGGGACCCGGCACCTTGAAATCGGTGGCGCGATATTGGTCGCCGTAGGCGTGACGGCCGATGACGATCGGCGCGGTCCAGCCCGGCACCAGCCGCGGGATGTTCTTGATGACGATCGGCTCGCGGAAGATGGTGCCGCCGAGAATATTGCGGATCGTGCCGTTGGGCGAACGGTACATCTTCTTGAGATTGAATTCCTTCACCCGTCCGTCGTCGGGCGTGATCGTCGCGCACTTGACGGCGACGCCGTATTTTCGGGTCGCGTTGGCGGAATCGACCGTCACCTGGTCGTCGGTGCGGTCGCGCTCCTCGACACCGAGATCGAAATATTTCAGATCGATGTCGAGGTAGGGCAGGATCAGCTTGTCCTTGATGAACTTCCAGATGATGCGCGTCATCTCGTCGCCGTCCATTTCGACGACGGGGTTCGCGACCTTGATCTTTTTCATGCGTGGCGGGCCTTCTTTTGCGCGAACCGGCGGAACGCGGCGCGATGCTGGGCAGCCGCGGGCGGGCGCCCGTGCGGCGGCCGGGACAATAAACGACGCGCCCAAAGCCGCGCAAGCAGCCCCGGACGCAACGCTGACGCGCGTCAGACCAGGCCGCTTTTGGCCGTCCCGTGCGGTTCCGGTGCCTTCAAGACCGCGTCCGGCAGGTCCTCGACGCGCGGCAGCACCTGATAAAGGGCGCGCGCGTTTCGCGGCGCGAAGCCGGAATCGACCACGTGCTCGAACAGATGCACCAGCGGCACCCAATATTCCTGCACGTCGATCAGGAAGATCGGCTTGTCATGCAGGCCAAGCTGCCGCCAGGTAATGCATTCGAGCGCTTCTTCCAACGTGCCGAAGCCGCCGGGCAAGATCACGAAGGCATCGGACATCTCGAACATGGTCTGCTTGCGCTCGTGCATGCTGCCGACGACGAGCAGCTTCGTCAGGCCGGTATGGCCGATTTCGCGCTCGTGCAGATGGCCGGGAATGATGCCGACAACCTCGCCGCCATGGGCCAGGGCGGCATCCGCCATCAGACCCATGAGCCCGACGCGCCCGCCGCCATAGACCAGGCCGATGCCGTTCTCCGGCAGGATGCTGCCCATGCGGATGGCGGCCGCCCGATAGGACTCGTCGACGTTTCCGGAGGCGCCGCAATAGACACAGATACGCTTGATCAAAGCCATGCTTCGTTACCCTTCGGATCGCAGCATGCCCGCAAGCGATGGCCAGGGTCGAGCGCTCAATGTGCGGCATTCTGGCGTCGGCGAATTTGACAGGCGCATCCAAGTCGGCCCGTTGCGCGCGGTCCGCGCCGCCGGAATCCGCCACGACCGGAAACCGGCACGGCGTTTGCGATGGAGAGGGCAAAACGATTGAAAAGCCCCCTTAACCACGCCGCCAAGAAGAGCGAAGGACGAAATGAAGCCCCTGATGTTGACCGCGCTGGCTGCGACCGGCGCGCTGACTGCGACCGCGGCGGCCGAACGTCCGGCGACGCCGGCCGTGACGCCCGCATTGGCGCCGATCCCGCGTTTCTTTCCGGAAGGCGGTCCGCACGGACGTGTCGTGCCGTTCGGACGCAAAGACGGGACGGTCTCCGAAAGCCGGCAGACGCGCGAGTTGCTGCGTCGCGCCGAGCGGGTTTGCGCCGCCGCACGCGCGCGCGTCGACGAGATCCGCTGAAGCACGGCGTCAGCCGTCACAGGACAGGTCCGTTGAAGGCCGGACGGCCTTCGCGGTCCTCGATCTCTATCACCCAGACGTCGGGATCGCGCTGCACCTGGCGCGCGATGTAGGCGTCGGCGGTCGGCTCGTCGACTGGCGCATCGCCAGTCGCGCGCAACCAGGCGAGTTCACCCTTCTGGCTGCGGGTCTGCGCTAGCACGATGCAGCCGAGATCGGCGCGGTTGAGCTTCACCAGGATCGTGCCGGCGTCGTCGTCGCCGCGCCGTGCGACGGTGATCGGCACGGCGCGTTGCGCGCAAAGCCGGACGGCTGCCTGCACCACGAGCTTGGTCTTAAGGCGCGCTTCCAACGCGGTTCACGCACTCTTCGGGAAATTGAGTTCGATCATCACGCCGTTGGGATCGGAAAAGAAAATCTGCCGCACGCTGGCGCCGGGCGGATCGCGTTCCTCGAATTTGACGCCACGGCCAGCGATATGCGCGCGCATGGCGGCGAAATCCCCGCCGACGAAGGCGACGTGATCGAAATTGCCGGTATGGCTGCCGTCCGGGCCGGCGCCGATGGCGCCGCTGTCGGGCACCAGATGCACCACCGGCTGCTCGCCGCAATAGAGCCAGTAACCCGGAAAGTCGAGGGGCGGGCGCCATCCGGCGCGAAAGCCGAGCACGCTCTCATAGAAATTCTTGGTGCCTTCCATGTCCCGGGTGCGCACGGTGACGTGGTTGAGCTGCGTCAACAACATGGATGTCTCCTGTTGCGCCGATTTTAGCGCAACGGCGGACGGGCGCGCTATTGCGCCGCCGCAACGCGCGTCCTGACCTGGTCCGCAATCTTGTCGGCGGTATCCTTGGCGTTGCGGTCGAGATCCTTGCCCGCCATCACGAAACGCGCAGCAGCCATATACGGATTGAGCGTCACTGCCGCGCCCGGCAGCTTGCCGCTCTGTGCGCTGGTATCGACCGTGTAAAGCGGCTGCGGCGCGCTGGCGCTGAGCTGATCGACCGACGAAACCACTTGCAGGTTGGTCGCGCCGGTGCCGAAGCCGATCGCGGCGCGGCGCAGGCGATTGCCGGCATCGACATCGAGGAAGACGCCGCGCACCAGCCAACCTGCCGCAGGCAGCGGCATGCCCGGCGCCAAGCGTTCAGCGGCGATGCCGTCTTTGTGCAGATCGTCGACGATCGAATTCGCCATCAGATCGACCAAATCGCGCGCCTGCTGTTGCGGCGTGCGTGCGACGCCGAGCGGACCCGAGCCGATAATGCCTGGACGCACGCGGTTGATCAGGCTGCCGGGGCCGGATTGCTGAACGGCGCTCGCATCGAGATCGAAATCGGCGACGTAGACGACCGCCGGCGCGCTCGCCGGCGCCGCCATCGCATTCGTGTTGGTGACCTTAGCGCTGCCGCACGCCGTGAGCAGCGCCAGTATCGCGCCCGCAAATAAAATACCGAGATGACGCCGCATGAGCTGCCCCCTCAGTTTGCGACCCGACAATTAAAGCAAGGCCGCAAGTATGCGTCTACGGCGTTCAGCCGCGCCGCAGCACGCGCTTGGCCACGCCGACGGCGACGCCGCGCCAGGCGAGCAAACGGCCCGTAACCGTGTGCGGGTTGGCGATCAACAGGCTCAAGCGTTCGCGCCGGCGAGACAGAAACGACTTCTTATAAGCATCGTCGCCGCGACCGAAATCGATCTCGCGCGGTTTATCGCGTTCGAGCACGTGCTCCATCATGCGCATCGTCAGGACGGTGCCGACTGACAACTCGTCGAAGCGCTTCGCATGGGCGAGCTTGTAGATCGTGACGCGGCCGTGCCAAGCAAGCCAACATTGAGCTGCGGCCGGCACGCCATCGACTTTGAGAATGCCGAGGCGCAACGCCCCGACCGTCGCCGCTGCACGAATCAGATGCGGCATGAAATCGGGAAAGGGTTCGGCTGATTTCCAGCTTTCGGCATAGACGGCTTCGTAGTCGCGCACGCCGTCCGCCAGCGCCGCGTCGTCGTCATGGAAGACGTAATCCAGCCGATGTGCGGCGGCGAGCGCCTTGCTCTTGCGTTTCCACGTGTTGCGCAGCGCACTGGGCCGGGCGGCGACATAGCGATCGAAATCGATGCCGACGGTCTCTTCATACCAATTGCCGTTGTCGAAATATTTTTGAGGCCGCAGGCCGGCCGCGCCGAATGCGTCGATCAGGGCGGCGAATGATTCGTCGTGCGGATCGAGTCCCAACAGCTCCACCGCGTCGTAACGCGCGTCCGCGATTTCACGCGCAAGCGTGCCGAGCGCCTGGCGCAGCGCCGCGCCGCCGGCGGCATAAACCGGTCCATGCTCGATGCTGTAATAGTTGGAAAGACTGAGCAGCCGGTGGCGGCCGGGCGACAGCCGGCAGACCAGCGCGGCGCGTGCGGCCGCGTTGGCATAGACGCGCACGTTGCTCCCGGTCTCGGTTCCGTAGCGCGTCAGGACGTGGTACCAGAGCGGCAGTGAGAAAAAACTCCGCTCGGCCGCGCGCGCGAACAGTTCGGCCAGCGGCGTCGACAGGCGGCTGAAATCGGGATTGTCGTGAACGGCCATCTTGCGTCGGTTTACCCGGGGCCCGACAGCTTACACCGGCGCGGTGTGCGCGATAGCGCGATTCGTTGGTCCGGCGGCTGCCGATGAGCGATTTGACGCTGACGGTCGAGCCCGTCGAGTCGCGCGCGGCGCTCGAGCGCGAATGGACCGCGTTCGAAGCCAGCGTGCCGGCCGGATTTTTTCTGTCGTCAGCCTGGATCAGAACGTGGCTCGCGACGCTGCCGCCGCGGCTGCGGCTTTATCGTGCTGCCGCGCGGCGCGGCCGCGATGTGATCGGGCTTGCGGCGATCGTCGCCAATCCGTTGCGGCCGTTGTTGCGGGTGCCGTCGCGTGGCGTCGTTCTCAACGCCACCGGCGACGAGCGCTGGGACTGCATCGCGATCGAGCATAACGGGTTCTTGGCGTCACCCGCCGACCAGCCGGATTTGCTCGCCGCGCTCGGCGATTGGTTCGCCGGTGGCGCGGGCGGCCTCGGCGACGAGCTGCGGTTGTCGGGCGTCGCGGCCGACCTGCCCACCGAGCGTTTGACGCGTCATCGTTTGCTGCACAACAGCCAGACGCGGTTGGGATTTACGGTCGATCTTGCGAAGGTACGGACGGAAGGCGATTTCGCGACGCTGCTGTCGGGCAACGCGCGCCAGCAACTGCGGCGTGCGCAACGTGATTTCGCTCAGGATGGCGACGTGGCAATCGCCGAGGCCCGCGATGCCGACGAGGCGCTCGCGTTCTTCGCCGCGCTCAAGGCGTTGCATGTGCAGTCATGGGGCCGGCGCGGTCGTCGTCATGCTTTTTCGACATCCTATTTCGAGACGTTCCACCGTGCGTTGATCGAACGAAGCTTCGGCGCGGTCCAACTGCTGCGCGTCACGGTGGCAAAAAAGCCGATCGGCTATCTCTACAATTTCAAACGTGGTGGCCGCATCTATTCGTATCAGAGCGGCTTCGACGACGTTGACCGCAAGCGTCGGCCCGGCGTGGTCAGTCATGCGTTGGCGATTGCGCACAATGCCGCCGCCGGCGCGGCGGTCTACGATTTTCTCGCCGGCGAGAATCAATTGAAGGCGAGCTTCGCCACCGATCGCTACGAACTGACGTGGCAGATCGTCCGGCAGCCGCGGCTCAAGTACCGGCTGGAATCTGCGGCGCGCCGCGCCAAGCAGCGCCTGTTCGGCCGGGCGACGGCGTAAGCGCGGCTGCGGCGGCACGCGCCGCTTCCTCACCCGAAAGATAGGCGCCGTGCACCGTACCGAAATGCGCGAGCGAGCAAGCCTCGCCGGCAAAGAACAATCGGCCGTCGACCGGCGTCGAAAGAGTCATGCGGTCGTCGGCGTGACCGGGTAATGCCATCGAGTACGAACCGCGCGCGCACGGGTCGAGGCCCCACGACGACGAGACGATCGGCGACACATGCGCTTTGATGTCGGTGCCGAACAGGCCGACGATCTCGTCGATGGCGAAGGCGGTAAAAGCCTCGATGCCGCCGTGCTCGAGTTCCGCGGACAGCGTGCCGCCGTAAAACCCGGCAATCATCGGCCAGCCGTGCGGCTGGATTTGATAGCTGCCGGTCTTGACGCGGTCGAGCGCGCCGACGAGATGACGATCGGTCTCGCCCGCCAACCGACGCGCGCCCGCCTCGTCGAGCCGCAGGAACAGCTTATTGACGATGCCGAGCGGCAAGCCGGCGGCGGCGGCGACCTTCGCCGGTAGCGCCGGCGCGAACTTCACGCGCTCTTCGGCGATGACGGTCGTCGGCAAGGTGACGATGACGGCGCGCGCCGACAATGTGCCGCGATCGGTGACGACACGTAGGTCGGGTCCATCATGCTCGATGCGCTCGACGCGCGTGTCGCATGTCACAGGCAGTTCCGCGCCATAGCGCGCAATCAGCGTGCCGTAACCTTCGAGCACCCGCCAATTGACATAGGTTGGATCGTAACGGCCGTAATCGTGCACCGAAACTTTCTCGATTTCCGCGCCATTGGCCCAGGTGCTGATCGCGCCGAGCAGCGCGTTCCATTTGCCGTTGGCTTCGAGCAGGGCGGAGGCGGGGCAGTCGTCGGGCGCCGCGGCGGCGCTGTCCAGCCGCGCATAGAATGCTTCCATCGCCGCCTGCCACTCGCGCTGCGCGGCGTCGCCTTTGAGCCAGGCGATCCGGCGGCCCCAATCGGGCAGCGTCTCGTCGATGGTGAAGCCGAGTTGGCGCGCGATCGGAACCCACGGATTGACGTCGGCCGAATGGAGCCATTCGCAACCGAGATCGACGGCGAAGCCAAATCCGGTCGGCGCCGTGTGCGCCCGTCCGCCCGTGCGGGCGCGTGCTTCGACGATCTTGATCGAATGACCGGTCGACGCCAGATGTTTGGCAGCCGACAGACCGGCCGCGCCAGCGCCGACAATCACGACGTCGAATTCGCTGCCGCTTTCCGTCATAGTCAGCATTCCCGTCCCACTTACGTGTAAACCCGTCACTGCCGATGCCCGATCCCGAAGCCGTCGCCCGGCTCATCCGCGAAATCGCGCAGAGCGTCATACTGCCGCGCTTCGGCACGCTCAAGCGCGAGGACGTTCGCGAGAAGGCACCGGGCGATTTGGTGACCGTCGCCGACCTCGAGACTGAGCAAAGGCTGACGGCCCGGTTAAGCGAAATCGTGCCCGGTTCCGCGGTCTTAGGCGAGGAAGCTGTCGCTGTGGATCCGGGGCGCCTGAGCCTAACCGGCACTTGTGACAGTTTGTGGATCGTCGATCCGGTCGATGGCACGGCCAATTTTGCCCGCGGCCAGCCTGGCTTTGCCGTGATTGTCGCCTATCTCGAACGCGGTCGCACGCAGGCCGGTTGGATCTTCGACCCGCTTGGCGACCGCCTGGTTTGGGCCAAAGCCGGCGGCGGCGCCTGGTCGGACGGCCGGCGGTTGCGGGTTTCACCGGCGCCAGCCGAGCCGATTGGCGGTGCTTACGGGCGCGCGATCTCGGGAGTGCGTTCGGCGAAAGCGGTCGAGCAAGCCGGCCTCGC
>Ga0126371_10006335_pt1 | contig 10526 bp, 6 predicted proteins | sample PanSoiMetaPlot_4_FD_110145 | JGI IMG/M metagenome (GOLD analysis project Ga0126371, IMG submission 110145) | Tropical forest soil microbial communities from Panama - MetaG Plot_4 | ecosystem: Environmental > Terrestrial > Soil > Tropical forest > Bulk soil | place: Panama | collected 2016-02-17
CTTCATCCGCGCCTCGACGGTGCGCGAGGCGGGCGATTACGCGGTGCGCGGCGGCATCCTCGATCTGTTTCCGCCCGGCATGGCCGAGCCGGTGCGGCTCGACTTCTTCGGCGACACGCTCGAATCGATCCGCTCGTTCGATCCCGAGACCCAGCGCACCGTCGATCAGCTGCGCGCGCTCGACCTCGTTCCGGTCGCCGAGTTCCAGCTCACCAGCGACACCATCCGCCGCTTCCGCCTCGGCTACGTGCAGGCGTTCGGCGCGGCGAAGACCGACGATCTCTTGTACCATGCCGTGAGCGAGGGGCGCCGCCACCCCGGCATGGAGCACTGGCTGCCGCTGTTTCACAGCGGCCTCGACACGCTCCTCGACTATGTGCCGGGCAGCGTCATCGCGCTCGAGCCGCTGGCGGAGGACGCCGCCAAGGAAAGACTCGCCCAGATCACCGACTATTACGAGGCGCGCCGGCAGGCGCTCGGCCAGGAGGGCGGCGGCCCGCCCTACCATCCGCTGCCGCCCGATCGCCTCTACATGAGCGACGCCGAGTGGCACCGGCGGCTCGACGCGAGCCGCCTGGCGCGGTTGACGCCGTTTGCGGTGCCGGACGGCAGCGCAACCGTGATCGAAGCCGGCACGCGCGCGGGCCGCAACTTCGCGCCCGAGCGCGCGCAGGATGGCAACGTATTCGAGGCGGTGCGGGCCCACGTCGAGACGCTGCAGACGGCGGGCAAGCGCGTCACGGTGGCGCTGTGGAGCGACGGCGCGCGCGACCGCATGAGCCATGTGCTCGCCGAGCATCGCATCTTCAATCTGGTCAACGTGCGCGACTGGCGCGACGCCCAGGCGCGTCCGCGCGCCGAGGTCGCGCTCGCGGTGCTCGGGATCGAGGCGGGCTTCGAGACCGCCGACACCGCCCTCATCGCCGAGCAGGACATTCTGGGCGACCGCCTGGTGCGGCCACGCCGCGCCGCCAAGCGCGCCGAGAATTTCATCGCCGAGCTGACGAGCCTCTCGACCGGTGACCTCGTCGTGCATGTCGACCACGGCATCGGCCGGTTCGTCGGACTGCAGACCATTCAGGCGGCGGGCGCGCCGCACGACTGCCTGGAAATCCACTACGCCGGCAACGACAAGCTCTATCTGCCGGTCGAGAACATCGAGCTTCTCTCGCGCTACGGCTCGGAGGACACGGCGGTCGATCTCGACCGGCTCGGCGGCACCGCCTGGCAGACCCGCAAGGCGCGGATGAAGAACCGCATCCGCGAGATGGCGGGCGAGCTCATCAAGATCGCGGCCGAGCGGCAGCTGCGCGACGCGCCCAAGCTGACGGCCGAGTCAGGCGTCTATGATGAGTTCTGCGCCGGCTTCCCGTATGCCGAGACCGAGGACCAGCTCACCGCCATCAATGCGGTGCTCGACGATCTCGAGTCCGGGCGGCCGATGGATCGGCTGATCTGCGGCGACGTCGGTTTCGGCAAGACCGAGGTCGCGCTGCGCGCCGCCTTCGTGACCGCGATGACGGGCCGGCAGGTCGCCGTCGTGGTGCCGACGACCCTTCTGGCGCGCCAGCACTTCAAGACCTTCAGCGAGCGCTTCCGCGGTTTCCCGGTCAAGCTCGCGCAGGCCTCGCGGCTCGTGCCGGCGCCCGAGCTCGCCAAGGTGCGCGCGGGGCTCGCCGACGGCTCGATCGACATCGTGGTCGGCACGCATGCGCTGCTCGGCAAGACGATCAAATTCAAGGATCTGGGCCTCATCGTCGTCGACGAGGAGCAGCATTTCGGTGTCGCCCACAAGGAGCGGCTGAAGACGCTGCGCGCCGAGGTGCACGTGCTCACGCTCACGGCGACCCCGATCCCGCGCACGCTCCAGCTCGCCCTCACCGGCGTGCGCGAGCTCTCGATCATCGCGTCGCCGCCGGTCGATCGCCTCGCGGTGCGCACCTTCGTGTCGCCGTTCGACCCGCTCTCGGTGCGGGAGGCGGTGCTGCGCGAGCGCTATCGCGGCGGGCAGAGCTTTTATGTGTGCCCGCGCATCGAGGATCTGTCCGAGGCCAAGAGCTTCCTCGACCAGAACATTCCCGAGGCCAAGGTCGCGATCGCGCACGGCCAGATGCCGCCGACCGTGCTGGAGGACGTCATGTCCGCCTTCTACGACGGCAAGTACGACGTGCTGCTGTCGACCGCGATCGTCGAGTCGGGCCTCGATATTCCGACCGCCAATACACTGGTCGTGCATCGCGCCGACCGCTTCGGGCTCGCCCAGCTCTACCAGCTGCGCGGGCGGGTCGGCCGATCGAAGGCGCGCGCCTTCGCGCTGCTCACCCTGCCGGTCAACCGCAAGATCACGCCGCAGGCCGAGCGGCGGCTGCAGGTGCTGCAGTCGCTCGACACCCTCGGCGCCGGCTTCCAGCTCGCCTCGCACGACCTCGACATCCGCGGCGCCGGCAACCTGCTCGGCGAGGAGCAGTCCGGGCACATCAAGGAGGTCGGCTACGAGCTCTACCAGCAGATGCTCGAGGAGGCGGTCGCGAGCCTCAAGGCCGGCATCGCGGAGCCGGTTGCCGATCGCTGGTCGCCGCAGATCACCATCGGCATGCCGGTGCTGATCCCGGAGGATTACGTCGGCGACCTGCCGGTGCGGCTCGCGCTCTACCGCCGCCTCGCGGACCTCGAGGACGATCGCGACATTGATGCCTTCGCGGCCGAGCTGGTCGACCGCTTCGGCCCGCTGCCCGAGGAGGTGAAGCACCTGCTCGACACCGTGAAGATCAAGGCGCTCTGCCGCCGCGCCAACGTGGCCAAGATCGACACTGGGCCCAAGGGCGCCGTGATCTCGTTCCGCGACGACCGCTTCGCCAACCCGGAGGGCCTCGTCGGTTACATTCGCGAGCAGGGGCCTGCCGCGCGCGTGCGGCCCGACATGAAGGTCGTGCTCTTCGAGGACTGGGAGCGGCCCGAGCAGCGCCTCAAGGGCGCGGCGGCGATCCTGCGCGATCTGGTGCGGATCGCCGAGCGCGCGAAGGCGGCGTGAGATGTTCCGGACTATGACGCTACGCAAGCTGGCCGCTACACGGCACCCAACCTCATCGCGACCGCCCGCAGCACCTTCGGATTGCGTTGGATCGACGCGTGCGGACCGCTGGCCTCGATGTTGAGGCAGTTGGGGTCCGCGCTTCGGCAGGTTTCCCACGCGACCGTGCCGTCATCGGGTGTAAAAATCGCGCACGAGGGTACCGGGAGCGGTGCCGCCAGGCGCGCCACGTCGATGGCGGGCCGATAGAAGCGGGCGGAGAGCCGGATCATCGGCTCGACCGTGCTCGCGGTCGGCAAGCTGATCGGGCTCGCGATGGTGATGACCTGTCGGACGTCATCAGGGACATCATAGGCGAGATCGCGCGCAAACAGGCCGCCGAGGCTCACGCCGATCACGCTCACGCGGTCGCCGTCGAGCTCGCGCAATTGCGCCAGACGCCGACGCAATCCGGCGACGAGCTGCGGCGTCGGCCCCCAGTTCACGCCCAAGCCCCACCCAAAACTTCGATATCCGCACTGATCGAGGTAGGCGCGCAGCTCGCGCGTCGTCCGATCGTTTCGCAGAAATCCCGGGATCGCGAGCACCACATGGCCGCAGCCGGGCGGCACATCGGCGTGACACGGAAGTGGCGGGAAATACGTGAAGTGCGCAAAGGTCTCGCGAAAGACGCGCCATGCCGGCGGTCGCCGGACCGTGCCCGTGCGATCGAAAATCGCGCCCGGGTCTATCCGTCGGTGCATGAATCCCCCGTGGGCTACTCCGCCGCTTGCGTCGATCGTTTCTCGCGCTCGACGATCGCCCGCTCCATCGCCGACACCAGATGCTCCGGCGACTGAGCACCCGAGACCGCGAGCACGCTGCCGAAGATGTACATGGGCACACCCTCGATGCCCGCCTGCTTGGCGGACTCGGCGGCGCGCGTCACCGTATCGACGTCGGTGTCGGTCGCGAGCAACTCGCGCACTTGCGTCGCGTCGAGGCCGCACTCGGCGGCGGCCATGACCAGCACCTCGCGATCGGAGAGGTCGGCGCCTTCGGTGAAGTAGAGATCCATCAGGCGCTGCTTCATGCGCGGCGCGTTGCCGTGCTGTTCCGCCCAGTAGATCAGCCGGTGGCAATCGATGGTGTTGGGTTGGCGTTTGATCTTGTCGGGCGCGTAGGTGAGGCCTTCGCCCGCCGCGACGCCGACGATCCGCTGGGCATTCTGGTTGTAGCGGTCGACCGAGCCGAACTTGGTCGTGAGATACTCGGTGCGGCTGATGCCCTCACGCGGCACCCAATCGTTGAGAAAATAGGGGTGGAAATGCACCTCGACCAGCAGGTCGGGCCGCGATGCGACCGCCTTCTCGAGCCGCCGCTTGCCGATGAAGCACCAGGGGCAGACCACGTCGGAGACGACGTCGATCCTGAGCGGTTCAGTGCTGTCTGACATGATAGTGCTCCGGATTCATGGAGCGTGATCTTATCCGAAAACCGGTGTCCACTTTTCGGGATCAGGCCCGCGAAGCACCAAAGATAAGCACAGCCCTACTGCGCCGCAACCGCGACCGGCTCGGACACGCGAGCGAGCAGGGTCTCGACCGTGTCGTTGGATTTCAGCGCGGCGAGCGTGATGGTCGGATCGACCCGCACGGGCCGGCCGTCCTCTCCGTCGGCGGACAGCATGGTGTGGCGCAGCACATTGGCGATGCGGCGCGCGACCACGTGGGCGCTGCGCAGCGCGGTCTCGGCGAACGCCAGCAAGATCGAGCCGTCGCTCGCCCGGCAGGCGAAATCGGCGCTGCGCACCAGGCGGCTGACGAGACGTGCCGCGTCCATGTTGGCGCGGTGGTGGACCGTTTCCGGAAACGTGAAGCGCGCGAGCGTCATGGCGTTGCCGCGCACCTTGGCGTCGTCGACCGCGCGGTTGAGATCGCGCAAAAAGGCCGTCACGGTGAAGAGGCCGGTCTGTGGGTCGAGCATGCCCTTGGCCTCGAGCGCGGCCAGCTGGCGCTGCAGGCGCGCCTCGAAGGCATGCTGGCGCACCAGCGGCAGGATGCGCTCGACGATCTGCGCGGGCTCGCCCGCGACAGGCTCGAGGTTGGGCAGATGATCCGCCTCGATCGAGGCGGGCAGGTCGGGCAGGAGCGCGATCGGCAGGTCGCGGAAGCGCGTATCCTCGGCGAGCACCGTTAGGAAAGCCTCGACGGTACGCGGGTTGAAGCCCTCGCCGATCACGATGGCGTCCACGTCGCGCGAGTTGAGATATTTTGCGGCAGTCTCGACGCTGAGCGCGCCGATGAGGCCGACGCGCTCGCCGACCGCGGTCGAAAGCGCCGGATACCCGCGGCCGCGGCCGGTGACGATGACGGTCGCGTCCTCGAGCGGATCGGTCGCCGGAAGCGCCGGCAGATCGTCGCATTCGCCCTTGAGCGCGGCGGCGCGGCGCAGCGCCGTCGCGTGCAGGGTGCGCACGCGTAGCGCCGAGGCGAGCCGGATCACGATCCAGGCAGGCGACGCATTGGCGCCGATCGGAAGCGCGCCCGCAACCGGCGACGCGGCAAGGTCCGGAATGCGGGCAACGACCGGCAGATAGGGCCCGCCGGTGCTGGCAGCCTCGATGGCGGCGGTGAGCGCCGCCGCATGGCCGGACGATTTGGCCGGGCCGGTCGCGACGATGCCCGCAGGCTCGATGCGGGCGATCGCGTCGGCGGCATCGCGCCAGGTCGCCTCGACCAGCGGAAATGCACCGGCGGCCGTGAGCGCCGCGACCAGCTCCGCATTCTTCTGATCGGCGACGACGACGATCGGACCCTGCAACGACATCGGAGCCACGCGGTTGGAGACGGACGACTGAGCAGACCGGCACGGCGACAAGCGATCCGTTCGCCGCACAAGCCGAAACGAGAATCGCGACGCTAGAGGAACGCCATTAACGTCTCGTCAATGGCGAGCCCTAATGTCCGGCTCTCGCGAGCCGAGAGACGCCGGATTACGAGGCGAAGGCGATGGCGAGCGGCGGAACAGCGGGCGCCGCGGAGGCCTCGTTCACGGCGCTCTCCTCGGCGGCCGCGAGGGCGCGCGCGGCCCCGCGGTAGCGGTCGAGGCCCGCAAGGCTGCCGGTGATCGCGAGCGCCTGGGTCACCGGGTCTACCGTGCAAGAACAGCCGGCATCGGCGAAGCCGTCGGCCTCGACCCGGAAGGCGGGGTCCGCCGCCATGTCGATCTCGGGCGGTATCGGGAAACGCGGCACTTGGGTTCCGCGCACCGCCAGCGTGCCGGCGGGCGTGCGGGCAAGCTCCACGACCTGCAGCGCGTCCGGTGCGCCGCGCGGCGTCGTGACCGGCCCGAGCGCCAGCGGCGCGGGCTCTCCGGTATCGCGGCGGCGCGCCGCAAAGAGTGCGCTTTCACCGAAGAGGGGTACGTCGACGAGGCCGACCGCCGGGTCGCGCCAAATGGCACTCGACGCCATCTCGTCGGGAGCGCGCCAAGCGGCGATCAGCGTGTTCGTGCGGTCGCGCCGGCGCAACAGGTCGGTCCTGCCGAGACGCAGCGCCAGCGCGGCCGGAGCGATGATGGTCGCGGGTTGCTCGGCATGGCATTGCGCCACGAAGACCTGATCGTCGAATGGGTGATGCAGTGCGAGCGTGCCGCCGACGAGCAGCCACGGCACGAGGCCGAGCGCGAGGCCTGCGAGCGAGGACAGGGCGAGGGACGACAGCACGACGGCGTTCGGTGCGACCCGGGCTTCGAGGGCAACCGCCGCGCCGGCGGCCAAAAGTTCGAAATGACTGCGCGCGACCGGAACGAGGCCGTCGGCCGCGATGTCCCAGGTGATGACCGCGAGATGCGCAGCCGGATTGACCGGACGCGCGACCTCGGGCGGCGCCGCGGGAGCCTCTTCGGCGTAGAGGTCGTCGAAGCCGATGACACCGTCCGCGAGCCCGGGCCCGAAGCCGCCCACCTGGCGGATCTGAAAGACCTCGGCCGCCGCATGCATCGCGAGCTCGCAATGGTCGACGGCGCCGATGCGGCTGCTGACGATGAGCGCGCAGGCGCCGATGCGTCCGAGCGCCGCGACGCAGTCGGCCTGTCGCCACAAGAGTGGTAGCGGCATGGCGATCAGGCCGGCCCGTAGGATGCCGAGGAGCGTCACGACGGCGTCGACCGTGTTGGCCATCTGCAGGCCGACCACCTGGTCGGTCTGCAGGCCGAGGTGGCGCAGCCGTGCCGCGATCGCGTCGATCATGCGGTCCGCCTGCACGTAGGTGAGACGGCGCGGTTCGGCGCCCGTGACGGCCGCGGCGTTCGGCGGGTCGATGAGCGCGATCGCGTCGGGCCGGCGCGCCAGCGCGCGGCGAAAGATGTCGTCGAGCGTCGAGCGCCCGGCCTTGGCGAGCAACGCCGTATGCTGGGGAGATGATTGCCCGGGGATCATTCGTCCAGCCTCACTGCGCCCTCGTGGTCGGCGCCTCGTACCACCAGGATTCGGGCACCATCCCGATCAGGGCGGGTTTCGCCGGATGATGGATCTGCGACCAGCGTGCGACCCACTGCTGCGGCAGATGGAACAGCGGCACGACGTAGTTGCCCGAGATCAGGATGCGATCGAGCGCGCGCACGGCGGCGACCAAGTCCTCGCGCGTCCTGGCCTCGAGCATGGCGGCAATCATCGCATCGATCGCCGGGCTGCGCACGCCCATGTAGTTGCGGGTGCCGGGCTGGTCGGCGGCGGCCGAGCCCCAGTAGAAGGCCTGCTCGTTGCCGGGCGAGAGCGATTGCTCCCAGCGGTACTGCATCATGTCGAAGTCGAAGTTGGTGCGGCGCTGCTCGTACTGCACCGAGTCGATCATTCGCACGTTGGCCTCGATGCCCGCGACCTTGAGGAACTGGGAGAACGCGACCGCGACGCGTTCCTGGTCCTTGGTGTAGACCATGATCTCGAAGGCCAGCGGCCGGCCGCTCGCGCGCTCGCGCAGCTTGTTGTCCGCGAGCTGGTATCCGGCCGCCGCGAACAGCTTGAGCGCGCGCCGCAGGACCGCGCGGTCATGCCCGGAGCCGTCGCTGACCGGCGGCGACCACGTGCCGTCGAGCACGTCGGGGCGCACGCTGTCCGGGAATGGCGCGAGGAGCGCGCGCTCGCGGGCATCGGCGGGGCGGCGATAGGCGGACAGCTCGCTGCCGGCGAAATAGCTCGCCGAACGGCGGTAGTGGCCAAAAAAGAACGTCCGATTGATCCATTCGAAGTCGAACAGGAGCGAGATCGCTTCCCGCACCCGGATATCGGCAAAGACCGGTCGGCGCATGTTGAAGGCGAACCCCAGCATGCCCTGCGGCAGACCGGTCGGGAACGCTTCCTTCACGACGCGGTGGTCGCGCACCGCCGGGAAATCGTAGACGGTTTCCCAGCGCGCCGGGTCGGTCTCGACGGTGAGGTCGAAGAGCCCGCGCTTGAATGCCTCGAAGGCCGAGTTCTCATCCCGGTAGAAGTCGTAGCGCAATGTGTCGAAGTTCCACAGACCCTTGTTGATCGGAAGCTCACGTCCCCAATACTCTGAGTCGCGCTTGAGCGTCACGCTGCGGCCGGGATCGACCCGGGAGATCACATAAGGGCCGGAGCCGATGAGGGGCTTGAACGTGGTCTCCTCGAAGGTCGCCGGGTCGATCGCGTGCTTGGGCAAGACCGGCATCAGCCCGAGAATGAGCGGAAGCTCGCGGTCATTGGCGGTCGACAGGTCGAACCGGACCGTGCGCTCGTCGAGCGCCTCGGCCTTGGCGACCTTGACGTAATAGGTGTGCAGATTGTGTCGGCCGTGGTCGCGCAGAAGCTGCCACGAGAAGATGACATCCTCGGCGGTGACCGGGCGGCCATCGGAGAATCTCGCGCGCGGGTCGAGCCGGAACGTGACATAGGAGCGCGCCTCGTCCGTCTCGACGGTCCTGGCGAGCAGCCCGTAGAGCGTGAACGGCTCGTCGTAGCTGCGCGCGAGGAGGCTCTCGACCACGTAGCCGCGCAGCGAGATCGCGGGCTGGCCCTTGATGATGAAGGGGTTGATGCTGTCGAAGGTGCCGAGCGCGCCCTGCACCAGCTGGCCGCCTTTCGGGGCATCCGGATTGACATAGGGGAGCGCCGTGAACCCCGGCGCGAGTGCCGGTTGCCCGTGCATCGCGATCGCGAAGCTGGGCTCGGCCCCCCAGGCGGTACCTGGACGCCAGCCGACCATGAGCGCCAGGCCGCACAACGCGATCATGCGTGCGAGCGCCGTCATCGGGGAGCGGACCTGTCGGCGGGACATCGGGCAGAAATAACACATGCGATTCGGGCCTTTAGGCGGTCTTGAAGTTATCACCATCATTTCGCATAAGGCTTTCTGGGGGTGCGCTTTTGCGCCATCGAGCCGGGTTGGTGGACGTCACCACTATCCTGCCTCATTTCGCGTTGAGACAGCCGGTCTCTAGGGGCGCCCATCCCATCGGCGCGGATGCCAGGGAACCGGCGACAGAGAGGATTCAGAATGGCTCATCGGATCGTGTCCGCGCCGGCCCGGCCGGTGCGTCGGTCGCTCGTCACGACCGTCGTTGCCCTCGCGTTTCTCGGCGTGTCCGGTATGTCTGGCGTGAACGCGCAGGCGCCCGCGCCGGCTCCCGCCCCCAAGCCCAGGACGCCTCCGAAGGCCGCCCCCAAGAAGCAGCCGGCGCCGCCGCCCGCGCAGGCGCAGCAACCGGCGCCGCCGGCCGCCGCGCAACAGCCGCCGGTGCAGATGCCGCAGCTCATCTACTCGCCATGGGCGAAGTTCTGCGGCAAGGGCCAGCAGGCCGACGCCAAGCAGGTGTGCTTCACCGGCAAGGACGCGCGCACCGAGGCGGGCGTACCCGTGGTTGCCGCCGCGCTCATCGAGCCCGACGGCGAGCCGACCAAGATCTTCCGCATCACGCTGCCGAGCCCGCTGCAGCTCAAATACGGGACCCGCCTCATCGTCGATCAGCAGGAGCCGTTGCAGGCGCCGTTCTTCACCTGCTTCTCCAACGGCTGCATGGCGGACTACGAGGGCACGGCCGACTTCATCACCAAGCTGAAGAAAGGGCAGATGCTGACCATCCAGGCGATCAACCTCGCGGGATCCCCGATCAGCTTCCCGCTTCCGCTCACCGATTTCGCCAAGGCGAACGAGGGTCCCCCGACCGATCCGAAGGTGTTCGAGGAGCAGCAGAAGAAACTGCAGGAGGAGCTGCAGAAGCGCGCCGAGGAAGCACGCAGGAAGCTCGAGCAGCAACAGGGCGCGCCAGCCGCGCCGAAGCAATAAACACAATAAACAATGATGAGGGTTGCGATGGCGAAGATCATGAAGCGGGCGCGCCAGGCGCTCGTCCCGACGCTTGCGGCCGGCGCAGCGGCCGCGTTCCTGGTTGCGCCGGCCGCGCAGGCGCAGGCCCCAAAGCCGAAGCCCGCTCCGCACGCGGCGCCGCCGCAGCCGGCCGCACCGGCACCGCAGCAGGCGCCCCAACAGCCCCA